>Ga0310915_10000118_pt1 | contig 38146 bp, 30 predicted proteins | sample GREbulkMGAN111_FD_202508 | JGI IMG/M metagenome (GOLD analysis project Ga0310915, IMG submission 202508) | Lab enrichment of tropical soil microbial communities from Luquillo Experimental Forest, Puerto Rico - GRE.bulkMG.AN111 | ecosystem: Environmental > Terrestrial > Soil > Tropical forest >...
GACTCCTTGGAGTTTTTATATAAAAACTCCAAGGAATCATGAAAAATTATATAGACGGAAGGCTTCAGCCTTCCTTCGGAGCAGGAACAAGCTCCTGCGCCAACCTATAGAAGTCCATGAAAAATCATTCATCGCTCTTTACGCTTCTCTATTGCTCCGAAAACGTATTCAACTAAAGCATTCATTCTAATTGCTCTAGCTTAACATATAACATCTCATATTAGAGATGTTATAACTCTTTCTTTTATTAACGTCTCTTAAGACGCATATGTTTTGTTCTAAGATACTGGAGACTAGCAATAGGATCTGGAGTTTCTAAGATGAAATGCAATCCCATATCAGCTCCATAATCTAATAGATAATCTAAGCTGGATTGATCTTGAGACCAAATGTATCCTTGAGCTATATTCTCATGTCTATCTATTCGTGAAGCATATGGCTTCTTAGAATCATTGAGATGAATCATCCTCAACCTTTTGGGTGCTATAGTTTCAAGTTCCTCTAAAAGATGAGTTAAATGAGTTACTTGATCTACTTGATATCCAGCTCCGAAGGCATGACAAGTATCCAAGCACATACCTACTTTAGTAGAATCTACCTTCTCAAATACATATCTTATTTCATCGGTTGTAACACCTAATTCTGTACCTTCACCTGCTGCATTCTCTAAAAGCAGGGGATAATGACCCGGACCTGGTTTCAAAGTTAGCCGTGAAATGGATTCTAATGTTTTATCTAAGTTGCCTTTGGTTCCGTAATGGACTATTATAGATGCTGGAATGAAGGCTGTATAAGTTAGAATGCTATTGAGATGTTTGATGCTTGGCTCTAGAACTCTTTTATTTTCCATGTTAGCAATATTAGTCATGACTGACGAATGCAGATATAAATATGGAAGTTGAGGAATACATGTGAGCTGGGCACTATCATTAGTATAGCCATCGGAATATTTCTTATAACCTACTTGAAGGCAAGGGAGCGTATTACACCCTTGTATACTAGTTATGAGAGAACCATCATAAGCAACAGTAATGCCTACTTTCTTATTTATGTCTAGAATCATTATCTATTTGGCTATGCTCTGAAATCCATTTAATAAAATGTTCAATTCTTATTATCTCGGATGAGAGTTTAGCTACATAGAATATATCCTTTTCATAGGTTATCTTGAGATTATTTATGCCTTCTATGGATTTCCTAAGCGAATCTACTAGACATAGTTGTGTGTTAGGATCTTCTTTAGGTGTTATTTCAATGACTCTGGTGATCACATGGTTGATGAAGTTGATGGTCTCCTGTCGCGACTCCCCAAAAATATATCGTGAGACGGATCCATAGCTGGATGCTGCCTCAATGATACTGTTGCTTTTCACGTTAACCTTGAAACCAATCTCAATTCTAGAAACGAAGTCCAGTTGCGTAATTAATTCTATAGCAGTTGAAGACATTTGCGTGTACATTTCTTATTTTTTATCATGGCTAAAATGTCGACGGTCTATGTTAAACGAATCGACAAATTTATCAGTAGAGTTAATGAGGATTATATGCCTCTTAGCTTTTATATACCTGTAGAAGCAGTAGATAATAGAAAAGTAATTCCCATAGAACAAGCCACCCTCAACAATGTAGATTTCGTTAGCATCTTTGATTACATATCCAGCTTTTTACCTAACCCTACGGTGGAACAGTTGAAGCAACTAGCTTCGGAAACAGAGCTGCCGATCACCGATTTAGCTATGTCAGTTCTGGCCATCTATAGAGACCAGTTTGTTAGTTTAGCTAATGCTAGAGCTATCTTAGATATCATAGATGATAAAGCAGATTTAGAATGGAGTTCCTTAGAATACAGAGTTGAAGAATGGATCAATGAATTCAGGGAGGAAGCTGTATCCGATTACAATACTTATGCAGCTATCCCTCAAGTAGATCAAATCATTAATCAAACACCAGCTTTACCTACTGGACCTATTCAACTCTTAACTCAAGAACGATCCTATCCTTTCAACTCTACCCTTTCAACTATCCAGATGTTTGATAGAGCCATGACTTCCTTTGATATACCTTTCATCAGTATCCAAAATGCTAAGAAAGTATTTTATAAAATCCATACAGTTCAAGGTTTAGGTCCAGATTACTACAATGCTATATTAGAACGAATGGGTGCTCCACCTGCTGAAGATACTATAACCTTCTTACTCTGGAAGGGAGGTAATAAAGATGCTACACATCCTAGCAAGGAATCCATGGTTAGAGGAGAAATCAGGGAAGCTAAAGTTTTCATAGACTTCGATATCAAAGGAGGTTCCTCCTACAAAATAGATGAAAAGGTAGGTAGAACTTTTGGTATTACATTAGAACAACCTATAAGTGGTAAGTCCAGAATCCAGTTCAACATAGATAATGTCAATCTCAACTACTTAGCTTTTCAACTAATGCTAGAAACAGATGATGTGATCAAGAATCTATTGATCTTGAATGAGAATATCTCAGCTGGTAGCTCTAAGAATGGTAGCGCTTATCAGTTCTTGATTCTGGGAGCTGATCTTCCTTTACCTAAACAAACTCCTAGACTTAGAATAGTTGCAGCTAACACCGATGACGGATCTGCAGTTCAAGTTGGTATGATTTATGTGGAAGAAGCTCAAATGGAATACTATAGAATCTTAGCTTCTAAGATCATTAATAGATACGTTCAACTATATCCTTCTATTCTTCAACGATTCCCTTATGCTCATTGGCTAACTATTCAAGCTGGAATCCAAAAAGCTAAAGGTAGAGGTAGAGAGATAGAACTAACTAAGCAAAGACCTGATATCTTCGTCAGTGGTTATGCTAGAGATTGTCAAAAGAAGGAACAACCTACCATCATCTCTAGAGACGAGATCCAAAAGTATAGGGCCCAAACCTTTGATCGTAAAGGTGTCACATTCAATAGACAAGTCATGGAGTTTCCACCAGATAATCCATCGGTCTATTTAGTTTGTCTCAATGAGAAGCCTTTCCCAGGTCTCATGGAGAATAAGTTAAGCAACAAAGATAAGTTTCCATATCTACCATGCTGTTATAACAAACCTCATACCGGGCTTCTAGAGGAATATAAGAGAACTGGAACTAAGGAGACTAAAAGCAAGATCCCCATTAAAACTAATAAAGCTGTATATATGGGACGTTTGGGTAAACTACCATTTAGAATAGAACAGATACTCAAGACTATGATGCCAGATCGTAAGTTCTATAGAATGGGTACTGTTAAATCTCCTATTTCATTATTACATACTTATTTCTATGCTATAGATGATAGCCTTGCTCCCGGTCATATCACTTACGAACAGATAATGGATTCAGGTAATGAAGCTGAATTAGTTCAAAGAGCTGAGGCTATTAGAGCTTTCCTTAGAGATCCTACTCTAGCTACTCTATATCCAGCTAAGCAAGAAATGTATGATTCCAGCATCGAACAGATCAGAGATTATCTCAATCAAAAATATCTAGATGCAGATTATATCTATAGATTATTAGAAGAGAATGCCTCCATTCCAGTTAATATCTTTGTTTTCAGTGGTAGTATTGAGAAAAATACTAACACAGGTATACCAGGTGAATTACTTATCCCAAGATATAAGCTATTCCATGCTCGTGTCTATAGACCTGAAAGACCAACCATTATCCTATATAAGAATTGGGGTTCTGAATCTAATAAACTTAAATATCCTCAGTATGAGCTCATAGTTTCTGCTGACGATGAGGATAATATCCAAGAAGTTAAATTTTATCCAGGTTCTGGTGTTACTGAAGGATTATATGATATCCTCAAAGGTATCCATCAAGTTCAACTCTTAGATACAACTATTAAATCTAATATATTACAGATGCCTAACTATGAGAAGTTCTTAGTCCAAAAGGGTATTCCACTCTATAAGCAATTCATTGATACTTATGGTAAAACTAGAGCTCTTAGAGTCGGAGATAGCACCAAATACTTTGATATCATGGTGGCACCAACTCAACCTATGAGACCCGAAACTATGAATGAAACAATAGTAGCCGATGCCTCTCTAGTTATTAGTGTTTTAGGTGAACCTAATAGAATAGCTGATAATGGTTTATGGTATGATGTAGAGCAATATAAGAATGCCATGTTTGTTCCAGTTAATAGTGTATCCAATCTCAAAGTTAAGCTCTCTGATGCAACTACAGACATTAGAGAGTTAGTATCAACATCAGTGAGTTCAGTGGGTACCGAATCCACTGACAGAATGGTTAAACTCAGCAAAATCAGTGTTGTTATACTTCAACTAGTGGAATGGCTTTACGGTATCTTTGATTCTAACTTCAATCTAACTGTGTATGATGATCAGGGAGCTTCAGACCAAATCAATAGATTCATGGAATATTTCACTCAAACTAATACAGAAGTAGATACGGTCCAATTCTATGATGTAACTAGAGTTCCATATATTCTTCCAAAATATACTAATATAACTCAAGCCCTTCAATATCTTAAAACTATCATGCCTAATGCCATCATCAATGAGAATCCAATCTTCGTTATCATCTCAGATGAAATGCGAAAGGAAATCCAATACTTCTTACTTAATTATCTCAAGCATTCCAGACAAGAGCAAAGAGAACATTCTGGCTTCGTCTATAGTCGTTACACTAATGTAGATGATTTTGTACCACGACCTAATACAGTTATCTTCTCTGATTATAATAACATCCTTTCATGGGCTAAAGCTGTAACCAACTACGAGGCTAAAATACCTATTAATTCTACTATTCTAGTTTGGGATCCTGATAGAGAAGATCCTTTCATCTATAATGAATTCTTGATCCAAAATATACTAGAGCATTCGTTAGCTTATGCTATCCAAGTCTATGACACTTGGATCTCTAAAAGAATTAATTTAGGCTTTGATTCTGTTGCTTCTAGCGCAACACGCAAGTTCACAGTCTATGAGTTAAATTCCAGCCACCAACTTCAAGTTAAAACCACCTTAAATCCAGAAATAACTACTGCAGCCATCCCAGTCTTCGAGTTTAGCCCCAATCGATATGCTCTTATGCTATCCTTATAAAAACATATATTATATCTACAATGCTAGATATAATATCTGGTCTATCTCATAGATATTATATTAAATATTTAATATATATTGATACATATTTAATGAGATTTTGGAAGCTTAGTGTTAAATGACATTTAACAATGTACAACCATATGATTGGACGTGGCATGACGATCCAGTATTCAATAGAATAACAGTCAAGATCTGGGCCTTGGATGATTCTAGCAATCCTGTATTGCTTAGAGTTCAGACTGAGGCACGTTGTGCAGTGGAGTTACCTAAGATCCTAAATGGTAGAAAGGTTACGTGGTCTCAACATCAAACGGAGCAAATTAGAGAACAGTTAAACATCGCTTTAGCTAAGGAAGGATATAGCATAGCAGGTTACGCCATCCAGAATAGAACTAACTATTATTACCACCAGAAGAACCAAACTCAATACATGATTCTCCAGTTTTTGACACATAGTGCTATGAAGAGTGCAGCTTCCATAATTAATAGGACTAAATTCTTTAAAGTAGATACCTATCCAGCCCTGTTGATATGTAGAGAACACGATGTAGATCCAACAGTTAATTTAATGCGTTGGATGAATTGTACTACAACTCAATGGCTCAATGTTAATATACTTCCTACTCCATTAGAGGATCGATATAAGATTAGTACCCTGGAACGAGAATATATAATCCCTAATAGAAAGGATATAACACCATTAAAGGATGGTACTATAAAATATGTGACGGCTCCAGGTATCTTATCATTCGATATTGAATGTTATTCCAACAATCACAATAAGATGCCTGAGAAGTTCTTAGCCTCAGATGTAGCTTACATTATTACATGTTGCTATCAGAAGTACCGCAGAGAAGAGACACGTCGTAATATAGCTATTGTATATGGTGAATGTAATAATGCTAAGATCCATAAAGGTGAAGTTATAACAGTTAAGTCCGAAATAGAATTAGTTAATGCATTTGGTCAACTCATTGTAGATTTGGATCCAGAGATTCTATTAGGGCATAATATCTTCGGTTTCGATTATCCATATTTAGATGCCCGATTGGAACGATTCATTCATAGTGAAGGTTGGTCTAAATGCTCCAGAATTAGAGGTCAGAAAGTATCATTGATCAACAAATCATGGGAATCTAAAGCCTATGGTAGGATCGATACTAACTTCTTAGATTGTGAGGGAAGAATCTCCTTTGACTTATTGCCTTTCTTCAAGAGAAATGCTAAAATGGATAACTATAGATTGGATACTATCGCTAAAGCAGTAGTCGGAGCAGGTAAATTCGACATGCCAGCTAAGAAGATGTTTGCTATCTATAAGCAATGGCTTGAAGCTAAGAATCTAGATGTTACAGATCCAATAAGGATTAAAGCTGTAGATGATCTCAGTGAAGTAGTAGCATACGGTATTCAAGATGCCGAATTACCTATTAGAATCTTTGATAAGAAGGTCATTTGGCTAGATATCTTACAGTTGGCTTCAGTAGCTAAAGTAACTCCTTTCCAAATTATTAGTAGAGGTCTTGGAGTTAGAGGTTATAATCTAGTATTGCATGAGAATTTCAAACATAATATAGTATTGGATGAGAGAAAGGTAGCTATTCCACCTTTCGATGGTGGATTTGTAGGCAAGCCAAAGCCTAACTTATATGAAAATGTGATCTGTTTAGATTTTAAGTCTCTATATCCATCGATCATTCAAGCTTTTAATTTATGTGGATCTACTTACATTCCACCTGATAGAGAGTACCTATACAATCTAGATCATTGTTGGGTCTTTGAATGGGAATCCGAAATTCATCCAGATAAAGTTAAGCATGCCTTTGACATCAATGAACTAGTAACTACGGATGAACATGATAATGAAAGAGTTGCTGAACTGGAGGAGGATGAAGAAATAAGAGAAAAGGAAGAAGAATTAGATGAGAATGGTGAAGAAATCAAGAAGGAGATTCCAAAGTATAAGCATAGATACGTTTTCTATCGTGGAGGTCCAGAGAAGGATCAAAGCGAATCTGACAAACAACGTATTGAAGAAGCTAGAGGTATTCTGCCTCGTATCTTGGAATATCTAGTAGCTTCAAGAGATCAAGTTAAGGAAGAACTCAAGAAGACCAAAGATCCAGATATGAAAGCGGTATGGGGTGCTAAAGAATTAGCCCTAAAGGTTACAGCTAATTCTCTTTATGGTATTACAGGTGCCTCAGAGGGTAAAATCTCATGTGTAGAAGTAGCTTTAACTACTACATACATTGGAAGAACTAGCATTAATAGAGTTAACTCTCATATCAGACAGAAGTATGGAGCTACTATAGTTTATAACGATACAGATTCCACTATGTTTACTATTCCAGGCTTATCTGGTGAAGCATTGATGGCTAAGGGAGCTGAAATAGCCACTGAAATCTCAGAGCTGTTTGCACCACTTAAGATTGAGTTTGAGAAAGCTGGAAGAATGTTAGCTATTTGTCCTAAGAAGTATGTATTCTGGCAGTATGATAAGAAAGGTATTCCAAAGATGAAACCTGATGAGAAGGAAGTCTTAGTGGATGGAATCTTAACTAAAGTAACACAAAAAGATGAGCAAGGTAACACTAAATTAGTTAAGGATGCTATTCTATATAAAGGTGTAGTTGCTACTAGAAGAGATAACAGTCCATGGCTTAGAAAGACTTATAAGAAGTTACTAGATCATATCTTAGAACGTGGTAATATGCAAGGAGCCCTTAACATAGTCTTTGATGCAATTCAAGATCTTATCACTGGTAAGGTGACAGTAGATGATCTCATTGTAACTAAGCAGTTACGAGCTGAATATAAAAGTCAAAGTGCAACCATGGCTGTCTTCTCTAGTGAATTAGCACAAATGGGAAATCCAGTTGCTCCAGGTGAGAGATTGCCCTTCGTAATCGTTAAAGACAGTCAAGGAAGAGAGAAGATAGGACACAAGATGAGATTGACTGATCTGTTCTTAGCTGATAGAAAGGCTAGAGCTAATGGCGAAGAGGTTACTAGACCTAAGGAAGATATAGACATTGAATATTACATTGAGAAAGGCTTCATGAAACCTATTCAACAGTTGCTATCAGTAGCTTACAAAGATGATATAGATAAAGCTAAAGTTAAGAATGAGGACTCCAATCGTAAGAGCTTATACACTCAAATCTATTATTATAACAACTGTAAGTATGCCGCTGTGCTGGAGACAGCATGTACCATGTATCCAGATAGCTTCGAGCAACAGTTAGAATGGCTCAAGACTAAGGCGCCTGGAAGAACGGTTATTAAGAAATTAGTCACCAAATATTATACTAAATGGCAACAAGCAGATCTAAGAATAGGTGATGAGATGATCAAACATTACCTCAGACACATGAGAGATCGTAAAGATTTGATGGTTGAGTTACGTCAAAGACATGAACTCAAAGAAGTAGCTAGGACCTTAGTGAGATAAACAGTGAAGCGTTAGATAATAATGAGAGAAGAAAAATATAATATGTTAGTAATAACATATTATAGCATATAGATTACATCACGGAATATAATTTATACATCCAAGGTTATAGAAATTTAAGAATAATTATATAGACCTTTCAATGCATATAGAATTCGTGATATAAGCTATAATATCTCATGATGAGATATTATAAATATAAATATTATTCCTTTGCATTATACGCTCTAGCAAACTCAATGCCATATTTCTCAACACCTTCATTATAGAGTGCTAAAGCTTGTTGTTCGTTAATTGGATTTTTATGCAGCATGGTATCTATCCATTTAATTATTTCATGTTGTTCGTTAGTTTTATGCTGTATAAGATATGGCTGAATTATCTCTAAAAATTTATTAGTATCTAAGGGTCTAGATCCTATGAGCTTAACTTTAAACTTTTCTATTTCATCCTTAGTTGTTAGAATCTGTGATAGTTGAGATAAAAACCACATACCTCCTTGAAACTCAAATTCTTCCGAAGCAGGATATGGTTTGTTGTATATGATGCTATATTTAGCTAAATTATCATTCCATGGAAAGATCTTATTTAGGATTAGAATATCATCAAAGCATACATCCATATCTTCCGCATAGTATCTGTAATTAACTAACTTATCTAATGTATATTCTTTAAGCATAATATATTCTAAGTAATCTTCGGATGTCGAAACCGATCTTTTAATATGCCATGTAATAGTACTCTTAAAATAGTAACCCAGTAACTTCTTGATATTAACATCTGTAGTTGTTTTTGGATATTCTCTTACATCTAGAGACATTGGATTTATTTCTCCTAATGCTATTTGCAATTCCATGCATGCTTGCACTATTTCGGCTTTAAGTCTACCTGATGGCATAAGAAAGGTATATAATTTAGCATTGAGTTGATTAACTGTATAAGCCCAAAAATCTGGGGTTTCTATGAACCATTGTTTATCTTCTTCTGTAGCTGAAAGAACTTCTAATTGCTTAGATAAATAACTAGGAGTATATTTATCTAAGAATGCGGATGTATGATTTGTAGATTTAGTCTTAAAATAGTATCTTAAAACGCATCTGTATGCATCATAATTGTAACATAAAAAGCTGGGATTCAAGAACTCTGATACTATTAAATCGTAATTGTATAATTTAGTGTCGTTTACTTGACCTAGTACATTAGCTAGCAATGCATCTATATTTTGTGGTTCAATGATTGTATTATTAGATACATTTGTGATAGCCGCAGACAGTTCATTCATGGATTCTAATTTAGATTTTGCTTTAGTAATGGTATCTACGCGTTCATTCACTTCTGACCTATGGAACAAGAATTCTGGTATAATATCTTGAGTTTCAGGTAGTGAAGGAACGTCATATGTATTAACTTGCTCTTCTTCAGACTCTAAATCTAATTTATTAGTTAATGGTTGTAATTGTGTTACTGTTCTAGCTACGTTAGTGTTTAAATATACACTAAATTGCTCCACAACTTGATTAAAGTAAATTAGCATGGAATTAATGTCACCTCTGTAAGATTCAGTACTTGAAGTTACATCTCTTGCACTCTCAAAGTGCTCAGTAAATACTTCTTTGAGTTTTCTCTCAGCTTCAGACGCATCTGAAACACATCTCATAGCATATACTTCTATACCTAATCCATTATCATATTGATACAATCTTTTAACCCCTTGTTTAGCAGTCATACCAATCTTATAGATTGGTTCGTTTAAACGAACATGTTCCCTACGTCTTATGACATAAATAGCTTCCATTATGTTTAGAGAAAAAAATATAGAAATTTAAACTCAGAGAATATTAGTTAAATAACAAGAAGGGTTAAAACCCTATTAAAAAGACTTAAAACAGTTAAAACCCTATTAAAAAGACTTAAAACAGTTAAAACCCTATTAAAAAGACTTAAAACAGTTAAAACCCTATTAAAATGGTTGAAGCTTTATGCCACGAAGAATATGTAGTATGCAAATTAGCTAATATAATTATGAATGACAGCACCTATAAGTGTGCTGTCAATCAACACGTTATATATTGGATGTTATCTCTGAAAAATAATAGACATGTATAATACAACTATGTAGTTGTATTATACTTACAGTATTCTTACTCTTTAATATTGGAGTTAGAGAATTTATTTTATGGCTTCGACTATAAGTATCAAGTAGTATATGACGATTTATCTTAGAAGAATGGATCTGTCATAAGCCTTAAACATTGTCTCATAGACACGTTTCCTACGATAAAGTTTCATTCTCATTAATAGAATGAGATATTATGTATGCTCAACTCTTTATTGAGTTCCAACGAGCCTCACATACTCAAAGAATGTCTGAGCTTTAGCTGGATTACCAGATTCTTTGAGATCTTCCATGAAGGTTCTAACAAAGGTGATGTATTGATGTCTTGGAACTAAGGGATCCATCACAACATTATAGCCTAAGTTATTGAGGTAAGTGGTAGTTAATGGTGGTTTCAAACTTAATAGAGCTTCATCACTTAAACCATTAAGTCGTCCTAATTTCAAGAAATCCTCTATGTAAGCGTTATCTATGGTTTCAGTGATTTCATCATTAGCATGGAGTCTCTTTAAGCTATGACCTAAGGTTTCAGGGGGTCCTTGCATACCTAAATTCAAGAGGATAGCTTGTTGTTTAGCTAAGGAATCAAGGAAGGATGGAGGTAAAGATTCCTTAGTATAAGGGTTGATCTTATCTTGCAGTAATATGGGAAATAGATCTCTAGTGAAACAATAGATATTACCATGAGAATCCTTATATGTTATTAGATCTAAATCTGAGTATTCATAGATTTCATCACCGGAAACGTTAGTGTTATAACATATACCTGAAGGTTTAGAGTTAATATAATCTGAAGGTGAAGAATTCATGATGGCTATTCTCTCCTTCTGTCTAGTAACTGCTGATTGTACGATCTTATGTTGATCGGCTTCGGATAGATTCTTGATGAAGGTACATACCTCTTGAGAGCTGGATCCACCATTGTATTGTAGAGCTTTAGCTAGTTGTATTAGTCTTTGATTGGCATCAGCCCTGGAAGGATATTCGCAAGCTTTCTTCCAATAGGGTACCGAATAGGCGTCGGTAATGACCTTAGCTATGTTAGGTGATATAGTTTTAATAATGACTAGTTGATATGGATCTAAATCGGTTCCAGCTATAACTAGGGCTTTAAGAATACCTGTTAGTTGTAAGAGCAAGGTTTGATAACCTAAGTTAGATACTTCTTTCATCTTAAGAATCAAGTGATTGACCTGATAGTAGTAAGGATAAACTCTTATTTTAAGCAATTCTGGAGGTACATTAGCAGCATAATACTTGAAGACTAAATCATAGAGCTTCATTAAAGTGCCATCTGAAGTCTTATGGCCTTGAATATAAGTGGAGATAACGTTCTTGGATTGAGATAGAATAGCTAATTCAATGTCTGATTCCATGATAGGAGAACTGATAAGATCCACTTTATCAGTGAACATAGCTATTTGAGTTCTAACTTGAGGATTGAGATTGTTTAAGGCTCCATCTTTAGATAGTTCCATGAGTTCATCACCATAACCATTGTTTAAGTTAAAGTCTGAAACCGATATGGCTGAAACAGGTTTATCCTTGAGTAAGCTGCTAGATTGGTTGAATAGAGGCGATGAAGCTTTAGATCCGAAGCTTATTAAGATAGAAAGTAGCATAATATAGATTTTAGGATCGTATTTATCTTTAAACCTTGATGCTACACCTAAAATATGGATATCACCAACTTCAGGTAATGGTACATAAACATTAGGGTTAGCTCCTAACCTCAAAGAGAGTGCTACTAAAGCTAAACCATAACTATCCTTAACTATAGGAACCATGAAACTTAAAATCTTAGTTGGAGTCAACTTCTTATCTATCATGCCTTGAGTTACATAGGATACAGTTCCAGGACTTAAATCAGCTAAGGCTGCTATTAATTCAGCATCTTTAATCTCCTTAGAGGTTCCATCTATATATGAGGCTAATATCTTCAATGACATTTTAAAATCTAAGCCTTTTTATATTAAGATATCACGTAGCCAAAAAGATTATATAATATCTTCATGAAGATATTATAACCGAATCACTATTCATACGTTTTCACTCGGAATTTTATTGCAGGAAGTTGTTACCGTTAATAAATATTCTAGATAAGGTAGGAATGTTATAAGTTAAGGTACCATTATATAAACTATTTACTGTAACTTGGATAGAGATGTTATCTCCTTCTTTGAGTTGTCCCTGCCATGAAACAGACATCATGTTAAGGGTGACTTGAGTTAAAAGCGAATTATCCACGTAAACTACGTCACTAGATCTAGCTACTGATTGTGTGTTGATTAGAATGTCAGTATCGATTCTGGCGTTACCTGCTACGGTTTCGGTCAGAGCAATACTCAAGGAATTCTCTGTATATATGCTGTAATAACCTCCAGCTCCAGAAGCTAAAGTAAATATACCATTGTTAACGTTATATACCACGTTAAATAACAGTGCTGGATTGGTATATTTTATGATAGCTGTTATAGGAATGTTGGCACTGAAGTTGGCTGTATTAGCTGTAGTTTGAGTACTAGATGCTGTAGCATTAGATACTACTTTGAGGGCGGTTCCAGTAACTCCTCCTGCTGGACCTGTAGGCCCCGAAGGCCCAGGAATCACGAATACTAAAATAATAGCTACTATAGCAATAATAGCTGCTACAATTGCTATAATTATAGATGTAACGTCTACCATTTATTTATACAATTACAACAGTTTCGATGCTTTGTGGTTTAGGTTTCTTCAAGGCTAAAAGAATAATAAAGAAACCTATACCTAGGATGAATCCTGCTGCAGCTAGGGCAGCTCCTAGAGCAGCATACCATCCATCATTATAAGTTAAAGCTCCATGAGCATTGATAAGGCCTGCTATGTTCAGTCCTGCAACTACAGCGCATAAAATAGCTGTTCCTATAGCTAGAAGAATGATTAAAGTTGGAGCATATAGGATGATCAGACCCTCAGTTAGAATTAGAGCTAAGGCTATACCAAATAAAAGAAGACCTGCAGAAACCCAAGCAACTATAGAAGAAATAGTAAACAATAAGTGTGATGTGGTATAAGGTTCTGCATTGTTAGGCATAATGGCTGCCGTAATAGTAGTTAAGATACCACTAGCTATTAGAATAATGATAAGAAGACCTGCCACCCATATATTGATAACTATAGATGCGATCTTGCCAGGTCCCATGGAAACACCTCCCTCCGTTAAAGTACCTGCACCTTCCATCTCTATTTTCTAGAGCAAATAAAATATGGTCTCAGCAGGAGAGCAAAAAGTGATAGAGATTCTATCTCAGCTTCAACTATCCTACCAGCATCAATATAGAATCTTGGAGGTTAAGAAGCGGACCTATGACTTCATGTTCGCTTGGAACCAGCAAAACTACATCATTGAAGTAGATGGAGCTCAACACTTTAAAGATATAGAACACTTTAAATCTACAGCTAAAGAGCAACATATCAACGATATCATAAAACAAATCTTAGCATTACATTATGGCTTTAAAGTTATAAGAATCCATTATAAAGATATAGATAATTTCTATCACCATTTGGTTATGGCCTTATCACACTTAGAATTGCATAAAGTTTATTATTCCTCCCCAGAACATTATACATGGATGTCCGAAGTTTATGCCACTGTTATTCTAACCAAGAAGGGAACCATGAGACAGCAATACATTAAACGTTACATTAAAAAGCGTTATGTATATGATCTGGATAGAAATATCATTCTTTCATATCATTGATATCATAGTTGTTATATCTTCCGTGAAGATATAACATAATATAATAATTTATTTATGCACTTTGCATGATGGATGAAGTTTTGGAAGTGAAATAATCTTATTATTAGAACAATCTAACACCTTACATGCAGGAAGCTCTGGAAGTGAAGTAAGACTATTATAAGAACACTGTAACACCTTACATGCAGGAAGCTCTGGAAGTGAAGTAAGTTTATTAATAGGACAATCTAACTCCTTACATGCAGGAAGCTCTGGAAGTGAAGTAAGACTATTATCAGAACAACGTAACACCTTACATGCAGGAAGCTCTGGAAGTGAAGTAAGACTATTATAAGAACACTGTAACGTTTGACATGCAGGAAGCTCTGGAAGTGAAGTAAGTTTATTGTTAAAACAATCTAACTTTTGACAGCGTCTAAGACAGAAGCGTGATAAATCGCTTTTTATGTTAGAGTTAGTTATAGTAAGTTGTAAGAGGTTAGGGAACCATTCTATAATGAAAGTAATCTCTGTTACAGTGTCTAAAGTTATACAAGTAACTGCATTTCTATCTTTTAAATCCATAAGTTCTTTCATAGAACTAACTGTAATTTCTTTACATTCTATGGTAGGAATCTTAGTTCTAAATTGTAGTAAACTATTGGAGCTATATGTTGAATCTAATGTAACTATAACGGACATTTAGACCCCAAAAGTTATAAAAATTTTAACAGTTATAGTTGTTATAATATCTCTAATGGAGATATTATATGCATAGAACATTTATATTTATTGTTGCTTAGCTTCGGATTCGGATCTATAACATGTTACTTTCTTAACTTGTTTATCAGCATCTTGGGAGCTAGATTTATACAATGAACATGTCTCTGAAGTGGTAGCAAAAGTGGATGAAGATGTACAGGAAGAATCAGTGTCAGTATCTGAGCTATCGCTCTCACTTGATGAAGAACTAGAAGAAGAACTAGAAGAGCTAGATTTCTTGGCTTCCATCTTAGTTACACCTACTTTATGTCCATGCTTTCTATGTTTATGGTGTTTCTTTTTCTTACATGGTTCACATGAGGAGGAAGAGCTAGATGTGGTGTGACATGGTTTACATGTTGATGAAGAGCTAGAAGTATCACATGAAGTGCTAGAACTAGAACAAGAAGTAGTTGTATGACATGGCTTACAGGTAGAGCTAGAGCTTTCGCAGGATGTGCTAGAGCTGGAAGGACATGAGGTACTAGAGCTAGTAGTATGACATGGTTTACATGTTGATGAAGAAGTATCACATGAAGAGCTAGAACTAGAAGAACATGAAGAATCAGCTACTTTAACTTCAACTTTAGCTTCGGCTACGAAACAACCCTTACAATTATCCCAGAGCTTAACTTCGATACAGTGTTTACCGTGACATCTGAAGTGAACTGTGACTGGAATTACTTCGTTGAATCTGGCATATTCAACTCCATCTACGAAGATAACTGCTTGACCTGCACCACAGAAATCAAAGTCAAAGGCTTCATATCTAACGCAGACACTCTTATCTACATTTTGGCATTTCTTTGGTTCTAAGATCTTAACGCCTGGATGTCTATGATATCTACAATCGGCAACGGCCTTATTACATCTCTTATCATAGCAATAGAGTTTACCACATTTGAGTTCACAAAGGTGTTTATCATCGCAGTGCTTTCCATCTTCACAGTGCTTATCATCAACTTCAACCTTAGAAGGACATCTATCAAGATCTCTCATGGAGACTGAATCAGCGATCTTCTTGCAGTTATCATGTCTGAGCCTACAGGATCCATTGTTGAGGAGAACATAACCAAATCCATCAAAGTAGATCACTAAATTAATAGAGAAATGACGGATAGTTCCGATAAGGATTAGGAAGTGGAATGGACCACACTCTGAGACTTCAAACTTATGAGCGAAGCTAGTATTGAGACACTTACAGATCTTTCTTTGATACAAGTTGAGTAAGAGTACCTTCTTCTGCTCAAAGCAGTCGATCTTATGGTCTACGAACAAGTTATAGAACTCATAGACTATTTCTGTTAGTTCAGAACAAGAGTAATTACAACAATCATTACAAATTGCTGACATTTTGGAGGCGCTCAGATAAATTTTTTATGAATATTTACAATCCTAAGTTTTAGATCTTTGAGAAAAATGCAAAACCAAATCTGTGATCTTAGAAGTCAAGGTAAGCACAAAGAAGCTTTTCAACTGCTCAAAGAGAACCCTCAAACGGATCAAGAATGGTACAATTACGAACTAATGATTGTCGGCTACTATGTGGGTGAGCTAGAACAAGCCAGAAGAGCTATTGATCGTTTGATGCTTAGAGGAACTAGCTTCTTCAATGAAGCCCACTGCAATTCTAGATGGTATCTACATCATCTCAAGGGCGAAAGGATCGACTTCAATCGTGAGACTTTGACCCTTTTAGCTTACGAATTAGAACCTAACAATCCAGTCCAAGTATCTTACTTTGCTTCTAATCCTTCCATTGTTAAGACGGAAACGGGTTATCTAGTTAATATAAGATATGTTAATTATTTGGTTATTGATGGTACTTATCCTTCTACTTCTCCGGAAAGGCAAGTTAAAACCAAGAACATTCTAGTCGAATTGGATCGGGACTTTAAAGAACTTAGAAGGGCTGTGGTAGATGAAACTTCTAGATCTAAATATCCATGCTTCATCACTGGGATTGAAGATATCAGACTTAAACCTGGTTCCACCTTCGAACAAGCAGAATTCATAGGTACCGTTTGCGATCATTGGCCCTTATATAACAACTATCCTAGAATGCTTAAAGGTGTTATGAAGCATGGTAGAATCATTCAATCCTTCCTACCTGCTATCCCTAATCTCAATAGAGCTGAGAAGAATTGGATCCCTATTGAGGATGATAATCGCTACCTCTATGGTTTCAGCAAGGGTAAAATGGAAGTAAGGGAAAAGGAAGTTAAGAGGGAAGAAGAGAATAAAGAGGGGGAAGAAGTTAAAGAAAAAGAAATAACTAATATGGAATTGGTAACACCTAGTCCCGATCACTTTACAGTAGAATTAATCCAGCAGGAATATAACATGAATCTCAGCTGGATTAGAGGTAGTTCTCAACTAATTAAATACAAAGGAGGTTATATAGCTATCATCCATCATGTAGCTATGGAACAATCTGGAGATAAATTTGTTAGAAGGTATCTCCATCGTTGGGTTCAATGGAATGATAAGTTGCAAATCACTCATATGTCTCATCCCTTCATTCTAGCTGATTCCTTAATCCAATATATACCAGGATTATGCTTAGATCATGAGCTCAAACATTTCATTATCTCTTTGTCTATTCATGATAGAACTGCTCAGCTACGTAAAATATCATGTTCTGATATTGAAGAGATGTTAGTTCCAATTCAAGAAATATTATAAATGTTACCTGATGAAGTTCTAGATATCATAGAATCTTATATGCCTATCTCAGAATTTAATAGGCTTAATCCATACTATGATATACAATCCTTATTCATTGAGAGAGGGATAGAAGAGCGATCTTATAAACTTCACAATTCCATAACCTTAAAGATTGGAATTTTAGCTAATGAATATGTGAATTATATAACTGGCTATAGCAATAATGAACTCATCTTTGAAGTAAAACGCACTCCATATAACACTTCAGCCTTTGCATATAATGCCCTAATTAATGATCTATATCTGAGCTATTATGGTTCAGCTGCTAATTGGAATTATCATGATGGTAGAATCATTATTCTAGTGAATGCATATATTCAAGGCTTAATAAATTTAGAATTTAATTTCGAACAGCTCTCCAAATGAAAGAGCTAAGTCAAACCATACTGCAACTTTTTTATAAATTTCCTTCGTCTAGTCTCAGACGAAGGAAACCCTCTCAAGACTATCATGACTAAAGGTAATATTATGATATATAATAAAATTTTAAAATTCTTAAAATGTTGTCTCTCGACGCTCTTGCTAATAAGCAATACATAACCTTTAAACCTGAAGATCATTATGTGCTCAAAAGTTCATCTCCTAAGGAAAAATATAGGAGGAGAACCAACGAAACTAAAACAGCTATTCATTCAGGTCAAAGAAAACTGTTCGCGACGGTCTTGCAGTTCATGACACTCTATGTGGATCTTGGAACCCCAGATGCTGAAGTTTTTCCTAAAATAGTTTATGCAGGAGCTGCCCCTGGACATAGCATAGCACTTTTATCTAAACTATTTCCTACCTGCGAGTTTCATCTCTATGATACTAATCCTTTTTCACCTCTGTTAGAAGGCAACCCTAAGGTAACTATGTATAAGCAATACTTCTTGGATAAAGATGCCAGACAGTGGGCTTCAGATCCTGCTGTCTACTTCATCTCAGACATTAGAAGAGATATCGTAGGTAAAACTAGCTTCGAAGCTGAGAAAATCATCCAAGAGGATATGCAAATGCAACAAAAATGGGTGGAACTTATGAGACCTAAACAATCGCATTTAAAGTTTCACTTACCTTACTCTGGATTAGGCTTCGAGAATACGACTGAATATCTCAATGGAACTGTTTATGTTCAACCATGGAGAGGAGCTTCTTCTACAGAGTGTCGTTTAGTTCCGAAATGGGGTGAAAAGAAGAACTGGAATAACGTAGATTATGAGGACCAAAACTTCTATGTTAACGCAGTTCTCAGAGAACAAACAAAGTTCCTTAATCCCATTGATGGTTCCACTAATCCCATAGATGGTCAAGAATTAATTAATGACTATGATTCATGCTTAGAGATATCTATTCTATTAGATTACCTTAAACGATTTTCACCTATCTACGGAGAGGATTATAAAAGAGCTGTAAATTTATCTCGAATTCTTACCAAGACTATCACCTTTTACATCGAATCCCTCAAGTCTAATGTACTGATGAAACATCTCAGAGCCGATCCTAACCTCCTAAATCATAAAGGTTCTACCTTCGCTGATGAAGAGGAATAATCAAGGAACAAAGTTATAACATCTCAGGGTTGAGATGTTATATATGATATTAAGGCATTCATGAACGTGTTTTAAGACATTTCATGGTGATTTTATTCATGAATTCTATAGGTTCTCATAAATTATTCTTAAAATCTATAGACTTATATAACAATGAAACTATGAAAATCAATGAATGAAACACTTAAAACGTCTCTAAAAATATCATACTATGGCTGTGATAGTATGATAACATGTTATTTACTCAAACAATGTATGAAATTTCATGATCTTTGTGTTATATAAGTCTATAGATTTTAAGAATAATTTATGAGAACCTTTGAAGTTCATGAATAAAACTATCATCAAGGTATCAAAGGTTGAGACAAGGTATCAAAGGTTGAGACAAGGTATCAAAGGTTGAGACAAGGTATCAAAGGTTGAGACAAGGTATCAAAGGTTGAGACAAGGTATCAAAGGTTGAGACAAGGTATCAAAGGTTGAGACAATATAACAATAACATGTTATCATACTATATATAGTATGATATTTATAAGAGAGTTTTAAATCCTTCGTTCATTGATTTTCATGATCTTTGTGTTATAAAGCTCTTAGATTTTAAGAATAATTTATGAGAACCTTTGAAGTTCATGAAAGAAAATCATCATGAAGGAACTTGAAGAATGTTAAAGGTTGATACCTTGTCTCAACCTTTGACCTTGTCTCAACCTTTGATACCTTGATGATAGTTTTATTCATGAGCTTCATAGGTTCTCATAAATTATTCTTAAAATCTATAGAGCGTTAATGTAACAAAGATCATGAAATTTTATACATTGTTTGAGTAAATAACATGTTATCATACTATCATGGTCATAGTATGATATTTATAAAGACGTTTTAAGACACTTATTCATTGATTTTCATGAAGTTTGTGTTATAAAGCTCTATAGATTTTAGAAATAATTTATGGAAGCTCTTGAAGTTCATGAAACATTCTTGTCATCACTTCATGATAAAGTTATAATATCTTACATATGAGATATTATATGATGTAATTAAAATAATGGATTGGAATACCATAGCAGTCTACGCATTTTTGTTAGGTTTCTTTATTCTATTCCTGATTCTGTGGTTTTCAGGTGTCTTCAACACACCAACTCAAGGAACAACTGGAGGCACAGGAATTAATGGTATAATAAGAGCAAGTATAGATGTTTTAATGCCTCCTTCTGTCTGGTCTAAACCTGTTACAAATGGTCCTTGTTATATTTACAATTTCCCTATAGTGGGTGACAAGTTTCCATTCGTAACTAATAATGGAACAGCTATAGCTGGATTGGATAAAGTTACGTCTAATAGATGTTATTGGAGTAATGAGTTAGCTTTAGCTGAAACGTTTCAAACATGCGGAGCTACAGCTTGTTATGATGATTTAGGTAATGTATATTCTAATGGACAGAGATGGAATTACTTTCAACTATGTGGTAACAGTTGTTATGCTAGCGGTCAAATACTTTGCATAGTAGCTTTAGTCATGAATAATCCTATTTTTTCACCTATGGCTATTATACCTAATGGAACTGGTCCAGCGGAAATCAATGTCACCATTGAAGAAGCTAATTTAGGTTCAGGGGATCAATATCATATAGTACAAAGGTACAGTAGCACTAACACAGCTAAAACAGATCAGACAGGACATTTCTGTAACTTCTTTCATTTCACTTCAGGTTTGTATTTAGATGCTAATTTAGATACACCTAGTCCATATCCTATTTATGTAGAAGGTAAACCCTCTAAAGCTTTATGGCTTTTAGCTCCACCTAATTCTATAGGTGGAATAGCTCAAGTTCAATCCATAGTTTATATAGGCAACATAGATGTAGTAGGTTCTAATCCTACCTTAGTTGAGTTTGCTACTCTAGTATCGAAATATAATCTTAGAGCTATGAATGTTCCAGGGTCAGGTGATGTATTAGTTAACACTGTTTTCTTAGATGAAGCCTTAAATCCTGCTTTTGGTATCAACTTCAACTCTCAGATTATAGATTTAAGTAGGTTTGATTTGTTAGTGTCAGCACCTACCAGTTCTTATCCTTATTATCGTTGGACTAATAGCTTCATTAACTATTGATTACTAGTTATCAAGCGTTGAATGTATTCAACTCCAGTCTTAGCATGACCACTTCCTGTTAAAATACTAACGGTTTGTCCTAAGGAAGTTCCAGGTTGATAGTTATGTAGGTTACGCTTCGGGATAATGGATTGATCTTTGGTTATAGGATCTTTAAACGAGTTGATGATGATTAGCTTAGTGTTGAAGGTATCTAAGAAGCTAGAATCATTGGTATAAGTTTCTATGATATTTTCACATCCACCTACAGCTTCTCCTATAGCTAAAGTTATTTCATTCTTAGCTTGAATATCTGTACTGCCTTTAAATTCAGCTAAACCTTCAATCACAATATCCATGATATCTAGGATATCTTTGCGTGAATCTCCTGAAATGGTTCTATAAATAGCTGAGAAAACTCCAGAAGAGGGATACCATTCTCCTGAAGCTTTAGAAAGTTTATATCCGGATTGAGCCTTGCTTAAGATCTCTAAATATTCTAAAATCTTGGTCTTGTCCATTTTCTTTTTAAATTTTAATATAAATGTCATCTCCAAGATCATTATTCGAAATTCAAGCATCTAATATGGATATTCTTTTGGAGGATAAAGTAGAAGAACAGGTGCAAGTCATAGCGATTGAAGAAATAGTACCAGTAGTCAAAGCAGAGATTCCTAAACAAGAAATCGGTGATGCTAAATGTGGATGTAATAAAGATAACTCATGTGCATGTAAGCAAGATGATAACTGCTTTCATTATTGGTATTTTGCTATAGCCTTCATAGCTTTAATAACTATCTTCATCATTAATTATATGGGCAATAGATGTCATAACTATGATTGGTTCAATAAACACGTTAATAAGGAAGAATGCGCTAAATGGATAGCTTATGGAGAAACCATTAATCTATTTTGGTCTATAGTTATCCTAATCTTAGCTTTTGCAACTATCCGTCTTTGTGGTCAATCACGAGGTCAGGAGCGTAACATCCTTATGGTTCTATATGTTTTAGTTTTAGTTCTAACTATAGTTCAGGTATATGTCACCTTCGAAGCCAGAAACTTCAAGACTGGTTTCTTGATAGGTATTCTACTGGTTATTTTAGCTATTATATTTGCGTGGTATTCCTATAGAACAGATGGAACAGCTACAGTCCTTATCTTTGTTTTCATACTATTCGCTGTATATGCCACAGCTGTTGACTCTCAACTATGTGAGTAAGTTCATAGGGAGTTTATCCTTTCATAAACGTTCCTTTGTTTCGTACTCGGGACTACGCTAACGAATGTCCTTAAAAGAAGGGTAAACCCTTCCTCTAATATACGCTTAACGCCAACAACCCTCGGCGCTGCGCTTCAGCACTCAGCCATATAATAATTTCGTGCCCAAATTATTATATTATGCATAAATGGAATTAAAAACCATAGACTCTTACAACACAAGTAATGCTCAAGTTAAATGGAACGATCAATTTCCCAAAGGAACTCTAGAAAAGTATAAGAAGTTAGTAGCAAATCTAGAAGCAGATATATGCATCAATGCTAGTAGCTATATGGGTGAAACCCCAGTCGATTTAGCGGATCTTAACTTTAGTAACAATGCTAGTTGTCTGATCTCAAACATCATCAAGGAACATAACTATCCTTTACTTCATGATACCATAGAACATGAAGAACATCCTCTTAAGAAGGAAGATAGAACTAAAGTTTTAGTTATGTCTGGATCATTACCTGGTACTAATGATTTATTTGTGATTAAATCTCAACCTTATGACGAACTAATGACTGAATATCTAGTAGGTAAGAAGCTCAATGAATTGAGAGCTGATATTCCTAACTTTGCCTTAGTTTATGGTCTCTTTAATTGTTCTAGTCCGGTAGCTGATGCTTTTAGAGTTGGATCTTGGTGCGTATCTCAGAACAATGGAACTGGCTATATGGTATATGAAAACATCAAAGGTCCAACATTTAGCAAATGGCTTAGATTAGCTTCCACCAAAGCTGATGATGTTATTAAATGTCTATTCCAGATCTTTATGGCTGTTTACATGGCTTATCAAAGGTATGACTTTACCCATTACGATCTTCACAGTGGTAATATTATCATTCATCAACTACCTGAACCTAGAACCATCACATATCCAGGTAATATAACCATCGAGACTGATAAATTAGCTATTATTATAGATTATGGTCTCAGTCATATCCAATATGATAACGTTAACGTTGGAAAGATGGACTACCAATTTGCTTCCATTTTCTATGATGAAGGTAGACCTATGTATGACTTCTATAGAGTCATGAATTCTGTAGTTATGATTGCGGAAGGACGTAAAGATATCATGAATGCCATAAGACCATTATGGCATCTCATGGTTAAGAATGAACCTGAAGAATATAAGAAATATAAAGATGTTAATTGGTGGCCTAGACAGGTAGATAATCAAACTATACTCATAGATGATTTCCTCAATCGAATGCTAGGTTCTTATAATATCTTCTCCACTTCAGGATCTAAAGAACTAACCTATGATAATCAAGTCTACAATGTTCCACCTAAGAATTATCTCAGCTTAATCTACAATGTCTTAGACCAAATCATAAACTTAAATATACCTCAATTACTCAGGAATACAGAAACACTCAACCAAATAGAACAAGCTCTGCTAGATGATATCTCCTTGCTTCAATACTTTGACCAAATCATCACTATAGCTAATGAAACCATGAAATTTCGAGAGATCTTATACTATACTACTCTGATAGAAACAGGAGAAGACATTAAACAAATCCTTATGTTAGCATCTAGAAGGATTGCTATTGTTAATGCGGCTATCAAAGATGACTACCAAAAAATGATGAGATTGAACAACTTCAATCCAGACTTCTTCAAGGAACTTAGGACCGATGATCGTGACACCTTAATGTTTAAACGAAATCTAAATTCTTATATTGTAAGTGTTTTAGATCCTTACCTCAGACAATAAAAATATAAAAATATAACATGATCTAAGATCATGTTATAACGCTTTAATTTTAGATAACCATGAACTTTATACAACATGAAGGAACTAGAATATATTCTTTAAAGGTTATATGCTTTCTTCTTGCTAGTTATTCAGGATTAACTTCTAGAAACACATTAATCTGTATCAAGGATAGGAATTAAAGCCCTATATATATCTTAGGCATCTAGTTTTCTCAAACACCATTTCATGTTAGTATAAGGGTCTTTGCCTCCACTTTGGCATGTTCCTTCATAGGTTGCTCTATAGCCTAGTAAACTATGATTGTTTATTAAACCTCCAGTTTGGAAGTCAATGAGTTCCATGCCTCTACCAAAGAGATAGTTATAATAACCTCCAAAGACAGACAATGGAAATTGGGGTATAAAATCACTCATGCTAGCTATTTGTCTTCTCATGTTAACTACTTTATATAGAGATTCACTGAACTCTAGATCACCAAATCTAGGAGCAGCAAAGGTAACTAAATATCTTTGCTTTGGTATTACCGGAGCTAAATACATGGCACTTAAAATAGCAACACATCCACCTAAACTATGTCCTGTAATTAGAACAGGTTTAGTGACTCCATGAAGCAATTGGACCAATAGATCTGCAATAGAAAGAGTTACTTGTTTGAAGCCTACATGACATAGACCCTTGTAAGCTAAACCATTGAGATCGAAGAAAGTTTCCTGGAAGGCTTGGAAATCTCTAGCATAATCCTTAGAGTCTGCAGAACCTCTAAAAGTTACTATAATATAATTTTCATGTTCTAAGACTAAACCATAGTTATAGATTCTACCTCTAAGTTTAAATTCTTTAGGTAGGTATAGATCTTTATCGAAATATGAGTTAACAGCTGATTGAATGGTAGCAGTACATGTTACAATACCATTGTCTGTTTCGAAGAGTTCATTAATGTCTCCAGGAATTTCTGGATAAGTGATGTTACTGAAAGGTACTATACCAGGATGGACTATGTCATCAATATAGCCTTGAACTTTATCAACTACCTGGTCCATTTTCTCTCCAGCTGTTGATACAAGTTGATGAATAACTACTAAAGCTACTACAATCACTAAGATTAAAATCGCCAAAAAGCTAATAAGGTTCTGGTTCATTTTCTCGTCCTGAAAAACGTTATATGATAAAATGGCATCAGGAATTGCAATCGCAGCTTTAGTTACTGCCATAATTACATTTCTTGGTTTGATAGGAGCTTATATCCTAATCATCATTAATAACAACAATCTCCAGAACCAAATTAATGGTTTAACAGGTGCTACTGGAAGAATCGGTCCTAAAGGTGATACAGGACCCACAGGACCCCAAGGTTTCCAAGGTATTCAAGGATTCCCAGGTGCTACCGGACCTATCGGTCCAACTGGTTTCCAGGGCAGTAATGGAGTTACCGGACCCACAGGCTTAGGTGCAACTGGATCAACCGGACCACAGGGTATTCAAGGTCCGACAGGTCCCGCAGGTTCAGGAGGACCAGGTACAACTGGACCCACTGGAAGTGTAGGTGAAACAGGTTTCACAGGCGCATTAGGACCTACCGGAAATCAAGGTTATACGGGAGCAACAGGTATAACAGGATCAACTGGAAGTATAGGACCTACAGGTCCTGCGGGCTCAGGAGGACCGGGTATAACTGGACCCACAGGATCTGCAGGAATACAAGGTCCAACAGGTTTTGCTGGAAGTATTGGTTTAACAGGTCCAACAGGTTTTACTGGCTATACGGGTGCGATGGGACCAACGGGAATGACTGGCCCTACTGGAATGACAGGTGCAATGGGACCTACAGGTTTTACTGGTGATATAGGACCTACTGGAATGACAGGTGCAATGGGACCTACAGGTTTTACTGGTGATATAGGACCTACTGGAATGACAGGTGCAACTGGTTATACAGGAATAATGGGACCAACTGGAAGTGTTGGTTTAACAGGAGCTACAGGTTTAGGAAATACAGGTCCAACTGGATCCCAAGGTATACAAGGAATTATAGGACCAACAGGACCATTTGGTGGTCCTCAAGGTGATACAGGACCTACTGGGCCTTCAGGTGGTCCTATTGGTCCAACTGGAGCCACAGGTATAATAGGTCCCACAGGTTTTATTGGAACCACGGGACCAACAGGCTTAGGTAACACTGGAGCTACAGGTATGACAGGTCCAACTGGAAGCATCGGTTTAACCGGGCCAACAGGTATGACTGGTTTTACGGGACCAACTGGTATACAAGGTATGACCGGGCCAACAGGTTATACTGGAATGCAAGGATCTACGGGAATGACTGGTTATACAGGGCCCACAGGTTATACTGGAATACAAGGTCCAACTGGTTTTACGGGGACTATGGGACCAACAGGTATGATTGGTTTAACTGGTTATACGGGTATGATGGGACCAACGGGAATGACTGGCCCTACTGGTGTCACAGGTTACACAGGAATAATGGGACCTACAGGTTTTACGGGAATGCAAGGTCCAACAGGAGTAACTGGACCTACTGGTGTCACAGGTTACACAGGATCAATTGGACCAACGGGTTACACAGGAATGACGGGTCCAGCAGGTTTAGGTACAACAGGAATGACTGGATCTATAGGTGCAACAGGAGCCACAGGACCTAATGGATTACCATGGTCAGCTAGAGCTTATGGAACATACAATGGTTTAGTTTTCACTAGAACATGGCAGAGTTCTCCTTCACAAGCTATAGGAGTTTATTTACCTTTCGATACTAATACATTAGCTAATATAACTTATAACTCTGGTAACTCTTTATTCACAGTTGATCTAACTTCAGTCTATACTATTTCATGTTCTTATACATTCTCTATTTCTGGTTCTTCGGTTCCCGCAGCCTTATCTATTTATGTTAATGGGGCTTCAGTAGCTGATACATTATTCATGAGTTCCACTAACTCTATCACTTATTATGTAACATGGACAGGTATCATAACTGCTGGTTCAACTGTTGGTTTTTATGCTTCTATCTTTAATCCTATCCCTACAAGTTATGCTTTGGTTGGACCTGCTCCTTCAGACGGCTATGTTTATACTAAATTAGCTCGTTACAATATGATAGCATAACGAGTGAAAGCGAAGCGTATATAAAGTGAAGAGCTTTAGACCTTTAAGGAATGTATAAAGCTTAAATATATCTTAGAAATAAATATTATAGGATTATGGCATCCTATAATAACAATGAAAGAGTTAGAGACCAGCTACTTTACATTTGTAGCTAGAACCTTGAGAACATGAAGCTGCATTAGCATAAGCGTTTCGGGCAGGAAAGTGACGCGGATCTGATGCTGGATAGTTAGGACATCTCCAGTCATTGAAGCACCATGGGCTAAATTCATTGAGACAACCCTGCCAGTCTAAATAGAACCTGAGACCAATGGCTAGAAAAATGATAGCTAAAACCAGTATAACTCCAACAATTATAACCCAGATAAAAGGTTGCATTTTTTCTCTTATAGTTAATATAAATGGAATTTGAGAGACAATATAAACTTGCTAAAGTTACTATAGGTTATCATGATAATTCTCTAGACTATCTAATTATAGAGAAAGATAACCATGTATTAGAGCATACGTATCAAGATGATGTTATTCTAGAAGTCTTACTAGATGGACATAACAAGATTATAGATCATAACGTCATCACGGAAGATGTGCTCGGAACCAGATACAATAATGGATTGATTGAATCGCAAGATGGTACTAGTCCTGTGGCTTTCAGGGATGATATCCAAATAGAAAGAGTAGGTCCTAACTCTAGAAATGTATATTACAGAGGTGTATTCATGGGCACCATGACTAACTTTAATCCAGTGATCAGAAATGAACTCTTTACCTTAACTGAAGATCGTAATGGTATCACTGTTGAATCTAACATTAGAGATGCAGATAATATCTTGTTTTTATTGGGTTTCGCTAAAACTAGTACCTTTCCCATTAACATGATACAGAATTTACCTGGCCTAGGCTTCAGAGAATTTATCATGACTATGAGTGATCTGTATCGTGAAGGAGTATTTCTATCATATATGGAGAAACTCTTCGGATCTGTGCTTAGAGAAGTTAGATGGGATAGCTCGGAAGATGAATTAGCTCCATCTCACACATTGAGAATCAAAGCTGGTCTCAATTCGTGCTATATGAGAATGGATACTAACGATACTGATTTTAAGTGTTCTATTGCAGATTCAGCTGGAGTTATCTATGATTATAACATAACTAGTACTGATCCTAAACATCAAGACTTTCACTATTGGGTTATGTTTAAATTGCCTCGCATGTTTGGTTAATAAGTGTTAAATATATACATAATTGATGCTATGATTGTTATAGCATCAATCCAATTTCTTAAATGAAAATCCCTAACATTATCAAGTGCTTAGATCATGGTTATGTCAAGCTTATCGATTATATGCCTAAAGATGTTAACCCTGAAACTCGTATAGCTCAATGTGCTAGGATCTCCTTTGATAATTTTAACCAAGAACATTCACTCAAAGAGGATCAAGCTCTAGTTCGTTATCTGTATGAGAACCATCACACTTCACCGTTGGAAATGGTAGAGGTACTACTCGAAATCCATTGCCCCCAATTTGTAGCTACTCATTTCCATCGTCATAGAACTGCAAGTATCAATGAAATCTCTCAAAGGTATAAGGAAATTCCAGATGAATTTTATTCCCCTGATGTAAGAAGACAAGCTATAACTAATAAGCAAGGTAGTATTCCTGATGACGAATTAGCAGATTCCATGTCTGATAAGATCAACACCATGAATACTCAAGTGAATGATCTACTCAAAGGTTATCACGAATTGATTCAAGCAGGTGTAGCTAAAGAAGTGGCGCGAGCCTATCTACCTAGATCTATGTATACTACCATGGTCTATAAAATGGATGCTAACAACTTACTCAAGCTTCTATCTTTACGTTGTGCTCCTGATGCTCAAAAGGAGACACAAGTCTATGCTCAAGCAATGAAAGAATTAGTTACACCTCTTATTCCAACATTAATTCAATGTTTAGATGAACGTCTCAATTCTGTTCTCCTACGACCAGATGAAATCAATGCTATGGCTTCTGGTCTCACTACTCTGAATAGTTCTGTTAGACGCAATAAAGAATACCAATCTAAACTTCATAAACTTAGACCCAAGAAATTATTTGTGCTAGTAGGTTATAGAAGAACAGGTAAAGATACTTTAGCTAAAGCTTTGGTTGAAGGAACACCTATTTCGGATCTATATTGGACTTCATGTTTTAAGGTGCCTTCATGTATCAATGGTAAACGATTAGCCCTAGCAGATGCTGTCAAAGCTGAAGTGCTAGAATTGTATCCATGTCTGAAACAAATAGACAATCTAGAAGCTATCAAAGATCAAGCTTTAGATATCTTGGATGGTAAAAGTCCTAGGGATTTATGGAAACAGCACGCTATGAAACAGAGATCCCTAGATCCTGACTATTGGATACATAAAGTCATGCAAGTAATAGAAGTCAACACTGAACATGATATAGTGATTACGGATTGTAGGTTCCGTAACGAGATTGAGGCCTTCAAACAACTCAAGTATCAAGTTATAACCATTAGAATCGTCAGGGACATAGTTCCAATACCAGATCCAACAGATATTACTGAGCATGAATTAGATGAAATCAAGACTGATTATTTATTGGTTGATACCATCAGCTCCTTAAATTTAGCCTTGGATTTATTCCCACAATATACTCGTTAATAAATGGGTAACAGAGTTAGTGAAACCGAATCCCTATCTTTAGCTTCAACCTATCATGTAAATTACTCCAGTGAAGCACATGATCTCTTCGACTTTGATCCTAAAGATCCCTTAGCTCATGTGCTCTTAATTAAAGCTTCAGACATCTCGGATAAAGATGTATATAGATGGTTCAACACCTTAGAACATGAGAATGAAACTCCTGAATTAGATGTTTTAACTTACAAATCCGATTATCGCATCTGGCATGTAAACAAACAAACTACCTTTGCTGATTATTTCTACCGTAAGTTAGTTGAACGACGTAAATATAAGAAAGCATACATTCTAATTCGTGTATCTAGTGAAATCCACGAACTTAAATCTTTAGCTCTGGTAACCTGCTTTAAGATACCTACCACCATCATCGGACTCTTAGAAACTAAGAAGCGCAAAATCAGCTCCGACCAAGGCAATGAAGAAGCTAGAATCCATGAAATGAAGTATGTTGAATTGCCTCCAGCTACGTTAGAAACATATATTGCTGCTGATATATTACAATAAATTAGATCACATACAAACGTTATAACATCTCGCATTAGAGATGTTATATATAAGATCGGGACAACCATAAAGATCATTCATGATCATGAAGTTCTATAGGTTCTCTATAATTATTTCTAAAATCTATAAGCTTATATAACAATGAAACCATGAAAATCAATGAATGAAAGCCCTAAAACGTTTCTAAAAATATCATACTATGACTGTGATAGTATGATAACTTACTTTGGTTGCATTAGATCATGAACTTTAATGATCTTTGTGTTATATAAGTCTATAGATTTTAGAAATAATTTATAGTAACCTTTGAAGTTCATGAAACATTCATCTCGAAATTTTCAATGACTCTTAGAGGTTGAGACAAAGTGTCAAAGGTTGAGACAAAGTGTCAAAGGTTGAGACAAAGTGTCAAAGGTTGAGACAAAGTGTCAAAGGTTGAGACAAAGTGTCAAAGGTTGAGACAAAGTGTCAAAGGTTGAGACAAAGTGTCAAAGGTTACTATAAATTATTCTTAAAATCCATAGACTTATATAACACAAAGATCATGAAAATCAATGAATGAAGCCCTTAAAACGTTTCTAAAAATATCACACTATCAGAGTAATAGTATGATAACATGTTACGTGGAGTTCTTAGACCCTTAACACTGACCTTAGACCTTTAACACCTTGTCTCAACCTCTAAGAGTCATTGAAAGTTTCGAGATGAATGTTTCATGAACTTCATAGGTTCCCATAAATTATTTCTAAAATCTATAGACTTATATAACACAAAGATCATGAAAATCAATGAATGAAGCCCCTAAAACTTTCTTATAAATATCATACTATGACTGTAATAGTATGATAACGTGTTATTTGTAGCAATCTATGTTTAAATTTCATGATCTTTGTGTTATATAAGTCTATAGATTTTAAGAATAATTTATAGTAACCTTTGAAGGATTCATCATGAAGTATCTTTAAACACTCTTCTAAGGTCAGTGTTGAAGGTCTAAGGTCAGTGTTGAAGGTCTAAGGTCAGTGTTGAAGGTCTAAGGTCAGTGTTGAAGGTCTAAGGTCAGTGTTGAAGGTCTAAGGACCATGAAATTTCATGTGTTGTTTGAGTAAATAAGAAGTTATCATACTATTACAGTCATAGTATGATATTTATAAGAAAGTTTTAGGGGCTTCATTCATTGATTTTCATGATCTTTGTGTTATATAAGTCTATAGATTTTAAGAATAATTTATAGTAACCTTTGAAGCTCGTGATAGATCACCTTGAATGTTTCATGAACTTTGTTAAGACAGGGTTAGAGGGTTAAGACAGGGTTAGAGGGTTCTTCATGAACTTCAAGGGTTAGACGCAGGGACTAGTCCCTGCTTCGGAGGAAGGCTTAAGCCTTCCTCCTATAAATTATTTCTAAAATATGGATACTATGGAACAAAGATCATGAATTTTAAACATAAATTGCTACAAATAACACGTTATCATACTATCACAGTCATAGTATGATATTTAGAAACGTTTCAACATCATTGATTTTCATGATCTTTGTGTTATATAAGTCTATAGATTTTAGAAATAATTTATGGGAACCTATGAAGTTCATGAATAAAATCATCATTGTTCTAATCTTGTATGATATCTCACATCCGAGATATCATATTCCAATGCATCCAATATATTAGCTAACAGCACTAAGGAGACCAAAGAAATAAGAGCTACGATAGCAATCCCTGAAAGCTCCTGCGAATGTGAAAACTCCATCATGTCCGAAACCAAAACCTATGAAAACATTAGATTCTGTTATAGGATGATTCATTACCTCAAAACCTATGAAAATAGATACATCACAATCGTTGATTTTAGATAGATTAAACTCTGATCCTACAAAGATGCTGAAAGAATCAGGATATCGAGCTAAAGCTATAAAAATAGGTTCATAGGAATAACCAATAAATACGCTTATAATGTCATCTGTAGCTTCAGTTCCAATAAAAACTACCATATTTTTGGAACATCAAGAAATGTCTGAAAAACCCATTATTTATATTAGCCAAGCAGATATAGCTAACGGACCTTATATAATAACTAATTCAGGTCGTTACGTTTTAACATCGGATCTAGTGTTTCAACCTTCCTTAATTTATGATTATATCATAGGTATCTTTGCTCCTAGAGTAACTTTAGATCTCAATGGATATAGCATATCTCAAGGTATCAACTATGCCCTTTATGCCAGAAATCTATCAGCCATCACTGTAGGAGCTGTAGCTAATGTATGTCCCACCAAAAGATGCCATGAAAATGAGATAGTTATTCGAAATGGATTTTTAGGTAGAGTTTCAGATTCCGACATAACTACTAGATCTGACTTTACAGGTTGCGTTGTCATAGGCAATATAACCTTCAGTGATTATGAGACTTCAGCCATCAACTCTAATCATGTTGGAAATCTTAGATGTTATAGTTTAACTATTAACAATAGCTATACCAACTGGATGCTAAATATCAACTATGATTATGCTAGAAAGTTAGTTAAATTAGCTAAAACTATTATAGCAGATCCTAGAATTACCCCTACAGACATAATAAATTTAGCTAATGCTATCTCGGCCTTAGAGACAGATCTTAACTATGCAGCTGAAAAGATCATTAATGGAGATTTCAGCGCTACTATTCCATGGACTTTTGGCATTTTTTATAGTAAATATATAGCAGGAATTTATACTACCACTAGAGCTACTATAGATTCAACTACTATTGTAGGTTTCGTTTACGAATTTAACGTATCTAATGTTATAGATAATGCTACAGGTTTATCGGTAGTTGATTCTACAGGTTCTAATATCCAAAGTCAAGTTTTTATTACTTATCCTTCAGTTGCAGATGTTATAGCTTGGCGTAACTTAATGATAATTGTATCTAATCTATCCAGTACCTATAACTTAGGTTATCCTATCATTCCAACAGCTATCATCACTAATTTGTTAACTAATGGAACAACCACCCCAGGATATACTTATAACATATTACTATTTGCTATTCCAGCTGGTATCAAGAGTCTCAATGTTTCCCTTAAATTGTGTAACACTAGTGTAGGTCCCATTACAGTTGCAGGTGATGTAGCTTTGGTACCGGCCCGAAGTATAGATGCTGAGCACGGTTCTAGGATAGTTATCAAAGGAGGTTCTTTCAGTAACTTAGTTTTCATATTAGATATGGCTAGAGTTGTGATCCGAAATGTAACAGTTATCAATAATACTTTAGACATAGAAAACTATACTTCGATCCATATTGAATGTACTACAGTCGATACATTAATCTTACATCCTTTATTAAGTTCTGTCCTTATCACCAATAAGGAGTGTTAGCGAAGTGTATGTAGAAACGAAGTGTATGTTAGTGAAACGTATAAATTAGCGATGCAGGATGACGTGAACGGTATCCCATTCCGGAGGTAGCTTGATATAAACTTCAGGACTTACAACTGTATGGATTTGAGTGTCCGAAGTATTAGCTCTAAGGAAGATGGCAGATTTATAGGGACCATAAATAGTTGTAGGTCGGAAGGGAATATATGTTTTAACTCCAGAATATACCAAAGCATAATCGGCCCCGTTATGATTACCTTGAGGTTTACATTGAGTTAAATTAGTGATACTTCCATTATGGATGATGTTAGCACTTTCAGGACAAGGATTGTTAGGTTCTGGAGGACATTGTTGTTGAGGTTGTGATTCCATCACACAAACAATGATTAGAACTACTATTAGAAAAACAATCATTAGAACAGCTAGAATGATCCACCACATTTAACTAGTGAGAGAACTAGTTAAATGTCTCGCTAAAACTATACTTTTTATCTATTATCTTACAAAATGCAAGTTAATCATGTGGAAATATTATTGTCGGAATTCGACTCTAGCATTAAGTTGCTAGCTAAGAATCACCATGTGAGAGTGGATAAAATGACTCCTGAACTTAAGGAGTCATATCTAAGGGTTAAGCATACAGTTACGACCTTTCACGGATCTCCAGCTTATGCCATTGTTAGACAAACTATAGCAAAATTAGTTAAACCAAGTAAGTTAGAACCTGAAACTTTAGGTTCTTATATTTGGGGTTGTGTTCAGGAATGTTACGGTGATGCAAATAAGTATTGTACTCCATTATGTATCAATAGCATTCCATCCGAGACAGATGAAAGTCCTTCATGTAATCATCACATCATAACCAGGGAGATAGATGAGGATGGTAAAGTAGATTTAGTATGTCTTAATTGTAACAAAGACTCTAATGATACTATCCATACAGCTATTCTCTATTCCAATGAAGATATTGATGCTTTAACCGGACAGGAAATTAGATTCATCAAGAACTTAGGTATCTCACAGTTAGCTATTATGATCAAGGATGGATACAAATATAGAGGCAAGTTAGACATGACACCTATAGATAGAATAGAAACTAGAGCTCCAGCATCCATGATTCCTAAAGGCTTCATTCAAAGCCCAATGAATATTGTTGAACCAGATGAAACATCAGATACTCAACATACTAACTATCACTATTGGATTTGGTTCTTAATCATTATTTTAATCGTGATCTTTGCATTTGCTGTATATTTCTTTCTTTAAATAAATGTCGATATGGACTTCTGCATGGTTTTGGATTTTGGTCCTAGGTATTATTTTAACTATTGTAGGTGTAGTTATTTGGATAGTTCAGGGTAACGCTAACGTAACAGTAGGTATCCTGTTAGGTTTTGGTGTAGCTTGGATTATAGCGGGTTTAGTGTTTTGGATTTTCGGAAGGTCTAAGACTCCACCCGCACAAACTAAACCAGTAGAATCAACACCTATAGCTTCTACCACCACAATGCAACAAGCTACAATGCCTCAAGCAAATCCTTACATGAGTCAACAAGGCGCAGTTCAACAACCAGTACAACAAGCTAATCCTTATTTAGCAACAGGAACTAACACAGCTCAAACTAATCCTTATTTAGCTGCTGGAACTAATCCTTACATGACTAGTACAGCACAACAACAGCAATTACAACAGTTCTTAATGAACAATCCACAGTATTTAAATGCCTATCTCAATAGCACTAACGCCCCTAAAATCTAAATTGATATATACACGTTTCATGCGAAGGTGTGTTTCGCATGAAATTCCTTTTGTCCCTTGAACTCTTAACATGAACTGGAACCAAATTAAAGCTACTACATGTGTAGCTGATGTAGGTATAAATCAAGATATTAACTATGCAGCTATGTATATTTTATTGCCTATAGATCATATAGATATCTCCAAATGTCAAGTTAAAAAGAAGAATATAGTTAGACATGGTACATCTGAAGGTTCCATAGTCTTTGCTGGTTGGAAGAACTTCAAGAGAGGAGTGCCACATCGTTTCACAGCCTCCAACAACTTCAAGAACGCTACTTCACTATCTATGTCTCTGGGCGATGATAGATATGCAAGTTTAGCTATTTACACTAATAAAGTTCATATATGTGGTTGTAAACAGGAAACCGAAATTAGAGCTTGCATCAATCATTTACTTCAAAGATTATATGCCATTAATGAAGCTCTATCCTATGTTATCAAACATAAGGAACAATTAATCCAATACATGAGAGATAAGTTTAAGGGCTCAGAGTGTTTTAACTCTGACCTCAAAGTTCATAGCTTTGATTATAATCCCTTGAAATTCTATGAGGACTATGGTAGAGTTTCTTATGCTCTGGATCCTTATCTTAGAACGGTTAGATATTTAGAAGATGCTATCGTCTTCATTGAATGGTGTACTTTAATTGCGTACGTGGTTCAACCTTGCAAGATAGCTTATATAGATTATCATAACATCCACTATGATATGAATTTAGGTTTCAAAGTAGAGCTATCGGCCTTAGCTTATTTGGCCCAAAACAATAACTTCCAAGTAGAATATTCTAATGTAAACGATGCTTATGTGCATATAGTTGTACCCTTTGAAGAGCTGGATGAAGATACAACCAAGCGTAAGAAATCACGTTTCGTTATTAATGTGTATAAAACTGGTGCCGTTAAAGTATATGGTCCTAGCTTCAAAGGAATTCAAAGAGAATTTGATAAATTCTACCAATTTGTTCAAGAACATATAGAACTCTTGATGCCTTAAAAATGTCCATAGTTGTTAAGCGTAATTCCTTAACTCAAGAACAAGCTCAATCCATAGCTCAACACTTACAATTCGTCCCTGAGAAACCATTCGTTCCAGGTAAGAAGTTTCAATCCAATAAGGTAGAAGACGCCATCCAAATCTATCGTAAAATAGGTGATGATATCTATCTACCTTATACTTTCGCTAAGAAGTTCCTGCAAGTTTCAGCACCCTCCAGACCTGAAGTTAATCTTCCTTTCAAAGGAACTCTACGGCCCAATCAAGTACCTAAAGCCGAGGAAGCTCTAACTCAACTCAAAGAACATGGTACCACTACTCTACAATTGGATACAGCTTATGGTAAGACTTACATCAGTGCTTATTTAGCTTCACAGTTAGGCCGTTTAACTCTAGTCTTACACAATATGCAAGTACTTCATGGACAGTGGATTAAGACCTTTGAGGCAGCCACTGATTGTTTCATCTGGGATGCCTATAAGAAGATACCTCCACAAGTTTCGGTCATTGTTTGTTCTGCCGGAACCATACATCATATACCTAAAGAGATATTAGCTCAAGTAGGAACCCTAATTTTGGATGAGAGCCACAAATTATGTATATCCAGTGGAATTGCGGCTATCTTACAGGTAACCCCAGAGTTCATTATTGCATCCTCATATACTTATGAAAGAAGCGATAAAAGCCATATGTTTATGGATGCAGTTATGGGATTACACAGAGTACATGGCCGTCTTGATATTAATATAACAGCTGTAGCATGTAAAACTAAATTCACCTATGATATACCTAAGAATGCTCAAGGTACCGATTGGTCGGCCTTAGTTAATAACATATGCGCCGATCAAGAGCGCAATAAATTTATCTGCGATTTGGTACAATTAAATTTGCATCGTAAGATTATGCTTTTGACGCCGAGAGTTGAACATGCTAAACACTTATGTGAGATGTTAGTAGAACGAGGCATTAACGCTGATTATATCACGAGTAAAAAGGCAAAGTATCACACTGGTAATGTACTCGTTGGTAGCACTGCTAAAATTAACACGGGGTTCGACGAAAAAAATTACTGTGCAGATTTTAATGGTGTTCCTTCTAATATGCTAATTAATGTTGGTTCGAATAAACAAGAATCATTAATTGTCCAAACTGTTGGACGTCTCAAAAGGGCGACTAATGCAATAT
>Ga0310915_10000120_pt1 | contig 37638 bp, 34 predicted proteins | sample GREbulkMGAN111_FD_202508 | JGI IMG/M metagenome (GOLD analysis project Ga0310915, IMG submission 202508) | Lab enrichment of tropical soil microbial communities from Luquillo Experimental Forest, Puerto Rico - GRE.bulkMG.AN111 | ecosystem: Environmental > Terrestrial > Soil > Tropical forest >...
ATCGAAGCCGCTCTGCCACAGCTTCATCCCACAGAGATGCGAGTTTGATGGAAACGACTGGTTTCATACACCGCTTTGAAAAGGGCCAACCCGAGGAGCGCCCACTTCTCTTACTTCACGGTACGGGTGGCGACGAGAACGACCTGATACCGCTAGCGCGCATGATTACGCCGACGGCGGCCTTGCTTTCCCCGCGCGGCAAAGTCTTAGAAAACGGCATGCCGCGCTTTTTTCGCAGGTTGGCGGAAGGAGTTCTCGACGAAGACGATGTGCGCCGACGCGCCAATGAGCTTGCGGATTTCATTACCAATGCCCGGGAGCGCTATGGCATGGCATCGCCGATCGCGCTGGGCTATTCCAATGGTGCAAATATTGGGGCAGCTGTGCTCCTTCTGCGACCATCGGTGCTTGCAGGCGCAATCCTGCTACGCGCGATGCCCCCTTTGGCGCATCCTCAACCTATCAAGCTGGATGGCGTGCCCGTTTTGATCGCGTCCGGCGCGCTCGATCCCATCATCCCGCTCGAGTCCGCCGCGAAACTGGCGTCATTGCTAGAGCGCTATGGCGCCGCGGTGGAGCATCGAGTCTCCCCCGCAGGACACGAACTCTCTTAAGCGGACGTTACGCTTGCGCAAAGCTGGTGGCCTAAGCACGCGTCTGCGAGGGCAAATGCTCAGTAGAACTGGGCACGCACGAGCGCGGCTTGTCTACGTCTAATCGGGAGCGGACATCAGCTGATATTGCGAGATCTCCACTCCTGCAGAACATTATCTCAGCGCACCCGCTCAAAAGGAATCCAGCAAGATGCGTCCGACAGAAATTTGTGCCGCTCTGGTGATCGCCGCTGTGACGGCGGGCATAGTGCTCACGGTCACGGCGGCCCCCGCCGCAAGCCCATCACTCGCGGTTGGGCCGCAGTATGAAACGACCCACGTTTATGTTGCGCCAGAAGAACTAGACCGCTTCAGCAACGCCCTTGTTGCGACCTTTGGCGGGACCAAATCGCCAACGGCAATGATCAGCATCACACCAGCCCCCAGCGAAACAATGTGGCAGGCGGTATTTACGCCAGCCGGGACCTTCTCCGTGTTCGGATTCAAGACTCCAATCCCCTACCCGTTTGGTATCGAGCGAACAGGCTACTTGGTCTCCGACTTTGATGCGGCCATCGATTCCGCCAAGGTCAATCACGCCGATATCGTAGTGGCACCATTTTCAGACCCGATCGGCCGCGATGCCATCATCGCTTGGCCAGGAGGCGTCTATATGCAGCTTTATTGGCATAGGGCGCCGCCCAACCAGGCCAGTCTGCAAACTGTTCCAGAAAACCGGGTTTACATATCGCCGGATCGTGCCGATGACTTTGTCCGCGACTTTGGAGCTTTTGCGCAAGCGACGGTAGTTTCCGATGACCGCAATGCGCCCGGCATTGGAATCGGCAAACCCAACGAGGGGTATCGCCGCGTGACGATGGATTCGCTCTTCGGAAAAGTCGCCGTGCTAGCCACCGACGGTCATCTCCCATATCCCTACGGACGCGAAATAATGGGGTACGACGTCGACGATCTTTCCGATACCCTTGCGAAGGCAAAAACAGCCGGAGCGAGCGTTGTGATTGAGCCTTACAGTGTGTCCCGTCGCCGAGCAGCGATGGTTGAGTTTCCCGGCGGCTTTATGGCTGAAATCCACTCTGATAAGAACAAATAAAGAGTGTGATTGATCCGAAAATTCAAACGCTTTCAGAGCTTTAACTGGTACAGCTGGGTGGATTCGAACCACCGACCTCCTGATCCACAGTCAGGCGCTCTGAACCAACTGAGCTACAGCTGCAAGGCCTGCGACTCGGCCAAGGCGACATGGTTTAGCCTTAGCCGTGTTGAGCAATGATCTTTCCCGATCATGCTCCGGCGGCCAAAACCTATGAATAACGCCAAGCTTTGGCAAGTTGACCCAAGCTAGGTCCCAAAAAGCAAAAGCCCGGGCCATGCCCGGGCTTCCCCTCGCCGTATTTTGGTGTAGATGCGTTGGCAGAATCGATCAAGCGACCTTGCTGAACGCCCTGTTCATACCGCTCTTGATCGGCTCGACCGTGTCGGTCGCGACCTTTTGCGCCAGTGCGTTGAGCTCCTTACCCTGCTCGGTGAGCGCCTCGAACTGCTTGCGCGCGTGGGCGCTGGACAGCTCGATCACTTCCGACAGCGTCTTCGCGGTGATCAGCTCGCCGGCGAAATCGAACGCGGCATTGGTGTTTACCCGCGCCGCCTCGATCACCTTGAGGCCATAATCGGAGGCGCCCTTGGTCGCGGTCGAATAAGTGGTCTCGAGAACGTCGGTCGCCTCTTCGGCCGCCGCCTTCATCTTCTCATAGGTGTCCTTGCACTGCGCGACGCCGCGCTCGGCAAATTCACGGAATGCGGCCGGCATCTCGACTTTGGGAATCTCGAATTTCGGAATTTCGAACTTCGGCATTTCGAACGGAGTTGCTGAGGGCCTGCTGGTCTTCACTTTCGAGGGAGTTGTGGTTGCGGCTTCCGCCATGACACGATCCTTGATTTTTCGCTCTTCATACTTGGGCTGTCTCACTCACGGAGAATGTTTTTCATTCTGGCAGCGCCGCCCGTTGCGCGCTGCCTGCCATTTTTGGTCCCGGGCCGTACGCGGTACTGACACGAACCCGAGCTCTTCCGGAGTGTTAGATAACATCTCTTTTGGTGCATTGCAATAGAAAATATTGCAATGCACAAATAGAAATAACTGACGGGAACTGCTAGGGTTTTCGAACTTTACCGTTTTGTGGCGGGATCACGTCTTAGGCTTAGCAGCATCGACCACAATCTTGGCGGCACTTTGGCCGAGATCCTGCACTTGGGTCGACAGCGCCTGCATTTGCCGGCTCAAGAACTCTGACTGCAGGCCCAGCACCTCGGCGCCGTCCTTCGCCTTCATCAGCTTCTGGGCGAAATCGAATGTCGCCGCCACGTTCTGCTCGGCATAGCCGATCGACTTCTGCGCGATCTCGGTGGCGCCGCTCTGCGCCGCCTGCGCGCTGCCTTGGAGTTGGCCGACCGCCTTGGTAGCCGCCTGCACGAAACCTTCAAAGGCTTGGCGCGCCTGCGTCACACTTTGTTCGGCAAATGCCCGCATCTCGTTGGGAATCATGAATTGCTCGAATGGATCTTTGGCCATCGCACGCTCCTTCTATTCGGTTCGCAGCCCAGGCGAGGCCGCGGTTGAAACCAAATGCCGAGCGCCCCTGACACTCATGGCAATTCTCATGGCAGTTCTTACGGCAGTTATCTTGGCAGTTATGTTGGCAGCTATCCTGCAAGTTAAGGTTATCCCGGCTTCTCTCATTAAGCCACAGCTAGCCGGCATGGACGTCGCAAACACCTCGGATTATTAAGAATCCGTTTAGCAACCGAGTTCCGTCACGCATGTCCACCGTGGGGAGTGAGCGCGCGGTGTTACAGCATCCGCGTCTTGCGTCGCTGGCGACCAGGGAATGGCCTGCCTGGCTCTGGAGCGCCGACGGCTCACGGATTCTCTGGGCCAATGCGGCGGGCGCCGCGATCTTCGGGGTAGAAACAGCAGGCGCCTGTGCCAAGCGGCGCTTCGCTGCCAGCGACCTACCTGCCGCCCAGGTGATCCGCTTGGCCGTGACTTTGCCGTCCGCCGGGCAGGAACGGCTGGAACGCCTGCGCGGTTTCGGCGGCAATCTGGGACGGCCGCTGACTTGCCTCTGTTCGCGCATCGTCGCCGACAGTGGCAAAGGGTCGGTGCTCATCGCGGCGACGGAGGCGGCCGGACCGGCTCTCACCCTCGCCGAGCGCGTGCGGCGCCTGTTGAGTGACGATACCGGACCCGCTGCGGCGTTTGCGCCGGATGGCCAGCTCATTTACGCCAATGCCGCCGGTCAACAGCAGCTGGCCGGCGCCGGCACGCTCGCCGCGCTGGAACTCGACACGGTCGCGGCGGCGGCGTTGGAAAACGGGACCGCCAAGGGCACCGCGCGCCTCAATGGCGGGGCTGTTGCGATTATTGCTGCTGCGCTCGGCCAGGACGCCAGCCGTGTACTGATGGTCGTCATGCAGCAGCCCAGCCAAACGATAGGCCAAGCGACGAGCCAAGCGATAAATCGAGAGCCGAACCAGGAGGCGAGGCCGCTGCCCATGCCGTCTAGCGCTGCGACCGCTACAACGATCGGAGCAAACGCCGCGACACCACCACAGGCAAACGTGGCGCTGGCAGAGCTTCCGCCGGCACGCCGACACCCGTTGCGCTTCGTCTGGGACATGGACGCGGATGGCCATTTTGTAATTGCGTCTGACGAATTCCTGCAACTGATCGGGCCGCACGCCGCCTTGCTGGGCCGGCCATGGTGCGAGATTGCCGCCGCGCTGAACCTCGATCCGCACAATCAGGTCGCCAACGCCGTGGCCAGCCGCGAAACCTGGAGCGGCATCACCGTTTCTTGGCCAGTTTCTTGGCCGGTTTCTTGGCCAGTGTCATCGCCCGCGGGCTGCGGCCGGACGTCAGAACTGCGATTGCCGGTCGAACTTTCCGGACTGCCGCTGTTCGATCGCGACCGGAACTTCCGCGGCTATCGCGGCTTTGGCGTTTGTCGGGACCTCGCGCCGATGCGCAGACCGGCCCAACCAAGCGACGGGGCCGCCACTGCACCTCAGCATGCGCCAGTGGATGACAGCGCAGCCACGTCGCCGCCGCATGCCGACTCACCTAACGAGACGGATTTGAACGATGTAGCTGCGGTGGCATCGGACGACCCGCAAGAAGCCAATCAAGCTTTGGCGAATGTGGTGCCGTTTCGTCCCGCCGCACCAGCGGATCCAAAGACGACACTGAGTTTGACGCCGGTCGAACGCCGCGCCTTTCGCGAACTGGCGCAGGAATTGAACTCGCGCTTGCGCGCCGGACCGGCGCCGGCCGCCGCTGAAGTCATTGCCGAACACTTGGCGGCAGCGAGCCAAAATCATGCACAAGCACTGAGCCAGGAGGAGTTGCGGCAGGTTGTGAGCCAAGCGCTCAACCAGGAGAACGGCGACGAATTCGGCGAAAGGCCGAGCGAAGACTTAATGGAAGAACCAGGCGAAGGGCCGAGCGAAGAAGCTAGCGAAGAGCACTGCCAAAAGAAGCACGAAGCGACGGAGGAAAACAACCAAAAGCGAAACGAAGAGCAGAGCCAGGCGGAGAGTAAGGAATCGAGCAACGAACACGACGACGCATCGAGCGAACAACCGACGGAGGCCCCTACGCCGGTCCCTGGCCGAATGATCGAACCGGCTTTGCTCGATCGCGTTCCGGTCGCGGTTCTGGTGTACCGCCACGACGAACTCATCTACGCCAATCGGCCGTTCTTTGATTTAAGCGGCTATGGCGATTTGCCGGCCATCGAGGCTGCCGGGGGATTGAATGCGCTTTTCGCCGAACCCAGCGACACGTTCGCCGACACCGCCGGGTCGAAGGCGCTTGCGATCGTTACCCAATCCGGTGAAAGGCTCCCGGTTGAGGGACGAATGTTCACGGTACCTTGGAATGCTTCTCCGGCGATAGCGCTGATCCTGACCAAAAACCAATCCGATGCCGCAAGCGCCGCGAGCACGCGGAACCCGGTTGAAGCGCTCGCAACCGCCAAGCGTGAGACCGAGCGCGCGATAGCAACCAAGGCTGAGTTCGTCGCCAGAATAAGTCACGAGATCCGCAATCAGCTCAACGCAATCACGGGCTTTGCCGAAGCCATCATGACCGAGCGCTTTGGGCCGATCGGCAATGAACGTTATCGTGAATACGTCAAGGACCTGCATGCCGCCGCCGCTCACTTGTCCTCGATGGTCGACGACTTGTTCGACCTGTCGAAGCTCGAGAGCGGCCGCATCGATCTGACTTTCGCCAAGGTGAATCTCAACGAACTTACGCAGCAATGCGTCGGCATCATGCAGCCGCAGGCCAATCGGGCGCGTATCATCATTCGCAGCGCGCTCACATCGGGTCTGCCGCTCGTCGACGCCGACGAGAAGGCATTGCGCCAGATCGTACTCAATCTCTTATCGAATTCGATCAAGTTTACCGGCCCAGGCGGCCAGATCATCGTATCGACCGTGTTTTCGGACGCACATGAGGCGGTACTGCGCGTACGCGACACCGGCATCGGCATGAACGAAAAACAGATCGAAGCTGCGCTGGCACCGTTCCCAGATGTTGGCGCCTGGGCCAGTTCCGGTTCCGGCGCCGCCGGCTTTGGCTTGCCGCTGACCAAGGCTCTGACCGAAGCCAACCACGCGCATTTTGGGATCAAGAGCGCGCCTGACGCCGGAACTCTGATTGAGATCACATTTCCGACGAGCCACACCGCCGCCGCCTGATCCGGGCGGTGCGGAGAACGTTGCCGTCGACTTTTTGCCGAGATTGCCGACGATGTTTGAGCGCATGCGCGCGGCGACCCGACTCCGACAAATCGTCCAAGCTCTGCTTGTCACCGGCGTCGTTTCGTTCCCGCTAGCAGCGCGCGCGGCTGATGTCGATCTACTTTTGGTGCTGGCGGCCGACGTATCGCGCAGCATCGATGCCGCGAAGTTTCAACTGCAGCGGGATGGATATGCCGCCGCGGTGGCGAATTCCCGCGTGCTCGACACCATTCGCGCCGGCCGCAATGGACGGATCGGCTTGACCTTCATCGAATGGTCAGGGATCGGCGCACAGCGCGTCGTGATCGACTGGATGGCAGTCGGCGACGCGGCGTCGGCGAAGGATTTCGGGGATCGCCTGCTCGAATCGCCGCGTTCCTTCGCCGATCGCACCTCAATCAGCGGCGCCATCGAATTTGCCATGGCCGCGTTGACGCGCGCGCCATTTCACGCACCGCGGCAAATCATCGACATTTCCGGTGACGGCACCAATAATTCCGGCCGCGATGTGACCGAGCTTCGCGATCAAGCCATCGCCAAGGGAATCACGATTAACGGTCTCGCAATTTTGAGCGAAAATCCATTGCCCTGGAATCCGGAGCACACCAACCCGCCCGGCGGATTGGATCAGTATTATCGCGATAATGTCATCGGCGGTCCGGGGGCCTTTGTCATGGTCGCCAAAAATTTTGACTCTTTTGGTGAAGCGATCATCAGCAAGATGATCGCCGAGGTTGCCGAAGTGGGCCAACCCAAACAGCGCCAGCCACAATCCCGGCGGACAGCAGCGCGCTGATCGGCCATAAGCCACGAAAGCGACACAGATGACCAGCATGTTTGCGAGCTATCTGCGGCCCGGTATATTCGACCAGCCCCATAGCAATCGGAAAAGCGTCCTGTGAACGCGGCTATTGGCTTGAAACGCCTTGCAGTTGCCGCCGCCGCCATTATTGCGGCGGTGATCATCAGCTTGGTCGGTCTGTCTTTACTGCTACCGGCCGCCTCAGTCCGGGACGCGGTGAAATCGGAAATCCAAGCCGTGACCGGTCTCGATCCGGTTCTTGGCGACGATATCTCGCTGTCGCTTTTCCCGTCCGGAAGCGTGCGCTTCCGCAATGTCGTGCTCGCCAACGAGGCTGCCGGCGAGCCGGCGGTCGCCGCCGACGAATTGATCGCTCGGCTGCGCTACTTTCCGCTTTTGGCGGGGCATATCGAAATTGCCGACGTGACGCTGGTACGCCCGATTATCAAGGTTGCGTTCTCGGCGAGCGGCGACTCCAATTGGTCGGGATTGATTTCAGCTTTGGCCCGCGGGCTGGCGCCGCAAGCCGACCGCGCCGCCTCATTTTCGGAAATCGGCATTCAGGACGGTACCGTCATCGTCTACGATGGCCGCAGCGATGCGACCGAACGGCTCGAGGACCTTGAATTTCAAGTCGCGTGGCCATCAATCTCGCGCAGTTTCGGAGCCAACGGGCATTTCACTTGGCACAACGAGAAGGTCGACGCGAGCCTTACGCTTAGCGATTTTTTGGCCGCGCTCACCGGCGATCGTTCCGGTCTCAAGGTCCGGCTGTCCAGCGCCCCGCTAACGCTCGCCTTCGACGGTTCGGCGAGCGACGAGCCGACGCTCAAGGTGCAGGGCACGCTCGGCGTGGATGCGCCCTCGCTGCGCGAGGCGTTGCGTTGGATCGGCAATGACAAGCTGCCGTTTGGCGGCTTTGGGCGATTTGCCTTGCGCGCGCAGAGCGACATTGGCGGGCGCATGGCAGCGCTCTCTAACGTCAATGTCGAGCTCGACGGCAATAGCGCGGAAGGCGCACTCACCGTATCGGCGAATCCGCATCGGTTTGTTCAGGGCACGCTGGCGTCCGACACCCTCGATTTGACGCCCTATGTTTCCGGCATTCGGCTGCAAGCGCGCAACGAGCGCAATTGGAATCAGCTGCCGATCACGCTCGATGGATTCAATGGTTTGAGCCTCGATCTTCGGCTGTCCGCCGCCAATATTAAAATATCCAGCGCGAGTTTGGGTCGCACCGCTGTCGCTGCAACGATGCATGACGGCAAACTCAATATCACGGTCGGGGAATCGCAGGCCTTCGGTGGGGTTGCCAAGGGGACGCTCGGCCTAGCCACCGCCGATGGCGGCGTTGCCGTTACCTCGCACATGCAATTCACTGACGTGGACTTGGACAATTGCCTCGGTCAGGTTTTTGGGCTGCACAAGGTGGAAGGCCGCGGCACCTTGACGGTCAATCTCGACGGCGCCGGCGATTCCGTGCTTGCGGTTACGCATGCACTCAACGGCATGGCGACGCTAAACGCAGGCGCGGGCGCGCTCACCGGCATCAACATCGAACAATTGCTGCGCCGCCTGGAGCGTCGCCCGCTCTCGGGTAGCGGCGACTTCCGCAGCGGCCGCACGCCGTTTGATCAGCTCGCGATCAATCTTAAAGTCAATCAAGGCATCGTCTCTATTGACGAGATGCGCATTGACGGCCCGTCGGTTCGCCTGGCGGTGGCCGGCCAGGCGTCGGTGCCGACCCGCGATCTCGACCTCAAAGGCGTGGCAACGCTGATATCAACGGCCAGCGCCGATCAATTCGACTTGCCGTTCGTAGTGCAAGGGCCCTGGGACGATCCGATTATGCTGCCCGATGCGCAGAGTCTGATCCGCCGTTCGGGAGCAGCAGCGCCGCTCCTCGGCCCGGGCAAGTCCTTAAACGCCGGCGAAGCGGTGCGTTCGGTGATCGATCAATTGATGGCCGCGCCGACGACGCCCGCACCCTCGCCGACCGCTGCGCCGGCGGCGGCGCCGAGCCCACCGAACTCTTCGCGTTAACCGCATTGCACGATCAATGCTGGTTCGGGGCGGATCCCGCCGTTGCTCTACGGCTGCACCTGCACCGGCGCGCCCCGCGCCGCGTTGAGCTTGGTCAGGATTGAAGCGGCAATGACCGCAATTCCGACCACTGCAACAACGATGCTGCACACGGCATTCATCTCCGGACTGACGCCGAGCCGGACCTCGGAATAGATTCGGATCGGCAGGGTTGTCGCGCCGGGCCCGGTGGTGAAACTGGCAATTACGAGGTCGTCGAGCGAGAGCGTGAAAGCCAGCATCCAGCTTGCCGCGATTGCCGGGAAGATCAGCGGCAAGGTCACCAGGAGAAGGGTCCGCGCCGGCGACGCGCCGAGATCCATCGCCGCTTCTTCAAGGCTTACATCGAAATCGACGAGCCGCGACTGAATGATGACCGCGACAAAGCAGGTCGCCATTGTGGTATGGGCGATGACAATGGTCCAAAAGCCGCGATCAATTGAAACGGCAACAAACAAGAGCAGCATGGACAGGCCGGTGATGACCTCGGGCATAACCAAGGGCGCATAGATCATCGCGGCAAAAGGCAGCCGCCCGCGAAAGCGGCCGAACCGAATCAGCGCGACCGCGGCGAGCGTTCCAAGAAATGTCGCAACCAACGCCGCGATGAAAGCGATGCGAAAGCTGATGGACGCCGCCTGCAACAACGGCTCGTCCTGGACCAGCGCGGCGTACCAGCGCGTCGACCACCCGCCCCACACTGCGACCAGGCGCGAGGCGTTGAATGAATAGATGACGAGAATGATGATCGGCAGATACAGAAAGCCGATGCCGAGGACCAGCGCCGCGGTATTGAATGCCGACAACCTCCGCATCTCAATCAAGCTCCATGCCACGCATTGTCTGGTGCTGGAAAATGACGATCGGCGTGACCAAAAGGCAGACCAGAACAACGGCAACGGCCGCAGCGGTCGGCCAGTCCTTATTGGCGAAGAACTCGCTCCAGATCGCCTGACCGATCATCGCGGTCTGTGATCCACCGAGCAGATCGGGGATCACAAACTCGCCGACGATCGGGATGAAACACAACAGCGAGCCAGCGACCACGCCCGGCGCCGACAACGGCAAGGTGATGGTCCAGAACGTTCGCCAGCGCGGGCAGCCGAGATCGGCGGCGGCTTCAAGTAACGATTCGTCGAGCCTTTCCAGCGCCGCATAGAGTGGCAGCACCATGAACGGCAGATAAGAATAGACGATACCGATATAGACTGCGGTATTTGTCGACAGCCAGGCCGGCGGCTCGCGCACAATATGTAGCGCCAGCAACAGCTGATTGAGCGGTCCGTCGTGCTGCAGGATGTTCATCCAGGCGTAGATACGAATCAAAAAAGAAGTCCAAAATGGCAGGATGACGAGCACCGCCAAGACCGCCTGCACGTGCCGTGGCGTCCGCGTAATCGCGTAAGCGATGGGATAGCCGATCAGCAGCAGCAGCAGCGTGGAAAATGCCGCGATCTGCAGGCTTTTCATATACGACAGAACGTAAAGCGGGTCGGAGCCGAGAAAAACGTAATTGTCGAGCGACAGTCCGGCGAAGAACGATCGCAATCCGCTCCAGCCCGCCGCAAGGTCGAACACCGGCGTATAAGGCGGCTGCGCGATCGCGCTTTGCGACAGACTGATCTTGAGCACGATCAAGAACGGCAGCAAAAAGAATGCGATCAGCCACGCATAAGGCAGCCAGACGACGATGCCAGCGAGGCGGGAACGTTGCGGCTGCGGCTTCATTCGCCTCGGCCCATGGTCATCGCGTCAACACGATTGTGGCTTCCGGCGCGAAACTGAGCCAAACCTTTTCGTTCCAGCCAATGCCGCGCGCGGTGAGCGGCCCGGTATTGGCGATTGCCGCTTGCAGCGGCACTCCGCTCTCCGTGCGCAATTTGAAAAGCGACAGGTCACCGAGATAGCCGACATCGACCACGGTGGCGACGGCGCTGTTCTCGGTGTCCGCCCGTTGCTCCGCTCCCGCCTCACAGCGGGCGAGACGAATCTTTTCCGGCCGCACCGCCACCCAGACGGTCGCGTGCGGCTCGGCAGCGACTTTTGCGCCGACGCGAATGCGACCAAAGGGCGTACCTTCGATCGTGTCCCCCGCCTCGCCGACACGCCCTTCGAGCAAATTGACGCTGCCGATGAAATCGGCCACCCAGCGCGAGTCTGGCTGCTCGTAAATTTCGGCTGGCGGCCCTACCTGCATCAGCCGGCCCCGATCCATCACCGCGATGCGGTCGGCCACGGTCATCGCCTCGCTCTGATCGTGGGTGACGATAACAAAGGTGAGCCCAAGACTGCGCTGCAAGTCCATCAGCTCGAATTGCGTCTCGCCGCGCAATTTCTTGTCGAGCGCCGCCATCGGCTCGTCGAGCAGCAGCACGCGCGGCCGCTTGACCAGCGAGCGGGCGAGCGCGACGCGCTGGCGCTGGCCGCCTGACAACTGGTGCGGCTTGCGCAAGCCGAACGTTTCGAGCTTGACCAGTGCCAGCATGTCGGCAACGCGCGTCGCGATTTCGGCCTTGGGCAACCCCTCCTGCTTGAGGCCAAAAGCGACATTGCCCTCGACGGTGAGGTGCGGAAACAAAGCATAGGTTTGAAACATCATATTTACTGGGCGCCGGTGCGGCGGCACCGGCGCAAGATCGACGCCATCGAGCAGGATGCGGCCGGAGCTCGGGTGCTCGAACCCGGCGATGAGGCGCAACAGCGTGGTCTTGCCGCAGCCGGACGGACCGAGCAGCGCAAAGAATTCGCCTTGAAAAACGTCAAGCGAGAGCTGGTCGACCGCGGCAAAGTCGCCGAAGCGCTTGCTGATGGCCTCGATCCGCAACAACGGCTGCGAATTGCGATCGGTCCAGGGCGCGAAGCCGCGTTTGGCAAATCCAGGAATTGTTGTCGTACTCGCCATTGATGCTCCAGCCGGCGCGGCGGCGCCGTTCGCCGCCACGCTAACGCTAATGCATTTTCATGATTCTCGGAAACACCAGCGTCGGCGAAAGAAAGCTGCGCGCACTCAGGTACGCACGCTCACATGCGCCTCTGCCATGAAGCGCTCCAGCGCCGCGGTCTGCGCCGCTGAGAAACGCAATCCGAGCTTCGAACGTCGCCACAGCACATCCTCGGCCGTCTGCGCCCATTCCTTGCGCATCAAATAGCGGACCTCAGCCGCGGTGAGATCGGCACCAAAGCATGGACCCAGGTCCTCAAACCGCGTTGCATTTTCGAGTACCCGCTCGACACGGGTGCCATACGCCCGCACTAAGCGCCTTGCATGGTCAACCTGCAGAAAGGGCCAAGTCCGCTGCGTGCGTTCCACCAGCGTCTCGATGCCGTCATAGACGAAGTCGCCGCCCGGCAAATGGCTTTGCGCTGTCCACGGCCGCGACTGCGGGAAAAAGTGACGCACGCGCGCTAGTACTTGTTCGGCAAGCCGGCGATGGGTTGTGATCTTGCCGCCATAGACGGTCACCAGCGGCGCTTCACCGTAGCGCTCGTCTAGGACCAACTCGTAATCGCGTCCAACATCCTGCGCCTTGCGAGCGCCATCGTCGTAGAGCGACCGTACGCCGGCGAAAGCCCAAACCACATCGGCCGCGGCGATCTCGGTCCGGAAATATTCATTCGCGGCGCGGCACAAATAATCGATCTCTTCACCGCTCGGCGCCACGCTCGCTGGATCGCCAGCGAATGTCTGATCGGTGGTGCCAATCAGCGTAAACTCGCCCTCGAATGGAATGGCAAAGACGACGCGCCCGTCGGCGCTCTGCAAAATGTAAGCGCGGTCGTGCTGAAAGAGCTGGCGCACCACGATGTGACTGCCCTTGTCGAGCCGCACCCGATGCTGTGGCTCGCGGCGCAATACGGTCTCGGCGAATGTTTCGGTCCACGCACCGGTCGCGTTGATCAAGATTCGTGCGGTGACGACATCGCGCTGGCCGTGGGCGACAAGAACAAGCCGCCACACGTCGCCGCGTTCAGCCCGCACGCAGCGGGCGCGGGGGCGGATCACGGCGCCATGTTCCGCCGCATCCACCGCATTGAGAACGACGAGCCGCGCATCGTCGGCAAAGCAATCGGAATATTCGAACGCGTGATGAAACCGTGTTTTGAGAGGCAGCCCGGTCTCATCGGTGACAAGGTCGAGTTCACGGGTGCTGGGCAAGATCTTGCGCCAGCCGATCCAGTCGTAGAGAAGAAGGCCGAGCCGGAGCAGCGTTGCCGAGCGCCGCGCCTCGTTGATTGGCAGCACGAAGCGCATCGGTCTGATCACGTGCGGTGCCGCGCGCAACAAAACCTCGCGCTCGCGCAACGCTTCGTGGACGAGACGAAATTGGCCGTGTTCGAGGTAACGAAGGCCGCCGTGGATCAGCTTCGAGGAGGCCGATGAGGTTCCGGAAGCCAGGTCGTTTTGCTCAATCAGGACGGTGCGCAGCCCGCGCCCGGCGGCATCCCGCGCAATTCCGGCGCCGTTGATGCCGCCGCCGATGACAGCGAGATCGAAATGAGGGTCAAAACTAACCACCACCCCTCCGTTACAAGGGAATGTTACAAGGGAATATTGAACCTCAGTCCCGATCTTGCTTCAGATGCAAGATCGGCGATGATATAGGCAAGGATACTAGGCATGGACTTTCGCGATCGTCACGTCATTGTCACCGGTGGTGCCGGCGCACTTGGCACCGCGGTGGTCGCGCGGCTGATCGAAGCGGGCGCATTCTGTCACGTGCCGACCCTTCATGAAGCGGAGGCCGCGCGCTTTGGTTTCCGCGACCACCGGCAAGTCACGGTTGCGGTCACCGGATCGTTGACCGACGAAGCGGCGATCGAAAAATTTTATGGCGGGATTACGCCGCTTTGGGGCTCGATTCACACCGTCGGCGGCTTTGCCGCCTCGCCGTTGCGTGACACCGATGTCGCCACGATTCGACAGCAGCTCGACATCAACCTGCTCAGCTGTCTGTTGTGCTGCCGCGCCGCGGTGCGGTCCATGACCAGTGGTGGCGGCCGGATCGTCAACGTGGCCGCACGTCCGGCGCTGGAATGGCGAAGCGGTGCCGGGATGACCGCCTACACGGCGGGCAAAGCCGGCGTCGCCGCACTGACGGCGGCGCTCGCCGAAGAAGTCGTCAAGGACGGCATTTTGGTCAATGCCGTTGCGCCGTCGATCATGGATACGCCGGCCAATCGGCAAGCAATGCCGAAAGCTGATCATGCCGTCTGGCCGAAGGTGGAAGAAGTGGCGGCGACGATCGCGTTTCTCGCTTCGCCCGACAATAAGGTTACCCGCGGCGGCATCGTGCCCGTCTACGGCAAGTCGTAACCGGCTCGCGTTCCGCTCGTCCCAGCGAAAATCACCGGCTTCCCGCTGGTGCGGGAATGAGCCGGAGTGGAGCGGAGCTAGTTCAATACCCCGGCCATAAGCCGGGCGTCGCTAACTCGAGCAGGTGGCCGTCAGGGTCGCGGAAATAAATGCTCTCGCCGCCGCGCGGCCAACGGGTGCGGCCCTCGATGGCGATACCAGCCTCATTGAGGCGGCTTTCCCAAGTCTCCCGCTCCGCAGCGGCGATGGAAAACGCCAGGTGCACCGGGCCGTGCCCGTCGTGGGGCGGGATGGTGCCGCCCGGAAGATGCACCGTCTCGAGCGAATGGCCGCGCAAAAACAACAGCAGCACGCCGCGGCGCCCGACGTCGTAAGCGCACAGCCGCGAGTCGCGATAGATGCTGTTCAATCCGAGAACCTGTTCGTAGAACGGGCAGGAGCGCTCGAACGCGTCGACGTAGAGCACCGTTTCCAGGACGCCGAGGAGGGAAGGCGCTTTGCCGACGGAATTGTCGTTCGGCATTGTCGGCATGTTGGCTCGTCCGATTGCGCGCCGGCGCCGCGTGCGACTATCCCGCGACCGGGACCATTTCCCGTTCCGGCGAAGTCACGAGCCGGCTCACAGCGCTGGCGGCGACGATCGCACGCTGCTGCGCATAAGCCTCATGATTGCGCTCGATATAATCGAGATCGTAAAGATAATTCACCATCAAGCCATAAGATTGCCTGAGCGCCCGCTCTGAAGTGTCGGCGAGCCAATCGAGTCGCTCGAGCCGGGCACCATTGCCGAGATGGAATCTTGCCACCGCATCGACCGGCAAGCCGCGGCCGTTGCGCGCGCGCAGATAGTACCAAGCGGCGGCGCGCAAAAACGACTCGCGAAGGCGTTCGGCCGTTTCTGGCGCGCGCCACCAGCCGTCGGTGTCGAGCGCCGAAAGCGCTTCACGATCAGCATCATCGAGTGCGGGTGAGACGCTTTTGGCGCGCTCGCGATTGAGCCAATCGGCGAAATTCGGCGCCGGCGATAGCGTCACGAAGGTGCCGACGCCGGACATTTCGCGAGAGACTTCCTCGACCACCTGTTTGATCAGAAAATGTCCGAAGGTCACGCCGGCGAGGCCGCGCTGGCAATTGGTAATCGAATAGAACACGGCGGTGTTGGCGCGCCGCGGCTCAACCGGATCGCGCTTGTCCGAGAGAATCGGGGCAATGGCGGCGGGAATTGCGCGAGTGAGCGCGACCTCCACGAAGATCAGCGGTTCATCCACCAGCGCGGGATGAAAGAATGCATAGCAGCGGCGATCGGGCGGATCGATGCGCCGGCGCAGATCGGCCCAGTCCCTAATTTCGTGAACCGCCTCATAACGGATTATCTTTTCCAGGATCGCCGCGGATGTCGACCAGTCGATGCGGCGCAGAACCAAAAACCCGCGATTGAACCACGACGAGAACAAGTGAACGAAGTCGTTGTCGACGACGCCGAGATCGTCGCGATGATGCATCGCATCGAGCAATTGCTCGCGCATGCGCACCAGCGCCGCCGTGCCACCGGGCGCAAGGTTAAGCCGGCGAAACAATTCGAGTCGCAGCGGCTCGCTGGCGGTATGAAGGTCGGCCGCGGTTGCGTCCGACGGTGATTGGCGCCAGGCGGCAATGGCACGATCGATGCCGGGGCGATCGTGGCCAAAAGTCCTGGCAAGGGATTCGAAGAAGGCAATGCGCGGCCCGGTGGTGAGTTCGGCATAACGCGCCAGAATTTCCTGCGCCAGCGCCACGCCGGAGGCTTCGCCGCGGCCGGAGAGGAGGTCCTCGCATAACTCGATCAGGCCCGCCGAGCGTTCATGCGCCGGTTCACGCCGCTCGCGCTTGATCAATGCGCGGCTGCGCTCGGCAATGCTTTGCAGCATTTCGCTGAAGAAGGTGGTGTTCACCGCGTCATACCGTCCGGCCAGATTTAGGTAATGCTGCGCTACTGTAATAACAAGCTGATGAATGGTTAAAGACCCGTGCACCCCAGTAGACAAACCGGCGCCGCTTGGGCAGTTAGACGCCGGCGCGGGCGCCTACCGCGAAAGCTTCTGGAGTGACTCATGCCGGGCCCCTTGGCTGGACTGCGCGTACTGGAACTTGCCCGCATTTTGGCGGGCCCTTGGGCCGGACAGATCCTCGCTGATCTTGGCGCCGACGTCATCAAGGTCGAACGCTCGGGTAGCGGCGACGACACCCGCGCTTGGGGTCCGCCCTTCGTGCCCGCCACCAACGGCGGGCATCTCGATGCCGCCTATTTTCACTGCACCAACCGCGGCAAGCGCTCGATCGAGCTTGATTTCACCACGGCCGAAGGCCAGCGGCTGGTCAAAAAACTCGCTGCGCGCTCCGATGTTCTGATCGAGAACTTCAAGGTCGGCGGTCTCGTCAAATTCGGCCTCGACTACAAAAGCCTAGGACCCGCCAATCCGCGGCTGGTCTATTGTTCGGTCACCGGTTTCGGCCAATCCGGGCCGTCAGCCGCGCGCGCCGGCTATGACCTGATGGCGCAGGGTATCGGCGGCATTATGGGCATGACCGGCGCTGCCGACGGCCCGCCGACGCGCGTCGGCGTGCCGATCTCCGATATCTTCTCCGGCGTCTACGCGACTATCGGTATTCTTGCCGCCCTGGTGCGGCGGGAGAAGACCGGCCGCGGCGGCTATGTCGATGCCGCCCTGGTCGATTCCACCGTCGGCACGCTCGCCTTCCAGGCACTCAATTATCTGGTATCCGGCGAACTTCCGAAGCGCATCGGCAACGCGCACCCCAATCTCGTCCCTTATCAGGAGTTTCCGGTCGCCGACGGGCGCGTCATCATCGCCACCGGCAACGACGCGCAATTCGTCCGGCTGTGCAGCATTCTCGGCGCGCCCGAACTTGCCGAGGCCGAGGCCTACAAGGACAATAAAGGTCGAGTCGAGCACCGCGCCGAACTGGTCGCCAAACTATGCGCGCTGACCTCGCGGATGAAGCGCGAGGACCTTTTAGACAAGCTCGAAGCCGCGGGAATACCGGCCGGTCCAATCAACGATTTGCAACAGGTGTTCGCCGACCCGCAGGTCGTTCATCGTGGCATGCGGCTCGAGCTGAAAAGCGCGGCGGCAAAGGGCGGCACCATTCCTGGCATCCGCACGCCGATCATCTTGGACGGTGCGCCAATGGCGTCCGAGCGGTCATCGCCGCGGCTTGGCGAGCATACCGCCGAGATTTTGCGCGAGATCGGCGAAGGTTGAGGCCGGTCAGCGGACTTAACGTCGCCGGCGACGGCCGCCGCTGGCGCTGCTCAATACGGCGGCGCCAATCAAAATACCGATCCCGAGCGCGACGCCGATCGTGAGCAACGGCCGTTGCTCGGTTTCGCCAGCGAGTCGCTGCAAGGCATCACTGCCATACTTGGCGCCGAGGTCGAGCGCTTGATTGCCGAGGCGCCCGGCTTGATCGCCGGCAGCCTGACCGCCTTTGCGGAAACGATCCACCATCTCGCTCACGATTGTGGAGATGGCATCACCGACTTGATCGGCTGCGGTCGCGGCGGCGGCGGAGGTCTGTCGCCCGGCAATGCGGCCGATCTTCTCGAGTTCCGTCTCGACAGCGCCCAGATGCTTCTGGATGGCGGCAACGCTGGGCGCAAAATTCGATTTGCGATACTGGAACATGTTGCCTCACGAAATACTTTGAGTCGTCGCACCAACTTGCCAATTGTGCGTTTAGTTCCGCGCGTGGCGCGTACGGGCATTTGTACACAACCACGCGTTCGTCATGGCCGGACTTGTTCCGGCCATCCACGCCTTTGATGTTGTGAATGCTATTAAGACGCGGATGCCCGCGACATAGGCGAGCGAAGCGACGCCGTTCTGCAAACGGCTATCCGCGGGCATGACGCCGTGCGGCTATGCAACAGCAGTGGGAGCCAAAGCCTCGATATCGGTCACGACATCGATCACAACGGGCCGTTGCGCGGCGAGCGCCTGCGCCAGCGCCGCCGGAAAGGCCGAGGCTTTTTCGACACGAATGCCAAGCGCACCCATGTCCTGCGCGATGCGGGCGAAATCGACCTTGCTGAAGGTCCATAATTCGCGCGCCTTATCGGTTTGCTTGCCGCCATAAACCCGATCGAAGCCGCGTTTAGACTGGTTGCCGCCGCCGTTGTTGTTGACCACCGTTACCGCGTTGATGTTCCAGCGCGCCGCAGTTTCGACTTCGGCGATGTGGTACCAAAAACCCGCATCGCCGGTGAAAGTGACCACCGGACGCCCCGGACAAGCACATTTGGCACCAAGGCCAGCCGGGAATGCCCAGCCAAGATGTCCAGCGCTGCGCATATAGCTTTGGCGCGGCGAAGTGAGATCGAACATGCCGCCCATCCACATGCCGGCGTGACCGGTGTCGACGACGACAATGGCATCGTCGGGCACGTGGCGAGTGAGTTCATGGCACAACCGTTCTGGCCGGATCGGCACGGCGTCTGAAGTGAGCGCCGGCTGATATTTCTTCTGCCACTCGGCGCAGATTGCTTTCACTTCCCCGATCCAGTTTTTGCGTTTGGCGGCGCTCCCACGATCGGCCTGCGCCAGCATGCGAGCCAGCGTTACTTTGGCATCGCCGTTGACCGCCGCGTGGAGCGGATAATTGCGGCCGAGTGCCTCCGGATCGATGTCGATCTGGATCGCGGCCGTGCCGATTTTTGGCACGGCCCAGAAATGGGTGGTCATGCCGCCCGTCTCGGTGCCGATGAAGCAGACGAGATCGGCGGCATTAACCACGCGGTTGGCGCTCTCGCGCGAATAAGTGCCGACCACGCCGACCGAGAGGGGATGATTGCCGGGAATCGCGTCCTTGCCATTGAGCGAAGTCGCGACCGGAATCTGCAGCGCTTCGGCAAGCGCGACGAGCTCGGCCGCCGCGCCGGAAGTGCGCACGCCGCCGCCGGCGACGATCATCGGTCGCGTCGCATCTTGCAGGATCTTCAACGCCGCGCGCACGTTGGCCTCATCCGCTTCGGGGCGGAACGGCGGCACGCGGGCAAATTGCGGCTCGACCAGCGGCTCCATGTCCGCTTCCTCGGCATCGATCTGGCCTTCATTGCCGCGAAACTGCAGATGCACCGGGCCCGGACATCCGCTCACGGCGCTGCGAAAGGCCTGACGCACCATATCCGGAAAACGCGCGACATCATCGACCGTAGCGTTGAACTTGGTCACCGGCTCGAAGGCCGGCATGTCATCGATTTCCTGGTAGACTTTGCGAAATTTTGTTTTCGGTTCGCGGCCGCCAGTCATGGCGATTACCGGCGCATGCGCGAGCCACGCATCGCGCAACCCTGCCGCGAGATTGAGTGCGCCGATCACTTGCGCCATGCAGATGCCCGGCTTGCCTGACGCGCGAGCGTAGCCGTCCGCCATATAAGCGGCGGCCTTCTCGCCATGCACGTGGAGACGTTTGATGTCGGTGCGCCGCTCCATCTCGGCGAAAGTGGTGCGCAAGACTGCGGGCACATGAAAAACATGTGTAACGCCATAACCTTTGAGCATGTCGGCGAGGCACTGTGCCCCGCTCATTTTCCGATTGTGTCCGAGTTGCATGCGTTTCCTCACGCCGGTTCAAAACTCGTAAAGCGCCAGAGTCCGCCGAAGCGCCGAGCGCGTAGGCGCAAGCGAAGCAATCCAGAATGCTGAAAGCTGAATTGCTTCGTCGCTTCGCTCCTGGCAATGGCGGATGGGCGCACTGAACCAAATACTAATTATCAAACACCGCCACCGCGCGGATCGGTGAGCCGGTGCCTTCGCGCCATTTCAACGGCAGGCCGATGAACTGAAATTCGCCCTGCCCGAGCAGCGCCTCGAGATTGCACAGGCTTTCCATATGGGTGATGTCGAGTTCAAGACAGGCTTTGTGGACGAGCGCATTGATTTTGCCTTCCGGCCCCGGCCGCATCGAATCGATTCCGAAATGCACGATGTCCTGGCGCGCAAGCCATTCGGTCGCCGCAACATTGACGCCGGGATTATCGGTCGAATAGGCCGGCGTCGGGAACGTGCGGGCATGATGGCCGGTGCACAGCAGCACGGTGCCCTTCTTCGGAATTGGCACGCCCGCCTTCTTGACCGCGGCTTGCAGATCCGCCGGCGTGATCTCGGCGCGCGCCGCGATATGACGCAGATCGATGCAGATGCCGCGGACGATGCAGTTCTCCAACGGATATTTGTCGATTGGCGTGCCGCTCTTGCCGAAGTGGCGCGGCGCGTCGATATGCGTGCCGCCGTGATCCGGCATCGAGAAAAACATCACCATATTGCCGTGGACATTGCCGGAATCGACGAAGGATTCTTCGTGCGTTTTCCAGATGCCGTGAATGATCGGCGGCTGCCCTGGATAGGACGGCGTGCGATGATAAAGCTCGCGGCTCAAATCGACGATGCGCATGTTCCCCCCTTTGAACCTGGTGCCGTTTTGCGCGTTATTCCGGCTTGAAGTTCATAGCCACGCCGTTGATGCAATAGCGCAGATGCGTCGGCGGCGGGCCGTCTTCGAAAACGTGCCCGAGGTGACTGCCGCAGCGGCTGCAATGCACTTCGGTGCGGACCATGCCGTAGCTCGAATCGGTCGAAGACTCCACCGCGCCGGGATCAGGATCGTTGAAGCTCGGCCAGCCGGTGCCGCTTTCGAACTTGGTCTTCGAGACGAAGAGCTTTTGTCCGCAACCCGCGCAATAAAACGCCCCGGCACGCTTTTCGTAATTCAGCGCACAGCTCCCGGGCCGCTCGGTGCCGTGCTCGCGCATGATGTGATACTGCTCGGGGGTGAGGATTTTGCCCCATTCCGCCTCGGTATGGGTGACAGGATAGTGCTTGGTGTCCAGATTGGTGCTCATAGCTGATGCTCGTGACCATATGCCGTACGCGATATAGATCACCCTAAACCTAATCGATGTATCGCAATGCGCAATCCCGACCCCGATCCCAAATCAATGGCGGCCAGCCGTAATTTTGTCGCGCTGAGCGCCGTCGCCATCCAACTCGGCGTGATGTTCGTTGGCGCGATCTTGCCGACCCCGCTCTATCCGCTTTATCGCCAGGCGTTCGGCTTTTCCGGCGTTACGCTAACGCTGATCTACGCGACCTATGTACTCGGCAATCTCGCGGCACTGCTGCTGTTCGGTCGGCTCGCCGACCAGATTGGCCGGCGCGCCGCGAGCTTGCCCGCCGTCGCAGTCGGGATTGCGAGTACCATCGTTTTCGCCGCCGCGCAGGGCACCGGATGGCTGTTCGCCGCGCGCGCCTTGAGCGGCTTTTCCACCGGCTCGCGAGCGGCGCGGCCACGGCCTGGATCGCCGAACTTTATGGCGGCCGCGATCGCGGCGGCGCAGCCCGCATCGCCTCTGGAGCAAATTTTTTCGGTTGTGCCGCCGGCCCACTGATCGGCGGCCTATTCGCACAATTCGCCTTTGCGCCGTTGCGGCTTCCTTTCTTTGCCTATCTCATTCTTCTGTGCGGCGCTGCCGGCGCGATCTTGATCCCACGCGAAACCGTGACGCAGCGAAAGCCGCTCGGCAATGTCTCGCTGCGCCCACGCGTTGGCGTGCCGCCAGGAATCCGGCTCCAATTCGTGTCTCCGGCCGTGACTGGCTTTGCCACGTTCTCCTTAATCGGTTTCTATTCGGCGCTGATCCCGAGCGTGCTTGGCGAAACGCTGCATCAATCAGCGCCGCTTGTCGCTGGTCTCATCGTCTGCGAATTGTTTCTGGTTGCCGCGGTGGCCATTCTGGCGAGCGGCATGTTCGCGAGCCAAACCGCCACGCGCGCTGCCTTGCTGCTATTGCCGCCGAGCGTGTGGATTTTGGTCGGCGCGGAAGTCGCTCACTCCCTGGCGCTGCTTGTGTTCGCCGCCGCACTGGGCGGACTTGCCGGCGGCCTTGGCTATCGCGGCAGCCTGGAAGTGATCAACCGCATCGCGCCCGGCGACCGGCGCAGCGAAGTTGTTTCCAGCTACATGATCGCGATATTTGCCGGAAATTCGGTGCCGGTGATCGGCATCGGCTTTCTCGCTGCCGCCGCAACCGCGCTCACCGCGCATGTGGTCTTCGCCGCGGTGCTCACCGTGCTTGCCGGTGTCGCGCTGCTAACCGGTTTGAAATTTGCGCCGCGCAAGTAGCTAAACCTACATTCGCGCTGTCACTTCCGTTCTCCGAGCTTACGCGACAGGCAGGCATCAAAGGCCAAATGGGACATATCACCTTGGGGCCCGCCGCAAACGCGACCTCGATGAAGCCCGACACACCAGGCACCGGTCTTAGGGTTGCACAGGCCTCCGACCTCCACAGCGCACTTCGCCTGGATGCTGGTGCACTTGTTAACGCCGCTGGATATCACCACTAGTCGTTTATTAGGTGCGGTAACCGTTACGTACCAAACATGCTCGGAAAGCCGTTCCATAACCACCGCAATTTTCGCCTTTATAGATGCCGTAGCACCAATGACCGGTTTTTGGGTCGCACTTGCCGCCAGCTTCGACGGCGCGTTTGGCCTGGATGCTGGCACACTTCGCGCCGATGGCTGGCGTCATCGCGATCATGCTCAAACAAATTGCGCCCATAACGGCGATAGCGGTCCGCGCCATATGGCCCCCTAATTTCAAATTTCGTGGCGAGGTCGCTTTGCTGCCGGAAAAACTCTCAAGCGCGGTCGAAAAGATTCAACATCAAAGAATTCGATGCTGTAGCAACAAAACTAAATGCGCGGATTTTTCAGTCAAACACAAATTGCGCTGATGATGAACGCGGCTCAAGCGATAGTTGAGCGCTGCAGTGCTTATCAACGCTGCGCTATTTGTTTGCGCATGATCTTATCCGAAAACCGGTTCCCACTTTTCGGGATCATGCGCTATTTAATCGCCAGTGGATTGGTCGGCGAGCCGACGGCGCCGGTGATCGGGATTGCCGGCGCCACGAACATGAATTCGTAAACGCCGTCGGCGGCACAATCCTCGGCGAGTTCTTTCACGTAAAAAATCTCGCCCATGGTCATGCCCATGATCGGAATCGTGATCCAATGCCACGGCTGATTGATGCCGCCTTCGGTATTGTTCGGCCGCACTTCGCAGCCCCAGGTGTCGCTGGCGAGCGCGGCGAGCTCGGTGCCGGCGACGAATTCGAGCGTCTCGAAGGCAAAGCCCGGCGCATCGCCGCCGGGATAGCCGTCCCAGCTTTTGGCTTTGAGACAGCGCTCCATCTGCCCGGTGCGCACGATGATGTAATCGCCGCGCTTGAATTCGACCTTCTGCTTCTTGGCGGTGAGATCGAGATCGGCGCAGGTGATGCCATAGCCGTCATCAAGGTACTCCTTGCCGAGCGCGCGGGCGACGTCGAGAAACACGCCGCGGCCGACCATCTTGTCCTTGGTTTTCTCGATGCCGCATTTCTGCGCGCCGAACGACGACACTTCGCGGCAGTCGTAACCGTTCCACATGTAATTTTCGTAGAAGACGTGGCCGAGCCCGTCCCATTGCGTGCCGCATTGCAGCGGCATCACCACCATGTCGTCGGCGGCGCGAATGCCGCGCTTGTCGAGCACGCCGGCATAGGCGTCGGTGCCGGTGCGTAGCATGGTGTGCAAGGGATTGATGCGGCCGAGCGCCGGATAACTGGTCTTGCCGCCCTGCGGACCATTATTGTCGAAATTAAGCGCGAGCGAGATCACCTTGCCCTTTTTGACGAGGCGCGCCGCAGCGACGATGTCGTCTGCTTGCGTGTAATTGAGCGTGCCGATCTCGTCGTTCGGACCCCACTTACCCCAGTTCTTGTACTTCTCCGCGGCATTGCGGAGATCGTCTCGCGTCACTTTGCGCCCGGCCATTGGTTTTCCTGCCCCTTCTTTGCTGGTTCGGTGATTTCAAAACATCGCGCATGCTCGCCCGAAAGCACACTCGCCCACAAAACCGGGTGATGATAGCATCCCCGCGCGCCTTGGGAGGAAGAAGCTGCTGGGAGGAAGAAGCTATGCGTGCGTTGGCGGTGTGGGCTCGTCTATCCGTGTTTTGCGGAATCCTGGCGCTTGCCGCACTGTACATGACATCAGGCCGCGCCGCCGACAGCTATCCGGATCACAAGGTGCGGGTGATCGTGCCATTCGCGGCCGGCGGCCCGACCGACGTCATCGCGCGCATGGTGTCAGAGCGATTGTCCGAGGCCTGGGGCCAGCAGCTCTATGTCGAGAACATGCCTGGCGCCGGCGGCAATCTCGGCGTCGAAACCGGCGGGCGTGCGGCGCCGGACGGCTATACGATCGTCGCCGTATCGACCGGCTTCATCATCAATCCCAGCATGTACGGCAAGATCGGTTACGATCCGGTCAAGGACTTCGCGCCGATTTCGCTCGTTGCCGCGTCGCCTAATGTCGTCACCGTCCATCCGTCGGTGCCGGCGAAAGACCTCAAGGAGCTTGTCGCGCTGATCAAGGCCAATCCCGGTAAATATAGCTACGCGCAGCCAGCTACCGGCTCGACGCCGCATCTCGCCGGCGAATTGTTCAAGCAGACCTATGATCTCGATCTCGTTACCGTGCCGTTCAATGGCGCGCCACTCGCCATCAATTCCACGCTGGGCAATCACACGCCGATCGCGTTCACCGCTTTGCCGCCGGCTATCGGCAATATCAAGGACGGCAGCCTGCGCGGCGTCGCTGCGCTGGCGAAAGAGCGCGTGGCGGCGCTGCCCGACCTGCCAACCAATGTCGAAGAAGGCTTGCCGGGTCTTGAAAGCGACACGCTGACCGCGATCGTTGCGCCGGCCGGGACGCCGCAAACAATCATCGACAAGTGGCATGCGGCGATCGTCAAAATGGCCGCCGATCCTGAGACCAAGAAAAAACTCGACGCGCTCGGCTTCGTGCCGGTTGCCAACAGCCCGAATGAATTTGCCGAGCGCATCAAGTCGGAAATGGCGCGCTGGGATAAAGTGGTGAAGACGGCCGGCATCCACGTTGATTGACGTTATAAAGACTCGATAACCCATGCGCATCGTCGATATCCGCGAGACCGCGGTCCCGCTCAATTCCACGCTCGCCAATTCAAGCATCGATTTTTCCGAGATGACGACTTCGGTGGTCGCCGTCATCACCGACGTCAAACGCGATGGCGAGGCGGTCTGCGGCTTTGCCTTCAATTCGATTGGCCGCTACGCCTGCGGCGCGCAGATGCGCGCGCGCTTCATTCCACGCATTCTCAAAGCCGAGCCGCGCTCGCTACTCAACGAGGCTGGCAACAATTTTGCACCGGAAAAAATCCTCGCCGCGATGATGCGCAACGAGAAGTCCGGCGGGCACAGCGAGCGCTCGATCGGGATCGGCACGATCGAGGTCGCGGTGTGGGACGCGGTCGCCAAGATCGCCGGCAAACCGCTGCACCGCCTCCTCGCCGAGCGCTACAACGGCGGCAAGGCCGTCGATAAGGTGTTCTGCTATGTCGGCGCGGGCTGGTATGCGCCCGGCAAGACCATCAAAGATTTGCAGGATGAGATGCGCGGCCATCTCGACGCCGGCTACACGATGGTGAAGATGAAAGTCGGCGGCATGCCGCTCGCCGACGATCTCAAGCGCGTCGAGGCGGTGAAATCGATACTGCCGCGCGGCGGCAAGCTCGCCGTCGATGCCAACTCGAAATTCGGCCGCGACGAAGCGCTCGCCTATGCGCGCGGCCTCGAACCGTTCGGGCTGCGCTGGTTCGAAGAGCCGTGCGATCCGCTCGATTACGCGCTGCTCGCCGAAATCGCCACGGTCTATAATGCGCCGCTGTCGACGGGAGAGAATCTCTTTTCCACCCAGGACGTCGAAAATCTGGTTCGCTTTGGCGGATTAAAGCCGCAGCGCCATGACGTCATTCAAGTCGATCCGCCGCAAGCTTACGGCATCGTCCAATATGCCCGCACGCTTGATGTGCTGGCGCGGCATCAATGGCCGCGCAGCCTGATGTTCCCGCACGGCGGCAATCAGATGTCGCTCGCCATCGCCGGCGGCTTCGGCCTCGGCGGCGCCGAATCCTATCCCGGCGTGTTCGGCGATTTTGGCGGCTTTGCCGACGATGCGGAGCTTGAAGCCGGTTATCTCGCGCTGTCCGATCGGCCCGGTATCGGCTTCGAAGGTCAATCGCGGCTCTATCGCATCATGCGCGAAGTCGCAGCATAGAGCCGCTATTCTCCGGTAAGCCCCTTCTCGCGGATAATCGTGCGCCAGCGCATGATCTCATCGCGCATATAGGTTTCGAATTGCTGCGGCGAGCTCGGCGCCGGCGTGGTGCCGGAATCACGCAATTGCGCGCGCAGATCGGGCGCCTTGAGGGCCGCGACCATTGCTGCATTGAACTTGGCGATGACCGGCGCGGGCGTTGCGGCCGGCGCCAAAACGCCGGCCCAATTGTCGCCGATGACGCCGGCGAACCCCTGTTCGACGAAAGTCGGCACGTCAAGAAAAATGTCCGAGCGATCCTTGGACGATGTCGCGAGCGCCTTGAGTTTGCCCGCGCGGACCTGCCCCATCACCGTCGGGATGTCGCCGACCAGGCCGTCGAGCCGCCCGCCGAGAACATCGGTAATGGCCTGCGCGGCGCCGCGATAAGGCACCGACTGCAATTGAATGCCGGCGGCGGCCTCGAACAGTTGCAAGGCAAGATCGGACATGGCGCCACGGCCGGTGATGCCCACCGTGATCGTGCCAGGCTTTTTGCGCGCCAATTCGGCAAGCTCGCTCGCCGAATTGACCTTCATGTTGGCATTGACGACCAGCACCGGCGCATTGATCGCGGCCTTGCCGACCGGGGCAAAATCCTTGATCGGGTCGTAATTGAGACCCTGATGGAATGCCGGGCTGATGGCGATCGCGCCGGCGGTGGTGAAAAACAGCGTGTAGCCGTCGGGGTCCGACTGCGCCACATATTTCGCCGCCACCGCGCCATTGGCGCCGGGCTTGTTCTCGACCACGACGGATTCGCCGAGCGCGCTCTCCATCTTGGCGGCAATCAGGCGCGCAGTGCGATCCGCGGTGCCGCCAGCGGTAAAGGCGACGATCAGCCGTACGGGACGTGTGGGATAATCCTCGGCGCGGGCGTTAGCGACAAACAAGACGCAGAGTGCCGCCAACGCGGCAGACAAGTATCGCAAAGCTCTCTTGGAGAAACGGACGCGCATCGGCGCAGGATTGACTTATACCGCTCGTTCCCGCGCAAGCGGGTATCCAGACTTGGCCATTCAGTCTAGTAAAAAAATCCTGCTGGGTCCCCGCTTTCGTGGGGACGAACGATGCGTCTCTAGCCAGACAGGCGCTCGATCGCCGCGCCGCAGCGGCCAAGCTTTTCCTCTAGCCGCTCGAAGCCGCGGTCGAGGTGGTAGACGCGATTGACAATGGTCTCGCCTTCGGCGGCGAGCGCCGCGATCACCAGCGACACCGAAGCGCGCAGATCGGTTGCCATCACCGGCGCGCCCTTGAGCGCCGGCACGCCTTCGATCGTGGCGCGTTCGCCGTCGAGGTGGATCCGCGCGCCGAGCCGCGTCAGCTCGCCGACATGCATGAAACGGTTTTCAAATATCGTCTCGGTGATGTGCGAGGTGCCGCTGGCGCACGTCATCAGCGCCATGAGCTGGGCCTGCAGATCGGTCGGGAATTCGGGAAACGGCGCGGTCGTTACATCGACCGGCGCCAAGCCATCGCTGGCGCCATTGCGGACGATGCGGATGCCTTGATTGGTCGCTGTTACTGCCACGCCCGAGCGCGTGAGCACATCGAGCGCCGCTTGCAGAAGCTCGGGCCGTGCGTTCTGCAGCAAGACGTCGCCGCCCGCCATTGCCGCAGCCATGGCATAGGTGCCGGTCTCGATCCGATCGGGTAAGACCGCGTGCCGCGCGCCTTTTAATTTGGCGACACCCTCCACAACGATTTGTTTGGTCCCGGCGCCGGAAATGCGCGCACCCATTTTATTGAGGCAGTCGGCGACATCGGCGATCTCGGGCTCGCGCGCGGCGTTTTCGATCACCGTGGTGCCGCGCGCCAGCGCCGCCGCCATCATCGCGGTATGGGTGCCGCCGACGGTGACTTTCGGGAAAACGATTTCTGCGCCGCGCAGTTCGTGCGGCGCACGCGCCACCACGTAGCCGCTTTCAATCTCGATTGCCGCGCCGAGTCGCTCCACCGCCATGATGAGCAAGTCAACCGGCCGCGTGCCGATGGCGCAACCACCCGGCATCGAAACGCGCGCCTCGCCCATGCGGGCAACGAGCGGCGCTAGGACCCAAAAGCTCGCGCGCATTTTCGAGACGAGCTCATAAGGCGCGGTGGTATCGACAATGTGGGAAGCAGAAATATGCAGCGTCTGGCCGTGATCGGCGGTTTCGCCGGCGCGTTTGCCGCTCACCATGATGTCGACGCCGTGATTGCCGAGGATGCGTTCGAGTAGCGCCACGTCGGCGAGTCGCGGCACATTGTCGAGAATCAAAGTCTCATCGGTGAGCAGGCTCGCGATCATCAGGGGCAGCGTCGCGTTCTTCGCCCCGGAAATCGGAATCGTGCCGTTGAGGCTGCGGCCGCCAACGATGCGAATGCGATCCATGCTCATCCCCAAACTGTGTGCCTACAGCATGATCCGGAAAAGTGGATACCGGTTTTCCGAAAAGATCATGCTCAAAGAAAGAGCTAAAGCGAAAAACCGAATCAACCTAAATCGTTTCGCTTTAGTGGCCGAGCCGCGCCACACCACGCGCAACGTGCAACCGCGCGATAGCGTCACTACTTTATGCACCCCCGAAACGAAGGCGCAAAGCAAATAACCGAGCGAGCCGGCGCGAATAGGCTTGCCCTACCCCTACTCGCCGCCCCGATTGCGGCGGAAGTCGGGAACTCGCCTGTTTCCAGGGTGGATGGACTGAGACTTCGTTGGGCGCGCTTAGCTGTCCTTTGGCTCGTTTGTCGTGTGGGCCGCGCTTGGCTTCTCGGGTCCGGCATCGTTTCCGACCGCGCGCTGCCGCGCTTGCTGCTTGCGCCGCTTGAGGTTTTCACGCAGCGCCGCGGCAAGCCGTGCTTTGCGCGCGTCCCGCGCATTCGCCTTGCCGCTGGTTTTGCCGCTTTCCGCCATAGCGTAACTTCAAAGCACGCGGGTCGGTGCCCGGCAATCTCGGTGTGGAGACCGGCGTCCATTCAAGCCCGCAGCTCGCTTGCGCGCGAATGCCCCCTATGGCAAGGATCGCCACGTCCTTCCAGCTATTCTGAGGGTCGCGCGTCGGCACGCGCCTGCTGCCGTAGCTCAGTGGTAGAGCACTCCCTTGGTAAGGGAGAGGTCGTCAGTTCAATCCTGACCGGCAGCACCATCAAATCATGATAAATCCTGGCTGTTTAGCTGGATTCCGAAGTCTCAACGGAACCGTTCAATACTGAACAAAACGCGAAGACGATAACTCGATCCGTGGAAAATCCGTGGAGTTCGTTCGGCAGATGTTCACTCACGCCATTGTCGCGCGGCTTAAACCCCATCCAGCTTCCGCGCCAGCCGTTCATCCTTGGTGCGAGGTGAAAGCATGTCAGCGATTGCAGTCAGAAGCTGACGCAATTTCGTTGGATCGACTTCCGCCATTGCGCGTTTGACTGAATTGGTCTCAAACTCGCGCGGGTGAAATGAGACTGCGAGGCGTCGCAGGTTGCGTGCGGTCTGATCCAGCAAATCAGAATCGAACGGTTCGTCGGGCTTTAATTTTCGCGCAATCTTGGCTTCAAGCCATGTACCGAGTTGCGCTTCTTCTTTTGAAAGCGCGAGTGCGGCTAACGCCTCGAGTCCATGTTCGAGCCTGCCCCACGAATAACGACCTGCTGCAAATACCCAATCGACCAGAATTTCTCGCGCTCTCTCGGCCACCACCCCATTGTTGCGAAGCAAAGTATCGCGAGCGAGTTCAAATAACGTATCGGTCATCGAGAAATTCTCCACAAAAAGGATCGTTTCCTTCTGCTCCGGAATCCAGGAAATAACCGAAAGAAGCCAAGTAGCGTGTTTCTCAATACTTTCCCGCGTTGAGTTGTCCGTCACCGGCGCATACGCAACTGCATCGAGTAGCTTGGTGACATGGGTGATCCAGTGAACTAGATCAAATGCGAAAGATGATTTCCCTTCTATTGAAATCAACAACAGACTTTTTTGTGTGCGGTAGAGTTCCCTCGCCCACGTTTCTATATTTGAAACGATCACTTCTGCGTTTTTATCGTCGCTTTTTGATTCGATTAGCGAGTTGCACAAATTAGTAAGCCATGTCCCCAAAGTTCCGACTTTAGTAAGCGAGTAATAGGGCGCTAAATAGCTACTGTGAGTACTCACAAGTGGAGCGTCGGGAACATTCAAAAACATCTTTGCTAGGTTCTCGACTGCATTGCGTAAGCTATCGCAAGCGAAATCTATTCGGGCATTTGTTCCTAGCAATATGAACGTGAGTTGAGTGAACTGCTCCATCGCTACAAGCGTCACGGCGCGAAAGTCGGATCGAATCGCTCCAGCGCAACCAAGGGCCGAAATCTTTTCCACAGTCGATACGATGCCATTCGGTTCTTTAGCGGCGAGAAACAAAGTCGCTGATGCACCCATAAGCCGCACGCCCTCCATCACCACATCGGGCAAACCAAGCGGCACAACAGCCTCTGCTGCGCTTGCGAGGTAAGCAGCAGCGAGTTGTGCATCTTGTTTTTCACGCTCATGTACGTTTCCGTAGTCAATAGCCGCGTAGGTCTGGACAGTGAAGAAAAAGCAGAAAGGACTTGTCGGATTGCTTCCTCGTCGCGCCGAGCGGTTGCACTCTGCACCATGCGTCGCAGCAACTCTAAAGTCTCAGTTATGAAAACGTCGTTCGCCTGCGGAATATCAAAAAACGGGTTGTTAGCAAAAAATGTTTTTCCTTTTGTGAGGACATATTGCTTGTTAATGGCGATCACGGAATTCAAGGCCATCCCTGAAACCTCGTAATCAGCCTGCTCACTGTAGCGACGGGCAAAAGACCCGGCATGTGCAATCGTTTCGCGGGCCACAGCGGTCCAGTGAGGATTTGCATTAAAGAATGCAACGCGTGGCAGGTCGTGCGTCGAGTCTCGCAGTCCCTTTTTCTCCGCAGTGCTAAGTAGTGGCTCTGCACGCTTCGCGCGTCGCGCCCAAAGCTGCAAATCACGATTCGCCCTCGACACGATGAACCCTAATTGAGCGTCGGGATTGATCAGAACAAGAGCGCGTCGATACCCGTAGAAAAATAGGGTCAAGATAAGCAGTGTGGCCAAAATCGCCCCAACCACCGCCACTGCTGCCCAATTAGAATTAGGCACCAGAGATAGTGACGCCACCACTAAGGCAAGGAGAAATGTCGCCGCAAAAGTACCCAGCAATTGGACATCCGAGCATTGCTGGACGACATGCGCAACCCCGATCTGTCGCCAACTGGCGGATCATGAAGAAAATGAATTCTGAGGCTAAGTTCGGGCACCACTACGGTTTCAACGCGTGAAAACTTGTCCGCGCGTTGGCCGATTGTGATTAAAGATCGGGTCTCGCTATGACGTTGATAAACCGGGTCGAGACGAATTCTTACCCCTTCGGGCAGTCGGTAGAAGCGTCGATAGAGGGCTGTCGCAACGTACGTTCTTTCGGTCGAGACATTGGCAAGAGGCCGCGCTGCAGTATCCTGACCTTCACTATTGCCAAGCAGCATTACTTCGGTCCAATCAAAATCAACTCTCTTACCCTCTTTGACGGTTGTTGCAGTTACATCAATTACTGTAGCGGAGACATCATTTTCTAGTTCGTACTCGAAACGCACATATTCCTTTTTCTGCGGATCGTAGCCGAGCATCACTTCACTCACGCGGCTCGCCTTGCAAGATCGAAAACGCATTCCAAGCTTATTGTTTGCCAGAGAACTGACCTTTGCTCCGACGCCAAAATTTTCATCCAGCCCAAGACGTTTAGTGACCTCACAGGCCAAGTGTGTCGCCGCTTTAAGTTCGCGGGCGCTCATTCCTGGCCCAGTGTTCCAGATCACGGCTTTGCGAACGCCTTTGTAATTGCCTGTTGTCCAGTGAACAATCTTTTCGCCCGAAGCTTGGGCTGCGGCTTCGATGGCGTTCATCGACAACTCACGGATCATTGTCCAATGAGGTGCGCGATCAATTAGGGATGTAACGGCGAATGCAATGTTTGAAAAATTTAGAGCTTCATTTGGCATCACTTTCTCCCCTCATTCTTCGATTTATTTCGAGGGCGACTAAAAACGGTCGCCGTGCTTCGTCAAATTTCGCAAGCTCGTCACTAACTGTTCCACTAGACCAAACTTGAGTGCCGTCTATCTCGACACGCTCGATACCGACGAGTTCACTCTCAGTGAATTTTTGGGGTGGCACCCAGCCGATACCGACGCGGACTGCCGAGGTCGCTTTATTTTCTGGTGCGACGCTCAATGCCGCTCTAACGTGGGAGGTGTATTCCAGAATTAGCTTCCGATAATGCCGATTCCCGAACACAATAGCGGCCACTGGACGCCATCCGACGGGCCCCGCCTTCCCGCGGAGATCGGCCCCTCTCCTGCAGCCGTCGCGCCCACTCCGGAGATCGCCGCCGCCGTCACCTTCGCGCGCGCCGAGAAAGCCGAAGCTACTCGCCGCGCCTACCGCACAGATTTCGAGATATTCCGGGCCTGGTGCAACGAACGAAAAGTTGCCGAACTTCCAGCAACCGCCGAGGCAGTTGCCGCATTCATCGCCTTTGAGGCATCGCGCGCTATCAAGCCGTCGACGATCGCCCGCCGGGTTGCAGCCATTCGTTATGCGCATAAGCTCGCCGGCCATGAATCACCGACCAACGCCGAGTCAGTCCGAGCGACATTGCGAGGCATCCGCAGGACGATGGGAGTCGCGCCGATACGTAAAGTGCCGATCACCTCTGAACATATACGCGCCATGGCCGCCGCGGCTCCCGATACTTTGGCGGGGCTGCGAGATCGCGCATTGCTGCTGTTGGGATTTGCCGGCGCGCTACGTCGCTCCGAGATCTTAGCCTTGAACGTCGACGACCTGGAAGAAATCAAAGGCGGACTCTGCATACGGATCGCACGATCGAAAACCGACCAGGAGGGGCAAAGCACAGTCATCGCCATCGTCCCCGGCGCAGTAGCCTGCCCAATCAAATCGGTGAAGGCTTGGCTGATCGCTGCCAAGATCACCAATGGTCCGCTATTTCGATCAATCGTAAAGGGTGGGCGCGCGACCTGTGACCTGTTGTCCGCCAAGAGCGTGGCCGACATCATCAAGACCTACGCTAAGCGCATTGGGCTCGATGCCAAATCGGTCGGCGGACATAGCCTGCGAGCCGGTTTTTTGACTTCTGCGGCCGCGCGCGGAGCCTCGATATTCAAGATGATGGACGTTTCGCGGCACCGAAGCGTCGACACGCTGCAGGGCTATGTCCGCGACGCGGACAGGTTCCGTGATCATGCCGGAACTGGATTGCTTTGATCTTGTGGCCACCTAGTTGAGACAATCCCAAAATTGGTGGCGCGCCCTTGAGCCTCATAGCGCAACGGCCAGATGGCAGCCGCGTACATTCAGCTGTCGCCCGGCAATGTCCGCTTTCGGGGGTAAAGCGGACATGGCGCGGACCTAACGCGATGTCCGCTTTTGACCCAAAGCGGACATGGGAACCGGCGCCGAATTGTCAGGATTGACATCTCTCAGAATTGATTCTCGTCAAAGGGACAGCGTCACAATAGTCGGATAAGTCGATAGGTCTTCGGGAAAGCCCCCAGGTGACCCAAAGGAGGAGTTCATGCCGACATTCATTTGTTTTTTGAATTGGACTGACCAAGGTGCCAAAAACGCGAAGGACGCAGCCAAACGTTATCAAGCCAGTAAGACGATGGCGGAGAAATTAGGAGGGCGGTTGCTCAGCGCCTACGTGACGACGGGCCATTATGATGTCGTTGTCACAGTCGAAATGCCGAATGGCGAGGCGATGATGAAGTATGTCTCGGCGATTTCCGCCTCGGGGAATGCCAGGACAACGACTGTACGTGGCTATTCTCCGGAGGAGTTTTCCAAACTCGCGGCTGAGGCACCCTCGATGTAGGCGTACCGTTGCCTGACGAAGCCCTTGAATCGATGTCCGCTTTTGGGGGTAAAGCGGACAGCGATCGGACGTTTCGAAATGTCTGCTTTTGACCCAAAGCGGACATGAGTTGTCCGATGTTACTGTAAGCACTAGGCGGCAGTTGGTTCGACGGCGTCCGCGACCAAAAATCTCGCATCGCGGCCTCGTTCTTTGAGGAATAAGGCTGCCAGCAGTCCAACCGCAGCACCGAATATTAGATAATAAGCTGGCGCGATCGGCGTGCCGGTCGTTTGGATGAGCCAGGTCACGAAGAACTGTGCAAAGCCGCCAAACAGCATGACCGCAATGTTGTAGGCGATGGCGAGCGCGGTTGAGCGCACGCGGGTCGGGAATTGCTCGGCCAATGCCGTCGATATCGGGCCGTTGAAGACGCCAAACAGACCGCAGAGGATAATCTGCATGGTCAACAGTGCGCCAAACGATGGACTAGCGCTGACCCAAGAGAACAGTGGATAGGTCACCAGAAGGTCGAGCACAAGAGCCGTGATCATGACCGGCTTGCGTCCGACGAAGTCGGAGAGCAGTCCGCATATAGGAATTAGCACGACCTCGCACGCCAAGCCGATCGATTGGGCGAGGAACGCCTGGTCGAGGGGCAAGTGCAACTGGGTGCGAGCAAATGTCGGAATGTAGATGAGGATCACGTAGAACGAGATCGTTCCCGACACGACCATTCCCAGGCAAGCCAGCATTTCCTTGACGTGGGACATGAGCACGCTGCGGGAATCCTGCTGACCGGCCGAACTTCGGTTCGATTGCAGGAATGCGGAAGTCTCATCGAGATTGCGGCGGATATAGAGTCCCACCGGACCGATGATCAGACCGAACAGGAACGGAATACGCCAGCCCCAACTGTCGAGCGTCTCTGGTGTCAGCGAGCGCGTAAGGAGCGTTCCCAAAATCGCACCGAGAAGCACGGCCAAGCCCTGGCCGACCATTTGCCAAGAACCATAAAGGCCACGCCGCCCCGCGGGCGCGCTCTCGGTGAGAAAGGCGGTGGCGCTTGCGAACTCACCGCCGGCCGAAAAGCCCTGTAGTAGCCGGGCTAGCACCATGATGAGCGGCGCCCCGACGCCAATCGCCGCATAAGTCGGCGCGAACGCAATCATAGCGATCGCGACCGTCATTAAGGTGATGACCATCAGTAGTGCGGCTTTGCGGCCCCGGCGATCGGCATAGATGCCAAGCAAAATCCCGCCCACAGGGCGCATGAAAAAGCCAACACCGAAGGTCCCGGTGGTGAGTAAAAGTGAGGCGTATTGGCTGTCGCTGGGAAAGAATAGTCGCGCGATGACCACCGTGAAGAAGCCAAAGACGATGAAGTCATACCATTCGAGAGCATTTCCAATCACCGCGGCGGCGATCTGAAGGGGCTTCGGTGCGGTCTGGGAGCTCGACATGCCGGTTACTCTGCTCAGCTCTTAGCGATCGCCCATCGCCGCAGAGAATCGGCGGGGCTTCAGCACGCGCTGGTGACGCTTTTCGATTATGCTATCTCACGCGAGCAGAGCTGAATAGTGGATCATGCCGCCGTGGTCGCGTCGGAGCATGTTGCTTCTGGCACAAAGTGGACATCGCGATCGTCCGGAACCATGTCCGCTTTTGGGGGTAAGAGGGACATCGCAATTTAATGACGTTATGTCCGCTTTGACCCTAAGCGGACCTCTAGGCCGTCATGAAACCTCTAGTCCCTCTGCGTTTTCGCGGTGATAATCCCGTGAGTAGGCGTAGGTGCTCCAGCACGCTTTGTGATGCTGCAACCGATCTCGGTCGAAGGCGGTGAACTTGCGCCGCCTTATTTAGTTTCATTCGGGAAGCCCCGCCCTGCGCAAGCCGTCGGCGTAGCGGGCGCGGTCTTCCGGCCGCCGAAACGGAGGAGCCACTCTTTCAAGATTGGATAGCCGCAGTGTGGGATCGAACTCGCGCAGCCGGGCCATCGCCTCCCGCGCCTCGACGATCCTATCCGACAGAGCATAGGCGATCGCCGCCACGCGCAACGGCATAGCCCAGTTAGGCTGCTCGTTTATCGCCTTCGCGGCCCAAGATGCGGCCTCGCCGTAACGATCAGCGAGGAGGAGTGCGAGGGCCATACCGGCATAGCCCATGTAAGCGATCGGATCGAGCGGACTCAACCGCATGGATCGCTCTAAACGCTCAATCGCGCTCACCGGCTCCCCAAGATAGATGCGCAACCAACCGCCCGCGCTCCACGCTGCCGCTAAGTTTGGATTTAGAACAATCGCGCGATCGATATAGGCGGCACCCGTTTCGAGCTCGGCGGCGAGATAAGCTAGGTTAATTCCGCCCGACCAGAGCGCCGTCGGATCATCCTTGCCCACGGCCACCGCACGACGCGCCAGCCTCACTCCCTCCGCGATCTCGCGCTCAGGATCAAACAACCAGCCGTTTGACTTGCTAAGGCAAACGCACCATGCCGCGATCCCGTAAGCAGAGGCGTAGTTGGCATCGAGCTCCGTCGCGCGCTGGAAAAGTCGCCTGGCTTCCAAGAGGCTGCCTCTCGTGAAGAGATGGAAGCTGGCCATCCCGCGCAAGAAGTAGTCGTAAGCATCCAAGCTCTCTGTCGGCTTTCGCCCCGCGCGCTCGATCTCAGCCTGCTGCAGCCGCGGCTCGATGGCACCAACGACGCTCGCGGTGATCTGGTCCTGAAGGTCAAAAATGTCGTCCAGCGCGCCGTCGAAGCGATTGGCCCAGACGTGAGCCCCGGTCGTCGCATCAACCAGCTGTCCCGTAATCCGCACGCGGTTACTTGCCTTGCGTACACTGCCTTCGAGCACGTATCGCACGCCCAGCTCGCGCCCGACCAG
>Ga0310915_10000122_pt1 | contig 36907 bp, 30 predicted proteins | sample GREbulkMGAN111_FD_202508 | JGI IMG/M metagenome (GOLD analysis project Ga0310915, IMG submission 202508) | Lab enrichment of tropical soil microbial communities from Luquillo Experimental Forest, Puerto Rico - GRE.bulkMG.AN111 | ecosystem: Environmental > Terrestrial > Soil > Tropical forest >...
CGAGACCTACGCCTGGCAGCAACCCGGTCCGATCGCGACGTTTCCGGCGCTGAGCCAGAGCGTGATTCACCGCGAACCGATCGGGGTGGTCGGAGCGATCGCGCCGTGGAACTTTCCCCTGCTGCTGACGTTGTGGAAGGTCGGCCCGGCGCTGGCCGCCGGCAACAGCGTGGTCGTCAAACCCGACGAACACACGCCGCTGTCGATCCTGGAATTCGCCCGCATCGCCGAACGCAACGGGCTGCCACCCGGGGTTCTCAACGTCGTGCCCGGCGAGGGGCCCGACGCCGGCGCGCGGTTGGCCAGCCACCCGGATGTGGGCAAGATCGCGTTCACCGGGTCGACGGCGGTGGGCCGCGAGATCATGCGGCTGGCATCTGGGAACGTCAAACAGGTCACGCTCGAACTCGGCGGCAAGGGCCCATCTATCCTCTTGGACGACGCCGATCTCGACCTTGCCGCCGACGGAGTGCTCTACGGCTGCTTCATCTATTCCGGCCAGGCCTGTGAATCGGGCACCCGCGCCCTGGTGCCCCGACACCTGCAAGACGAATTCGTCGACCGGATGATCGCACGGGCGAAGACGATTGTGGTCGGCCCGACCCGGGATTGGGACACCGACATGGGGCCCGTCATCGACGCCAACCAACGTGACCGCATTCTTAGCTACATCGAGGGGGCCCGTGCCGAGGGCGCCACCGTGGCGCTCGGCGGTACCAAGGTCACAGGCGAAGGCTTCACCGAGGGATTCTGGGTGGCCCCGACCATCATCACCGGTGTGCGGCCCGATATGCGTATCGCCCGCGAAGAAGTGTTCGGGCCCGTGCTGTCCGTGATCGCCTACGACACGGACGACGAAGCGGTCGCCGTCGCCAACGACAGCGACTACGGTCTGGCCGCGAGCATCTGGAGCAGTGACAATGCTCGCGCGCTCGCAATGGCCGAACGGATTCAGTCCGGCAGCGTGTGGATCAACGACGCCCACGGGATCAACTGCCGGCTGCCGTTCGGAGGCTACAAGCAAAGCGGCCTGGGCCGCGAGCTGGGCCCCCAGGCACTCGACGCCTACACGGAGGTCAAGACCGTGGCGCTTGACCTCTCCGGCGGACGAGCCGCCAAACCCTACGGCCTTCTGCTCAGCCACGCCGAAAACTGAACCGCCCGATAGGAGTTCCGCCGTGACCGCACCACAGTTCGACGACATCGATGTCCCCCCGACAAACGACGTCGCTGCGACCCGTCCCTACGACGAACTCAACATCTCCTCCGACGAGTTCTGGGCCCAAGACTTCACGCAACAGGACCAGACCTTCGCCCAATTACGTCAGCAACGCCCGGTCAGCTGGCAGCGGCCGATCGAAACCGCGGTGGTCCCCGACCCCGGCGACCCCGGCTTCTGGGCGGTGGTGCGCCACGACGACATCGTCGAGGTCAGTCAGCACAGCGATGTCTTCGTGTCCCGCTACGGCGTCCTTTTCGACCTGCTCCCGCAGGAGTTCCTGGCGATGTCCCAGTCGTTTCTGGCCATGGACAACCCGCAGCACGACAAATTGCGCCGGCTGGTCGCCTCGGCGTTTACCCGCCCCCAGATCCGGCGCATCGACGACGACATCGCCTCGCGGGCCCGCAGGATTGTGGCCGCGGCCGCCGAAAAGGCGGCCGCCGGAGAGCCGGTGGACTTCGTCAACGACATCTCGCGGCACCTGCCGATCGAGATGTTCGGCGACATGTTCGGCGTCCCCGAGGAGATGCGACCGACGGTGGCGCATGCCGCCGACGAGGTCGTGGCGTGGGCCGATCCGGTCCTGCTGGCCGGACGCGACCCCGCCCAGGTGGGTGTCGAGGCGAACATGCGCATCCATGGGATAGGCCAGGAGTTGATCGCCCAACGACGCGAGCAGCCGGCCAACGACTTGTTGACAAACCTGGTGCGGGCCGAGGTCGATGGCGAAAAACTGACCGACTTCGAGATCGCAGCCGTCATGGTGCTTTTCGCTGTCGCAGCCACCGATACCACCCGCCACACGGCCAGTTTTGCTGTCAAGGCGCTCACCGATTTCCCGGATCAGCGGCGCTGGTTGTGGGAGTCCTTCGAGGACCGCATCAACTCGGCCGTCGAAGAATTCCTGCGCTGGGGATCGGTGGTGCTGAACTTCCGGCGCACCGCGGTTGCCGAATATGAACTCAACGCGCAAAAAATCCTGCCTGGCGACAAGGTCGTGATGATGTATGCCTCCGGCAATCGCGACGCCGAGGTGTTCGACCGCCCGGGCACATTCGACCTGGCCCGCCAGCCCAACCCGCACATCGCATTCGGCGGCGGCGGCCTCCACTACTGCCTGGGCAACCAGCTCGCCAGGTCGATGCTGCGGTCACTATTCCGTGAACTGCACCAACAGATGCCCGACTTCGTCGCCGGTGAGCCGAGACTGATGAAAACCAACTTCATGCGCGGCGTCCTCGGCCTGCCATTCGAGCCCAACCTGACATGAGCCGCTTGGGCGACATGATCGAAGACAGGCGGACAGCTTTGACCGAATCATCCAGTGGATTGATACAGCCGCGACACCGGCTCGGCCCGGTTCTCCACCTTCAGCTTGCGCAAGATGTGTTTAACGTGCTGCTTGACCGTGCCTTCGGAAATGAACAGCCGCGATGCGATGGCGGCATTGGTGCGACCCAGAGCGACTAACTCCAGCACCTCGCACTCACGGTCCGTCAAGAGACCTCGAACGGAGCGCGCAGCCAGGCTGCTGGCTGGTAGTCGCGTGTGTAGAGGTTCTGGGGCATCGACCACGAATTTTGCATCGCCAAGTTGCGTTCCTCCCAGGGGAACGTCGCGAACCCCAACGAGCGTCGAGCGACCACTCTCACGGGGGCGGCGCAGCTTGCTAGCGAACTACAGGTCGAACTTCACCGCCGCGATACGCACTCAGAGCTCTTCAAATGCTGCGAGGAAGAGTTCATTACGAAGGACCTCTTTCACGCTATGTCGGAGGCGGGCGGCCAGCGCCGCGCCGGCGCGTGGCGCAGGCCGGCAGTTGGTCATCGTGGCACGAAAATCGATCCCCTCACCCTTTCCAGTGCCGCTAATATCGAGGTTGGCATACTTTCGAATCTGGGAGCGGCGACGATGAATGCCCGGAGTGGTGACCATCGGAACCCACGATGAGCGACGATCGTGCGCCCGATGACAGTGATTCGGCCGAATCGGCGACATCGCCGGGTCCTGATGAGGAGTTGCGTCGCGCCGCTCAGCTGGCCAGGGACGCAGTGACGAACGCAGCCGCGGCCGCGGGGGTTACTGCTCGCACTGTAGGCACGGAATTCTGGAAAGTGGCCACCGCGCCTCTTAGTCCGCTCGACACCGCGCGCACTGTCATGAAGATGGTGACGGGCACCAACGTGACTGGCACCATCGGTCAGGGAGTGCGCCAGGTCCAGCAGGTGGCGTCGACCGTGCTCGGTGTCGAGGATTCGCTGGCCAGGTCGCAGAGGCGTGACAGTGCAGAAGCGTTGCGCGAACGCGGCGACGCGATTCTTGATTCATCACACATAGCAAAGGTTCAGCCCTACGATGTTCATCCGTCTTTCTCCGGAATTTTGGACGAGCTGACCCCGGACGAGGCGCGCATTTTGCGTTTCCTCGCCGTCGCGGGACCACAGCCGATGATCGATGTTCGGACCAAAACGCTGTTCCAGCTGGGTTCAGAGCTTCTCGGTTCTGGTATCAACATGGTTGCCGAGATGGCGGGTTGCCGGTGGCCCAACCTCGACCAACACTACTTCGCCAACCTGAATCGCCTGGGTCTGGTGCGGCTCTCCTCGGAACCGGTTGCGGACTACCGTCGGTATGCGCTGATCGAGGTGCAGATACCGGCGTTGGACGCGTTGGCCAAGGCGAAGAAGTCGATCACGGTCTACCGCAGCATCTTTCTGTCGGAGTTCGGGAGCCAGTTCGTCGAGATGTGTCTCGACACAACGGGCTACCACGCCGGCGGGTGGGAACACGATGAACGCGGCGACAAGATCATCGGCAAGGGTTCGCGCCGCTCCACCGAACACACCGGCACCTGACGCGTCTGTGGTCGGGATCAGGTGCCAAAGATGAGGATATGTAGGGCGCCCACCAGGATTCCAAGTAATCCGCCATGGACGTAGAGGAGCCAGGCGTCTTGTTCCACGGCGGCGTACAGCATTTCGCCGAACTCTTCAGCGGGTAGGGCCCGGAACTTTTCCGTAGCGAAATCTTCAATTTTCTGGGCTTGGGACAAACTGAATTCCGGATCGGCGAACACCGTGGGGGCGAAATCGACCAAGGCCACCCCCGCCCGGCGGTGCAGGGCGTCGATATCGGCAACACCGAGCGTCTGGCCGACGGCGACGGCCACTGGGCCGAGGATTCGGTTGACCTCCTCGGAGATGGCTTCTTCGATGAACGCTGCAGTTTTGTCCCCGCTGGCGCCGTGGAGCAGTTCATCGGCGAAGTTGGCGACCGTCAAAACTTCGACGGACAGCGTGGCCGCCAGCTGGGCCGCGGCCTCGTGTTGGCGCCTCGCGAACATGCCCTGTTTCCACAGGTATTTGTAGCGGGGCTGCGGTGCGCCGGGTTCGAAGACGACCTTGATGGCGATGATGTTGACGATGACGCCGATCGATGCGGCGCCCACCAACACGGCGACCCAGCCCGGTATCGCGCTGAGGAACGGCGGGTGGGAATTCTGCACCCACGTCAAATACAGCGCCAACGGAAATCCGAAAAAGAATCCGAGCCCGCCGCTGCGAACCATGAATTTGAGTTCGGGTTCACCCATTCCCATGATTACGCTCCGCAGTATTTCGGGGTTCGCGCGCAACTGTCTGATGGTCATCAATTTGACGTTGAGCAGTTCATCAAGGTGTTCGCCGATTTTCGCGAACGTCCTCCGTGAAATCTGGGGTAGTTCGGCGTCGACAGTGCGGAGTACCCTCTCTTTGACCCGGTTCGGAAGCGCTTCCCATAATTGCCGATGTTCGCTTTCGATTACTTCGGTGGTGATGCGCCGAACGTCCGGGCGCGCTTTGACGGCGAGGCTTTGGGCGAGTTTATCTGGCTCGAGTTGCTCGTAGAAGTCGCGTACGCTGCCGATGCGCGCGATCGACTTGTCGACGATCAGGCTCGCCATCTTCTCAGCGCGGCACGGGACGAACCCTTGGAATCCAAGGATACCGTCGGGCGCGAACAGGGGCAGAATCTGCACTTTGCGAGGCAGGAACGGAAACAGCGACTTCAGGCCGGGAACATGAAATCCGGAGAATCGCGCCGGCACGAACATCATTAGGACACCGGTCCAGTTCGTTATCAGTCCGGCAATCGCACTAAAAATGGGGATGGTGACGAGGTCGATCACAAATTTCGACTGGCCGGTCAACTCTTCCCAGTCGATGAAGGGTCCCGCGGCCACGATATTCATGGCCACCGGTGTCGATGAGGTTCGGGTTGGGTTCGGCGGACTCCGGATGTTGCGGCGCTGCTCGGATACGGCTGCGTCAGCGTCGAGCAGCTGAGTGTCTGCCCCAGAACCTCTTCGGTGCAGTCGGCCCCCGAATCGCGGTCTTTGATTCGGGCGAGAACGCCGGAGTCAACGGATTTGCAGGTCGCATAACGTGTAAGGGTGCGAGTGCCTGGTTTTGACATACGATCCTCCCCTCGACCACACGAAAATGCAGAACCGCGGTCGGCGACCTCACGGATCCCTCGGCGAGCAGCGCACATCGTTAACCGGCGTCAGAGCCCCACCGCCTCCTCCATGGCCGCGATGCCGGATTCGAGATGAACGAGCATTCGCTGCAGATGTGGGACCGTCTTGTCGCAACAGACGAGGCCGAACGCCAGCTGATCGAGGTAGGACATCATCGTCATGTTCAGTCCCTGGCCGTCGAGCACGACGGAGACGGGATAGAAGTCGGTGAGGGCACACCCGTTGTAGTAGAGCTGATGGCGAATCCCGGGCACGTTTGAGACCACCAGGTTGAACCCCGGCCGGGGTAGCGGGCGCATACCGGGGAGGGTGACCACCATCACCGACATCATGTTGGCGGTGCTGTAGATCTGGGCAGAGGCCTCGTCGAGGTTGGCCATCAGTTCCTTTTTGCGTTTCATCTGCGTGTGGATCTTCTGCAACCGCTCCATCGGGTCACTGAGTTCAGTGCCCAGGCGACACAGCGCGGCGCCGAATGTGTTGCCTTCCTTGGCCGCCGACTGGATGGCGGTACCCGACAATGACACGGGGACCATGGCCACCAGGGAACGGCTCGGCAGCGCGTTGCGTTCGGCGAGGTATGCGCGCAGGGCGCTTCCGCACATCGACATGGCGACGTCGTTGGACGTCGTGCCGGCCGCCCTGGCCACCTTGCGAAGCCGCTCGATCGGCCAGGCGTCGCCGACGAACCGGCGGGAGGAGTCCACCTTCTGATTGAGAATCGTGTCGGGCGCAGTGAACGGGACCGTGAGATCCCGGTCGCGCACCGCCGACCTCCCGGCCTTGACAAACGCGCCGATCGAACCGGCCACCGCCTTACCGGCGTCAACTATCTGCCCCGGCCCTGAACTGGACTCCTCCGGCTTCGACACGGCCGCGACGGACGGCTTCTGCTCGCTGATGATCCAGGGAGCGGTGCAGTTGGTCGCCGTGGCGTCGGTGGAGAACCCGTTCAAGAGATGCCGGGTCATGTTGATCCCGTCGTAATACGCGTGGGAAGCCTTCGTGAGCAACGCGAACCTGTTGTCCTCGAGGCCTTCGACCAGGTGGCCCTCCCACAACGGGCGGGAGCGGTCGAGCAGCGTCGAGTGGAGCTTGCCAATGTATTCCAGCAGATCCCGCATCCGCCCCGGCCTGGGTAGCACGTGGCGGATCACGTGCTTGCTCATGTCCAGCTTGGCGTCCTCGGCCCAGGCGTATTGCCCCCCCGTGGCGACCGAGCGGTAGGGCCGTCGCCGGAAACCCTGTTTGACCTTGCTTTCGTCGGTCATTCCGGCGTAGATCTCGTCCAGGACGTCCGGGCCGGCACCGTCCGGGAGCCGGAAAATCTCCAACGCGATAAAGCTGGTCGGACTGCTCGGCGTCTCGATCCACAGGAACGGGACGTCGGATGTGGGGACTAATGCCATTGAGACGACCCTTCGTGAGCTACGACCCGCGTGCCATCGGGAGCGATCATCCGATGATCGGCCATCAGCTCCGTAGGGGGCAATGCCCCATGAGAGGCATAGTCTGTCCTCCGTCGCGTGATTTTCCAGGGGTTGTCGTCAGGTAATTCCCAGGGGCGGGCCCCAGGGGTTCTTTACCGAGCGGCTTGGGGGTTGTCTAGCTGACGGTCCGGCCGGGTCTTTTGCGGGGCCGGTAGCCGGTGTCCGTCGGTGAACACCAACGGAACCGAAGGCTGCAATTGACGGTCACACGACGCCCGATGAGCCGGTGCAGGGCCTGTATATCCATCCTGATCACGATTATTGCTTGCGAAGGCCTGCGGTGAAGGACATCCTTTGGTGTCTAGTAAAGAAAACCGTATATCTATCTGTGCCCCCGCAAGATTCGAACTTGCGACACCGGCGTTAGGCTTGGAGATGTTCCAATAGTCTTCAGCAGATTCAGTTAGTGATTGCGGAACAACATGATTCGCTCACTTGGCGCACCCGTTGAGTCGCGGCGACTCGCGTCTTTTCCACTCATATCCGGTGAATAAACGGTGGAGGACTCAGGCTGTTACGGCGAGTCAACGCCAGCGGTGTCGCGGTGGGCGATGGCCACGCTGCGAAGCCCGGACCGAAGTGCCCCGAGGCCAGTGAAGTCATGAGCAGCAACGGCCATCACGACATGCGCCCGGGCGAACCTAGCGCGGCTGACGGGACAAAATATGAAATCAGCCTCCGCTGACCCCGACTGCGTTTCGCCGTGCGCATCGCCGAGGCGTACGTCGTAGCCAAGCGGCGGTGAGAGGGGCACGCGGCAAAGCAGGTGTTCGACCCGAAGTGCTCTACGCCGGTGTCAATGATCGCGTACTTCGCTGGTGGAACGCCCTATTCTTGGGCAATCGGGGTAATCGGGCCCTCGGATCGGCGGTGCTCGTATGACAGTGGCGGGGTTTGTATGCGGATCATGCGGCACTGGGCTGCGGGAGCACGCGAAGTTCTGTGATGTGTGCGGTGCACCGGTCGCCGCACTAACGAACTCAGCTGAGTACAAGCAGGTGACGGTCCTCTTCGCAGACGTGGTGCGTTCGATGGACATCGCCGCGGCGGTGGGTGCAGAGCGGTTGCGCGAGATCATGACCGAGCTTGTCGAGCGTTCAGCGGCAGTAGTGCGGCGCTATGGCGGCACGGTGGATAAGTTCACTGGCGACGGGATCATGGCGGTGTTCGGCGCGCCTGCTGCTTTGGAGGATCACGCGCTGCGGGCGTGTTTGGCCGCGCTCGGTATTCAGGATGAGGCTACGCGGCTTGCGGCCGAGGTTGAGCGCCGCGACAGTGTGGACCTGCACCTGCGGGTGGGACTGAACTCGGGGCAGGTGATCACCGGTGAGATCGGTTCGGGTGCTTTGGGTTACACCGCGGTTGGTGAGCAAGTGGGGATGGCGCAGCGGATGGAGTCGGTGGCGCCGCCGGGCGGGGTAATGCTCAGTGAATCCACCGCGCGGCTGGTGGAGGGCGCGGGGGTGCTGGGGGAGCCGGAGGTGGTGCGCATCAAAGGCGCCGACGATCCGGTGCCGGCGCGCCGGTTGCTCAGCGTGGCCCAACGCCGGTGGATAGACCGAGTCGAGTCGACTTTCGTTGGGCGGCGCTGGGAAATGAGCACCGTCGCGGCTCTCTTGGACCAGGCGATCAGCGGAAAGGGGTGTGTGGTCGGCGTGGTCGGCCCGCCCGGCATCGGCAAGAGCCGCACTGTGCGCGAGACGACCGCTCTGGCGATGCGGGACGGCATCGCGGTGTTCACCAGCTACTGCGAATCGCACACTACCGACATCGCGTTTCGTGCGGTGGCGGGGCTGTTGCGCGCGGCCCTGGGGATCAGCGAGCTGGATCAGGTGGCGGCGCGGGCCCGGGTGCAGTGCCAACTTCCGGATGCCGACAGCGAGGATCTCGTCTTGTTAGACGATCTGCTGGGCATCGCAGATCCAACCGGTGCGTTGCCGCAGATCGACCCGGATGCCCGGCGCCGCCGGCTGACTGCACTGCTCAACACCGCGTCGCTGGCGCGCAGCAGCCCGGCGGTTTATGTCATCGAGGACGTGCACTGGATCGACGAGGCCAGTGAGTCGATGCTGGCCGACTTCCTTTCGGTCGTTCCCCGGACTCGCTCGCTGGTGTTGATTACCTACCGACCCGAGTATGAGGGGGTACTTGCCCACACCCATCGATCGCAGACGATTGCTTTAGAGCCGTTGGAGGATTCGCAGATTGCGGCGCTTGCGGCCGAGCTGCTCGGAGGGCACCCCTCGGTTACGGGGGTGGCCGACATTATCGCCGCGCGCGCCGCGGGCAACCCCTTTTTCGCCCAGGAGATCGTTCGTGATCTGGTAGAACGTGGTGTGCTGGGCGGCCAGCGCGGGGCCTACGTGTGCGACGGCGAGCTGGCCGGCGTGAGCGTGCCGGCCACCTTGCAGGCCGCGATTGGCGCGCGCATCGACCGCCTCGACCCGCGTGCCAAGCGCACACTGGGCGCCGCGGCGGTGATCGGGTCTCGTTTCAGCCCTGATCTGTTGGCTGCCTTGCAGATTGAGCCGGTGCTTGATGACCTCCTTCGGGCGGAGCTGATCGATCAGATCGTGTTCACTCCGCGCGCCGAGTATGCGTTTCGGCATCCGCTGATCCGCGCGGTGGCCTACGAATCCCAGCTGAAATCCGAACGCGCCCAAATGCATCGGCGGCTGGCCGCCGCGATCGAAGCTCGTGAGCCGCAATCGATCGACGCCAACGCGGCGCTGATCGCCGAACATCTCGAGGCCGCCGGTGATCGGCACGCCGCCTATCAATGGCACATGCGCGCGGCAACCTGGGCGACCAACCGCGACATCGCCGCGGCGCGACTGAGCTGGGAGCGCGCCACAAGGATCGCCGACGCGTTACCCGTCGATGACCCGCAGCGAGCAGCCATGCGCATCGCCCCTCGCACCATGGTGTGCGGGATCGCCTGGCGAGTCTATGAACATGTGGCCGGCGCCCGTTTCGACGAATTGCGGCAGTTGTGCAGCGCCGCCGGGGACATGGCGTCACTGGCCATCGCCATGGCGGGGCTGGTGATGGATCACACGTATAAAGACCGGATGCGCGAGGCGTCGCAGCTGGCATCGGAAGCCATGGCCCTCATCGAGTCGGTCGGTGATCCGACCTTGACGGTGGGGCTGTCACTCGCGTCGATTTACGCCAAAATTATGAACGCCGAGTGGCCTGAGGTGCTGCGGTGGTCACAGCGAGTCATCGACCTGGCCCACGGTGATCCGTCTAAAGGCAACCTGATTTTCGGGTCTCCGTTAGCGCTCGCCTTTGCGCAGCGGGCTATTGGCCGCTTTTGCGTGGGTCTTCGCGGATGGCGCGACGACCTGCGCCAGGGCCTGGCCATGGCACGCAGCGCCGACCCCATGTCCTACGCCACGGTCGTCGCCTACGTCTACTTCCCGGGGATACCCTTTGGCGTGCTGGGGCCTGACGATTCCGCGGTGCGCGAGATTGAGGATGCGCTACGGATTGCCGAACGATCCGGTGATGATTTCGCGTTGGCCGTCGCGCGGGTGACGCTGGGCGTTGCGCTGGTGCACCGCCCAGCGGCCACGGATTGTGACCGCGGACAGATGCTGCTGGCCGAGCTCAGCGAGGTGTTCGTACGGCGCGGACACCTCCTAGGCGAGTTACCGATCGTCAACGTGTACTCGGCGCGTGAGAAGGCGAGGTGTGGAGATCGCGATGAGGCCATACCGCTCATGCGCGCCGCCGTCGACCATCGGTTCCGCGAGGGACGGCTGCTGGCCTATGGCATTCCAGCGACTGGTGTTCTGGTGGAGACACTGCTCGATCGCGGCGCCGAGGGTGACGTGGCCGAAGCGGAGGCCGCGATCGAGCGCCTGGCGGCGGCGCCGAGCGACGACGGTCTGGTTGTGCGCGACATCTGGCTGCTGCGGCTACACGCTCTGCTGGCGCGGGCCCACGGCGATGAAGGGGCTTATGGCGATTTTCGGGATCGCTACCGCGACATGGCGAGAACGCTTGGCTTCGAGGGGCATATCGCGTGGGCCGAGGCGATGCCATGACGGCGGGCTTGGTTTGTGGGGTGTGCGGTTCTGGGCTGCCGCCAAACTCCAAGTTTTGCAATGAATGTGGGCCGGCCGTCGCGGCATCGGCCGAACCGGCGGGGTACAAACTGGTGACGGTGCTGTTCGCCGACGTGGTGCATTCGATGGACATCGCCGCGGAGGTGGGTGCGGAGTGGTTGCGCGAGATCATGGCCGAGCTGGTCAGAAACTGCGCATCGGTGATGCAGCGTTACGACGGCACGATGGACAAGTTCACCTGTGACGGGGGTTAGCACGGTGTCTGGGCGCGTTCGGGAGCCCAGCCAACCGCTTTACCGAACTACAGTCTGCGTATTCCGCGGACGATCTTGGCGAAGGGAAGACCGGCCGCCAATCCTCGGCGCAGGCTGGGCTGCATCGAGCTGGCATTGACCAACACCGCATAGCGCAGGCCGTGGTCACGCCATACGGCGGCCTGATCGATGACGTCATCGGGGGTTCCAGTCAGAAGGTTTTCTTTCAGTAGCGAGACAGGAACGTCCTTGATGTAGGAGAGCACGGTCTCTTTATCGAGGACTTGCGGCAGAAGATCTTGGAAGCCCGTGAAATCGGCGCCCAGCGGGTGCTGTGCTCCGTGTCGCGCCCACTCCTTGCCAGGCACAAGGAACGCGAAGGTCTTCGCAAAGGGCGTATTCAACGCCTCGTCGACTTCGTCGCGACTGCGTCCGGTGAACACGAACAACCCAGTCGCCGGGAGGATCGACATCGGATCGCGGCCTGCGTCGGACGCAGCCGACCTGATCACCTCGAGACCGGCGGGATAATCCGTGGGCCGCATCATGATCACGGGAATCCAAGCGTCGGCGTAGCGGCCGGTGAGGCGCAACATCCGCGGGCCGTGAGACGCGATCCAGATCTCCGGCCACTTGCCCCGGTACGGGGGCAGGTCGAAGAGGGCGTTGCGCAAGGGAAAATACTCGGAGTCGCGGTTGACGAGTTGGCCGCCCGAGTCCCACAGCGCCCGGATGGTGGCGATGGCTTCTTCGAACCGTGCCACCGGTTTCGACCACTCCACCCCGTATGGCTCATTGCCTTCACGCTCGCCGGTGCCAATACCCAGAATTGCCCGACCACGGGTCAGGAGATGCAATGTCGCAGCCGCCTGTGCGGTAACCGCGGGGTTGCGACGGCCGGCGTCTGTCACGCAGACCCCAAGCCTTAGTCGGCGCACCCTGTGGCGTGCGGCCATGTGCCCCAATAATGTCCACGGCTCCAGGCAGGCATCGATCTTGGGCCCCAACCGGGCGGCCCCATAGTACTCGGGGGTGCCGAGCGAGCGGGGAAACAGCGAGTTGAGGTGGTCACCCACCCAGAATGAGTCCGCCCCACAGGCCGCGGCAGTTAAATAGTTCGCGTTGATCAACGCTGCGGGTGCATGCGACACATTGACCGGCAGTTCGCTGGTACCAACCTTGAACCCTGCCATGGAGTTCTCCTGTCGGATCAGTGAGGAACAGGCTCCGCGGTTACAGGGGAGAGGCTGTTGCGCCGGCTCGGCCGCGATCGACCTTGTCGAAGAACTGTTGGGAGCGCTCCATCACCGTGGTGTTGCCGCCGCACAGCGCGTAACCCCACATCGCTTCGACACGAAGCTGGTCGTACAGCGGACGGCCGATGATCTCGAGCACCGTCTCCTTGGCCGACTCGATCGCAGCCTGATCGCAGCGCAGGATGCGCTGAACCAGCGCGTCGGTCTCCTCCATCAGCTTGTCGTGCGGCACCACTCGAGCGACCATGTTCGCCGTCAGCGCGCGCTCGGCAGAAATCGGCTCGCCGGTCAGCAGCATCTCCAACGCAAACCCGACACCGCAGGTGTTGACCAGGCGCGGGATGCCGCCGTCGGCCGGATGCATGCCGCGTCGCACCTCGAAGGTGCCGAACTGGGCGCGCTCCGAGGCGATCCGGATGTCGCACGCCATCGCCAGCTCGACGCCGTGCCCGACGCACCAGCCGTTGATCGCGGCAACGATCGGCTTGGTGATGCGCGACAGCGGTCCCCGGGTTATCCCGCACAGGCCGTCCTCGAGACGTTCGCGTCCAACCATCGGCCCGACGGTCTGCCACTCCGGCGCATGGGTTTTCAGGTCGGCACCGGCGGTGAACGCGTCACCGGTTCCGGTGATCACGGCGACGCGCAGCGCCGGGTCGTCACGAAAGTCGCGCCACATATCGCACAACAGCTCGTGGGCTTCGATGTCGATCGCGTTCTTGACCTCTGGGCGGTTGAGGGTGATATAGGCGACCTCACCGCGCTTGTCGTAAAGCACCTTTGCTGACATGACAGGACCTCTCTAGCTTGCCTGATTGGAGTCGAGGATGCTGGGCAGCGCGGCGCGGTGGAACCCGTCGAACGGTGTGTTGTGTTGCACGGGTTGCAGTTCCCACCACCCCGGCTTGGCGTTCGGTGCTCCACCGTCGACGCGGATGCAGGTTCCGGTGATGAAGCTGGCTGCCGGTGACAGCAGGAAGACCACCGCCGCGGCGACTTCGGCCTCGGTTCCGAAGCGTTGCAAGGGAATTTCGCGGGCGACCTGGTTGCGGATGAAGTCGGTGTCCTTGCTGTCGTAGGTGTCCAGCCCGCTCGATGCGATGGACCCGGGCGCGATCGTGTTCACCCGTACACCGGCGGCGGCCCACTCGGCGGCGGCCGACTCACTCAGTGTGAGCATGCCGCCACGGGCGGCCGCCGAGTGCGCGAAATGCGGCCAGCCGTTCCAGATGTCGGCGATCATGTTCACGATGGCGCCCCCGTGGTCCTTCATCCACTTGGTGTAGACCTCGCGCATGACGACGAAGCCACCGGTCAGGTTGTTGCGTACCACTGCCTCAAAACCCTTGGTGGTTATGGTCTCCAGGGGCGCCCGGTATTGGCCGCCGGCGTTGTTGAACAACCCGTCGATGCATCCGTGCTCGGTGAGGATCGCGTCGATGACGCCACCGACGGCGGCCTCGTCGCGGATGTCTGCGGTATGGATGGAGACCCGCCCGCCGTCGGAGCGAATCTCGGCTTGCACGGCATTGAGTTTGTCGGCATTGCGGCCGATGATCGCCACGCCAGCGCCCAATGCTGCGAGTTCGTGGGCGGTGCATCGCCCGATCCCGCTGCCCCCGCCGGTTATCACGACCGTTCGACCGGCGAAAAGGTCTTGCCTGAATATCGACTGATAGCCCATGGCTACTCTCCTCGAAGCTGTTGGCGCAGAGCCGCTTTCTGCACCTTTCCGCTGGCGGTTTGCGGCAGCGCGTTGGCCAGGTGGATCTCCTTGGGAACTTTGTATCCGGCGATGAGGTCGCGGCAGTGCGACACCAGGTCGGAGACATCAACAGGCGCATCAGGATAGGGGACAACGAAGGCCACCACCCGTTCGCCCCACTTTTCGTCGGGTGCGCCGACAACGGCGACCGATTGGACCGACGGATGCGCCGCCAACGCGCGTTCCACCTCGGCGGAGTAAATGTTCTCGCCGCCGCTGACGATCATGTCCTTGAGTCGGTCAACGAGAAAGAGGTTGCCGTCCTGGTCGCGGATGCCGCCATCGCCTGTGTGGTACCAGCCGTCGATGATCGCCGCGGCGGTCGAATCGGGCTTGTTCCAGTAGCCGCTGAACATCCACGGTGAGCGGACCAACACCTCGCCGGTTTCGCCGGCGGGTAGGTCGCGTCCGTTGGCGTCGACGATTCGCAGTTCGACACCGGGCATGGGTTGGCCGCAGGATTTCAGCAAATCCGGATTGTCGAGGCGGTGCTGCTCGGGCCGCAGCAGCGTGATGATGAAAGTTTCGGTGGTTCCGTAGAACTGCACGAAATCGCAACCGAACGTGTCCAACGCTTGTTGCAAGGTGTGCTGCCCTATCGGCGAACCGGCATAGAGAATTCGACGCAGTGACGAAAAGTCGGTCGGCTGTCCGGATTTGTGGTCCAACAGCATCTGCAAGGCGGTGGGAACCAGGCATGTCACGGTGGGCCGGTGCAGCGCGACGGCAAAGATGAAGGCCGTCGGCTCGAACGCGGAGAGGGTCGCCAGGGTCGCACCGTGATACAGCGCCGGGAGCGACACCAGGGTTCCCGCCAGGTGAAAGTTCGGCATGACCATCAGGCCGATGTCATTGGAGTCCCAGTTCACCGACGGCTCGGTCTCGGCGGCGCGGAACCAATTCATCAGGGCGCCATGCGTAATGGGCACGCCCTTGGGGGCAGCGGTGGTGCCGGACGTGTAACCCAGCAAGGCGGTCGCGCTGTCGGGCACAACAATGCCCGGGTCCGCGGAGCCGACGCTCGAAAACCACTGCTCCAGTTCGTCTTCGAGGATGACATCGATGGTCGTCCCCGTCGCCTGGTGGACCCGCTCGGCGAGTTCGGTGAAGTCACCTCCGGCGAAGATCAGCCGTATCTTCGCGTCCTGCACGACTTCGACGAGTTCTGCTGCTGCGCTGCGCCAGTTCAGCGGCGTGAGCGCGCATCCTGCTTTGTTGACGCCCACCCAGATCTCAAAGAAGGCCGCTGAGTTTTTGCCCAGAAAGCCGACGTGCGAGCCGGGCCGTACGCCCGCCGCAACCAGCGCATTAGCGATGCGGTTCGACCGGCTGTTCAGCTGCGCGTATGTGACCACGCGGCCGCCGTCGAGCAATGCGGCCTTGTTCGGCGTCTTGCCCGCCCAGACGCGGACCATGTCGGGGAGGCAACGGATGTCAGATGTGATCAATGCTATGCCTTATGTCCAATCGTTCTAATGGTCAGACCATAGGCTTATTAGTCATCGATGGTCAAGCGTCGGCACCCTCGTTGCGTCTACATCCGTGAATGTCGTTGCTCCCGATTGCCGTGGCCTTGGCTTCGACGCGTCGTGCTGTCAGCTCGTGCTCGAAGATGCGACTTCATCCCTGGCGGAGAAACGTCAACAACTGATCAGCCTGTGGGCATTCTGCGAGGGCACCGCCAAACACCGAAGCCCGGTCCGTGCTTGGCGCCGGGCGGCCGACCGCGTTCCCAGTGAATTGTCAGTCGCGTTCATTACGTCGGTACCACCACAGGGTTGGTGGGAGGACAAGCCGCCGGTAGATAAGCCTGATGACGCGGTCCGGAAGACCCAGGAACCGCTCCTCTCGCGCGACGCGGCCCCGCGGGTGGTGCGATGACCACCACGAGACCCGTCGCTGTGTTGTGCGTAGTAGCTCAATCTTCGTCAGATGTTTGACGCTCTTGTAGCCGTAATGCCCGGGCGCCACGAGACGTAGGGGCCCACCGTGTTGGAGGGTGAGCGGTTCCCCGTTCAAGGAGGTGGCGAACAGGACGTCCTCGGCGAGCAGGTCGTCCAAGCAGGTTTCGTCGCGGTACCCGTCCTGGCCATGGAAGGTCAGGAACCGTGCCGCTCCGGTCGGGTCCACGCGGGGACGGATGATCTCCTCGTAGACCTGCCGGAATGGCACTCCCGCCCATCGGAGATCGAGGTGGGACCAGGTGGTCACACAGTGAAAGTCGCTTCGCTGCTCGCGGCGGATGAGCCCGGCCAGCGCGGCGTCATCGAGCACTGCGTGCGCGCCGTCGGCCCCGACGAGCTCGACGGAGATCGGTGTGAGCTCGTGCGGGCCCCGGTGGGCGTACCAGGGCAGGCCGAAGCGAGGAAAGTCAGAACGCACCCGCTGGCCCGGAGGCAGCAGTCTGTCCGTTTCGGTCACGACCGCGACTGGGCGAGCCGGTTGGCGGCCAGCTCGCCGCTGAAGATGGCCGCCTCCACGCCGGCGTGGGCGAAGTAGTCGCCCGCGAGGTAGATGCCTTGCGGCATCTCCGCGTGTAGCGAATCGAGCCGTGCGTAGTGGCCAGGGTTGGCGATCGACAACCCGCGCCGGTAGTGGAAGAGCTCAACGAAGTCCGGTTCCGGGGCCGGCCCGTAGACCTCGAGCACCGCGTCAAGCGCGGACTTGACGATGGCGTCGTCGCTCATGTGCTCGAGCGGTGGAGTGTAGAAGTACACCCCGACGGCCTCCCCCCCGGCCGGGACGCCGGCGGGCTGGCGTTTGCTCTGCAGCACGCAGGCTCCCCAGTCGCGTTCCATGTTGGCCGGCAGCGCCACGCTGGCGTGATGCTTAGGCCAGGGGTTGCGCTTGTAGCAGATCTGCACGTGGGCATAGTCGGAGTACCGGCATTCGCGCAGCTTCTTCGTCGACGCCTCCGGGATGAGGTCGCTTAGCAGATCGGCTGCCACCCCCGGCTCCGGCGCCACGATTACCCCGTCCACCTCATGCGTCTCGCCTGCCGCCGACACGGTGTAGCCGGCGTCGGCCTTCGTGACCTGCTCGACCGAGGCCGACAGCCGCAGGTCCAGCCCGCGGCTGCCCTCGATCAGCCAGTCGCAGATTTGCCCCATGCCCTCCGGCGGCACCGACAGCGACAGCCGGTAGAACTGCTTGATCACCGCGTTGAACAGCGCCGGGGACAGCCAGCTCATCGGCACCGCATACAGGAAGCCCATGTACGGCACCGTGATGTAGTTGTGCCCCCGATCGCCCAGCACCCGCCGCGACCAGGTCTCCAGGCTCTCCCCGGAGTCATAGCGTGCCAGCTCGCGGGCGTCGAAGCACAGCTTCGGTCCCGGGGCGACCAGCTGCTTGGCCAGCCCGGTCGAGATCCGTAGCTTGTCTTTCCAAGACAGCACCGGCATCCTCAGAAAGCTCATCACCTGGTCGAACTTCGCGGCGTAGCGCCGGCCGTCGGCGTCGATCACCTCAGTATCGGCGTCCCAGCGCACCAGCTCGTCGTAGTGCCCAAGCTCCTTGAGGATGGCGTTGGTGCACGGATAGATCCCACCCATCAGGAACAACGCGCCGGAGCCGAGGTTGAACCCCTCCTTGCGCACCTGGCTGGTCCGCCCGCCCACGTGATCCTGTGCCTCGAACAACACCACCTCATGGCCCCGCTTACGAAGCCTGTACGCCGCCGCGCACCCGGCTGGACCGCCGCCAATGACCGCTGCCTTCATCTCAGCTCCTTCTGGATCTTGTCTTGGACCGTCGAGCGGTCAGAGTGTCCTTGTTCGGCAACGGGAAAATTGATACGTCTCGAACCCGTGGGCCTGGTCGGGTGTCTTGCTCGACCAGACCCGCGCCATGCCAGGGAGACGCGATTGCCAGATGTGACGGTCAGTGCTCCGCCTATTATCTAATCTACTAATGGTCAGACCATAGTGTGCGGAATGTTTGTTGGTCAAGACCCTGCGGAACGTGGGACCACCGACTGCCGGGCGGCGGACCGCGATCAGGCCCAGTAAGCTACGCACCAGCGAGCGCGGCAATTGCCTTGGTATGCCAAGTCATTAATTCGCATGCTCAGTCGACTCCAGTGCGGCCGCGCGGGTTCACATGGGTGAGTACGAAGTCCCGGATGTTCGCGGAGACGGCGTCATCGGCCAAATCGCCGTCGGTCTGCGTAACGCATTCCTTCGCGAGGCGGAGCATCGGTGGCCCTTCGTCGATGAGCAACTGTCGCAGCCCGAGTGCGGCGCAGGTTTTCAGCGCCGGTGCGAGGACGCGGTGCGCTTCGTCAGTGTCGCCGGCTGCGGCCAGGCAGAGCGCAAGCTGGACCGTGGCGTGTAGGTGTGCACGCGGGCGTTTAGCCCGATCGACACGCTCCAGACGAACGCGCGCCCGCTGGCAAGCGGCCGCAAGCGCTGACGGCGTCCCGTCGATCAGGAGCAGCCGGATTTGCGAGTCCTCCATGAGTTCGGCTGTGACGTCGCCGATTCCGTCGAGCGGTTGCGAACCCGCGCTCGTGATTCGCCCTGCCAACGACTCGTCGATCGGCTGGGCCGATATCGCGGCAAGGCGGACGGTTTCATGGAGCAAACCAGCCTCCAGCCGGGGAAGCTGCAGCGTCCTCGCGATATCCAGACCTTCGGCAAGTCGGCGGCGCGCGTTTGCCGTGTCGCCCCGGGTGAATTTCAGACGAGCCCCCGTCCCGAATGTTGCGAGCATGAAGTCGACGAGTCCGCCTTCCGCACCGAGTTCGTAGGTGTCGTCGAGCAACTCCTCGGCTTCGTCGAGTTGGCCCCTTTCGTAGAGCAGTTCCCCCAGCAAGGATCCGGCGAGCTTTGCGACGTAGGTTGGGCGTCCGGACGGCAGCAGCGCGATTCGTATCGCGTGTCGTAGGTGCGCTTCGGCGCCGGCGACGTCGAGCTGCTCGTTTGCGGCGATCGCCGCGAAACAGTATCCGTAGCTGACGGTGAGCGCGCCGGAGATGCGCTCATGGTATTGGTGCCCCCACCGCTGCCAGCGCAGCGCGTCATCGAAGTCGAACACCCGGATGGCACGAAATGAGCCGACATCGGCTGCCCGGCAGAGAATCCACGGATGCAGCGTGTCCGCCCGGTCGACACACGCCTGAACGGCATCCGCGGCCGCGGAGGCGTCGATGCGGTCCTGGAAAGCGGCGACTACCGCGCGAACCAGGTCCATCTCGGCTCGCAGGTCGCCAGCCTGCTCGGTCGGAACCGCGTCAATCGCGGCATCGGCAAGCCGAAGCGCGTCCGCTACCGCCGCGAGGCGGCGAAGGACGACGTTTGCCCATGCGAGGTCGACTTGCAGCCTTGGGCGCGCATCGGCGTGTTGCGCCGGCAGCTTGGCCGCAAGCCCGATCAACGTGCTCATCTGCGATCGTTCGTTCAGATCCGGGGCCGCCCGCTCGACGGCGTCTGCCGCCTGTGACGCGTCACCGACGAGGATCAGGTGATCGACGGCCTGGCTGAGCATCTGGTGTTCCGAAAACCACTGTGCGGCCTTGCGATGTAGTTCCGGTATGCGATCTTCCGCGTCGCGCTCGAGGCGGTGTAAAAGGAAGTCGGCGAACAGGTGGTGGTATTGGAACCACGATCCTTCGGTGTCAGTCCTGCGCAGAAAGAGATCGCGTTTTTCGATCTCTTCGAGGACGCTTTGGCTGCGCCGGTTACCGGTGAGCGCGGTCGCCAACCCGCTGCAGATCTGTTTGGTGATGCAGGTCGGCAGCAGGAAATCGAGAATCTCCGGTTCGAGGCTGTCCAGGACGTTTGACGCGAGGTACTCGCCTATTGCCTTGTGCCGGCCTGACAGATTCTGGATCAGCGCGGCGGGATCGGGATGGTCGCGAAGCGATAATGACACCAGCTGCAAGGCGGCTGCCCATCCATCGGTGGAGTCCTCGAGTTCGGCCACGTTGGCCGTGGTGAGGTCGAGGCCGCATTGATCGACCAGCAGCGCCCGGGATTCGCCCGCATCGAACTTGAGCAGCGACGAGTCGATTTCCGTGAGTTCCCCCTGGACCGCCATCGTGGAGAGCGGTAGCCCTGACCGCGTTCGACTTGTGACGATCAAATGCAAGTGATGACAACTGTTCTCCAGCAGATAAGCCAGAGCGTCGGTAGTTTGCGTGTTGTCAACGCGATGCCAATCTTCCATCACCAGTGCGAGAGTCTGTTTGGCGGAATGCAGGCAATTGATCAAAGCATTCAGAACGTATTGCTGTGTGTTTTCCAGATGCCCTTCAAATTCTTGTTGTAGCGTGTCCGCGAGGTCCGGCATGGTGCGCCGAATCGCCTCGATCAGGTGGGCCAGAAACCAGACCGTGTTGTTGTCGTCGCTATCGATGGCCAACCATGCGGTCTGCACATCCTGTCCGGCGAGGGTTTGGGCCCACTGCGCGGCCAGGGTGCTTTTGCCATAGCCGGCGGGCGCGTGGATGAGCACCAGCTTTGGTCTTGGCCCCGAGCCGAGGCGGTCAAGGATTCGTCGCCTAGGCACCGTCGGGCGGGTGAAGGTCGGCGGCCGGAATCGTGTCGGTGCGCTCGGCGGATACTGCGCCCGCCGGATCGAGGCTGACTCGTCCGACCCAAGTCCCAGGGCCGCCGAACGCGTCGCTGAGACCGGAGTTCTTGTACCAGAGGCAGATTCATCGGAGCCGGTCGGCGATGCCGGTAGCTCCAAAGGAACATCGGCGATGTGAAGTCCGACTTGGGTGGCTGCTGTTCGCAGCATCTCACCGAATGCTGCCGCTGATGAGGGACGGCGTGCGGGGTCGGCGTTCAACCCGAGCTCTAACACCGAGCAGATCGGGTCTGGGACGCTACCCGTGCGGAGATCGGGAATCGGACCCGCCTGCACTCGACGAACAAACACGATGGGGTTCTCGCCCGATCGAAACGGGAAAGGTGGGTCGCCGCTAAGCAGCGTGAAGACAGTGGCCGCCAGACCGTAAACATCCGCAGCCGTCGAGGCCGGGAGACCGGCGAACAGCTCCGGCGCGGTGTAGGACGGCGATCCGACCACAATGTTCGCGGCCATCTCGCGGCTCCCCGCGATGCGCGCAATCCCGAAATCGCTGAGTTGCGGTTCCCCGTAATCGGTAAGAAGGACGTTGGCGGGCTTGATATCACGATGAAGAACACCCGCGCGGTGAGCGGTTTCCAGAGCGCCTGCCAGGCGCACGCCTATCGTCAACGCCTCACGGAGTCCGAACGGTCCGTTGTCCTGTATCCAGGCAGCGAGCGTATTTCGCCGGTGATACTGCATCACAATGTATGGACGGCCGGTGAAGGTCAGCCCGCTGTGCAGCACGGGCACGATGTTCGGGTGGCCGGAGACCCGCCCCATCGCCCGCTGCTCGCGAGCGAACTGTTCGAGGTCGACATCGTCCTGATCAGAACTGAGCACCTTCACTGCGACCACCCGGTCGAGCGCCGGTTCATTGCAGCGATAAACGACTCCGAACCCGCCCCGGCCCACCGGCTCGGCGTCGTGGTAGCCCTCCGCCTCGAGCTCGGCCACAATCCCCAAAGCCGGGCCGCGTTGGGTGGCATCGGGACCGGCTGTCACGGTCTGGTCCCAGGGTATGCATTGGCGCGCCGCAGTCCCGCGGGTCCAATCCGATCGCCGCAACATATAGCCGCGCAACCAAGTGTGAACGTTCCCAGTACCCCCGTTAGCGATGCCTTCGTTGCAGCCGCTAATCGTACTCTCGCACGTCAGGCCGACGGTGAGCCTATGCGTTCTTGGGCAGGCAGGCTGCTCGACGCCCCTTGGGTCGGCCCTCGAGCCGCAGACAAGTTTCGCGATGCGGTTTCTCGTCAGGTCCGGTTGGTGCTCACTTCGTCGGTCCGGGCGCGTTTGTCGAGGTACCGCTCGCGGGTGACGAGATACACGGGGAACGCCATCGACACGCCGATGTAAGACAATGCCACGAAGATCCAGCCCCACTTATAGCCCAGTCCGATCCGCTTGCTATCGAACACGACCCAGACCATGAACACCAGCCAGGCGATAGCCATGTCGATGCTGAGGAACGCGGCGGTGCCGCCAGGGGCCATCGCGTCGCCGAAGAATGCGACCGGGTTCAAGATGTTCCCACCGGCGGCCATCCACCGAAATGCGTGTGGCCAGGTCAACACGAGCGCCACGGCGCCGGCAAGGATGAAAAAGGCGTGCCGAATGTTGGTGGAGTTGATTGCGGACGCTGATGCGGGCATTGAATGATTCCTGACGTTGACGACCTGGCGTGCGGTAAGGACATTGGTTGAGATAGAAGTCGGGTTTCGTTTGTGGAGGTGACGTTTTCGATGATCTGGTGAGCCACGCGAGATCACCGTCCTGCACATTTTAGTTGTGTCACCCCGGACAGGTCGTCCCTCTATGGGGGCACGACGAAACGTGGACGCCGCCGAGTTGATGGCCCCGCTAAGCAACATGTCCGAGGTGTCCACCGTGGGGCCGTCGGCGGCGTGGAGGCTGGAGACGTAGCCGAGCGAAAGCTCTTCGGCGACATAACGGGTGGGCAGCGGCAACAGCCGCGTTTCGAGTTCGCTTTGGGCGGAGCCGTTTTCACTTTCTGGACGGAATGTTCGTTGGTTACCCTCGGTGCTGGCCGGGTTCTCATCGAGGTCGGGTCCTCTGAGGGCTGTGAATCCCTCGAACGGGCGATTGCGGGCTACTCGTTACACGCGGTTGGGTAATTGTGACGTCGCGAGGCGCGACGAGGAGGGTTTCTACACGGTCGGCGCCCGTAATGAGGACGCCATCATCAGACGGCGCTTTCCCCTCACGCAAGGAGTTTCGGGTCCCATGAATCCCTACCAGATCGAGCATCTCTTCACGTATCGATTGCAGCTTGCGCCACCACAGGTCATCGGCCCGGTTCCCGGCGACGTACGCATCGACTTCCCCATTGTCGGCGGTGCGATCACGGGCCCACGCCTGCAAGGCAGCGTAAAGCCGGGTGGGGCAGACTTCGGTACATTGCGGACCGACGGCGTCTTCCTCGTTGACGTTCGGGGCGCGCTGGAGAGCCATGATGGCGCGCTGATCGAGATCACCTACACCGGGGTGATGGACCTGGGCCCGGATGGTTACGAAAAGTTCCTTAAGGGTGAGGCGCCGGCGACCGCCGCCGTGCGCGCCGCCCCACATTTCCGCACGGCGCATCCGGCCTATGCGTGGCTGAACCGCCTGCAGTGTATCTCCATCGGCAAGGCGACGCCGGCAACGCCGGAAGTGCTATTCGACGTCTACGCGCTCAAATAGGCTCCCGCGGCAGATCAGAGGCCACCGACTGGCACTCGGGCCAGCGAAGCAAGTCCGGATGTCGACTAACCATCAGTAAACCCGTGTCCATCCCCCGGTTGCTGATGCACGATTTACCCGTGCACAAGCGCGCGGCAGGTGGGCCCGGAACGACGGCCGGTTGACAATCCGTTCGCCGAGTGCCGCGCACGGCTCCAAGCCGCCCTGGTGCGCCTCGGCGTAGCCGAGTCCAGTGAGATCATTCGAGTGTCCGCACCGCAAGAGCTTGCCGAGGCTTGCGGGTTCACCCGGGCCATGCTGTCGGCGGTCCGCGGATCCCGCTGGGTGCCGCTGCAGCTCTACACCCGTCACGAGTTGTTTGCCGAATCCGCGACATTCCGTGCCTATATCGAAAGCGATGCGGAGATCCCGCTGGCGAACCTGCTCGCGGAAACGGATATGGTCCGGCGGCGCACCGCCGTTCTGGTCGACGAGTCTCTGATCGGCACTCGGGCGTTCAAGCCGATCGTTGCACTCTCGCAAAGTCCGGCATATGTTGCCGCACCCATTGTCGTCGAGGGGCGCACCATCGGGTTCATGCACGCGGATCGGGTTGGGCAGGAACGCCTGGTTGACGATGATGACCGGCGATACATCCAGGCCTTCTGCGGCGAACTGGCAGTGGTGTATCAGTGCGCGATCTGGGGCGAGCGGATCGCCGAACGTGGGCGGCGTGCCTTGAACGAGCTGGCGCGAGCTAAGGATTCGCTCCAATTCATCGATGCAGCGGCGGGTGGTTTCCCAGTTACTCTGGGCGGTCCAGCCGCCGCAGCTCCCGATGTCGACAATGCTGTCCGCAAGGACTACGGGATCCTGACCGCACGGGAGTGGGAAGTTCTCGACCACGTCGCTGACGGGGCCACGAACCGGATTGTCGCCCAGCGGCTGTCGATATCAGAGGACACAGTGAAGACACACATGCGTCGCGTGCTGCGCAAGCTGCGGGTGAAGACGCGCGGCGCGGCAGTGGCGCGGTACCTGGAGATCGCCAAGGGCTTCAGATGAACAGATCCGAAGCTGAACGGATCAACAGGCTGCGCTGGGATACCTTGGACGACGCGCTGGCGGCGCTGCGGCTGTGCCCCGCGGTCGGAGAACTCACCGAGCGTGCGGGCGAGCTGGCCCTGGCGGGATGCAGAGCGGAGGCAGCGGCTATCGGCCGAGTAACCGACGGGATGTGGATCCCATGGGTGAGGGCCGGGGAAGCGTCGCTCTTCGAAACCGACGAGACGGTCCCCGCAGACCCGGTGCCGGTAGACGACGCCCCCACGCTGGAGCAGCAGGTGATTCGTTTTGGGCTGACGGGTATGCGTCATATGTCGACGTCGTCGGGAGGACGGCAGATCGTCGTTGTGGCGATCGCGCCCGCAGGCACGGTTCTTGGTTTGCTGCACATCATTGGGCGCGATCTCGAAATGGAAATCGTCGAGACGTACGCGAACGCGCTCGGCTCAATATGGCGACTGATGAGTGCAAGGCAGCGAGCAGAGGAACAACGATTTGTCCTGGCCCGGCTTCGCAGTGCGCTCGGTGAATCAGCGGATCGCCCAATCGAGTTGGTCGACGCCGGACTCGACCTACGCGGCGGCCTGACGGCTGCCGTCAATCCACCTAGCAGCTCGAACGCCCTGCGTTCGCGCCTGACGGTCCGGCAACGCGAAGTCCTCGATCTGATGATGGCCGGCTTGTCGAACGCCGAGATCGCGGAGCGTCTCGTGGTGGCCCTGCCGACGGTCAAGAGTCACGTGCACGCAATATTGCGGGCCAGCGGCGCGGTCAACCGCTCCGATGCCGTGGCCCGTTTCGCGCGTGTTGACGGATCTCCGCTTTCGCCGTCGACGCGGTGACACCGATGCACGCTGGGACGTTTCGTTGACGTCTGCACGTGAGGCTGCAACGCCGAGAGCCCTCCTGGGTGGACTATTTATTATCAGACTTTTCAGCGGCAAAATTCACTGATCGGTATGACGACCAGGCGGGCATCTCTATGTAAAAGTGGGGACGTTGGCGCCGAACTCCGCGAGAGACACCAGGTCGAAACAGATCGTCTCGCAGGAAAGCCGGGCGGAAAGTGCGCTGCATGCCCGAGAGGATTGCAAAGATGCAAGATTTGCGAATCAATGTCCCCACAGCGCGAGTTATGGCCTTGTCCGGGGTGGTGCTCGTCATCTCTTTGATAGTCGCGCAGGGCGTCCTGATGGGCTTCATTCCACCGCCTTCGCCGGCGCGGAGTGCCCACGAGATTGCCCAACTCTATATCGACCGAAAGCTCCGCATCCGCCTCGGCACACTCATCGAATGTGTCGGATTCACCTTCTATCTGACTTGGTCGATGTCCATCGTGTTCTTCATGCGCAGGATGGAACGCGGAATGCCGATTCTGAGCTACACCGCGATCGCTAACGCCGGCGGCGGTTACGTGTTTTTCCTGCTGATGCCGATAACGTGGGCCGCGCTCGCCTTCCGGCCGGAAACGCTGGACCCCGCTTTCCTGCAAATCGCGAACGATTATGTGTGGTTCGTCTTCATCCTGAGTTGGCCGCCGTTTGCGGTATTCATGATATTGATCGCCGTCGCCGTGCTGCGCGACCAAAATCAGACGCCGATCTTTCCCCGCTGGGTGGGGTACTTCAACCTGTGGACTGCGGTGCTGATCATTCCAGCGGGCCTTGTCGAGTTCTTCAAGGTCGGGCCGTTTGCCTATGACGGCGTCATTTCGTTCTGGTTCGTGTGGATCGTCTTCTTCGGCTGGATCATCGGCATGTGCGTCATCACCCTGCGGGCTTGTGCAGCAGAGAAGCGTCGCCAGCTGGCCGAGCAGGACCGCGACGATGAAATCCCCATTCGGCAGGATCTCGGTGCTGCGTGACTATTGCTCCCGTGCGGGCCCCGGCCCGGCGGATGTCGCACGTCCCCGGCGAACTCGGCATCTGGGTATTCATCAGTGGTGATTTGGTCCTTTTCTCGCTGTTGTTCTTCCTATTTCTCCAGTACCGGGCCGGAGAACAGACGCTTTTCGTCGAGTCGCAGCGTCATCTGAATCAAGCGCTGGGCCTCGTCAACACGATGCTGATGCTGTCGAGCTCGTGGCTGGTCGCGTCCGCCGTGCAAGCGGCGCGTCGGCAGCATCCGCACATTTCGTCACGGTTATTCGCGCTGGCATTCGGCTGTGGCGCCGGCTTCATCGTTGTCAAGTACTTCGAGTACAGCGGAGAAATCAGGGCCGGATTCACGCTGAACAGCAATGACTTCTTCATGTACTACTACGTCTACACCGGAATACACCTGATCCATGTCGTCATCGGCATGGGTGTGCTGGCGACGCTGATGGTCTACTCGCGCTCGGGTATCTTCACCGCCGCCATGATTCAGCATCTCGAGTCCGGCGCCAGTTTCTGGCACCTCGTCGATCTGCTGTGGATTGTCCTGTTTGCGCTGCTGTACTTGGTGGGTCGATCGTGAGCGCACTACTTTGGTCCCGCACCACTTTCATCTGGCTGGTGTTGGTGGCGGCGACGGCGCTGTCCTGGGGAATGGGGCATGGCGTAGGCAGCGCCGATGTGCGGATCCTCAGCGTCGCAATCATCGTCATCGCCTTCGGCAAAGCCCGCTTCGTAATCTTCGAATTTATGGAGATCCGCGGCGCGCCCATGTGGATGCAGCGGTTAGGCCACGGCTGGATCCTGTTGATCGCCGGGCTGCTTATCGCCCGTGTCCTGCTCGGGGTGTGACGCCAGGCCCGGCGCAACACGGCTACGCGAATTCATCGCCAGGCGATGCACAGGCACGCAAAGCCCGTAGCCGTCGTGCTTCGATCGTCGATAGGTGCCCCACGCCGGACGCTCTCGCCCAGAGTCGCAGACCGGGTGGTGAAGCCCGCGGAGCGGCCAAGCCGTAAAGGCTTGTGGGCCACTGGACTTAATGGATGGCCACCGGGGTCGTTTGCGGGCTGCGGGCCGCACTCAGCAAATCGAGCGCGACATCGGCGATCATGTCTTCCTGGCCGCCGACTAGGCCGCGACGGCCGACCTCGATGAGGATGTCGCGCACATCGAGACCGTGGTTTTGTGCGGCGTGCTCGGCGTGGCGCAGAAAACTGGAGTAAACACCGGCGTAGCCCAGCGTCAGTGTTTCCCGGTCGACTCGGACTGGCCGGTCCTGCAGCGGGCGGACCAGATTTTCGGCGGCGTCTTGCAGGGCGAACAGATCGCATCCGTGCTGCCAGCCGTAGATCTCGGCGACGGCGACGAACGCTTCGATCGGGCAGTTGCCGGCGCCCGCACCATGGCCGCACAGCGACGCGTCCACACGGTAAACGCCTTCTTCGACAGCGACCACCGAGTTGGCGACCGATAGCGACAGGTTCTCGTGAGCGTGAATGCCAATCTGGGTGCCCGGCTCGAGCACGTCGCGGTAGGCGCGCACCCGGTCTCGCACATCTCGCATTGTCAGCCGTCCACCGGAGTCGGTGACATACACACAGTGCACTCCCGCATCCTGCATCAGCTTCGCCTGTCGGGCGAGCCGTTCCGGTTCGGCCATGTGCGACATCATCAGGAAGCCGGAGACATCCATGCCCAGGTCCCGCGCCTTGGCGATGTGCTGTTCGGCGATGTCGGCCTCGGTGGCGTGGGTGGCTACTCGCACCGAAGTGACACCGAGGTCGTGGGCGCCAACCAGGTCGTGAATGGTGCCGATCCCGGGCAGCAGCAGTGTGGTCAGTCGCGCTGTCTTGACCACCTCGGCTGCGGCGGCGATCCATTGCCCGTCGGTCGAGCTGCCCGGTCCGTAGGTGAGGCTGGAGCCGGCAAGCCCGTCGCCGTGGGCGACTTCGATGGCCGCGACCCCGGCCGCGTCGAGGGCGGCGGCGATCCGGCGCAGTTGGTCGACCGACAGCCGGTGACGGACGGCGTGCATGCCGTCGCGCAAAGTGACGTCCTGGATGTACAGCTGCGTCATGGCACCGGTTCTTCCGTTCGCGCGGCGAGGCTTTCACCGACCCGCAATGCCGCCGAGGTCATGATGTCGAGGTTTCCCGCATACGCGGGCAAATAGTGGGCGGCACCCTCGACTTCCAGGTATACCGACACCTGCCAGCACGGGCGGCCGTAGCGGGCGTCGACCAATTCGGTGGCCGGGTCGTCGGTTTCAAGCCGCCGGAACTGCACGGGTTGCTTGAGCCGGTAGCCGGGCACGTACGCGGCCACGGCATCGACCATCGCCGCCACCTGGCTTTCGACGGCGTCGGGATCGGCATCGCCGATCAGGCAGTGCACGGTGTCGCGCATGATCAGCGGCGGCTCCGCCGGATTGAGCACGATGATGGCCTTCGCGCGCTTCGCCCCGCCCACGACCTCCAAAGCCTTGGCGGTGGTCTCGGTGAACTCGTCTATGTTCGCCCGGGTGCCAGGGCCAGCCGACTTCGACGCGATCGAGGCGACGATCTCGGCGTAGAGCACCGGCGTGGTGGCGGCGACCGCTGCGACGACCGGGATGGTGGCCTGGCCGCCGCAGGTCACCATGTTGACGTTGGGGCTCTCGAGATGTTCGTGGAGGTTGACGGCCGGCACGACGAACGGGCCGATTGCCGCAGGGGTGAGGTCGACGAGTTTCTTACCGTGGGGTGTCAGGAGTCGGGCGTTGTCCAGATGTGCGGTGGCTGATGTCGCGTCGAAAACCACTGCGATGTCGTCGAAGTCGGGCATGTCGAGCAGACCCTGTACCCCGTGCGCGGTGGTCGGCACCCCGAGACGCTGCGCTCGGCGCAACCCGTCGGAGTCCGGGTCGATGCCGACCATCGCGCCCACCTCAAGGTGCTCCGAGAGTCGCAGCACCTTGATCATCAGGTCCGTGCCGATGTTGCCCGACCCGATGACGGCAATCTTGGTGCGCGTCATGGCGTCGCCTCGGCGAAAGACACCTCGACCGAACCGATTCCGTCGATCTCGGCCACGTAAGTGCTGCCCGGCCGCACCGGCACCATGGGACCCAGCGCACCGGAGAGCACAATGTGACCGGCGCGCAGCGGCGAGCCGTTGTCCCGGGCGGTGCGGGCCAGCCAGCGCAGCGCGTTGAGCGGGCTGCCCAGACAGTCCGAGCCGCGCCCGGTGGAGACGACTGCGCCGTCCTGCGTGAGCTGCATTGTGCGCGAGGCGAAGTCGAGGTCGGCCGCGGCCGCCGCTTCCGATCCCAGCACGAACAGGGCTGACGAGCCATTGTCAGCGATGGTGTCGACGATGCTGATCGACCAGTCGCGCACCCGCGAGTCGACGATCTCGATCGCCGGTAGCGCGATCCCCGCGGCGGCCCTGACCCGCGATTCCGACAGGTCGCCGTCGAGGTCCTCGGCGAGGATGAACGCGATCTCGGCCTCGACCTTGGGCTGCAGCAGCGTGCCGGTCTCGATCGTCGCCCCGTTTGCCACCTGCATGTCGGCGAACAGCACACCGGAATCGGGCTGATCCACACCCAGTTGCCGCTGCACCGCCGGGGATGTGAGGCCGATCTTGTGGCCCACGATCCCGCGTCCACGCGCCAAAGAATCCTCGGTGAGTATCTGCTGTACCGCGTAGGCCGACGCGATGTCGGTGTCGCCCAGGATGTCACGTACCGGTTCACATTGCAGCGGCGCTGCGGCGGCCGCGATCAACCGGTCCGCGGCTTCGCGCAGGCCAGTGCTGGTGAGGGTCATCAGATTTGGGTCCTTCGGTTGTGGGGGAAAGGCCGTTAGCCCATGCTGCTGCCGCCGTTGACGTAAATCGTTTGGCCAGTGATGAATCGGCTGTCCTCGCCGGCAAGGAACGCCACAACCGCTGCCACCTCGGCCGGATCGCCCGGGCGTCCGAGCGGGACGATGGCCGTTCCCTGCTCGACGACACGTTCCAAACGCGGTGGCGCCTGGCCGGATTCGAGCAGCTTGGCCAGTTCGGGTGTGCGCACGTAGCACGGCGCCACGGTGTTAGCCGTGATACCGGAGGTGGCAAATTCGCGCGCCAGCCCGGTGACCATAGCGTGGACCCCACCTTTGGCGGCGTTGTACATGGCGTGATCCATCAGTCCGGTACGCACAGAGTCAGCACCGATGTTGATGATGCGGCCGTGGCCGCGAGACACCATGTGCGGCAGCACCGCTCGCACACAATAGATCGTCGTCCACAGGTTGTTGTCGACGGTGGCTCGCAGCGTCTCCTCGGTGTGCTCGAGCGTTGGCCGGATCACCCCGCCGCCGGCATTGTTGACCAGAACGTCGACATGGCCGAGAGTCTCGGCCGCCGTCGCCACCAAGTCGTCAGCCGCGCCGGGCTGGTGGAGGTCACCGACGAACCCCCCGGCGATCCGCGCCTGCTCGTATACCCGCTCCAGGTCTTCCTTACCACGGGTCGCCACGAAAACCGCGGTGCCATCGGCGATCAGCCGCGTGGTGATGCCCAGGCCGATGCCCGATGCGGCGCCCGTGACGATTGCCGTCCGGCCGCTCAGCGCGCCGCTCATAGGATGATCGCCACGTCTGCGACGGAACGCAGGTCCGTCATGTCCAATTCCGCCCGCTTGGAGCCGATCCGGAAACCGTCGTCGCTGCGGCGCAGCCGGTAGCGGTACTGCCCGACATAGCAACTAGTGCGTCCCGCGCGGAATCGCCACACAGTGAACGACGCGGTCACCGATAGCACTTCTGCCGACACGTCCTGCACCCGCACGTTGAACACCTGGTGATTCGTTCGCGAATGCGGGTACTCACGGTGGGCGCGGCGACTGTTGAGCCGGTCGACCCTGGCGGCCAGCCGCACATAGTTATCGTCGATGAGCATCAGGTCGCGGGCCGGATCGGCGTCGGGCACGTCGTTGCAGGGCACCTCGTACTTGGCGTCCTCGTCGAAGAGCAGCAGCCAGTCGTCGAGCGCCCAGGCATCCAGCAACGCGGCCTCGGCGTAGAGGAATTCCTCGACCTGCTGCCTCAACGAGACCTGTTGCCGGGCGGCCACGGCGGTCACCGCGCGCCTGCCAGGTCCGCCGCGGCGCCCATCTGATGCTGCCAGCGCCGCCAGAACACGCGCATCTGTTCTTCGTCGTTGGCCATCGGCGAGCGACCCATTCCGCGGGAGATGTCGTTCCATTCGACGCCACCACCGGCGAAGCCCTGCTGGCACGACTCCAGGGCTTCGATGTCGTCGGGGGTGGCGAAGCCGCCTGGACCGAGAAACGTCAAGAAGCTGTCCAGCCGCCGGTGACGCAGCGAAGCCAGCTCGTTGCTGGGGGCCAGTGCCCATGCGGTGACGTCGACGGCGTCGGGCGTCGGCGGATAGAAGGTGCGCACGGTCACCGCCATGATGTCGTTGATTATCAGGTTCGGGTAGATCAGCAGGTTCCGGTTCACTTCGGCCATCGTGTGCGCGCGGTCCTCGCCGTGGCGGGCGACCAGATCCCCGCGCAGCCGGTCGATTTCGGCGCGGGCGTCTTCACCGAAGAGCGGCTCCCACTTGGCGACCGGACGTCCCCACGGGGAACTGTATTCGATGACGGCGTGACCGTTGCCCAGGTCGACCGCTCGACCGCTGACACCCCCGCGCAGGTCGGTGCCGATGGACACCAGGTACTTGAAATAGGTGTCGTGCGTGGACTCCGCGTGGTAGCCGTCGAAACTGTTCTCCACCAATAGCTTCCAGTTCGCGGCGAAGCTGTACTGATTGGTGCCGCGGGCCATCTCCACCGACCCTCCGCAGCCGTCGACGACGAGATCGATGTAGTCCTTGGCACCGGCGAGATAGGTTTGCAGGTCGACGATGCCGGGATCGAAGCTAGCGAATACGAATCCCCGGTAGGACTCCACCCGCGCCACCCGCTTGAGCCCCAACTCATCGAAGTTCACCCCGCCGGCGTAGGCGTCGCGGTCCGGCACCCCCTTGAGCCGGCCTTCGGAGTCGAAGGTCCACGCGTGGTAGAAGCACTGGAACACTTTGGAATTGCCGGAGTCCTGGCGGCACACCAAAGCGCCGCGGTGGGTGCAGGTGTTGTGAAACACGTTGACGTTCCCGGTTTTCACGCCGCGGACCATGAAGATCGGCCGCCCGCCGACCGGCCGCCGGACGAAGTCACCCGGCTCCGGGATCTCGGATTCGTGGCCGACATAAAGCCACGACTTGCCGAAGATCCGCTCGATCTCGGCCCGGTGTATCTCCGGCGAGGTCATCGCCGAGCGGTGTACCCGGAACCGTTGGGCCACGGGTTCGTCGACGACGATCGGCAGCTGCGGTGCTACTTCGGTTGCCTGGGTGACCCACGGCTCGCAATCGGTGCTCATGGCCGGGCCAGGTAGTCGGCGACCAGCGCGGAGAACTCGTCGGCGCGCTCGATCTGGGTCCAATGTCCGCATTTGCTGAACACGTGTAGGTCGGCGTTGGGCAGCAGGCCCAGCATCGTTACCGAAACCTGCATGGGGACCACCTTGTCTTCCCGGCCGTGCACGAGCAGCGCCGGTGTGTCGATAGCACGCACCTGCTCCTCGGTAATACCGAGCTCGGATCCGGCGTGTCGCGGATCGAAGAACATGGCGCGGTATTCCTCGTAGGCGCCGTCGGCGACGCTGGCCTCATACCGAATCGCGACGAGGTCGTCGGTGATCATTGTCGGATCGACCGCGAAGTAGTTGCGCAGCAGATCCCGCATCGCGTCATGAGACGGCTGGTAGGCACGCAGCGCGGCAAGACCTTCGGTAAGCGTCATGCCGACGCCCGGCGCGCCCATCAGCACCATCTTGGTGATCCGGTCCGGCTGGTCGGTGGCCATCTGCAGCGCGATGCGCCCGCCCAGCGAGTTGCCGACGATCGCGGCTTTTTCGATGTCGTGTGCGTCCAGAAAGGCCCAGACGTGGTCGGTCCAGGTGCGTAGCGAATACACGATGTCATCGGGCCGCTTGGTGGCACCGAAGCCGACGATGTCCGGGGCAAGCACGCGGAACCGCTGCGACAGTGCGCCAATGTTGTGCTGCCAGTTGGCCATCGCCGATACCCCGGGACCCGAGCCGTGCAGCATGATGACCGGTTCGCCGGCGCCCGCCTCGAGATAGCTCGTCAGGATGCCTCCGGCATCGATGGTGCCTGACTTCAACGCGATCCCCGCGACGGTTCCTGCTGTCATCGCGAGCCTCCTTCCTTGAACACTGCGAAACACTTGTTGGAGTTGAAGACATCCGAAGTGACGAGCTCCGACCACGAAAGGTCCAGGCCGAGTTCGTCGACCGCTCCGGTCAGGCAGAACCAATTGAGCATTTCGTGCTGCCCGGAGTCGACGACGTCGCGGCTGGGGGTGGCCTGCCAGGTCGGGTAGTCCCGGTCGACGAACAGCTGATACAGCCGGCGGTCGGCGGCGGTGTCGGGGGTGATGTGCCAGGTCTTGTCGGTCAGAAACGCGTGCGACCAGCTCGAGGACGCCACCAGCGCCACCCGCAGGTCGGTGTCGCGGAACGCCTTTGCCACGGCGCGGCCCAGCGCGAAGCAGCGCGCGGGTGTCGGGCCGGGCGGGTCGAGCCGTTCGTCGGCTATATCCGCGAACCTTGCCAGGCCACCCCGGCGGGCGATCGCGTGCTGCCCATAGCAGTTCACCGTGATGGGAATGAGCCGGTATTCGAAGCGGGAGCCGGCGTCAGGGTAGTCGAGGAACAACTGGGTGTTGAGGATCGCGTGCGGAAATGGTGCCTCGCTGCGCTTCCGGTACGAATAGGCGACGTCGAATCCCTGACCGATCAGGTCGTCGGCGAGCCGGCGCGCCTCGTCGGCGTCGCCGTGCAAGGTGATGGTGGTGTCATCGGGTAGGCCCCAGGCGTTCGGGCTACCGTGGCGGGTCATCAGCTCGAAGGGGTTGACGTCGACATCGTCGTAGGCCAGCACGCAAAACGGCGGGACGACCTCTTCGCGGAAGTTTTCGTACTGGTCGTCACCCCATACCACCACGACGTCGGGGGCGAAGTCGTCGAGCGCCTCACGGCACCGAGATAGATTCTCCACCAGCAGTTTTCGGTGATGTCCCGCAGCGGCTACGCCGCCGTCCGCGTCCCATTCGGCGCGCATCGACGCCGACCAGTTGGCGGGATCCTTTGCCTCGGAGGGAATGTCGGGATCAGCCAACGTCCAGCGCAGTAGGTCCGCCATGTGCTCGTCGGTGCCGGCCAGCAGCGGATAGTGGGTCAGGCCCAGACCCAAGAAGTTCGCCATGGTGTTCCTCCACATTGGTGCGGCAGATCCTGCGTTGCAGGTGGACGGGCAGGGTGGCGACGATGTCATCGATGGGCTCGGGCATCGCCGCGAATGGATAGTCGGATCCGAAGACGACGTGGTCGCGGCCGAAGACGTCGACCGCTGCCTGCAGCGCGTCGCGGTTGTATGTCAGGCTGTCGCACCACAGCCGCCGGGCCAGGCGACTCGGCAGGTCGGGTGAGTCGGCGGGCATTCCGGCGATGATCGCGCCTTTGTCGAGTCGTCCGATCATTGCGGGCAGCGCGCCTCCACCGTGCGCCAGACAGATTCGCACTTCAGGTCGGCGCTTGAGTGCACCGTTCGCGATAAGGGCCGCCGCTGCCAGCGCGGTTTCGATCGGCATTCCTGCGCCGAAGCCCAGTCCGAGCCCGGTCACCCTGGTGGGCAAGTCCTGGTCACTGGGATGGACCAGGACCAGGGCGCCAAGTTCATGCGCGACGGCAAAGAACCGGTCCAGGCTCGGGTCGGCGAGCTCGGTACCCCCGACCCGCGTGCCGATCTCGACACCGAGGAATCCCGGTTGCTGCATGCACCGACGCACCTCGTCGACGGCCCGGTCGGGGTCCTGCAGCGCGACGGTGCCCAGCGCAGCGAAGCGGGTCGGGTGCTCGTGGGTGATCCGGGCGAAGAACTCGTTTTGCGCCGAGGCCAGTTCGGCGGCGCCGGCGGCTGATGCCCGGTAGCAGAACGTCACCGGAATCGGGGAAAGCACTTGCATCCCAACACCTTTGGAGTCCATATCGATGAGCCGAGCCCGTGCTGACCAGCACCGGTGATCGATCCGGCGGTACTGCTGCCCACCGAACATCAGCTGCGCCTCGGTGTCGCTGGTGCGGTCGATGCTGGGCCAGCGGTCGTGCGGGTAGGCGCGCCGCAGATCCGGCAGCTCATCGTCGATGGCGTGGGTGTGGACATCGACGAAGCCTGTGCGGGCAAATAGCTGAGCGTTGATGATGGTGGCTCCGCGCAACATGTGAGACGGCAGTGTCTGACCGAGGATAACTATTATGGATTCACAATTCAAGATGTGTATGCATAATTATCTCCGTGCAGGCACCACCGATGCGGGAACACAGTAGGGGAGTGACCGGCGAGGTTCGGTCAGGGGTGCTGGGGGGTGTTCGGGGTGCGGTCCGGGTCGTCGGCGCGAATCAGGTCTTGATCGTGGCGGTTGATGGCGTCGACGAACGACGCCTGATCGTGGAGCGCGATGGCGGCCACAATGTCGTCGTGGACGTCGAGACTCCTGGCCAGCAACGGTTCATGGTCGGCGACGAACGCCACCCGCGTCAGCACGGCCTTGATGCTGGTCACGACGAGCTGCTGCATCCCCTCCAGCACGGGTATGTGAGCCGCGGCCGCGACGACGCCATGGAACGCGAGCACGCCATCGAAGAATTGCGCGGCGTCGGTGCTGGCCCGCAGCGTGACCATCGCCGAGCGCATCGCGGCGATATCGTCGCCGGTCGCCCGCTCGAACGCCGCCTTGGTCAGGCCGAACTCGAGGTACAGCCGGGCTTCGAACAAGTCCAGGGGGTGCGGGTTGGACGGCTGAAACCACAAATCCAGCGCACCCACCCGGACCTGCGGCGGCGCGCTGGCCACGGTGATCCCGCCGCCCGGTCCGGGGCGGACCGCCACCAGGTCGCGGTCACGAAGGATGCGCAGCGTCTCGTTCATCACCGTCGGGCTGATGCCGAACCGGTCCATGATCTCCGAGCGGCGTCCCAGGTGGGCCCCGACCGGCAGGCGAGCACT
>Ga0310915_10000127_pt1 | contig 35847 bp, 36 predicted proteins | sample GREbulkMGAN111_FD_202508 | JGI IMG/M metagenome (GOLD analysis project Ga0310915, IMG submission 202508) | Lab enrichment of tropical soil microbial communities from Luquillo Experimental Forest, Puerto Rico - GRE.bulkMG.AN111 | ecosystem: Environmental > Terrestrial > Soil > Tropical forest >...
TGGCGATTTCGACCTCGGCCAGCGGCGGCAGGTCTTGGCTGCTCAAATCTTCCAGATCGCGCATGGCCGAACCGCGTGGCAAGACGCCGACGCCCAGGCCGGAACGCACCGCCATGCGGACACTTTCCAAGGATGGGCAGACATAGGCCAGACGCCAGCAGCGCCCGGCTTTCTCCAGGCTGGCCAGGGCCTGGGCGCGGAACATGCAGCCGTCGGGAAACAGCACCAGCGGCAGCGGCTCGTCGGGGGCGGCAAGCACCGTGGAGGGACCGCCGGCCCAGGTCAGGTTTTGCCGCAGAATGGTCTCGCCCTGGCGATGATTGCCCATCGGACGCTTGAAGAAGGCCAGGTCCAACTGGCCCTGGGCCACCTGATCCTGAAGCCGCTGCGACACGTCCGAGACCACCGTCACCTCGATGCCGCCCCAGCCATGCTGGAAGGCCCGCAGCACCTCGGGGAAATCGGCATCCATGAAGTCGGCGGGAACCCCCAGCCGCACCCGTCCGGCCACAGCTCCTTGAGCAATGGCGCGGCAGGCGGCGTCGTTCAGATCGATCATCCGCCGGGCGAACGGCAGCAGTTCACGGCCATCCTCGGTCAGGCCCAGCAGCCGGCCCTGGCAACGCTCCAGCAGGGTTTTGCCCAAGCGGCGTTCCAGCTTGGCCATCTGCAGGCTGATGGCCGATTGGGTGCGGCCCACGATCTCGCCGGCGCGGGAGAAGCTGGCGCTTTCCACCACGGCGACGAAACTGCGCAGGCTGTCGAGATCGAGTGATTGCATGAACATGATGATAGCTCATGTTGAGGCTCTCGATAACTCATTTTCATGATGATGCGGGACCGCGCATGCTGCTGGCATCAACGATAATCAGGAGGTTTCCATGGAAGACGAGATCAAGCGGGCTCCGGCTGCGCTGACCCGGCGTGGTTTGTTGCAGGCGGCCCTGGCGGTGGGGTTGGCATCCTGCGCCAGCGGTCCCGACGGCAAGGATAAAGGCGAGGTTCCGGCGGCGGGCGATCAGGCGCTGCTGGGCCATGTCCGGCTGGGTACGGGGCCCGAGCCGGTGATCGTGCTGCATGAATGGATGGGCGATCACACCAATTACGATCTGCTGCTGCCGTTCCTGCCGATGGACAGCCATAGCTGGATCTTCGCCGACCTGCGCGGTTACGGCCTGTCGAAGACCATGACCGGCACCTATTCCCTGGAGGAGGCGGTGGGCGATGCCCTGCGGCTGATGGATCATTACGGTTATCGCCGCTTCCATGTGGTCGGCCATTCCATGTCGGGGATGATCGCGCAATATCTGGCGAAAAAGGGCGAGGGCAGGGTCAAGAGCGTGGTGGCCATCTCGCCGGTGCCGGCCTCGGGTTTCCGCGCCAATGCAGAGGTGTTGGCGAAGCTCAAAGCCATCATCGATGACGACGAGGCCGCCAAGGCCGCCATCCTGGCGCGCGGCGGCACCCGCTATGGCCGGGGCTGGATCGAGCGCAAGCTGGCGATGACCCGCAAGGCCACCACCAAGCCGGCCATGCTGGGCTATCTCGGCATGTTTACTCAAAGCGACGTGGCGGATCAGGTTAGGGGGCTGACGGTGCCGCTGACGGCGGTTTGCGGCGAATATGATCTGCCGCTTTATCGTCCCGACTCGATCAAGAGCCTGCTGGGGCCGCTGTTTCCCAATCTGGAGGTGGCGGTCAGCCATGAGGCCGGCCATTACTCGATGCTGGAAACGCCGCCCTTGCTGGCCGGCTATATCGAGAAGGGATTGGCGCGCGGCGTATAGGTGGTTTTCCGCCCCGGCCAAAGGATATCGCCGGGGCGGGTTTCCTTAAGCCTGACAATGCGTTATAATTACCCCAGCAGTTGCAGGGAGAAGCCACCATGGCCAAGTCGCAACGCTGGAATATTCTGCTTCTCGTGTTGGGTCTCTTTCTCGTCTATTGGACGACCAAGCCCGACGATCACATCGCCTTCGACCGATCCTGCAACATTGTCGGCATGCGGGCGCAATTTTCCGAAGCCATCTATGGCGACGTTTTCTGGCATAAGCAGCTGGATGCCGCCGACGAGCTGCTGAGCTGGTTGCAGCGCGCGCCGGCCGCCGAACAGCATGAGAAAGACAGCCGGGAACATTCCCTGTTCGAGGAACGCATGACCCGTCTGTCCGACAGCCATGCCTCGACGCCCGAGGAACAGGCGGCCCAGGAAGCCCGTCGCCAGCGGGATCGTTACGATCAGATCGCCTGGCTTTCCGCCTGCGACGCCATGATCCGTCTTAAGATGCAGAAATAAAGCAGCCCTGCTAATACCCCGCCCGGGTTGCATGGCGGCCCCGGGTGGGATAACAAGTGCGCCATAAAACCGTAAAAGCGGTTCGAGCCTTCAGGGGGTACGATGCCTTATCAGCGGATTACACTGTCGCATTATCTGATCGAGGAGCAGCGCCGTCTGGGCCGCTCGGGTGCTTTCACCGCCCTTCTCACCGATATTCTGACCGCTTGCAAGATGATCTCGCACGAGGTCAATCGCGGTGCCATGGCCGGCAATCTGGGGGTCGCCGGCTCGGAAAACATTCAGGGCGAAGAGCAGAAGAAACTCGACGTGCTGGCCAACGATATCTTCCTGCATATGAATTCCATGGGCGGTCACTATGCCGCCATGGCCTCGGAAGAGCTGGAGGATGTGCATATCGTTCCCGGCCGTCCCGACGCCCGCTATCTGCTGCTGTTCGATCCGCTGGACGGTTCGTCGAACATCGACGTCAATGTCTCGGTCGGCAGCATCTTCTCGATCCTGCGTCTGCCCGAAGGGGTGACCTGCACCGGCCCGGACATCTTCCTGCAGCCGGGCGTCAAGCAGGTGGCCGCCGGTTATGCCATCTATGGTTCCTCGACCATGCTGGTGCTGACTTCGGGCAGCGGCGTGCATGGCTTCACGTTGGATCAGAATGTCGGCATGTTCGTGCTGACCCATCCCAACATGACCATCAAGCCGGACAGCAAGGAATTCGCCATCAACGCTTCCCGTGCCCGTTTCTGGGAACCGCCAGTGAAGCGTTATATCGACGAATGCGTCGCCGGCAAGGACGGTCCGCGTGGCGAGAACCACAATATGCGCTGGGTCGCCTCGATGGTGGCGGATGTGCATCGCATCCTGATCCGCGGCGGCGTCTTCATGTATCCCATCGATGACGAGAATCGTCCCAAGGGCGGCAAGCTGCGCCTGATGTATGAAGCCAATCCGATGTCCTTCATCGTCGAGCAGGCCGGCGGTCTGTCGACCACGGGCCGCGAGCGCATCATGGATCTGCAGCCCACCTCGCTGCATCAGCGCGTGCCGGTGATCCTGGGCTCGAAGAACGAGGTTCAGCGGATCATCGATTATCACGCCGAGTACGACGCCAAGAAGTAAGCTGCTGTCAGCCGTTCCCCCTCGCCCGAAATCGGGCGAGGGGCTTATTTTTTAGAAGACCCATCCCCATGACCCCCGAAGAACTGGAATCCCGTCTTCTCTACCGCGATGCTCTGATGCTGGTGATCGACAAGCCGGCCGGGCTGGCGGTGCATGCGGGCGGCAAGGGGAACGAGCATCTGGGGCTTTATCTTGACGCCCTACGCTTCGGTCTGCCGCGTTCTCCGGAGCTGGCACATCGGCTGGACCGCGAGACCTCGGGCTGTCTGGCTCTGGGCCGCAATCGTCACGGCCTGAAGCGTCTGGGCGAGCTGTTCGCCGGGCGCGAGGCCGAGAAGGCCTACTGGGCAGTGGTGGTGGGTTCGCCCCCTGAAGAGCAGGGGTTGATCGACAAGCCGTTGGCCAAGATCGACGCCAAGTTCGGCTGGAAGATGAAGGTGGACCCCAAGGGCCAGCCGTCTCAGACCGAATGGCGGGTGCTGGGCCGGGCCGAGCGTCTGACCTGGCTGGAATGCAAGCCGCTGACCGGGCGCACCCATCAGATCCGAGTGCATCTGGCCTCGCTGGGGTTGCCGATTGTCGGCGATCGGGTCTATGGCAAGGGCACCGCCGATCTGATTTCGGACAAGCTGCATCTGCATGCCCGCAGCCTGACCCTGCCGCTTTACCCGAAGAAGCCGGCCATTACGGTTTCCGCCCCGGTGCCAGACCATATGAAAACGGCGCTGACCGCTTGCGGCTGGGCTGGCGAATGAGCCATTACGACGCCCCCGATCTGTTGAGCCGAGTGGCGGCGCTGCTGCCCTCTGGTCCTTTGGCCCTGCTTGATCTGGCGGCCTTCGATCAGTTCCATGTCGGCGGGCTGAAATCCACCGAACATTTGGCCGAGCAGGCCGGACTGTCGGCGGGAATGACGGTGCTGGATGTGGGCTCGGGCGTCGGCGGGCCGTCGCGCTATCTGGCCTCTCAGGGCTGCCGGGTGACCGGGCTTGATCTCTCTGCCGATTATGTGGCGCTGTCGCGGCAATTGGCGAAACGGGTCGGGTTGGCGGTGGATTATGTCTGCGCCGATGCGCTGGCGATGCCCTTCGAGGATGGCGCGTTCGATCTGGTCTGGACCCAGCATGCCAGCATGAATATCGCCGATAAATTGGGCCTTCACAGTGGCGTCCGGCGCGTTCTGAAGCCGGGCGGCAAGCTGGCCTTCCATGATGTCTGCGCCGGCCAGGAAGAGATGCGGTTGCCGGTTCCCTGGGCTTCAAAGCCGGAGCATAGCGCCTTGATATCACCCGATGAATTACGGATTCTGCTGCAAGGTCTGGGGTTCGAATTCCTGTACTGGCGAGATGCCACCGAAGAGGCGCTGGCCTTCCTGTCGCGTCTGCCCGAGACACTGCCGCCACTATCCCTGCGGCTGCTGCTGGGGGATGGAGCGCGGGAGATGATGGCGACCTATGCAGGCAATCTTCGAGAGAAGAGGGTGAGTGTCGTTGAGGCGGTTGCTTGTCGCAATGCAGCATAAATTTTATGCATGATTGACGAATGTCTAATTTAGCGGCATATTAACGACGGACTTCGGCGGGGGCATCGTCGTTTTATCTTGAGGCAAACCAACGGCTGTTTTGTCGGTTGCGGTTGGCTTCCCCAAGATAAAGCAGGGGGGATGTGCCAAGATGCTCGAAACACTGAAAATTCCGCATAAGTTGACGTTGCTCTGTACCATGTTCCTGGTGCCGATTGCGTTCCTGGCTTACCTGTTCGTCGCGCAGACGCAGAAGGATGTGGTCTTCGCCGAAAAGGAAATCGACGGCAGCAGCTATTTCAATTTGCTGCGAACCGAACTGAACACCGCCATTGATCTGTCCCAGGGCTATGCCCGTCCCGACGACATGGCGGCGGCGCAGAAGGCGGTGCTGGACACCGACGCCCTGAAGGCGGCGGATATGAATGCCACTGAATCCGCTGCCAAGGCCGCCGAAGCCGTCAAGGCGCTGATGGCGCTGCCCAAGGACAGCGGGCTGGATGCCTATGACGCCGGTCTGGACGCCATTACCGATCATGTCGCCAAGGTGGAAGACGGCTCGAATCTGACCCTCGACCCTGATCTCGACAGCTATTACGCCCAGGACTTCGTCACCCTGAAGGTGCCGGCCCAGGTGGTAGCCTCCAGCCGGGCTTTGCAGAACGCTCTGCCCATGTTGGCTGGCGGTGAGGCAACGCCCGAGATGACCGTGGCTTTTCTGACCGCCAAGGGCACCTATGCCAACGGTCTTTCCGGTATGGACGGCGATCTTTCTTCGGGCGCGCGCGGCAATCCCGACGGCAGTTTCAAACCGGCCTCGGACAAGCCCTATGCTGATTTCCAGGCTAAGGCGGCGGCTTTCTCGGCGCTGCTGGACGCCATCTCGGACCCGGCGGCGGCCAAGCCCAGCGTTCAGCAACTGACCGAGGCGCAGCATGCCCTGCAGCTTTCCACCCGTGTCCTGTGGCAAGCCATGGGCATCGAGATGGATCACCTGCTGCAGGCCCGTATTGATGGGTTGAATCAGCGGATGTACCGCAATCTGGCGATCACGGCGCTGGTGCTGCTGGTGACCATCTTGCTGGCTTGGCGGATGGCTGCTTCCATCGCCCGTCCGCTGGCGCTGTTGAGCGGCACCATGCAATCCATCGCCGGCGGCGAAGTCGCTCTGGCAGTGCCATTTACCGGACGCCCCGACGAGATCGGCTCGATGGCCAAGGATGTCGAGGTGTTCCGCCAAGGGCTGATCCAGGCCAAGGATCTGGCCAAAGCGAAAGCCGCCGAACAGGCCGCCAAGGAGGCGCGGGTCAAGCGGCTGAGCGATTTGCTGGGCGACTTCGACGGCATCATCTCGCAATCGCTGGAATCCCTGCTGGGCTCGGCCCGACAGGTCGAGGAATGTGCGGTCTCGATGGCTGGCGTCACCGAGGACACTTCGTCCAAGGCGGCTTCGGCCAGCGGCTCCTCGGAGCGGGCTTTGACAGATGTGCAGTCGGTGGCGGCTGCGACCGAGGAACTGTCTTCCTCGATCGGCGAGATCAATCGTCAGGTCAGCGACAGTACCCATGTCACCCAGCGCGCCCGTGAAGCGGCGGGGTCGGTCACCGAACTGGTCAAGGGCCTGTCGACCGAAATGGCCTCGGTCGGCGCCATCGTCGATCAGATCGAGGCGATTGCGGCTCAGACCAATCTGCTGGCCCTGAATGCCACCATCGAAGCGGCGCGAGCCGGCGAAATGGGCAAGGGCTTCGCGGTGGTGGCGGGCGAGGTCAAACATCTGGCCAACCAGACCTCGTCCTCGACCAAGCTGATCTATGACCAGATCAGCAGCATCCAGGCCTCGACCGGCAAGGTGGTGGACAGCATTACCGAGGTGGCCTCGGTGATTGCCCAGATGGACGACATCGTTACTTCCATCGCCGCCGCCGTCGAGCAGCAGTCGGCCACTACCGGCGAGATCGCCCGCAGCGTCAGCCATGCCGCCGTCGAAACCGCCGAAGCCAGCGAAAGCGTCGCCACGGTGCAGAACAGCGTCTTGAAGACCCGTTCCTCGGGCGAAGAGGTGATGACTTCCGCCGAGTCGATGGCCCGCATGGTCGGCGATATCCGCCGCCGTATCGACGGTTTCCTGAGCGAACTGCGCACGGCCTAAGCCAAAAAAGCACCCTCCCCGGAGTTGCCTTCGGGGAGGGTGTTTCTTTACCTGAACGCCAGACCTTAGTTGCTGAAGGGCTGGGGACGCGGTGTAGCGTCGGACGAAGGCGGCAGGATCGGCAGCTTGAAGCTGGGCTGATCGCCGGTCAGGGTCTTCAGGAAGGCCACGATCTTGGCGTTCTCGTCGGGTGAGAAGGTTTTGCCCAACTGAATGCGGCCCATGGTGTCGACAGCCTCGGACAAGGTGTTGGCGCCGCCGTCATGGAAGTAGGGATAGTTCAGCTCGACATTGCGCAAGGTCGGAACCTTGAAGTTGAAGCGGTCGGCCTCGTCCTTGGTGACCGCCACGCGGCCCTGGGCCGGGTTGTCGGTCTTGTAGGGTTCGACCACGCCCATCTTCTGGAAGGAGTTGCCACCCACCGCCGGGCCGTTGTGGCAGCCGGTGCAGCCGCTGTCCTTGAACAGGGCATAGCCGGCGGATTCCTGAGCGGTCAGGGCCTTCTTGTCGCCCTTCAGCCATTTGTCGAAGCGGGAATTCGGGGTGACCAGGGTTTCCTCGAAAGCGGCAATCGCCTTGGTGACCTGCTCGATGCTGATCTTGTCGTCGCCGAAGACCTTCTTGAACTCGGTCACATAGCCGGGGATCGACTGCAGGATTTCCACCGCCAGAACATGGTTCGAGGCCATTTCGCCGGGATTGGCGATCGGGCCGCCGGCCTGAGCCTGCAAGTTGGCGGCGCGGCCGTCCCAGAACTGGGCGACGTTCAGGCTGGAATTCAGCACCGTCGGGGACCGGATCGGGCCCTGATGCCAATGATCGCCGATCGAGCTTTTCAGATTGTCGGTGCCGCCCATCGACAGGTTGTGGCACGAGTTGCAGGAGATGAATCCCGACTTGGACAGGCGCGGATCGAAATAAAGCTTCTTGCCCAGTTCCACCAGCGCCGGGTTGGTGACCTTCGCCGCAGCGATCGGCGAGATCGGCTCGTCTGCCGGTTTAGCGGCAAAAGCCTGGGTCGTAATCAGTCCGGCGGATAGCCCCAGGGTCAAGCCCAGTGCTGCCGCCGCACGACGATATTTACTCATCATGACAGCCCCCATGGTTGACGGAATCCGCAGAATCATGCGGTTTCCGAAGGGTTGACGGTGGGCTGGAAATGCCCGACCGGTCATATCCACAATTTCCTTGAGGCATTTTTGCGGCATTGATGTGAATCAAAAAAATGCAGATTCTTTTAAATTATTCCAATTTTAGAGTGCGACTGCGAATGAAGGCTCCTTACCGGTTGGATAGGTCGTAAGAGATGGAGTATTTAGGGTTTTGTCGGGGTAGGGCAGGCTGTAAACTGTTCGTAACGCGAAGAAATCGCGGCTTTAAAGTTTTGGGAAGAGACGTCCATGAGCCAATCCCCGGTGATCCTGATCGCCGACGATCATCCATTGTTTCGCGAAGCGTTGCAGCGGGTTGCCGTCGAAGTTCTGCCTGACTGCGAAGTGCGCGAGGTGGCCAGTCTGCAGCCCGCCATGGATGCGGCGGGCGAGGTGGGGGACGATATCGAACTGATCTTCCTTGATCTCAACATGCCAGGGATGGACGGCTTTTCCGGTCTGGTGGCCTTGCGCAACACTTTGCCGGCGACGCCGATCATCGTGGTGTCGGCGTCGGAAGACGGTCAGACGGTGCGTGAAGCGATCACCTGCGGGGCTTCGGGCTTCATGCCGAAATCCTTAAGCAAGCCCGACATGGTGCTGGCGGCCCGCCGGGTGCTGGAAGGCGAGATTTATCTGCCGGCCCTGACCGAGGCAGGAGATAGCGGCTCAGACGCCGGGCTGGAGGAAGGCATTTCGCAGCTGACCCACCAACAGCGGGTGGTGCTGCAGATGCTGGTCTCGGGCCAGTCCAACAAGCAGATCGCCTATGAGCTTGGCATCGTCGAGAGTACGGTCAAGGCCCATGTCTCGGCGATTTTGCGCAAGCTGAAGGTGTTCTCGCGCACTCAGGCGGTGATCAAGGCCGGCAAGATTCTGGCGGTGTTGGGCCGCGCCAAGGGACGGGCTTAAGACTGAGCAGGTCGCCTAGGCGTCCTGATGATTCCTATCCATATCGTCATCCCCGCGAAGGCGGGGATCCATATTGTGACGGGAACTGCTGATTTTGCACTGATGTGGATTCCCGCCTGCGCGGGAATGACGGAGGTTACAGCAGCGTCTTCATCTCGGCCAGCGACAGGATCAGGATGTTTTCCGCCTGATCCGCCAGGGCGACTGCTTCGGCGCTCTCCTCCTTGCAGGCGGGCTCCAACTGGCGCAGGCAGCGGTCCAGCCGGGCGAATCCCAGATTGCCGGCGGCGCCGCGCAGAGAATGCACCGCGCGGGCGGCGTCGGAATGGCGGCTTTGCGCCAGGGCGGCCTTCAGTCCGGCCATCTGCTCGGGCGCGCTGTTGCGGAACGAGCCCAGCAGCGAGCGGACCGACTCCTTACCCAGCGATTCCACCAGATCGTCATAGGTTTCCCGGTCGAGCAATGGCGCTTCGGGCTGCGTCGGCTCTGGCGCGAGGGGCGGGACTGGTGTGCAGGGGACGGCGGCGATTTTCTTGCGGGCCAGACGCTCGGCCCAGCGGCCCAGCAGGGCCCCCAGCCGGCGACGGTCGATGGGCTTGGGGACGTAATCATCCATGCCGGCATCCAGGCAGCGTTCGCGGTCGGCCTGCATGGCATTCGCGGTCATGGCGATGATGGGGATCAGAGCGACCTCGCCCTCCAGCGAGCGGATCGCTTCGGTAGCAGCGATACCGTCCATCACCGGCATCTGCATATCCATCAGGATCAGGTCATAGTCATGGGCCTGCACCATGGCGACGGCTTCGGCCCCGTCATTGGCGACGTCGGCGCGATGGCCGAGGCGGGCCAGCAGTCCGGTGGCGACCTGCTGGTTGATGGCATTGTCCTCGGCCACCAGAATGCGCAGCGGCCGAGCCGGACGCGCTTCGTCAAAGGGCAGGGACGGCTGTTCGGCCTTGCTGTCGTCGGACTGACGGCCGGTGACGGTCTGCATCGCCTCGATCAGGCGGGTCTGCTGCACCGGCTTGGCCATGATGATGTCGATGCCGATGCGAACTGCCTGTTCTTTCACATCGGCCAGATGCGCGGAACTGGCCATCACCAGCTTGGTGTCGGACATCTGCGGGTCGGACCGCACGATGGCGGCAAGGTCGAGGCCGCTCATGCCCGGCAGCTGATGATCCAGCAGCAGCACGTCGAAGCGCCGTCCCTCGGCCATGGCCGAGCGGACCCGCATCAAGCCGGCGGGGGCGCTGTCGACTTCCTCGACCGAAGCGCCGGCCAGCTCCAGCTGACGGCGGAAGACGTCGCGATTGACGGCGATATCATCCACCACCAGCACCCGCAGCCCCAGCAGCGAGGCGACGGCCTGGGGCGGGGCATGGTCGGGCGAGCGGATCAGGGGGATTTCGAACCAGAACTGGCTGCCCTTGCCTTCGGCGCTCTCGAAACCGATGGCGCCGCCCATCAGCTCGACGATGCGCTTCGAGATGGCCAGTCCCAGCCCGGTGCCGCCGAAGCGCCGACGGGTCGAGCTGTCGGCCTGGCTGAACATGGCGAACAATTGTGGCTTGGCCCAGTCGGGAATGCCGATGCCGGTGTCGGTGATGGAGAAACGCAAACGCCGTTTGCCGTCGCTTTCCGCCAGCGCCTGGCATTGGATGCTGACCGAGCCCTTTTCGGTGAATTTGACGGCATTGCCGGCCAAGTTCAGCAGCACCTGACGCAACCGCCCGGAATCGCCGATATAGAAGCCGCCGGCCTGGGGATCGACGAAGCAGGTCAGGTCCAGATCGCGCGTCTTGACGCGGGGCGACAAGATATCCACCACCCCTTCCAGCAGGCTGGGCAGGTCGAAGGCGTTTTCCTCGAACTCGATCTTGCCGGCCTCCATCTTCGAGATGTCGAGGATGTCGTTGATGATCGACAGCAAGGCTTCCGCCGAAACCCTTACGGTGTTGGCGAAATAAAGCTGTTCATCCGACAGCGGCGTATCCATCAAAAGGCCGGTCATGCCGATGATGCCGTTCATCGGCGTGCGGATTTCGTGGCTCATGGTGGCCAGGAATTCCGACTTGGCGCGGCTGGCGGCCTCGGCCTGCTCCTTGGCGCCGCGAAGGGCCCGCTCCAGCCCGATCTCTTGGGTGATATCGGTATGGATGCCGACTACCCCGCCGTCGCGGGTGGGATATTCGGTCGAGCGAATCCAGCGGCCATCGGCCATTTCCTGCAGGAAGGGCTGACCCTGGGCATGGCGATGATGGGCCAGCCGACGTTCGGCCCAGGCCTCTTCGCCCTCGGGCCCGATGGCATAGACATGGCGCCTCAAGCCCTCGCGGACCACCTCTTCGAAACGGACGCCGGTCTTGGCAACGTCGCTGTTCTGGGGAAACAGCGAGCCATAGCGCTGATTGCAGACCACCAGCCGATCCTCGGCGTCGTAAAGCACGAAGCCTTCCGAGATCGAGGAAATGGCGGCCAGCAATTGCGCTTCGACGGCGGACAGGCGTTCGCGGGCGGCTTCCTGCTCGGTCACGTCGCTGGCCGAGCCGCGATAGCCAAGGAAACGGCCGCTATTGTCGAACAGCGGCTTGCCGCTGACGCTCAAGGTGCGTTTCTGCTTGGAGCTGTTGCCTGACACCGAGACGCTATAGGTGAAATCGCGGAAGGGCAGGTGGGTTTCCAGCACCACCCGATGACGGTCGATGGTGCCCTCGTCGGCGCCGGATTCGGCCATCAGATCTAGCCGCGATTTGCCGATCAAGCCTTCGGCCAGCATGGCGTTCAGGGTCGGGGAATAGCCGGTGAAGCGGGTAAAACGGTGATGCTCGTCGGTTTCCCAGAACCAGTCCGAAGTGGATTGGGCGAAGTCGCGGAACATCTGTTCCGACTGGCGCAGCTGTTCCTGGGCGTTTTTGCGCTCGGTGATGTCGCGGACGATGCCGACGAACTGCGGCACGCCGGCGCTGATCAGATCGCCTACCGCCAGTTCGATGGGAAACTCCTCGCCGGATTTGCGCATGGCCAACTCTTCGCGGCCCTTGCCGATCACACGGGGCTGGCCGGTGCGGTCATAGCGGTTCAGATGGCCGTCATGCTGCGCGGCCTGACCGGCAGACATCAGCATGGCGATGTCGCGCCCCACCACCTCGTCGCGCTGATAGCCGAAGATGGCCAGCAAAGCGCGGTTGACGTCGATGATGCGGCCCCGGCGGTCCGAGATCACCACGCCTTCGCCGACGGTATCGAGAATCGCCTGCAGATGCCGCTCGGCCCCCAGCTTGGCCTGGTGGTTGGCTTCCCGGAGTTCCTCTTCCATCAGGGTCGAAGCCTGATTGGACAGGCGGCGCTCGCGCTCATGGTCCTGATAGCTCTGGTCCACCAGCGCCAAAAGGGTATCGAGGTCGGGCGACTGTCCGCCTCCCGCCTGCAGGGCCTTGCGCAGCTGACGTTCCAGAAGCTTGTGCATCATCCTTCGCCGATGGTGGTGACGGTCATGGTCTGGTTATGCAGCTCGCAGCGACCAGTGAAGCCGTGGGGGGCGATCTCGCCATAAGAGTAGAAGCCGGTCAACACGGCGCCGTCGCCCAGGCGGCTTGCCACTTCTTCGACCTCTTCACAGGTGCTTTGCCCCAGCAGCAGTTTGCGGCCGATGCAGCTGACCAGTAAGGCCAGACGGGTGCCGCCCTTGCCGGCGGCGGCGTCGCCCGCCTGACCGGCGCCGTCGATCAGCCCGTCGAAATTGCCGCGCATCAGTTGGGCGATATGGCCTTGGGGAATATCGCCGGCGAAGATCATCGCCTGGGTCTCTTCCTCAATGCCCAGGATGGTGCGGACCACGGCGCTTTTCTCATCCTCGGGCGAACGGATCGTCAGGGGGAAGAACAGGGCGCTGCTGGGCAGATTGGCCGCCTCGTCGCCCAGATAGCGCTTATAGAGATCCAGCGCCGGCTTGCCGTCCAGTTCATAAAGCTTGTTGTCTTCGGATCGGGTGATGTCGCGCTCGGGCCCGAAACGCTCCCAACCGCCGACGCTGCCGCAGGTGAAGCTGAGACTGTCGCCGTAAAAGCCCACCAGCGCGACCTTGCCGCTGGCCGCCGGGCCATCCAGCCCCACCAGAGTGCGGCGGAAGTTCGCACCGTCGCCGGCCAGCCCGCCGGTCAGGCTGATATCGTCGGGCAGAACCGAGCGCAGGCCGTCGATCAGGGTCGAGCCGTTAGTCAGCATGCCGTCCGACAATACGAAGATACCGCGCAACCCCTCGGTCGGCAGGGCGCGGGCCAGGCGTTCTCCGACCTGGAGAGACTGGCTGGGGTCGGAGATATCGGCCTGGGCCACCTGCACCCGGCTGCTGTCGAAATGGATGGCGACGGCCGAGACGGAACCATCCATCACATCGGTCCCCAGGATTTCGCCGCCGGTGGTGCAGCCCAGGATATGAGCCGACGGATAAAGCGACTTCAGCGCCTGCTCGGGCTTGGCCTGCTCGGTCACGTCGGTGGCGGCGAAATAGAGCACCAGCTGGGCTTCGGCTGCGGCGTCAAGAGGGCGGCCCTGCCAGCCGGCGGCGGCGGTCCAGGAATGCTGGGCGATCTGCATGGAGAGTCTCCTGGAGCGATGACGTCAAAGGTCGGGAAGCGGTGGGTCTTCCGGAGCCTCTGGCTCAAGGAAGCGCTCGCGGATGGCCAGAACCTCCTGAAGATCCTTGAAGAAGGCTTCGACACAGGCCGGGTCGAAATGGCTGCCGGCATTCTGGCTGATGTAATCGACGGCCTGCTCGATGCTCCAGGCTTTCTTGTAGGGACGGGCGCTGGTCAGGGCGTCGAACACGTCGGCGATGGCGACGATGCGGCCATAGAGCGGGATCGCCTCGCCGGTCAGTTGCTTGGGATAGCCGCTGCCGTCCCATTTTTCGTGATGCGACAGGGCAATCTCGGCGGCGGCTTGGATCAGGCGCGAATTGCTGCCCGCCAGAATGGAATGGCCGATCTCGGGATGCTGCTTCATCACCGACATTTCGTCGTCGTCCAGCCGTCCAGGCTTCAAAAGAATGCCGTCGGGAATGCCCATCTTGCCGATGTCATGCATGGGGGCGGCCTGAAGGATCACCTCGCAATGATCCTCGTCCAGCCCCAGGCGGGCGGCGATCAGTTGGGAATAATGGGCCATGCGCTGGATATGGCCGCCGGTTTCCGGGTCGCGATATTCGGCGGCCTTGGCCAGGCGCAGGATCAGCTCATGCTCGCGGTCCACCAGGGCCTGGGTGGCCTTGCGGACTTCCTGGCCCAGCCAGACATTGCGGTCCTGCAGCTTCAGATGGCTGCGGCGCAAGGCCAGCAGGTTGCGAAGGCGCGCCTTCACTTCATTGGGATCGACCGGCTTGGCGATGAAATCGGTGGCGCCCAGATCCAAAGCCTTGTGGCGCACCTGACGCTCGTCGGCGGCGGTGACCATGACGATGGGCACCTCTTTGGAGCCGGGCAGGGCGCGCATGCCGGCGATGAACTGATGGCCGTCCATGTCGGGCATCATGAAATCCACCAGCACCAGATCGGGCATGGCGGCGGCGCAGGCCGCCAAGGCGGCGCGGGGGTCGAGATAGTCCTCGACCTCGATGTCGTTGCTTAAGGTTTGGGCCAGCTGTGTGAACAAAATCAGATTGGTTTCGTTGTCATCGACGACGAAAATCTTCATGCGCGGTACTCCCGCAGGACTGACCGGAAAAAGCCGTGGAAACAAGGCCTTGCGGCACCCGGAGACATCTGCGCTTTGGCAGCCCGTCCTGAACAAACCCATATCGAGATATGACTATAGTCTAGAATTCGAAGGGGCGGCAAGCCGACTTCTCCCGTTAGTCGCAGAGACTGACCGGCTAAGTCTTGAAAGTGATGGCTGCCAGAGTCGCGCCCAGGGTCAGGTGGCGTTGCTTTCCATGATCATCACATTGATGCCCTTCTCTTTGAAGGCGGCCAGCAGCTCTTCCATAGGCATGGCCATTTTGGCTTCGCGCTGAGCATCGAAGGTCATCTTTACCGGCACGCCATGGTCGGCCAAAAGCTTGGCGAAGGCGGCTTCGATCGTGGTTTTGCCGGAATGTTCCGGGGCGGTGAAGGTGACGATGACGGTGTGGTCGAGCATGGTTGCCTCCTCTTTTTTCTTGTTCGATCGCCAGGTCCGCTCATGACCGCGATGCTTTTAGAGTCTCGCACGAAGATGAACTTTCTGTGAAGAGGTTTGATGGCCGAGATGCATGCCTGCATCCAGGGCGTGGTCGAGGTTATCCGCCGTCCATACCCCGGGATCGCCTGTGCCGGAACGGTGAGCGTCATCTGGAGCGCCAAGGCATTGACCTCCGCGGAGAAGCTGACAACTTTTTGAAAACGGTCAGGCCATGAGGCGACGAAGGAAGTTATCCTCCATTCGCTGTTGCGGTTGGTGCTATGCTCTGGCATAGCCTATGAAGGTTGGGGAAATCGCTTTGACGGTCTTGGATCACCAGGCCGGATCGACAACAAGTCTGACCTCGGTCACACTGAGGGCAACAGACAGCCGAAAATGGCAGGAGCGTTTGAATGAACTACAGGATTTCCGAAGTCGGCGGCGTCATGCAGGTTTCGCTGGACGGCAGCCTGAACTTCTCGTGCAACGAGGATTTTCAGGCCATGCTGCAGAAGCTGCTGCAAAGTTCGAGCAAGCGCGTGGAATTCAATATGTCCAGCGTCGCCAGCATGGATTCGGTCGGGCTGGGTCTGCTCTACATCGCTCAGGAAGATCTTTCCAGCCATGGCGCCAAGCTCAGCATCACCGCGCCCAGCGAGAATGTCCGCCGCCTGCTGGAACTGACCCAGTCCAATCTGGTGTTCGACGTTCACTGAATTCTGAACCAGGGCGCTGAGCCCGGCAGGGATTTTGGTGACAGCATTGCCGCCGCGCCCAGCCGCTCCTTGACAGGAGCGGGGCGCGGCGGTTCTTTATGTCATCCAGTTCAAGGGGATGACGGATGCAGGTCTACACTATCGGCTATAAATCCACGGACGTCGCCAAGGCCATCGAGATCACCCATGACCGTCTGTTCTCGAAGGCGGAACTGGAAGCGCTGGTTTGCGACGTGCTGCCCGATGCCGCCCGGCGCCATATCGCCGCCCTGGCCGACAAGGAACGCAAGCGCGGCCAAATTCCCGACGAGCTGTTCGACAGCTGCTTCATCCCCCATGTCACCTTCAACCATGTCTATATGGATGTGGTCGAACTGCTGATCGAGCGTCACGGGTTCCAGCGGTTGGCCTATACCGCCGAGGTGTCGGTGTTCGCCATTCCCGATCTGTTGGTGCGCGGCGATGCCGCCGGCGACCCGGACGGCGATGAGGACTTGCAAAACAAGCTGAGCGATGCCCTGGCCAATGCCGGCTTGCCGGTGGTGTCTCTGGAAGGGCGAGAAGCGCAGGAAGAGGGCAAGCTGGACAATCTGGCCCCGATCCGTCGCGAACGCCGGGCCCAGCGTTCGGTGGCTCGTTTCAAAGCGACCGGACATAATCCCCTTCGCACAGAGGATGTCGAACTGGCCAAGGTGGTGCTGAGCCAACTGGCCGAGCGTGCGCTGGAAGACGGCGAATTGACGGCTTTGGGCGAAATTTGGTCCGGCTTGGGAGAGGAATTGCCGTCGCTGGAAGACTTGGTCGGCTGGTTCCAGGCGCGGCCGGCCTTGCAGGCCTTGGCGGCTTTGCTGGCGGCGGGACTGCCGAAGCCGCCGCCCGTGGTCGAGGAACCGGTCAAGCCAGTCCGAGCCAAGGCTCCGGCAAAACCGCGCGCGGTAAAGGCGACGCCGGCAAAGACTGGAACTGCCAAGACAGGCAAAACCGCCGCCAAGCCAAAGGGGCAGGGCACGGCCGAAGGGCAGACCGCAGTCAAGGCGGCGGCAAAGCCGAAGTCAGCCCGGAAGGCGACTTCGGCTAAGGCTCAATCGTCAGAAAGCTGATGGCTTAGTGGTGGCCGCCATGGCCGCCGCCATGCCCATGGGCGGGGGCTTCGGCGCCGGTGCCCGAAGTGCGGATCGACCAGACCAGTTGGTAGACGACGAAGCAGCCGACGATAAAACCGATAGCCATGACCATCTTGGGCACCCTCTCTTGAACCGTAAGGCGTGACAATGGGGGCAAGCTGTCACAGCCGGCCCTGCGCGTCAACGCCGGGGAATGGCCTCGGAAGCAGAGAGATGCAGCCGCCGGTCGTCGGCCTGCCATTCCGGCCAGGGATGGTGATAGAGGAACGAGTTGCGGAAACGCGGATCGCGGGTGACGTCCTGAGTCGCCCAATAGGGAATGGCGATCTGTGTCGTCTGGCGCTTCAGCTCGATCTCGGCCAGCACCAGACCGGCATTGGCCCCCAGAAATTCGTCGATCACCCAGGTCTGGCCGGCGAAGCTGACGGAATGGCGCAGTTTCTCGACCGGCGGGCGGGTGCAGACCTCTTCCAGCATATAACGGGCGTGATCGGTGGGGATTTCATATTCGAACTCGGCCCGTCCCTTGCCGGGATCGCGGCAGGGCTGCTTGATGGTCAGCCGCGCTTTCTCTCCCGACAGGCGGATGCGCACATGCGGTCCCTCGGTGGTGGCGATATAGCCTTGCAGAATATGGGTCGGCAGGGCGCTGACCGGCCAAGTGCCGGGACGCACCAGGAACTTCCGTTCGATCTCTTGCGGAATGTCCATGGTCCCCTCCATGGGATGGCTGCTTTTTTGCAGCTGCGAGAAGCTTGCTCTTAAAGGCTTTAACAGGGAATCGCTGCATGGTCTAGGCAGCATTGCGTTAAGGTAATTTGACTCCCGTCCCGGGCAATCAAATCGTGGCGAACCAGTTTGTCGCGGGTTGCATTTTTCCGTTAACGTCATGTTTAAGAAAACGAGTCGCCATTAAGTTGCTCTTGATGGCGGATTGTTCTCCTGTCGCTGCGATGTTATTCCTTATTTATCAAGGCTGTCTGCCGGTTTTCGTTCCAGATGCGATCCCGCAGGCGGATGTTGCGGTCGTCAAGTAACTCCTGTAACTTATGGTATAGGCGCGGTGGGGAAAGCCGTGCAGAGCCTAAAGCCTTCGGTGAGAATTGTCGAAACGGTTCCCTTAAGGGGCAGGCTCAGAGGGGAGGTGTTTGTGGTGACTAGCGATGCGAGAGTCGGGCGCCTGATCACGTTGCCCAGCCGGTCGCCGGCTTGGCTCGGACCGGATGTCGCGGATGCGCCGAAGGCTAACGGCCCGCACGAAGCCCCTCATACTCTTCAGGTTCTTCTGGTCGAAGATGATCCGGGCGATGCCGGCATCGTCAGCTTTGCCTTGCGCGCGGAGCGCTCGCCGACCTTCAAGATCGTCCATCGCATGACCTTGGGCGACGCCATCGAGGCCTTGGGCAGCGACACTGTCTTCGACGTGGTGCTGCTGGATCTCAGCCTGCCCGACAGCTTTGGTCTGGAAACCGTGACCCGTGTGCTGGAGGCGGCGCCGCGTCTGCCGATCGTCATCATGACCGGCAACGACGATCCGCAATTCGCCGCGAAGGCGCTGGAAAGCGGGGCGCAGGATTATCTGGTCAAGACCGACGATCCTTCCGGCACCGTGTCGCGCGCCATCCGCTATGCCATCACCCGCAAGACTGCCGAGTTGGAACGCCAGGATATGGCCGAGCGCATCGCCGCCCATCAGCGCATTCTGATGCAGGAAGTAGCGGCGGCCCGCGGCATGCAGTTCGACCTGCTGCCCCGCGCCGAGCGTCTGACTGAGGCGTTGATGCGTCTCGATCTGGAAATCGAGGCCTATTTCGAGCCCTCCTCGGGGATCGGCGGCGATCTGTGGGGCTGCATGGTCAGCGGCGAGAATCGCTTTTGCTGCTATGCCTTTGACTTTTCCGGCCATGGCATCGGTGCGGCGCTGAACGTGTTCCGCCTGCATGCCTTGATCGCCGAACATTGGTCGCCGAATCTGGATCCGGCCAATCTGCTGGAGGTGCTGGGGCGCTCCCTGAACGGGCTTCTGCGCCGAGGGCAGTTCGCCACCATGTTCTTCGGCATCATCGATTTCGCCGCCAACGAACTGACCTGGTCCGCCGCGGGTGCGCCGCCGCCGGTGATGGTGTCCCAAGGCAAGGCCAGTTTCCTGGACAGCCGGGGCGTGCCGTTGGGGTTGCTGGCCAATCCGAAATACGTCAATCACAAGATCGCATTTAAGTCCGGCGACAGTCTGGTGCTCTATTCAGACGCCATCACTGATGCCGAGGTCGAGGGACAAAGTTTTGGTCAGGACAGATTTGCCCGACTGGTCGACGATCAATTGCTGCAGCATGGCGAGTTGCGTGTCGATGGCATCCTGGATGCCTTCCACGCTCTATCGCCGCCGCCGAACGACGATGATCTGACGGCTGTTCGATTCAGCAGGTTGGCGCGGTGACCGAGATGAACGGACTCGCCGGAACTGATTTCTGGATCCGCCATGATCTGGCCGAAACCGGCGCGGATTGTCGGATTTATCTTGGGGGCAGGTTCACCTTCCGGGCGCTTGGGGCGTTCCGGTCGGTTTTGGATCTGGTGCAGAAGAGTGGTGTCAAGGCTTGCGTCATCGATATGGTGGGCGTCGGCTTCATGGATACCGCAGCCTTATGGATGCTGCAGGTCGCTCGGTCCGAGGCGGCTGGAAAGGATTGTGTCTTGACGATTGACGGAGCGGCGGGGGAAGTGCGCAATCTGCTGCGCCTGTCGGGTTTCGAGCCCGAAGGCGGGCCCGGCGTCATCTTTGGCGAGGCGCTTCTGCATCCTTCCGTAGTGGTCGATGCCGGTGGCGACTGGCCCGAGGGCAGCCGTCCGCTGCTGTCGGGCGAGGCGACGGCCGAAGTAATTTCCTCTGGTCTGGCCACGCCGTTCTTCGGCTTTGTCGAAGCCGGGGCTGATCCCAGCCCGCGTTGTCTGATGGCGGTGTCCGCCGGTGGTCTGGCCTTGTCGGTCAGTACCGGCGCTGCCTGCAGCATCGAGGTGGTGCAGCCCTTTGCGGCGGCTGTCGGCAAGGCGCTGGGCGATATCGACGCTTCGATGATCGAGCTCTGTCTGGCCGAGGCGGTGGGCAATGCCGCCATTCATGGCAATCTGGGCATCGACGGCGCTTTGCGCTCGACCCGCGAGGGGTTCGAGCTGTTCAGCCGTCAGATGGGTGAGCGCCTGGCCGATCCGGTCACCGCCGGTAAACGCATCGATGTGATCATGGTGCCGCAGGGCGATGACGGCTATCGCCTGTCGGTATCCGACCGGGGCAGGGGCTTCGACTTCGTCAAGGCGCAAGAGATCGTCGCCGGTCCCAGTGCCAAGCATGGCCGTGGCATTGCCCTGATCCGCCGCATTGCTCGCGACGTCTTCACCGAGGATGGCGGGCGCACCTTGGTGATGGACTTCGATATCTAAACCTTTACTTCGGGGCGCGCAGTCCCTAGATCAGGCTCTGGCCCGATCACTTCGATAGATTCCGCACCCCATGCATCAGCCCGCTTCCTTGTTCGCCGCCGCGCCGGCCCGTGCCCGCGCCGCCGCACCCTTCCTGCCCATGAGCCGGGCCGAGATGGAGCGCCTGGGCTGGGACGAATGCGATATCGTACTGGTCACCGGCGATGCCTATATCGACCATCCCAGCTTCGGCATGGCGGTGATCGGGCGGTTTCTCGAGGCCTTGGGCCATCGGGTCGGCATCATCGCCCAGCCCGACTGGCATTCCGCCGAGCCTTTCAAGGCGCTGGGCAAGCCGCGTCTGTTCTGGGGCGTGACCGCCGGCAACATGGATTCGATGGTGAATCACTACACCTCGGACCGCCGGATTCGCAGCGACGACAGCTATACTCCCGGCGATGTGGCCGGCAAGCGGCCCGATCGGGCGGTGATCGTCTATGCCCAGCGTTGCCGCGAAGCCTTCAAGGATGTGCCTGTCGTGCTGGGCGGCATCGAGGCCTCGCTGCGCCGCATCGCCCAGTACGACCATTGGTCCGAGAAGGTGCGCCGCTCGGTGCTGGTGGACGCCAAGGCCGATCTGTTGCTGTTCGGCAATGCCGAGCGGGCGCTGGCCGAGGTGGCGACCCGCATTGCTCAGGGCGAGCGGGCCAAGGATATCGTCGATGTACGCGGCGTGGCGGTGATCCGCGATGCGGTGCCCGAGGGCTGGACCGAGCTGGACGCCAGCTCCATCGAGGATGACGCCCATCCGCCGGGTCGCACCGCCGACCCCGAGCGTACTGTGGTGCGCCTGCCGTCCTTCGAGCAGGTCAGCGCCGATCCGCTGCTTTATGCCCAGGCTTCGAAGATCTTGCATCTGGAGAGCAATCCCGGCAATGCCCGCGCCCTGGTGCAGCGCCATGGCGACAAGGAGCTGTGGCTGAACCCGCCGCCGCTGCCGCTGGCGACGCCCGAGCTGGACGGGGTGTTCGATCTGCCTTACGCCCGCGCTCCGCATCCCAGTTATGGCGATGCCCGCATCCCGGCATGGGAGATGATCCGCTTTTCGGTCAACATCATGCGCGGCTGCTTCGGCGGCTGTTCCTTCTGTTCGATCACCGAGCATGAGGGGCGCATCATCCAGAACCGCTCGGAAGGCTTGATCGTCCGCGAGATCGAGGCGATCCGCGACAAGACCAAGGGCTTTACCGGCTCGATCTCGGACCTGGGCGGGCCGACCGCCAACATGTATCGGCTGGCCTGCAAGGATAAGGCGACCCAGGATATCTGCCGCCGTCCGTCCTGCGTCTTCCCCGATATCTGCAAGAACCTGGGCACCGACCATGGTCCGCTGATCCAGCTCTATCGCAAGGCGCGCGGGGTGCGGGGGGTGAAGACCATCAGCATCGCCTCGGGCCTGCGCTATGATCTGGCGGTGAAAAACCCGGACTATATCGATGAGCTGGTGCGCCACCATGTCGGCGGCTATCTGAAGATCGCGCCGGAACATACGGAAAGCGGCCCGCTGTCGAAGATGATGAAGCCGGGCATCGGCACCTATGACCGCTTCAAGGAAATGTTCGAGAAGGCGGCGGCCAAGGCGGGGAAGCGGCTGTATCTGATCCCCTATTTCATCGCCGCCCATCCCGGCACGTCCGACGAAGACATGATGAATCTGGCGCTGTGGCTGAAGCGCAACGGCTTCAAGGCCGATCAGGTGCAAACCTTCCTGCCCTCGCCGATGTCACTGGCTACGGCGATGTATCATGGCGGGGTGAATCCCTTGAAGCCGGTGCGGCGCGAAGGTTCGGAACAGGTCGTTTCGGCCAAGGGCCTGCGCCAGCGCCGCCTGCACAAGGCTTTCTTGCGCTATCACGATCCGGAGAACTGGCCGATCCTGCGCGAGGCCCTGCGCAATCTGGGCCGTGGCGACCTGATCGGGCCGGGGGCGCATCAGCTGGTGCCGTTCGGCAACGACCGTCCGCGAGCTGGGGAAGCGGCGAAAGGCGCTCCGCCCAAGAAGTGTGGGCGGTTCCAAACCCAGCATGCGGGGAAGGGGCGGAGAAGGTAGAGCATCTGCAAGATGCGGCCCGTTCCGGGCCCGCTCAAACGCCGCGCAGGCTTATCGCAAATTTCGATCAGATCCAGTCAGATCGAAATTTGTTCTAAACCTTCGCCGGGGCGCAAGGATTGAAGTCGTCCTTGGGCTCCGAGATGCGGTTGGCCTTCATCCATTTCTTATATTCGGAATAGACGCGGGCCAGCTTCACCGCCGTGCCTTCGCCGAACTGCTCGTCGATGCGCTGCTGCTCGTCGCGCAACGACATGCGGCGGAATAGCGGCATGAACATGCGATAGAACAGCACGCTCCATTGCTCGGCGGTCAGGGCGACGGCAGCGCCGCTGGCGGCGCTAATGATGCGCTGCATCTCGTTGCGGGTCTTCTCGAAGTCGTAGCTGAAATAGGTCAGCAACGGCACCGCCACATGATAATAAGTCCGCGCCGTCTGGGCGTCGCTGGTCAGGCGAATCCAGACCAGCCGGTCAGACTCGGCGTTCTCGTCGGTAGTGGCTTGGCCCAGGGCGTCCAGCGCTCTCTGGTTGGCGTCGGCGGCATAGGCTCCGCCCAGGACCTTGTTGGTCCATTGCTCGAAGCCTTCCAGCAGAATCTTGGGATAGGCATGGCGCAGCCCGTCCTCGCGGGTGGCGACAAGGTCCGAGAAGGAACAGGCCATCATGCGCAACAAATGCCGACGACGCTCAGGGTAACGCAGGGTATAGCTGACCGCCGCACCCTGCGGATGAGCGGCGACCATGGTTCCGACCGCCTTGCTGACATGGTCGTTCACCATGCCTTCGATGCGGTCGCGGATGATGGCTTCCAGCTTGTCGGTGGCCTTTGGCGCATTGGCCAGCTTCTTGCCGGTGATCTCTTCGACATGGGTGAACACGGTCTCGGCGAAACCGCGCACAAGCTGCAGACACTCGGTCACCCGAGGATCCGACCCAACTTCGGTTTTGACGTTGACCTGCATTGACGCAAACCCCGACGCACATTCCCAGCACGGTTATCGCGCCAGGCGGCCCCCCTCTCGCCATGGTTGACCCTTAGTTGTCGGGTCCGCTGTCATCATTAGTTGTGACAGCTTGCAAGAAGAATAAGCAAATTCGCGCGACGATGTCACGAAATTGTGTACAGCATTACGTCTTCTTATCCACCGGTTGATGTTCCGGTTGGCTTTTTCTCAAAAACGTGGGCCGCAGAGCGAGGTGCGGCGGGCCAGGGCCTCTTCTTCGTCAGCGCAATCGCGGCAGTGGCTGGCGCGCGGGTTGGCCTGAAGACGGCGCGGCTCGATCGGCTCGAAGCAAGAGCGGCAGATGCCGTTCGACGGACGGGCAGACAGCTTGCCCAGTACTGAAGCCAGCGCCTCGGCGGTGAAGTTTTCCATCCGCTCGGCGGCGCGATCGATTTCGTCCATGCTTCCCATCCCTTGTCGTTCAATAAAATCCGCTGGGCGATATTCATGCCCGCGACAAACCCTGGAGTAAAATGAAGAAGCTGTGTCTTTTTTCCAAAGGATTGATGTCCTGCTCAATGCCGGTTGAGCATTCTTGGGTTGTGGTTCGCTTTAAAGGATTGATAAAAATCAACCTGCTAACCCCGTTGAATTGCGTGGGAAATATGGGTATAAAGCCCATATTGGATAGGGAATTGGGCTTCCTGTTTTCTGATGGGTTAGGCAGATAGGGTTGAAAATGTAACATTTGTCATGAGGCTGACTTGCTTCTGACAAATTAGGTTACGAATTTTCTTTCTCGATTATTTCTGCCAAGCCATCGGCTGATCGGTCCTTTTGGGGGCCTGTGGAATCTTTTCCGCTTTGGAAAAGAGGGGGTATGGATGGTGGAAAGACCTCTGACCGGTGTCGAGCGGAACTTCCGCGACGATGAACTGATCGTCAGCAAGACGGATCTGCAAGGGCGCATCACCTATTGCAACGACGTCTTCATGCGCGTCGCCGGCTATCAGGAAAATGAGCTTCTGGGCGCGCCGCACAGCATCGTCCGGCATCCCGGCATGCCGCGCTGCGTGTTCAAGCTGTTGTGGGACACGCTGGAAGCCGGCAAGGAAATCTTCGCCTATGTACTCAACCGGGCGAAAAGCGGCGATCATTATTGGGTGTTTGCTCATGTCACGCCCGATATGAACGCCTCTGGCCAGGTTACCGGCTACCACTCGAATCGCCGCACGGTCGAACGCCATGTGATCCCGCTGGTGCAGGGGCTTTACGCCCAGCTGCTGGCGGAAGAGGCCAAGCATTCCGATCGCAAGGCCGGCATGGCCGCCGCTACCAATATGCTTCTAGAGACCCTGAGCGCGAAGGGCGTCAGCTATGAACAGTTTATCCTCGGTCTCTAAGACGGCCCTGATGGCCGGTCTGATCCTGGTGCTGGGCCTGGCGCTGGCGGTGGTCGACGGCCCCTTGAGCCCCGGTGGCATCGCCGGTCTGGCGATCGCCCTGGCGGGGCTGTGCCAGATCTTTTGGATGCGCAAGGTCAATCGTCAGGTGGCCAAGGCCCGCCATGCTTTGTCGCAGGCGGCGGATGGCAATCTGTCGGTGCGGGTGCTGAATATCAACGGCTCGGGCTCGCTGTCGGCGATGCTGCGCTCGTTGAACCGGCTGTTAGACCAGACCGAAGCCTTCGCCAAGGAAGCCAATGACGCCATGAAGGCGGGGGCCGAAGGCCGCTTCTTCCGCCATATCATCGTCAAGGGGCTGCGCGGCGAGTTTGCGCAATATGCGCTCAGGGTCAATCAGGCGCTGGATGTGATGGGTGGTAACGACGCCAAGCTGGCCGAACTGAACAAGCGCATCCTGGAAAGCTCGGTGAATATCTCGGTGACGGTGAACGAGGGGGCGATGGCCAATGCCCGCATCACCAGCGGCATCCGCCATGCCCGCGACGAAGCGCAAGGCATGGCCGCCGCTACCGAGGAACTGGTGGCTTCGGTGCAGGAAATCAGTCTGCGCTCCGACGAGGCGGCGCAGCTGTCTTCGGAAGCGCGCACCATGACCGACGATGGTCAGCAGTCGATGAACGCCGCCATGAGCGAGTTCGAGGCGATTGAACGCACGGTCAACGACGCTGCTGGCCGGGTCGAGGCGCTGTCGCGCGCTTCGCAGGCCATCGTCGAGATTCTGACCTCGATCGAAGAGATCGCCGCCCAGACCAACCTCTTGGCTCTGAACGCCACCATCGAGGCGGCGCGGGCCGGAGAAGCCGGCAAGGGCTTCGCCGTGGTCGCCAACGAGGTCAAGGGACTGGCCAATCAGACGGCGCGGGCCACCGAGGATATCGGCCGGCGCATCTCGAACCTGCGGACCGAGATGGAGGGCATTGGCGCATCGATGCATTTGGGCACCGAAGCCATTGCCAAGGGGCGTCACGCCATGGAAGAGATGGGCGACCGCATGAGTGGTATCGGCCAACTGGTGCGCGAGACGACGACTCGCATGGCCGACGTCTCGGCGATTCTGACCCAGCAGACGGCGGCGTCGAAAGAAATTTCCGACGGCATCCAGCATGTGGCAAGTCAGGCTGCCGACAATGTCAAAGCGATTGATCTCAGCTCGGGTGCTCTGGACAGTGTCGAGAAGCAGGTGTCGCATCTGCTGGAGCTGATGTCCGCCGACAATTCGCCCGAGCGCACGCTCTTGATGGCCAAGGTCGATCATGTGATGTGGCGGCGTAAATTGATCGATATGCTGGCCGGGCGCGGCGATCTGGTGGCCGAAGGCGCTGCCGATGAAACCACCTGCCGTCTGGGGCGCTGGATGCATGGCCCGGCGGCGCAGCTCTATACCGACAAGGCGGCCTTCCGAGATATGCAGGAGCCGCATCGGGTGGTGCATCAGGCCGGTCTGGCCGCCATTCGCGCTCATAAGGAAAACCGTATCCTCGAGGCCGAGCAACTGTTCGCCCAGATGGATCAGGCTTCGGTTCAGGTGCTGGCCTGCCTGGATCGGTTGGTGGCTGGGGCGGCGTAATCATCCCGCCTCTTTCCATCAGTGTATGGCCGTGCCATATAAGCGGCCATGAGTGATGTGACCGTCTTCGACCGCGCCCAAGTGCGCCGTCAGCGCGACCGCGCCGCCCTTCGGCTGGCCGAGCATGATTTCCTGTTCCAAGAGGTGGCCGAGCGGGTCTCGGATCGTCTGCTGGATATGGCCCGCACCTTCCCGATGGCGCTGGACCTCGGCTGCCATGGCGGCGAGCTGTCGCGGGTGCTGAAGGAGCGGGGCGGCATCGAGACCTTGGTTCGGTCCGACCTGTCGCCCCTTATGGCGGCCAAGGCAGGAGCCGGCAGCGGTCTGGCCCTGGCGGCGGACGAGGAATTCCTGCCCTTCGCGCCGCAAAGCTTCGATCTGGTGATCAGCAATCTGTCGCTGCATTGGGTGAACGACCTGCCGGGCGCTTTGCTGCAAATCCGCCATTGCCTGAAGGAAGACGGCCTGTTCGTCGGCGCCATGCTGGGCGGCGAGACCCTGTGGGAACTTCGCCAATGCCTGATGGAGGCCGAGATGGAGGAGACCGGCGGAGCCCGTCCGCGCGTCTCGCCCTTCGCCGATCTGCGCGATCTGGGCGGGCTGTTGCAGCGGGCCGGCTTTTCGCTCCCGGTGGTGGACAGCGACGAGATCACCGTCACCTATGGCGATGTGATGCGCCTGTTCGCCGATCTGCGCGGCATGGGCGAGGGCAATGCGGTGATGGCGCGGGCCAAGGGCTTTACCCGCCGCTCGACCCTGTTCCGCGCCATGGCGCTTTATGAGCAGCGCTTCAAGGACGAGAGTGGCCGTCTGCCGGCCTCATTCCAGATTATGACCATGACCGCCTGGCGGCCCCATGTTTCGCAGCAGAAACCCTTGGCGCCCGGCTCGGGCCGCGTCAATCTGGCCGAGGCGCTGAACGGCGGCGAGAGCGTCTGCGGGGAGATGGACCCGTGAAGCTTCCCGGTCCGCTGACCCGCGCCCGGCTGATCAAGCGCTATAAGCGCTTCCTGGCCGATATGGTGCTGGAGGACGGCACGGAAGTCACCGCCCATGTCGCCAATTCCGGGGCGATGACCGGGCTGAATGCGCCGGGCATCGAGGTTTGGCTGTCTTACTCCGACAACCCGAAGCGCAAGCTGGCCTGGAGCTGGGAACTGGCCCATGTGGACGGTGGGTTGGTGGGCATCAACACCAGTCATCCGAACGCCATCGCCGCCGAGGCGATCCAGGCCGGGCAGATTCCCGAACTGACGGGCTATGATTCGTTGCGCCGGGAAGTGGCCTATGGGAAAAATTCCCGCATCGACATCCTGTTGGAAGATGCAAACCATCCCAAATGCTATGTCGAGATCAAGAATGTGCATCTGAAGCGCGGCCCGGCGGCGGAATTCCCCGATGCGGTGACCGCCCGGGGCGCCAAACATCTGGCCGAGCTGTCGGATATGGTGGCCGAGGGACATCGCGCGGTGATGCTGTTTCTGGTACAGCGAAGCGATTGCAGTTACTTTAGTCCGGCAGCGGACATCGATCCCACCTATGCCCAGGCCTTGCAGCGGGCAGTGGCGGCGGGGGTCGAGGTTTTGTGTTATTCCTGCGCCATCAGCCTGGAGGAGATCACGGTGGATCAGCCGCTTCCCCTTCGCCTGACGGCCCTTTGAGCGACGAATGGAAAGAGAAACGATGAGCAGCCACGACGCCAACCGCATTACCCTGCACGGCCCCGAAGACTTCGAGGGCATGCGCAAGGCCGGGCGACTGGCGGCGGAATGCCTGGATTTCATCGGGCCCCATGTGGTGCCCGGCGTCACCACCGGCGAATTGGACCGGCTTTGCGCCCAGTTCATCGCCGAGCGTGGCGGCGTGTCGGCTCCTCTGGGCTATCGCGGCTATCCCAAATCCATCTGTACCTCGATTAATCATGTGGTCTGCCATGGCATCCCCGGCGACAAGAAGCTGGAGGAAGGCGACATCCTGAACATCGACGTCACCCCGATCCTGGATGGCTGGTACGGCGATTCATCGCGCATGTATTACGTCGGCAAGGTGGGGGTGAAGGCCCGCAAGCTGTGCGACGCGACCTATGAATCGCTGATGCGCGCCATCAAGCTGGTCAAGCCGGGTGCGACCCTGGGCGATATCGGTCATGCCATTCAGTCTTATGTCGAGCCCATGCGTTTTTCGGTGGTGCGCGACTTCTGCGGCCATGGTCTGGGCCGGGTGTTCCACGAGGCTCCGAACGTCATGCATTACGGCAAGCCGGGCCAGGGGCTGGTGCTGAAGGAAGGCATGTTCTTCACCATCGAGCCGATGATCAATGCCGGGCGCTTCGAGACCAAGATCCTGGCCGACGGCTGGACGGCGGTGACCAAGGACAAGAGCCTGTCGGCGCAGTTCGAACATTCCATCGGCGTGACGGCGGATGGCTGCGAAATCTTCACCCTGTCGCCCGCCGGCCTCGATTACCCCAGGGCGTGATGGCCGACGAAGCCGAAAAGCCGGAAAAACATTACCAGGGCCACCGCCAGCGGCTGCGCGAACGCTTTCTGTCGGGCGGTCCTGACGCTTTGCCGGATTACGAGCTGCTGGAACTGCTGCTGTTCGCCGCCATTCCCCAGCGCGACGTCAAGCCGCTGGCGAAGTCTTTGCTGGCACATTTCGGCAGTTTCAATCAGGTGCTGACCGCCACGCCCGAGGCACTGATGGCGGTCGAGGGCATCAAAGAGAACTCGGCCACCTATCTGAAGGTTGTCCAGGCTGCGGCCCAGCGATTGGCGCGGCAAGAGGTGCTGAACCGTCCGGTGCTGTCTTCCTGGGACAAGCTGCTGGACTATTGCCACATCGCCTTGGCGCATAACGATATCGAGCAGTTCCATCTGCTGTTCCTGGACCGCAAGAATGTGCTGATCGCCGACGAGGCGCAGCAGCGCGGCACGGTGGATCATACGCCGGTCTATCCGCGCGAGGTGGTCAAACGGGCTCTGGAGCTGAACGCCACCGCCATCATCATGGTGCATAACCATCCTTCGGGCGATCCCACGCCCAGCCGCCCGGATATCGAAATGACCAAAATGGTCCGCGACGCCGCCAAGGCGGTGGGTATCGTGCTGCATGATCATCTGGTGATCGGCAAAAAGGGCCATGCCAGCTTCAAATCGCTGGGGCTGCTGTAGTTTTTCAACACGAAGGCACGAAGGAACGGAAGGAAGACGAAGGAAAAAACTTCGTGATCCTTTGTCTCTTCGTGCCTTCGTGTTGAAGCTTACCCGGCCTTTCGTCGGAACAGAGCCGGGCGCTGTGGCACCCCTGCCTTAACGGCAGATTGTCCCGAAACTCTTCCCCAATCCTGGCAAAATTGCCATAGTGCGGCTCGGACATGTCAGAGGCGCACGCTTCGGCATTGGACGAATCCACCACATATGGTATTAGCACCCGTTTACCGACAATAGGGCTTCGGCAGCAAATGGCTGGTCATTCTCAGTTTAAGAACATCATGCATCGCAAGGGCGCGCAGGATGCCAAGCGCGCCAAGGTTTTCACCAAGCTGATCCGCGAGTTGACGGTCGCGGCCAAGACGGGTCTGCCTGACCCGGCGGCCAATCCGCGCCTGCGTGCGGCGATCCTGGCGGCCCGTGAGCAGAACATGCCCAAGGACACCATCGATCGCGCCATCAAGCGAGGCGCCGGCGGCGAAGACGGCTCCAACTTCGACGAAGTCCGCTACGAGGGTTACGGCCCCGGTTCGGTGGCCGTCATCGTCGAGGCGCTGACCGACAACCGCAACCGCACTGCCTCGGAAGTGCGCTCGGCCTTCAGCAAGGCCGGCGGCAATATGGGTGAATCCAACTCGGTCAGCTTCATGTTCGACCGCGTCGGCGCCATCCATTATCCGCTGTCCGCCGCCGGTGCCGACGATATGTTCGAGGCCGCTCTGGAAGCCGGTGCCGACAATGTGGAATCCGACGAGGAAGGCCACGACGTCACCTGCGCTCCCGACGATCTGAACGCCGTGCGCGAAGCCTTGGAGGCCAAGTTCGGCACGCCGGCCAGCGCCCGTCTGGACTGGCGTCCGCAGACCCTGGTGCCGATCACCGACGAGCAGCAGGCTCAGTCGCTGATGAAGTTCCTGGATGTGCTGGAAGACAATGACGACGTTCAGCGCGTGCAGGCTAACTTCGACATCGCTCCGGAAATCCTGGAGAAGCTGGCCTGATCTTCAGACCAGCTTTCGCCGGGCCCGCTTCTTTCCAGCGCCCATTGCGGGCGCAGCCAAGGTCGCGGATGCGACCGCCCGGCGAGGGACAATGAGGGAGGCCATGCCAATGGCCTCCCGGTAAGCAAAGGGCTGTTATGAGGGTACTGGGTCTCGATCCCGGATTGCGCGTCACCGGCTGGGGCGTGATCGATACCGAGGGCAACCGGCTTCGCTGGGTTGCCGACGGGGTCGTGCGTTCGGACGAGACCTTGTCCCTGGGCGAACGTCTGGCCCAGCTGCATCGGGGGGTTCAGGCGGTGATCGCCGAATGGACCCCTGATGAGGCGGCGGTCGAGCAGACCTTCGTCAACCAGAACCCGGCCTCGACCCTGAAGCTGGGGCAGGCGAGGGGGGCCGTGCTGGTCGCCGCCTCGCTGGCCGGTCTGCCGGTCGCCGAATATGCGCCCACCCAGGTCAAGCAGGCTTTGGTGGGAACCGGCCGCGCCGCCAAGGATCAGGTCGAGGTGATGGTGCGCCGCCTGCTGCCGGGCTGCGAAGCCAAGACGGCGGATGCCGCCGATGCTTTGGCGGTGGCGGTTTGCCATACCCATAACCGGGGCACCGCCTCGAAGCTGTCTCAGGCCTTGGGAGCGCGGGCATGATCGCGAAGCTGAAGGGGCTGGTCGACAGCCAGGGCGACGACTGGGCGGTGATCGATGTTTCCGGCGTCGGCTATCTGACCTTCTGCTCGGCCAAGACCCTGTCGCGTCTTCCCAAGGCAGGCGAGGCGGCGGCTTTGTTGATCGAAACCCATGTGCGCGAAGATCATATCCATCTCTACGGCTTCATTGATGCCGTGGAAAAGGAATGGTTCCGCCTGCTGCTGACCGTGCAGGGCGTGGGCAGCAAAGTGGCGCTGGCCATCCTGTCGGTGCTGACCCCCGAAGAGATTTCCCGCGCCATCGCCGCCGGCGACAAGGCGATGATCAGCCGCGCCAATGGCGTCGGGCCGAAGCTGGCGGTGCGCCTGCTGACCGAGTTGAAGGACAAGGCGGCGGGCATCGCCCTGACGCCGTTCTCTCCCACCGCAACCGCCGGAGCCGCTCCTTTGGAGTCCGGTCCGCTGGAAGACGCCATCTCGGCGCTGGTCAATCTCGGCTATCGCCGGGTGGAAGCCCATGCCGCCGTACTGAAGGCCTCGGAAGGATTGGGAGCCGAGGCGACCAGCTCGGCGCTGATTTCCGCCGGTCTCAAGCAGCTGGGTAAGGAGCTGCTGCGATGACCTCGCGCGTGGTGCAGCCGGAAGCTTCGCCCGGCGACTTCGAGGCCTCGTTCCGCCCGCAGGTGCTGGGCGACTTCATCGGCCAGAAGGATGTGCGGGAAAATCTGTCGATCTTCATCGCCGCCGCCCGGTCTCGGGGCGAGGCGCTGGATCACACCCTGTTCTTCGGCCCCCCCGGTCTGGGCAAGACCACCCTGGCGCAGATTGTGGCGCGGGAATTGGGGGTGGGCTTTCGCGCCACCTCGGGTCCGATCATCGCCAAGGCCGGCGATCTGGCGGCGCTGCTGACCAATCTGGAGCCCCGCGACGTTTTATTCATTGATGAGATTCATCGCCTTAATCCTGCCATAGAGGAAGTGCTCTATCCGGCTATGGAGGATTTTCAGCTGGACCTCATCATAGGGGAGGGGCCTTCGGCTCGCTCCGTCCGTATCGATCTGCCGCCCTTTACCTTGGTAGGGGCCACCACCCGCTCGGGGCTGTTGACCACGCCCTTGCGGGAACGCTTCGGCATTCCCTTGCGCATGAATTTCTATAACCCCGAAGAGCTGGAACTGATCGTCAGCCGAGGTGCGCGCGTGCTGGGCTGCCCGATGACCCGTGACGGCGCCATGGAAATCGCCCGGCGTGCCCGCGGCACCCCTCGCGTCGCCGGTCGTCTGCTGCGCCGGGTACGCGACTTTGCCGTGGTGGCGGAAACCTTGCCGGTGGATGCCAAGATCGCCGATGCCGGGCTGTCGCGTCTGGGTGTCGATCAGATGGGACTGGACGGCATGGACCGCCGCTATCTGGGCTGCATCGCCGAGAATTACGGCGGCGGGCCGGTGGGCGTCGAGACCCTGGCCGCCGCTCTGTCGGAACAGCGCGACACCATCGAGGAAGTGATCGAGCCCTACCTTTTGCAGCAGGGGCTGATCCAGCGCACGCCGCGCGGCCGTATGCTGACTGCCGCCGGCTTCCGCCATCTGGGACTGACGCCGGTGCGCCGGCCCGAGCAGTTTGATCTGCTGAGCGATGTCGAGGGAGACGATCTGGATGACTGACCTGACCGGTATTTGGCAAGAGCGCGAGCATGTGATGCCGATGCGCGTCTATTACGCCGAGACCGATGCCGGCGGCGTGGTCTATCACGCCAGCTATCTGAACTTCGCCGAGCGCGCCCGCACCGAGATGACCCGCCTGCTGGGCCTGGATCAGGTGGCCTTGCGCGACGAGCATGATCTGCTGTTCGCCGTGCGCAGCTGCGAGATCGATTTCCTGCGCCCGGCGCGGCTCGATGATCTGCTGACCGTGCGCTCCAAGCTGGTGCATCTGGGCGGGGCCAGCATGCATGTCGTTCAATCCATCCTGCGTGGGGAAGAGGAGCTGGTGAAGCTCTTGGTCCGGCTGGTCTGCATGACCGGCGAGGCCAAGGCCGCCCGCATTCCGCAAGACCTGCGCGATCGCCTTCAAGACTATCTTACTCAAGAGACGGAATAGACCCATGGATCCGGTTCAAACCACTGCCCTGGCGGGAGCCGCCGCCTCGACCGACCTGTCGATGTGGGGCCTGTTCATCCAGGCCGACCCCATCGTCAAGGCGGTGATGATCGCCCTGGCCGCCGCGTCGTTCTGGTGCTGGGCCATCATCTTCGACAAGTGGCTGCGCCTGCGCAATCTGTTCGCCCGCGCCGACCAGTTCGAGGAAAGCTTCTGGTCCGGCGGCTCGCTGGAAGAGCTGTATGACCGCATCGGCGCCCGTCCGCTGGACCCGATGTCCTCGATCTTCGTCGCCGCCATGCGCGAATGGCGCCGCTCCGCCGCCAAGGGTCTGGCCGACCGCGAGGCGGTGCGCCTGTCGCTGCCGCAGCGTATCGACCGCGTCATGCAGGTGACCATGGGCCGAGAGATGGAACAGCTGGAAGCCCGCATGGGCTTCCTGGCCTCGGTGGGTTCGACCGCTCCGTTCATCGGCCTGTTCGGTACGGTGTGGGGCATCATGAACAGCTTCCACCATATCGGCGAAACCAAGAACACCAGCCTGGCCGTGGTCGCCCCCGGCATTGCCGAGGCGCTGTTCGCTACCGCCCTGGGTCTGGTGGCCGCCATTCCGGCGGTGCTGGCCTATAACAAGCTGTCGAGCGACGTCGATCGCTATTCCAAGCGTCTGGAGGCCTTTGCCGGCGAGTTCGGCGCCATCCTGTCGCGTCAGCTGGAAGAGAAGGCTTAACGCCATGGGCGCGTCCCTCGGAGGCGGCCGCGGCGGCCGCGGCAGTCATCGCCGCCACCGCCCCATGGCCGACATCAACGTCACGCCGATGGTGGACGTCATGCTGGTGCTGCTGGTCATCTTCATGGTGACCGCGCCCCTCTTGACCGCCGGCGTGCCGCTGGAACTGCCCAAGACCAACGCCGGTCAACTGAAGGGCGACGACAAGCCGGTCAGCGTCTCGATCAAGCAGGACGGCACCCTCTGGCTGCAAGAGACCAAGGTCGAGATCGACGAGCTGGCGCCGAAGCTGAAGGCGATCACCGCCGAAAAGCCCGACACCACCATCTTCGTGCGCGGCGATGGTCAGGTGAATTATGGCCGCATGGCCGAGGTTCTCTCGACCCTGTCCACCGCCGGCTTCACCAAGCTGTCGCTGGTGACCCAGCCCGGCGCCGACGGCAAGAAGGGACGCTAGGCTTCCGTCATGGCTGCACCTCGCATGGCTCCTCCGTCTCGCAGGCCGGCGTCACCGCCGGAAACGCCGCCGCGTGCGCCCTCGCCGCGAGGGCCGTCAACGCGGGGCTTCGCCCGTCGCCTGTCGATCTATGATGACGAGCATCAGATGCGCCAGGGCATGGTGGCGTCCTGTATCTTCCATGCTGTGGTGATCTTGCTGGCGGTGTTTGGTCTGCCGCAGATCATGCCGGACCCGCCGCAGGTGGAAGACGCCGTGATCGTGGAACTGGCTCCCGTCGCCGAAAAGACCAACGCGCCGCCCAAGCAGCAGGCCCAGCCCAAGGCCGAGGACAAGCCCGCCGAGCCGGAAAAGCAGGACACCCCGCCGGTGCCCGAGCCGAAGCCGGAACCGCCGCAGCCGAAGCCCGAGCCGCCTCCGCCGCCTCCGCCGCCGGCTCCCCCGCCGCCGCCGACCCCGACTCCGCCGCCGCCGAAACCCGAGCCGCCGAAGCCGGAACCTGCCCCTGCGCCCGCGCCCAAGCCCGAGCCGCCTAAGCCGCCGCCGCCGCCGAAGCCCGAGCCGCCCAAGGAGCAGCCGAAGAAGAAAGACGATTTCGACGCCATGATGAATTCGGCGTTGAACACGCTCGCCAAGCCGAAACCGCAGACCAGCTCGCCAGCTCCGGCACCGCAGCCGCAGAACACGCCGGCGGCGTCGAAGGTGACGTCCAACTCGTCGAACTGGGACCCGACTCAGCCGATTACCGCCAGCGAGAAGGACTTCATCGCCTCGCATTATAACCGCTGCTGGGACTTCGACGCCGGCGCCAAGGGCGCTTCGTCGATGATCATCAACATGCGTGTTAAGCTGAATGCGGATGGCAGCGTGATGAGTGCCGAGATCGACAAGAATGCACGTTATTATTCGGAAAGCGGCTATCAGGCCGCGGCCGACCGTGCGCGGCGCGACATCCTGAATTGCGACAAGCTGCAGATTCCGGCTGGGAAGTATGACTCCTTCAAAGAGTTCAACCTGACCTTCGATCCCCGGAACAAGGGGCTGTGA
>Ga0310915_10000130_pt1 | contig 35828 bp, 30 predicted proteins | sample GREbulkMGAN111_FD_202508 | JGI IMG/M metagenome (GOLD analysis project Ga0310915, IMG submission 202508) | Lab enrichment of tropical soil microbial communities from Luquillo Experimental Forest, Puerto Rico - GRE.bulkMG.AN111 | ecosystem: Environmental > Terrestrial > Soil > Tropical forest >...
CCCCGCCCCTTCCTGTTCGATGCGGGTCTGCGCTTCCTGGTGCGGGCCGAACGCTGGGACGGCGGCTATGAATATTCCACCCGCTGCTTCATCGACCGGCATCTGGAGCCGGGCGATCTGTTCATCGATGTGGGGGCCCATTGGGGCATCATGGCCCTGCAGGCCGCCACCCGTCATCCCGGTCAGGTCAAGGTGATCGCCTGCGAGCCGGACGAGACCAATCTGCGCATGCTCCGCACCTGGGTCGAGCGCAACGGCCAGGGCCAGCAGATCGAGATCGTCGGCGGCGCCATCTCTCATTCCGCCGGGCAAGGCATTCTGCTGCCGGAAAGCACCATGGGCTATAAGCTGGTGCGCCAGGACGACGGCCCCATCACCGTGCGCAGCGTCGATAGCATTCTGGCCGAGCGGCCGGAATTGGCCGGACGCCGGGTGATCGTCAAAATCGATGTCGAAGGCTCGGAAGTCGATGTGGTCGACGGCATGAAAGAGCTGCTGGCCTCGGGCCGGGTCGCCGCCGTGATCTGGGAAAAAGGCCACGACTATGACGGCGAAGCCGGACGCGCCAAGATCGACGCCGTGCGCCAGCGTTTCGCCGCCTTGGGCTTCACCGCCTGGCGCTTCGGCCTGGAAGAGGATGCCGGGCCTTTGCGCCCCTTCGAGTTCGACGCTTGGCGCGGCAATGTCTTCGAACTGGCGCCCGGAATGCAGCCCGACGCCGTCTATGGCCTGCCCCGCCCGCCGCCCATGGGTCAGCCGGTCGATCAGATGCTGGAGGATAACCGCAAGTCGCTGGAGATCATCCGCGGAGCCTCGGAACTTCAGCAGAAGAACCGGGTCGATGGAGCCTTGAGCGAATATGACAAGGCGGCGCAGCTGGATATGCGCCATCCCGATATGTTCAACAATGTCGGCGTCGCCATGCGCACCGCCGGACGTCTGACCGCCGCCGAGGCTTGCTATCGCCGGTCCTTGGCGCTCAATCCGCGCAATCCCGGCTGTGTCTCGAATCTCGGCAATGTGCTGCGCGAGATCGGACGCCATGGCGATTCGGCGCATTTCCACAACATCGCCATCCGCAGCAATCCTGCCAATCCCCGCGTCTATTACAATGCCGGCCTGGTCGCCCGCGATGCCGGCCAACCGATCCAGGCCCGCCATTTCTTCGAGAAGGTGCTGGAGCTGGACCCCGGCAATCACGAATGCAAATGGGACTGGGCGCTGTCCTTGCTGCAGGAAGGCGATTACAAGCGCGGCCTGCCGGCCTACGAAGCCCGTTGGGCCTTGGACCGCGCCTCGCCCAAGCTGACCAGCCTGCCGGAATGGGACGGATCGCCTTTGAAGGGCAAGACCTTGTTCCTGCATGACGAGCAGGGCTTCGGCGATGTGCTGATGTTCGCCCGCTTCATCCCCGAGGCCAAGCGCCGGGGGGCCGGCAAGATCATCCTGCAATGCCAGCCGGAACTGATGCGGCTGATGTCGCTTTGCCCCGGCGTCGATGCGGTGATCCGCCGTGGTCAGGAGCCGCCCAAGGAGTGCGACCTGTTCGCCCCCCTGCTCAGTCTGGCCGGCATGTTCGGCTATGACTTGGAGACGCTGCCGCGCCAGGTGCCCTATCTGAAAGCCCCCGAACCGATGGTGGCTCTGCCCGAGACCGGACGGCTGAAGATGGGTTTGGTCTGGACCGGCAAGCCGACGCCGCGCGACCGTTCCTATCCCTTGCCGATGATGCTGCCGGCTCTGGGCGATCCCCGCTGGGATGTCTATAGCCTGCAAACCGGCCCGCGCGTTCGCGAGTTGAAGGAGATGGGAGCCGACAGCTTCATCACCGATCTGTCGCCCAACCTGATCGACTTTGCCGAAACCGCCGCCATTCTGTCCAAGCTGGATCTTTTGGTGACCTGCGACACCTCGATCGCCCATCTGGCCGGAGCCTTGGGCGTGCCGGTATTCATGGTCCTGCTCTATACCTCGGACTGGCGCTGGTTCGACAAGGGATCGGACTCGCCCTGGTATCCCAGCATGCGAATCTTCCGCCAGCCGGCGCCCCAGGACTGGGAAACCCCGATCCGCGAAGTCGCCCAGGCCCTGACCGAGATGGCCGACGCCAAATCGGGGCTGACGGCCAAGCCGCCGCGGCTGCCGTGACGGCTTGCGTGATGCTCGACATTCGAGGACTTCTTGCCCACACTGTAACTCTGGGCACAAGACGATGAGCGGGGGCGCACCCATGAACGAGCGCGGCATGCCGGTGGAAAACGTCTTCCGCCGGACATGGAAACGCTGGGGACTGACCGGTCGGCTGACCGGCTGGTTCCTGCTGATTTCCATGCTGCCGGTCGCTCTGCTGCTGACCGTCAATCAAAAGCTGACCGAAAGCACCATCCGCCAGGACGAACTGGCGCATCTGAACCAGCTGGCCGATTTCAAGACGCACCAGATAGAAGCCTATCTGACCGCTCAGCAAAAGAGCCTGAGCTTGCAGGCGCAGTCCGTGACCCTGGGCCAGGCCATGCAGGATTTCCGCAAAGCGCTGGACAGCGGCGATTCCTCTGCCCAGGCCGAAACCGAACGGCGATACCGCCCGCAGCTGGCGCAAGTGGTGCGGCTGGCCGGTTATGAAGACCTTTTGATGTTCACGCCCGATGGGCGGCTGCTGTTCAGCCAGTCGAACCGCTTCGCCGCGGCGAGCCGGCGGGATCAGCCGCCGCTGGCCGGGTCCTATCTGGCCAAGGCGCTTGAGGACACCGTCAGCAGTTTTCAGTCCCATGTCACCCCGCTGGACTATCACCTGTCCGACAGCGACGCGCCGTTGTTCGTGGTGGTTCCGGTGATCCATAACGGCGTGCTGCTGGGAGCTGTGGCCGCCAAGATCGCTCAGCAGCCCTTGGTCCAGATCGTGACCGACCCCGGCGGGTTGAGCAATTCCGGCATCATTCTGCTGGCCCAGCCCTGGCGCGACGACATCCGGCTGGTCACGCCTGCCCGCGACATGGACCGCATCATCGACCGCCCCTTCCAGCCTTTGAAGGGCGATCCCAAATTGCCGATCCGCAATGCCGTGTTCGGCAACAGCGGCAGCGGCGAAGCCCACGATTTCCGGGGCGTCGAGGTGCTGGCCGCCTGGCGGTTCATGCCCGAGCAAAGCTGGGGGCTGGTGATCAAGAGCGACGAGTCGGAAGCCATGTCGCTGGTGGACCGGCAGCGCTCGCTGATGATCTTCACCGCCTTGATCACCCTGGCGGCGGTCATCGCCCTGGCGCTTTATGCCTCGAAGAGCCTGACCCGCCCGATCCGCGAGCTGACCGAGGTGGTGCGCGGCATGAGCACAGGCAATCTGCAAAGCATCGCCGCCGTCGACAGCGATGACGAACTGGGCGAGTTGGGGCTTGCCTTCAACACCATGACCGCCGATCTGCGCAACGTCTACAAGACCATCGAAGACGAGGTGTTCCGCCGCACCGTTCAGCTGGAAAACTCCAACCACGCCTTGGAGCAGACCCGCGACGAGCTGCGCAAGTTCTTCCAGGTGGTGGAAAGCGGGCCGGTATCGGTGATCATCACCAATGCCGAGGGGGTGGTGGAATATGTCAATCCCCGCTTCTCCGAGATCACCGGCTATCCCCTGGATGAAATGGTCGGCAGCCATCCGCCGCAGAACCTGATCCCGCGCGAACTGTCCGAGGGCGGCCAGGTCTGGGCCGATCTGCGTCAGGGCAGCGAATGGCGCAGCGAATATCCCACCCGCCGGCGCAATGGCGAGGAATTCTGGGTCGCCACCTCGATCTCGCCGGTGCGGCTGGCCGGCGGGCGGCTGACCCATTTCGTCGCCATCCTGGAAGACGTCTCGTCGCGCAAGCAGACCGAGGAGCAGCTGCTGGCCGCCAAGGACAGCGCCGAGAACGCCAACCGCGCCAAGTCGGAATTCCTGGCGGTGATGAGCCACGAAATCCGCACCCCCATGAACGGCATCCTTGGCATGACCCAGCTGATGCTGGACACCCCCTTGTCGGCGCAGCAGCGCGATTATCTGGATACCATCCACCATTCCTCGGAAGCCCTGCTGGGCCTGCTGAACGACATCCTGGATTTCTCGAAGCTGGAAGCCGGGCGGGTCGAGCTGGAAATGGTCAATTTCAGCCTGTCCGAGACCCTGCATTCGGTGATCGACCTGATGACGCCGAAGGCCGCCGAGAAACGCCTGCCTCTGTCCAGCCACGTTACCTCGCCGCTTCCCGACCTGCTGCATGGCGACCCGTCGCGCCTGCGCCAGATTTTGCTCAACCTGGTCGGCAACGCCATCAAGTTCACCGACAAGGGCGAGATCACCGTCATCATCGATGTCCTGCCCGCCAGCGAATTGGACCGCATCGACATCCGCTTCACCGTCAGCGACACCGGCATTGGCATTTTGCCCGAGACCAAGGCGCGGCTGTTCCAGTCCTTCAGCCAGGGCGACACCTCGATCTCGCGGCGCTATGGCGGCAGCGGGCTGGGTCTGGCCATCAGCCGCCGTCTGGTGGAAATCCAGGGCGGCTCGATCGGCGTCGATAGCGAGCCCGGCCAGGGCAGCCGCTTCTGGTTCACCCTGTCCTATCGTCCCGCCGAGGTCGAGCAGCCCAAGCGTGGCCGCTCCAAGCTGAACCAGGCTCTGCCCCGCCTGTCGGTGCTGCTGGCCGAGGATAACAGCGTCAACCGCAAGGTCGCCGCCGCTCTGCTGCAGAAATGGGGGCATATGGTCACCGCCGTCGCCGACGGTCAGGAAGCGGTGGAAGCGGTGCAGGCCGGCATCTTCGACGTGGTGCTGATGGATGTGCAGATGCCCGGCATGGACGGGCTGGAGGCCACCAAGGCGATCCGCGCCATGGAAGGGCCGGGCGACCATTTGCCGATCATCGCCCTGACCGCCAACGCCATGCCCGCCGATCAGCAACGCTGCCTGGATGTCGGCATGGACGACTATGTCAGCAAGCCCATCGACCATGAACGGCTCTATACCGCGTTGGAGCGGGTCTGCGTCAAACGCATGGAAGCTAGGGTGTAAGGCCGGGTTTAACTCCTTGCTTTCCTTTAGCCGACTAAATATATATCCTCCACGATTACCCTTTGTGCCTGGAGTTCTCTGGATGGCCCGCGTTACGGTTGAAGATTGCGTCCTCAAGATCCCGAATCGCTTCGAGCTGGTGATGCTGGCTGGCCAGCGTGCCCGCGACATCTCGTCCGGCTCGCGCCTGACCGTCGATCGCGACAATGACAAGAACCCCGTGGTCGCCCTGCGCGAGATCGCCGACGAAACCGTCGATCTGGACGCTCTGCGCAATGCCGTGGTTTCCGGCCTGCAGAAGCATGTCGAAGTCGATGAGCCGGAAGAAGACGAGATCGACCTGATGGCCGGTCGCGATCTGCTGCTGGATGCCGGCGGCGAGTCGGTTCTGGATTCCGAAGACGGCGATGATGGCCTGACCATTCACGAGGACGGCGCCGAGATGGACGCTGGCGTCTTCGACGACGAATGATCCTGGCCGGGCGGCACGATAACCTCATCTGCGCCGCCCGTCCGCGCCATAAGAGTTTTGCGAAGCCGCCGCACCTCGCGGCGGCTTTGCCGTTTCTGGTTCCAGGTGTCCTGCCATGATGCGGCAATTCGAACTGGTCGAGCGCGTTACCTCCTATGATCCGCAAGCGGACGAGGATGCGCTGAACCGAGCTTACGTCTACGCCATGAAGATGCATGGCTCGCAGCTGCGGGCCTCGGGCGATCCCTATTTCTCGCATCCCATCGAGGTTGCGGGCATCCTGACCAATTACAAGCTCGACTGCGCCTCGATCATCACGGCGCTTTTGCACGACACCATCGAGGATACCGCCGCCACCATGGCGGATATCGAAAAGATGTTCGGCCCCGACATCGCCCGCATGGTCGATGGCGTCACCAAGCTGTCGCGCATCGAGCTGCAGTCCGACCATTCCAAGCAGGCCGAGAATTTCCGCAAACTGGTGCTGGCCATGTCCGAGGACATTCGTGTCCTGCTGGTCAAGCTGGCCGACCGCACCCACAATATGCGGACGCTGCATTACATCCGCAATCCCGACAAGCGTAAGCGCATCGCCTTGGAAACCATGGAGATTTACGCTCCGTTGGCCGAGCGCATCGGCATGTCGGAAGTGAAAAGCGAACTGGAAGACCTGGCCTTCGCCGAGCTTCATGGCGATGTGCGCGATTCCATCGTCGCCCGCCTGAATTACTTGCGCGAACAGGGCGGCGGGTTGATCGACCGCATTCTGACCCAGCTGAACGAGATCATGGGCGAGAACGGCGTCGAAGCCGAGGTGGCGGGCCGTGAGAAGAGCCCCTTCTCCATCTGGCGCAAGATGCAGATGAAGAACGTCGCCTTCGAACAGCTGTCCGACATCATGGCCTTCCGCGTCACCGTCGCCTCGGTCGAGGACTGCTATCGGGCGCTGGGCGTGATCCACAGCCATTATCCGATGGTGCCCAACCGCTTCAAGGACTACATCTCGACGCCCAAACCGAACGGCTATCGCAGCTTGCATACCGGCGTCTTTGGGCCTGAGCGCCATCGCATCGAGGTGCAGATCCGCACCCAGGACATGCATGAAGTGGCCGAGTTGGGCGTTGCCGCCCATTGGAGCTACAAGCAAAGCCAGCAGACCGATGGCCGGCAATATCGCTGGCTGCGCGAACTGCTGGACATCATGGAACATGCCTCGAACCCCGAGGAGTTCCTGGAACATACCAAGCTTGAGATGTTCCAGGATCAGGTGTTTTGCTTCACACCCAAGGGCGATCTGATCGCCCTGCCCCGCGGCGCCTGTCCGGTGGACTTCGCCTATGCCGTCCATAGCCAGGTGGGCGATCGCTGCGTCGGCGCCAAGATCAATGGCCGCATCATGCCGCTGCGCACCCCATTGGCAAACGGCGATCAGGTCGAGATCATCACCTCGAAGGCGCAGACGCCGAACCCCACCTGGGAACGCTTCGTCGTCACCGGCAAGGCCCGCGCCCGTGTGCGGCGTTTCATCCGCACCCAACAGCGCGCGCAATATGTCGATCTGGGCCGCGCCATCCTGAACCGCGCCTTCAAGCAGGAAGGCTACGACTTCACGGAAAAGGGCCTGGAAGGTGTCTTGAAGATCTTCAAGGCCGCTTCGGTCGAAGATCTGGTGGTCGAGGTCGGCGAAGGCCATCTCACGGGCCGCGATGTGGTCTCGGCGGTCTATCCCGAGCTGAAGACCGCTCAGCAGAAAGCCCAGGCGCAGCAGCAGGCCGACAATATCATCAATCTGAAGCCGCGCCAGACGCCCAAAAAACCTGGCAACGCCACGCCGATCAAGGGGCTGGATGCGGGCGTGGCCATGCATTTCGCCGGCTGCTGTCATCCGCTGCCGGGCGATCGCATCGTCGGCATCGTCACCACCGGCAAGGGTGTCACCATCCACACCATCGACTGCGAAAGCCTGGAGCAGTTCGCCGATACGCCGGAACGCTGGCTGGACCTTGCCTGGAACGTCGAGCCCGAGGACAAAGACGTCCATCTGGGCCGCATCGATGTGATCATGGCTAACGAGCCCAACAGCCTGGGCAACATCACCACGGTGATCGCCAAGAACCTGGGCAACATCACCAACTTGAAGTTCACCAATCGAAACCCAGATTTCTTCGAGATGATCATCGACGTCGAAGTCCGCGACGTGAAGCATCTGACCAACATCATCGCCGCCTTGCGCGCCTCGCCGGCCATCAATTCGGTGGAACGGGCGCGAAGCTGACACTCCCCCTCGCCCGAAATCGGGAGAGGGGATCGGGGGGTGAGGGAAATGTCCCGAAGATCGGAGTTTCCCGCCCTCACCCCGGCCCTCTCCCGCCTGCGGGAGAGGGAGAAAAGACAGAAACCTCGATACCCCGCTGGGGACAAAAGAGGTTGAAAAACCATTGGAGCACCAGAGTTTTGACCAGCAGCAAACTCCGTCTGGGCGTCAATATCGACCATGTCGCCACCATCCGGAACGCCCGTGGCGGCTTCCTTCCCGATCCGGTCCGCGCCGCCCAGCTGGCCGCCGCCGCCGGGGCCGACGGCATCACCGCGCATCTGCGCGAAGACCGCCGCCATATCTCGGACAGCGATATCGAACGGCTGATGGACGCCTTGACCATTCCGCTGAATTTCGAAATGGCCGCTACCCCTGAGATGCTGGAGATCGCCCTGCGCCACAAGCCGCATGCCGCCTGCATCGTCCCTGAGCGCCGCGAGGAACGCACCACCGAGGGCGGTCTGGACGTCGCCGGCAACAAGGAGGCTCTGCGCCCGCTTGTCGGCGCGCTGACCGAGGCCGGCATCCGTGTTTCCATGTTCATCGAAGCCGATCCCCGTCAGCTGGACGCCTCGAAGGACATTGGCGCCCCGGTGATCGAGCTGCATACCGGCGCCTATTGCGACCATACCGGCCCGCGCCGCGACAAGGAGCTGTCGCGCATCCTGGCCGCCGCCAACCATGCCGCCAAGATCGGTCTGGAATGCCATGCCGGCCATGGCCTGGCCTTCGACAGCGTCGCCCCGATTGCCGCCATCCCCACTATTGCCGAGCTGAACATTGGTCACTTCCTGATCGGCGAGGCCATCTTCATCGGTCTGGAGGCCGCTATCCATGAGATGCGCCGCCGGATGGACGAGGCCCGCGCTTGATCATCGGCATCGGCAACGATCTGATCGATATCCGCCGCATCGAAGAGACGCTGGAGCGGTTTGGCGAACGCTTCATCAAGCGCATCTTCACCCCCGAGGAACAGGCCAAGGCCAACCGCCGCGCGGGGGCTCCGCGTGGACTGGCCTCGACCTACGCCAAGCGCTACGCCGCCAAGGAAGCCGCCTCGAAGGCCCTGGGCACCGGCTTCAATGACGGGGTCTATTGGCGCGACTTAGGCGTGGTCAACCTGCCCAGCGGCCAGCCGACACTGCGGCTGACCGGAGGAGCGGCCGCTCGTTTGGCCCAGCTGATCCCACCCGGCATGACCGCCAATATCCAGTTGACCATGACCGACGAATATCCCATGGCCGAGGCCATGGTGATCATCGAAGCGGTGCCGGCTCAGCCTATTTCTTGACATTCCGACCGGCAGTGGGGCTTGATCCCCGCCAGATCGATAGAGAGTGACGAAAGCATCCATGTCGCCATCCCATAAGCCAGAGGGCGGACTCGCCGAAACCCTCAAGACGGTGTTCTATGCCGTCATCATCGCTATCGCCGTGCGCACCGTGGCCTTCGAGCCGTTCAACATTCCCTCGGGCTCGATGATCCCCAGCCTGCTGGTGGGCGATTATCTGTTCGTCTCGAAATATTCCTACGGCTATTCCAAGCATTCGCTGCCCTTCAGCCTGCCGCTGTTTTCGGGCCGCATCTTGGAAAGCGTGCCGCAGCGGGGCGACGTAGTGGTGTTCAAGCTGCCCAGCGATCCCCGCACCGATTACATCAAGCGTCTGATCGGACTGCCCGGCGATCACATCCAGATGATCAAGGGCCGACTTTACGTGAACGGTCAGATGGTCGAGCGCCGCCAGATCGAGGATTATATCGATCGGGATAACCGCGGCAGCCTGATCCGGGCGCCCCAGTACATCGAGACTTTACCCAACGGCAAAACCCACCATATCCAAGAGCTGTATGGCGACGAAGGCCCCAAGGATAATACCGAGGAATTCATCGTTCCCGCCGACCACTATTTTATGATGGGCGACAATCGCGATAATTCGCAGGACAGCCGCTATCTGAACGTGGTCGGCTATGTTCCGGCGGAAAATCTGGTGGGCAAAGCCCAGGTGATTTTCTTCTCGGTGGACGGTTCCGCCGCCTTTTGGGAAATCTGGAAATGGCCCGGTGCGATCCGCTGGAGCCGTTTCTTCAACAAGGTCGATTGATCGAATGACTTCGCGCCTGGACAAAGTGGCCGCCGCACTGGGCCATCGCTTCGCCAAGCCTTCGCTGCTGGAAGATGCGCTGACCCATCCCGGCGCCAGCCAGCCGCGCAACCCCAAGCGCCGCATCGCTTATGAACGATTGGAGTTCTTAGGGGATCGCGTGCTGGGGCTGGTGGTCGCCGAGATGCTGTTCAAGCGCTTTCCCGACGAGAAGGAAGGCGATCTGGCCCGCCGTCATGCCTCGCTGGTCAAGGGCGAGACCGTGGCCAAGGTGGCGCATAGTCTCGGCATCGATCAGGCGCTGGTGGTGGCGGAAACCGCTGACGGCGCCGTCGCCACCCCGACCATGCTGGCCGATGCCGGTGAAGCCGTGCTGGGCGCGTTGTACGCCGATGCCGGGTTGGAGCCCGCCGCCCGCGTGGTGCGCACCCATTGGGAACCCTTGATGGACGAGGCCATCCGCCCGCCCAAGGACGCCAAGACCGCATTGCAGGAATGGGCGCAAGGTGGTGGCCGTCCCCTGCCCGTCTATGAGACACTGGGCTCTGAAGGCCCGTCTCACAAACCGCTGTTTCGTGTTCAGGTGCTGGTGCAGGGCTGCGAGCCCGTCTCGGCCACCGGAACCAACAAACGCGCCGCCGAACAGGCGGCGGCCACAGCCTTGCTGGAAAAAGTGACTTAACAAGATGAGTGATGTTTTGATTACCTCCCCCGAAGACAATTCCTCCACCCGCTGCGGCTTCGTCGCCGTGGTCGGCGCTCCCAATGCCGGCAAGTCCACCCTGGTCAACCGACTGGTGGGCACCAAGGTTTCCATCGTCTCGCCCAAGGTACAGACCACCCGCGCCCGCGTGCTGGGCATCGCCCTGGACGAAAACCTGGGCTCGCAGGTGATCTTCATCGACACGCCCGGCATCTTCACCCCCAAGCGTCGTTTGGAGCGCGCCATGGTGCATGCCGCCTGGTCGGGTGCCGGCGACGCCGACATGGTGGCGCTGGTGGTGGATTCCGAGCGCGGCCTGAACGACGATGTGCGTCTAATCATTGAAAAGCTGAAGGAAAACAACCGCCGCGCCGTACTGGTGCTGAACAAGGTCGATCTGGTCAAGCGCGACAGCCTGCTGGCCCTGACCGCCGAATTGAACGCCTTCGACATCTTCGATCACGTCTTCATGGTCAGCGCCGAAAAGGGCGACGGCACCGACGATCTGATGCGCCATTTCGCCACCAATGTCCCCGATGGCCCCTGGCACTTCCCCGAGGATCAGGTGTCCGACATGCCCATGCGCATGCTGGCCGCCGAGATCACCCGCGAGCAGATTTTCCGCCAGCTGCATCAGGAACTGCCCTATTCCACCAATGTCGAGACCGACCAGTGGGAAGAGCGCGAAGACGGCTCGGTGCGCATCGACCAGACCATCTATGTTCAGCGCGAAGGCCAGAAGGCCATTGTTCTGGGCAAGCAGGGCCGCCAGATCAAGGCGCTGGGCGCACTGGCTCGCACCGAGCTTGAGGAAATTCTGGAACGCCGCGTGCACCTGTTCCTGTTCGTCAAGGTGCGCGAGAACTGGCTGGAAAACCCCTCGGCCTATCGCGATATGGGGTTGGAATACGACGTCTGATAGATGTCTCCGTCATGCCCGGGCTTGACCCGGGCATCCACGAACCAGCCTCTATTCGATTGTTTTCACAACATTTCTGCGGATAGACGTGGATGGCCGGATCAAGTCCGGCCATGACGAAGAGTCAATGTTTGTCCACCCCTTACCTTTTACTCCTCCACCACCGCCTTCTGACCGGCTGGAAGCCTTGCGATCATCGCTTCCAGCCCTTCGCCGCTGACCGGATGTACCCAATCCGGCGCGACCTCTCGCAGCGGCAGCAGCACAAAGGCGCGTTCATGCAGGCGGGGATGCGGCAGGGTCATCCCCTGTTCCGGCGCGATCACCTGACGCCCATGGGCCAGCAGGTCCAGATCGATCACCCGAGGCGCGTTGACGATGCTGCGCACCCGGCCGAATTCGGCCTCGACCTCATGCAACAGCGCCAGCAAGGCCAACGGGTCGAGACCAGTTTCCACCCGACATACGGCATTATGGTACCAGGGCTGATCGGATACCGGCACAGGCTCGGTCAACCATATGCGCGACTTTTGCGCAACCAGCACACCGCGTTCATGTAGAAATTGATAAGCCTTTAGAATAGTTTCCTTAGGATTGCCAAAGCGGCTTGGAAGATTCGCACCCAAGGCCACTAGAATTTCGTTCATATGACTTGTTCCCCCTTGCATGAGCACGCTTGCCTGCCTAAGTTAGTGGCGCATTAAGAGCGTTTCGCATTTGCGAAATTTTATCCCACCATTATGAAAGAAACGAGATTTCATCATGATGTTTTACACTGAAGAACGCATTGGTTTGTTTGTCGATGGTTCCAATCTTTACGCCGCCGCTCGCGCTTTGGGTTTCGATATCGACTATAAGCGCCTGCTGAACATGTTCGCCTCGAAGGGCCGGCTGATCCGCTCGTTCTATTACACGGCGCTGGTGGAAGACCAGGAATATTCCCCGATCCGCCCGCTGGTGGACTGGCTGGACTATAACGGCTTCACCATGGTCACCAAGCCGACCAAGGAATTCACCGACGCCTCGGGCCGCCGCAAGATCAAGGGCAATATGGATATCGAGCTGGCCATCGACGTGATGGAAATGGCTCAGTATCTCGACCATGTGGTGCTGTTCTCGGGCGATGGCGACTTCCGCCGTCTGGTCGAGGCCGTGCAGCGCAAGGGCGTGCGCGTCACCGTGGTCTCCACCGTCCGCTCGCAGCCGCCCATGGTCGCTGACGAGCTGCGCCGTCAGGCCGATGTGTTCGTCGAACTGCAGGATCTGGCTCCGCAGATCGCCCGCTCGGGCGGTGGTGGCGGTGGCCACCGTGAAGACCGCTATCAGGAACGTACTTACGAGCGCGTTCAGGGCCCTGGCGATGTCGACCGTTTCGATGATGAAGACGACGACCTGTAAGTCTCCGTCGCGGGACTGCGCGCTCTGCCCCCGTCTGGTCAACTTTCGTGAAGACAACCGCCGCAAGTTCCCCACCTGGCATAACGCCCCGGTGGGAAGCTTCGGCGGGCTTGACGCGTCGCTGCTGATCGTCGGGTTGGCGCCGGGCCTGCGTGGAGCCAATGCCACCGGACGCCCCTTCACCGGCGATTGGGCCGGCGATCTGCTCTACGGCACCATGCTGCATTTCGGCGCCGCCCAAGGCGAGTATCTGGAGCGGCCCGATGACGGCCTGACCCTGGTGGATTGCCGCATCACCAACGCGGTGCGCTGCGTGCCGCCGGCCAACCGCCCGACCCCGGCCGAAGCCAAGGCCTGCCGCCCGTTCCTGGAGGCCGAGATCGCCGCCATGCCCCGGTTAAAAGCCGTACTGGCAATTGGCGGCTTCGCCCATGACGCGGTGCTGGCCTCGCTGGGGATGAAGAAGTCGGCCTATCCTTTTGCCCATGGCGCCCAATACAACTTAGCCGATGGCAAAACCCTGATCGACAGCTACCATTGCTCTCGACTGAACACCAACACGGGAAGATTGACCGAGGACATGTTCCGTTGCGTATTCAGTCAGGCGCAAGAAGCCGCCAAGAGCTGAAAGCCCTTTTGACAGCCGGAATTTTTTGCGCACTAATAGTGCAAAATCAAACGGTTGGGGTGAACCGATGTTCATTCAGTGGAACGACGCCTACAAGCTTGGCATCCCCGCGGTCGATACCGAGCATAAGGCGCTGGCCGATCTGGTCAACCGCTTCTTCGTGCAGGTGCAGGAAGGTGCGGAGTCTGGCGCTCTGGGGTCGACCCTGAACACGCTGATCGAAGAAACCTTCGCCCATTTCCAGCATGAGGAATCCATGCTGGATCACAGCAACTATCCCCAACTGTCCCAGCATAAGGCCGAGCATGACCGGCTGCTGCTGCAGCTGAGTCACTTCCAGAAGGCTTTCCTGAAGGGCGAGCCCACCCCGCGCGAGCTGACCATCGATACGGCGGAGTTCTTCCGCCATTGGCTGCTGTCGCACATCTTGCGGGAAGACATGCTCTACAAGCCCTATGTGATGCGGATTTCCTGAAAAAAACCGACGCGACACCCCAAAAGAAAACGGGCCCTTTCGGGCCCGTTCCTGTTTTTACTCTTCAGCAGCGGCCTTTTCGGCCTTCTTCTTCGGAGCAGCCTTCTTCTTCGGCTTGGCCTCGGAGGCTTCGGCCGGAGCGGCGTCCGGATCCTTGCGCAGGTCTTCGGGGCTGACCTTCTGTTCCTCGACCTTGGCCAGTTCGAGGATGTAGTCGATCACCTTCTCTTCGAAGATCGGAGCGCGCAGGCTCTGCAGAGCCTCGGCGTTCTTCTGGTAGTACTGGAACACCAGATGCTCCTGGCCGGGATAGCGGCGAGCCTCGGCGAGAACGGCGCGGTTCAGGTCTTCCTGAGTGATCTGCACCTTGCTCTGCTGACCGATCTCGGAGAGCAGCAGGCCCAGACGCACGCGGCGCTCGGCGATGGCGCGGTACTCGGCCTTCAGCTCGTCATCGGACTTGGCCTTGTCGGCTTCGTCCAGACGACCGGCGGCCTTGTCGGCCTCCAGCTGCTTCCAGATGGCGTCGAATTCGATATCGACCATACCCTGGGGCACGGCGAAGGAATGGCCGTCAGCCAGGATGTCCAGCAGAGCGCGCTTCAGGTGAGCGCGGGTCAGGCCGGCATATTCGCGGCCGATTTCCTCGTTCAGGGCTTCCTTCAGGGCGTCCAGGGTCTCGAGACCGACCGACTTGGCCAGTTCGTCGTCCAGGGCGGCGGGAACGACCTTGCGGACTTCCTTGACCTTGATCTCGAACTCGACCGGCTTACCGGCCAGATTGGCGGCATGATAGTCTTCGGGGAACGACACCTTGACGACGGTCTCGTCGCCGGCCTTGACGCCGATCAGCTGCTCTTCGAAGCCGGGGATGAAGGTGTTGGAACCCAGCTTCAGGCTGTAGTCCTCGGCCTTGCCGCCGTCGAAGGGAACGCCGTCCAGCTTGCCCAGGAAGTCGATGACGACGATCTCGCCCGACTTGGCGGCATGCTTGGCAGGAGCGGCTTCAGAAGACTCGCGGCGCTCGGCCAGGTTCTTCAGGGCTTCTTCCAGCTCGGCGGGGGCGACGTCGGCGACCAGCTTGGTCAGCTTGACGCCCGACAGATCCATCACCGAAATCTCGGGCAGCACTTCGACGGCCACCGAGAATTCCAGATCGCCACCGATCTCGAACTTCTGGGTCACGTCGATCTTCGGCTGCAGGGCCGGACGCAGCTTTTCGCCTTCCAGAGCCTTGCCAGTGCCTTCGTTGACGATCTCTTCCAGGACTTCGCCCAGAACCGAGTTGCCATACTTCTGGCGCAGAATGGCCATCGGCACCTTGCCGGGACGGAAACCGGGCACCTTGACGGTCTGGCCGACTTCGGTCAGGCGGGCGACCACCTTCTCGTCGATCTGGCCGGCGGAAACGACGACCTTGAACTCGTGCTTGAGGCCGTCAGCGTTGATCTTGGTAACCTGCATGGAATTCTCTGCCAGTATAAAATCAGAAGTACGGAAGCCCGGGGTCGCACAGGGCTGTTCGGTTGGTGCGGGCGAAGGGACTTGAACCCCCATGGCTTACGCCGCTGGAACCTAAATCCAGTGTGTCTACCAATTCCACCACGCCCGCAGGGCCAAAAACCCATACCGAAGCCCCGGCCACCCGGCCGGAGCCGAGTTCTATAGCACAGACATTTGCCCGGAAACAGCGCAAATACGCCTTACGCGTCATGGGAGCAAAACCCGGCTTTCGTCTAGATGGAAAATGGTATCCACATGAACTTTAAGGGCTGCCCTTGCAGCCTTGTTGCGATATATATACATCTTCATAAAGTTAACATGCGCTTACGTTACAGAGGATGGGGGATTGCATGAGTGCCGATCTTGATCGCAATGGCCGAATTTCCTTTTTGCTGATCGACGAGCGCACTCGCGCCGATTTGCGTGAATTCCGCCCTCTCTTGGCTCAGCATATCGATAAGATCCTCGATGCTTTCTATGCCCATGTGCAGGCCAACCCGACCGCTTCCAAGCTGTTCGGCGCCGGCACCGGGAATTCGGTTGACCGCGCCCGTTCGCTGCAAAAAAAGCACTGGCTGGACAATGTCTTCACCGGAGAATTCGGCGAAGCTTATTTCGATCAGATCGTCCGCATCGGCAAGGCCCATGAACGCGTCGGCCTCGAGCCCCGCTGGTATATGGCCGCCTATGCCTTCACCCTGAACAAGATCACCGAGCTGACGCTGAGCGCCTATCGCAAGAAGCCCGAGCGCGCCGCTCAGATCATGGCCGCCATCAACAAGGCGGTGTTCCTGGATATGGATCTGGCCATCTCGGTCTATGACGAAGCCGTCAAGCGCACCCAGACCGCCGCTCTGCTGAACGCCCATGCCGACGCCTTCGAAAAGGATGTCCATAGCGTGCTGGGTGTGGTCGCCGCCGCCGCCCGCGAATTGCAGAACACCGCCAACGGCATGGCCGCCACCGCCGACGAGACCCTGCGCCAGTCTTCCGCCGTCGCCGGCGCCGCCGAGCAGGCCTCGCAGAACGTGCAGACCGTGGCCGCCGCCACCGAAGAGCTGACCGCCTCGATCCATGAGATCAGCCGTCAGGTGATCACCTCGACCCAGATCTGTAGCAATGCCGTCGAGGAAGCCGAGCGCACCAACACCATGGTCCAGGGTCTGGCCGAGGCCGCCGGCAAGATCGGCGAAGTGGTAAAGCTGATCAACAACATCGCCAGTCAGACCAACCTTCTGGCGCTGAACGCCACCATCGAAGCGGCCCGCGCCGGCGAGGCCGGCAAGGGCTTCGCCGTGGTCGCCGGCGAGGTGAAGAACCTGGCCAACCAGACCGCGCGCGCCACCGACGAAATCTCGGCCCAGATCGCCGCGGTGCAAAGTGCGACCCACAATGCCGTCGGCGCCATCGAAGGCATTGGCCGCACCATCGGCAGCATCAGCGAGATCGCCAGCGCCATCGCCGTGGCGGTCGAGGAACAGGGCGCCGCCACCCAGGAAATCGCCCGCAACGTCCAGGAAGCCGCTCAGGGCACCGGCCTGGTCACCCATAATATCGGTGAAGTGACCCGTGCCGCCTCGGATACCGGCAGCGCCGCCCGCGATGTGCTGGAAGCCTCGAACGAGCTCAGCCGCCAGTCCGACGGCCTGACCAGCAAGGTCGGCAGCTTCCTGACCAATATCCGCGCGGCTTAAAACCTCGCCTTTCAAAGAACAGGCCCGCCAGGGAACTTCCCGGCGGGCCTTTTTGTTTTAAGCGCTTATCCTCCCTGCCCGTTCCATTCCGCCAGGGCGGCGGCCAGACGGTTACGGGCGGCGGCATCGGGGGGCAGGCCCAGGCGCAGCCAGCGCGGCGAAGCGGTAAAGGGCCGCACCAGAATGCCTCGCTGCCCCAGGAATTCATACAACGCCCAAGCCCGCGGGGCATTGACCAGCCGGAACAGAGTGGTCCCGCCCGCCACGGTGAAACCGGCGGCGCTCAACACTTCATCCAGCAGCCCAGCCTCTTCACGCAGCTTTACCCGCATGGCATCGGCCCAGTCGCTGTCGAGCAAGGCCTGACGGCCGATCTCCAGCGCCGGACCGGACACGCACCAGGGCCCCAACACCTGACGCAGCAGCCGGGCCAGGAAAGGCTCGCACAAGGCGAAGCCGAGCCGCAGCCCCGCCAGACCATAGAACTTGCCGAAGCTGCGCAACACCAACAGCCCCGGCCCGGCCTGCGAGGCCAGGGACAGATCGGGGGTGACGTCGCAGAAGGCCTCGTCCAGCACCAGAAGGCCGCCCTTGGCCGCCAGCTGCTCGGCGATATCCATCAGATGCTGGGCGTCATGCACGCGGCCATCGGGATTGTTGGGATTGACCACCACCACCACTTCGGCATCGCCGATACGGTTCAGCGTCTCGCAGGGCATCACCTGATGGCCGGCATTGGACCAGCAGGTCGTATGTTCGCCATAAGTGGGGCCGACGATGGCGACATTGGAATAAGGCCGCAGACGCGGCAGCATCTGGATCAGACTTTGCGTGCCGGGCGCACAGACGATCTGTTCGGGATTGGCGAAGCCGTAAGCCTCGGCGGCAGCTTCCCGCAAAGCCGCTTCCAGATCGGCATCGGGAAGGCGATGCCACAGGCGCGGCTCGGTCTCGGGCACCGGATAGGGAAAGGGATTGATGCCGGTCGACAGGTCCAGCCATCCCTGCGGGGGCTTACCGAAGCGCAGTTCGGCCGACAACAGATCGCCGCCATGGGTCGGAAGGGCAAAGCTGTCGAAAGGGAAAGAGGCGGTAGAACGCATGATTAGCCTTTATGACCGGCCGCCAGAACATCGGCGACGAACTGGGCCAGTTGATGAAACTCGGCTCCGCGCGGCGAGGATTTCCGCCACATCAGAGCCAGAACGCGGGCCGGCGCATCCTCGCCCAAAGGCCGCACAGCCAAACCTGTGCCCTCGGCGGCCCCCGCCTCGACCGCCAGACGCGGCAGCAAGGTGACGCCCAGGCCGGAGGCGGCCATCTGCACCACCGTATGCAGACTGGTGCCGCGAATCGATTCGCCGCCCCTGGCCGACGGCAGATGGCAGGCGGCCAAGGCATGCTCGCGCAGGCAATGGCCGTCCTCCAGCAGCAGCAATTCCGCCTCGGCCAGATCGTCAGGGCAAAGCTGCGGCTTGGCGGCCAAGGGATGGTTGGGCGGGCAGGCCAGCAGGAAGGGGTCCTGGCAAATCTCAGCCACTTCCACCCCCTCGGCGGCATAGGGCAGCGCCAGCAAGGCGGCGTCGATCTGGCCGGAATTGAGGCCATCGAGCAGACGGGCGCTCAAATCCTCGCGCAGGTAAAGCTTCAGTTTGGGAAAGCTTTGGCGCAGCGGCGGCAACAGGCGCGGCAGCAGATAAGGCGCGATGGTGGGAATGACACCCAGCCGCAGACTGCCGCTCAAGGGCTCCGAGGCGGCCTGGACCATATCCACCATATCCTCGGCCTCGCGCAGAAGCCTTGCCCCTCGCCGCTCCACCTCGACGCCGAGAGGTGTCAGCATCACCCAGCGCTTGGTACGCTCGACCAGGGTCGAGCCCAAGATCAGCTCAAGCTCTTGCAGGCCTGCGGACAGGGTCGATTGCGTCACCAGACAGGCCTCGGCGGCACGGCCGAAATGGCGATGTTCGGCCAGGGCCGAGAGGTAGCGCAGCTGGCGCAGGGTGGGAAGCGGCTTCATCGATTGCTCCGATGGGAAACCACTAGATTAAGCCAGCCGAACGATTGTTCAAGTGGAGGATTGATCCGAACCAGGGTCGGCAGGCTTCTTTTTATCCTTGGACAGGCTGGCGGCGACGGTATCGGAAATCTTTTGCGCCAGGGCGGCATCGGCCTTGGAGGCGAAGGCGCGGCGGATCGCCTGGGCCAGCTTGCCCAAAAGCTCCAGATCCACGTCCGAGGCGCGGAAGCCGGCGCCGTTCACCCGCTGCACCAGATTGGTCAAAGTCGCCGCCAGCTCGCCGACATGGGCATAAACGGTGCCCTTCAAACGCCGAGACAGATCTTCGGCCACCTTTTGCAGGGTGCGCAGATCGTCGGTGAAGATGTCGCCCATCTCGGACTTGCCGTTGTTCTCGACGATGCGCTTGACCAGGAAGTTGACCTGCACCGAATAGCGCTGCATCTTGTGAGTATTCAACTGGGTGGCGGCAGAATCGATCAGCTTTTGCAGCTCGGCATGGGTTTTCCCCTCGACCACCTTGGCATGCAGGGTGTTAGGAACATCGATCAGTTGCGTGCCCAACCCCTCGCCGATGCGGTCGGCCTTGCGGCGGTCGGGGCCGATATAATCATGGGTGACCACGAAAGGCTTGCGCCCCTTGGCCAGCAGCCCCATGCGCTCCTGCACGGTTTCCACTGACAAAGGCTTCAGCAGCAGATCATCGACGCCGCTGTCGATCACCTTGCGCACCAGCATGGCGTCGGGCTGGGTGATGGTGGCGACCACCAGCAAAAAGGGATTGGCCCCCAGCTGATGATGACGCATGCGATGGATGGTCTGGCAGAAATCGCCGCCCTGCATCTCGACATCGCAGATCAGCATATCGAGGCTGGGCGAATTCATCGCCGACTCGACTGCCTCCATGTCATAGCAGTCGGTCAGGCGCGTCAGTCCCTTTTGCGCCAAAGCCATCTTCAGGGCCTGGCGCAGATAGGGATTGGGCTCGCCCAGGGCAAGCGACACCTGCTCGTAGCGGACTTCCGCCAATTTTTCCCCCGGCGAACCGTTAATCCGGTTTCCGTTGTTAAGGTCAAAAGGGCCTAGAGACTACACGTCCCCCAGCCCAAAGGCCATATGCCGCAGCCATTTCGTGCCTGCTGCTTTGCAAAAAATTTGCCGTCTGGAATTTTCGTTCCATAATCCCACCATGGCTGTGGGAATTAAAAAACAGATCGGCTGGACCGGCGAATTCATCGAGGCGGACCGCGAAGCGGCGTTCCTCGAGGCGAATCATGCCTCGACGGTGGCGGCGGCAAGGCTGTGCGTTCTGGCCGCCACTTTGACATGCCTGGGCTTCCTGCCCATGGATTTCCTGTTCCTGAAGGGCGAGCGGCTGGCCTTTTTCCTGGCTGATCGCGCCGTCATCGCCTTATGGGCGCTGGCCGTGCTGATCGCCCTGGCCCGCCTGCCCGCCTGCCGCAGCGCCGCCCAGGCCAGTCATTTGCATCTGCTGGTGTTTTTCACTCTGAACGCCCTGATCTTCGCCCATCCGGCGCTGGACAGCCATGGCGACATGATGTTCCCGATGATCGTCACCGCCTTGCTGGTCTGTCTGCCGGGACGCATGGCGGTGGTGGCGCCGCTGACCGCCTATGCCTGCATGATCAGCATGCTGTTCTGGGGACAATTGCGCACCAGCCCCGAGACACCGCTGGATTTCTCGCTGGTCGGGCTGCTGACCCTGGCGGCCTTCGTCATCGTCGGAGCCGGGCGTGTGCAGATGAACCGCATCCGCCGCGAAGAGTTCCTGCATGTCGAGCGGGAACGCCAGATCAACCAAACCCTGACCGAGGCCAAGGACGCCGCCGAGGCTGCCAGCCGGGCCAAGGCTTCGTTCCTGGCGATGATGAGCCACGAGATCAGAACGCCGATGAACGGCATCCTAGGGATGGCCGGACTGCTGGAAGGCTGCGGCCTGGATGCCGAGGCGCAGGTTTATGCCCGCACCATCGCCCAGTCGTCGGAAAGCCTGCTGGGCATTCTGGACAGCATCCTCGACTTCACCCGCCTGGATGCCGGCAAGCTGGAACTGGCTCCCGACCTGCTGGAACTGCCGCCGCTGATCGAAGCGGTGGCCGGATTGATGGAGGCTGGAGCCCGCAAGAAAGGCCTGTTCCTGGCGGTCGCGATCGATCCGCAAGTTCCCCGCTGGCTGCTGGCCGACGCCCTGCGGCTGCGGCAAATCCTGCTGAACCTGCTGGGCAATGCCGTGAAGTTCACCGAAAGCGGCGGCGTTTCCCTGCATGTCACAGCGCAAGCGATGGAAGACGGCGTCGCCCATATCTCCTTCTCGGTCAAGGATAGCGGCCCCGGCATCACGCCCGAGGCGCTGCCCCGGCTGTTCCAGGAATTCACCCAGGCCGACAGCTCGATCTCGCGCCGGTTCGGCGGCAGCGGGCTGGGGCTGTCGATCTGCCAGCGGCTGGCGGCGCTGATGGGCGGCGTCATCACTGCCGAAAGCCAGATCGGCCAGGGCAGCCTGTTCACCTTCGCCGCCCCCTTCCCGGCCGCCGAAGCCCCCATGACCGACGGCTCAACGCCTCAGCCCATGGCGGCACCCAGCCGGATTCTGGTCGCCGAAGACGAACCCACCAACCGCACGGTCATCTCGGTGCTGCTGCGCCGGGCCGGGCATCGGGTGCAATTGGCCGAGGATGGCGAGGCGGCGGTGCAGGCTGCCAGCGCCGGTGATTGCGATCTGATCCTGATGGATATGCGCATGCCCGGCGTCGATGGGCTGGAAGCAACCCGACGCATTCGCGCGTTGCAAGGCTCGGCCGGTTCGGTGCCGATCATCGCCCTGACCGCCAATGCCATGGCCGAGGACCGCGAGGCCTGTCTGGAAGCCGGGATGGACGACTATCTGGCCAAGCCCATCAGCCCGACCCGGCTGCAAAGCCTGCTGGTCCACCATCTGGGAGACGCTGCGTCATGACCGCCACTGCCTGCGATCTGCTGCTGATCGGATTGGAAACCGAGGATCTGGCCGCCACCTTGCGGGCACTGGACCATCGGGTCTTCCCCATCGCCCGCATCGAAGCGGCCTTGGCGATGATCCGGGCGCGGAGCTTCGATCTCTTGTTCGTCGCCGGCCCGCCTGCCGACGCCACCATGACCGCCGCCATCAAGGCCATCCGTGCCCTGGACGAAGTGCGGGCGGCCATGACGCCGCTGCTGGCCTGGGACCGCTGGGGCCATGAAGCCGAAACCTTCCGTACCGCCGGCGCCGACCGGGTGCTGAGCGGCCCCTTGAACGATGCCGCCCTGGCCGATCTGCTGGGGCTGCAAGACGATGCCGCCCCACCGTCGCAAGCGGTTCTGGAGCATCTGCGAGGCAGCTTGAGCGAAGCCCTGGCCGAGCTGGAGCAGGAGGATTTGCCCGCGACCCGGCTGGCCGATCTGGGCCACCGTTTAAAGGGCAGCGCCGCCACCTTTGCACTGGCCGATCTGGCCGAGGCCGCCCGCCAGGCGATGCAGGCCGCTCTGCCCGGCCATGACGCGCAAGCGCTGCTGGCGGCTTTGCGCCGCGAAACCGCTTTGGCGCTGGAGGTCATAAACCATCGCCTGAACCGATGATATGTTGCTGCTTTCTGCATTCGCGGGTAGGGTGCCGCAGCATTCAAGTCCTTGAATCTCCAAGGCGGGGACATGACCACAGTTCTGATCGTCGAAGACAGCCCAGATATTCGAACCCTGTTGGCCGAATCCTTGTCGGCCCAGGGCTATACCGTGCTGTCCGCCGGGTCCGCCGCCGAGATGGAGCGTCAGCTTGAAACCGCCTCTCCGGCCCTGATCCTGTTGGATGTCAACCTGCCCGACGGCGACGGCATCGAACTGGCCCGCGCCAAGGCTTTGGGCGAACGCGGCGGGCTGATCTTCATCACCAGCCGCGACACTCCGGAAGACATCATCGCCGGGCTGGATGCCGGCGGCGACGACTATGTCGCCAAGCCGCTGGTGATCCCCGCCTTGCTGGCCCGCATCCGCAGCGTCCTGCGCCGTAAACAAGATACCGTGCTGACCTTCCAGGGCTGGGTGCTGGACCTGATTCGCCGCGAGCTGTTCTCGCCCAAGGGCAATCTGTTGCCGCTGACCTCGGGCGAATTCAACGTGCTGGCCGCCCTGGCCGCCGCCAACGGCCAGCCGGTGGACCGCGACTTCCTGCTGGACGTCATTTCCAACCGCGATCCCCGCGCCGTCAGCGGCCATACCGTCGATACCCTGATCGCCCGCCTGCGCCGCAAGATGACGGAAGCCGGCGGCCCGGTGCCGATCGTCACCCTGCGCAATCAGGGCTATGCGATCCGCGGCTGAGTGCCGCATTCCCCCCCCTCTTGGCACGACTTTTGAAACAAAACCCTCGAATTCGGTGAATTCGGCGGATTTCCGCCATTTTCTCCGGGAGTTTTCTACCCAGCGCCCCTTTTGACCCAGGCAGTTTCTGCCGGGACAGACCAGGGAAGCCGGGGAACCGAGGGATCAGATCATGAGCGTGGTGGCTTTCGGCACTCTTTCCGCCTATCAGGGCAGCGGCATCGCCGCCGCGCTGTGGGGGCAAAGCCTGTCTGATCGGAACCAGCGGCAGAATTCCGATCCCCAGCAGATGCTGGAGGACATGACCAATCAGGCCAGGTTCGCCGGCAATTCCACCATGGGGCCGCTGCTGCGCAAGGCCGCTTCGGTGCTGGACAGCCTGAACTCCATGGATGACGACAGCGCCCGCCAGACCCTGGCCAGCCTGAACGGCCTGCTGGCCCAACTGGCCGCCGCCGCTCCCCGCGCCGGCGCCAATGTCTCGAAACTGGCCGCCGAAACCATCGACAGCCTGAACAGCCAGGCCTCGGCCCTGGCCCGCAAACTGGGAATTTACTGGACGGACGTCTCGGTCAAGGTCGCCAGCATCACCGCTCCCGGCGTCAGCTCTTCCGGCAATCATTTGCTGGATGTGTATGTCTGAGACTTACTGCGCCCGTTTAGGGCGCGGCCAAGGATGCGGATGCATCCGCCCGGCGAGGGACCATGAGGGAGGCCATTTCAATGGCCGGCCGGTATAAACGCTACTGCGCCGCTGCTTCTGCCGCCGCGTTCTCTCCATCCTCGTTTTCCGACTGATCCGGCGCATCTTCTTGCGAGGGCTGCGGCGGCGGCACCGCCTTGCGTTTCGGCAAGGGGTGATGGCTCCAGGGCCGCTCGCCCTGCCAATCGGCGCTGGACTGAATCTCCGCTCCGCCCGGTTTCAGCCAAACCGCCTGGGTTCCCCGCCCGCGCAGCTCGATCAGATCGATGACCCGCGATGCTGAAGGGCAATAGATGCGCACCGGCACTGCCACGAACACCAGATCGGCGGCCCGGCAATCCTCGGCCAAGGCTTCACCGACACGGGCGAAGGCGATCTGATGTCCTTTCAGATTGGCGGCGCAACCCAGATCGTCGCAGAGGCCCGGCGGATCGGGCAGGTCTTCCCATAATTCCGCCTCGCCGCCCTGCCCGGCCTGCTTCAGCCAGGAGGCTTTCAGCGACCGCCCGCCGCGTTTCTGATTGATCGCCAGCGCACCCGCCTCGGTGCGCAGCGCCACCAGCTTGCCACTGGGATCGACCAGCAGATCGGGCGGGCTGTGCAGCAGCGCCAGCAGGATCGAAGCCGCCATCACCGGCAAGCCCCACAGCCGCCATTTGCCCTTCCAGAGCAACAGCCAGAACCCGCCCAGGGTGAACAGGATCAAGGCCTCGACCGGCATCGAAGGGATGTTGAAGCTGGCTCCCGGCAGGCTGGACACCGCCATGGCCACATGGCTGACCGCCTCGATGCCATAACCCATGAGAATCCAGCCGAAGCGATCCAGCCCAAAGGGCATCAGCACGAAGGCCAGCAAGGCCGCCGGCATCACCCAGACGCCCACCAGCGGCACCGCCACCGCATTCCCCAGCAGGCCATAGGTGGCGTAGCGGTTGAAGTGGAAGATCGTGTAAAGCGCTGTCGAGGTGCCGGCGATCTGAGTGGTCAGCAGAATGCCCAGCAGATGCATGCCGGCCCAGCCGGTCCAGCCATGGCCGCGCTGCTTCCAGCGCGACAGCACCGGCGCCGCCGCCTCATAACCCGAGATCAGGCCATAGACGGCGGCGAAGCTCATCTGATAGCTGGCGCTGACCAGGGCTTCCGGCTCCATGATCAGTACCGCCAGCGCCGCCCAGGTGATCGAGCGCAAGCTTATGGCCTCGCGGTCCAGCAGCACCGCCACCAGAATGATGTAGTTCATGATGAAGGCCCGCTGGGTCGGCACCGGCCCGCCCGAGATCACCAGATAGCAGAAGGTCACCAATAGTGCCGCCGCCGCCGTCCATTTCTTGATGGGATAGCGCAGAGCAATCGGCGGGATCGCCGCCAGCAATCCCCGGATGGCGACGAACACCAACCCGGCCACCATGCTCATATGCATGCCGGCGATCACCAGGATATGGGCCAGCCCGGCATCGCGATAGCCTTGCAGCACCTCGGGCGGCACCGGACCGCGCTCGGCGGTGATCAGGGCGGCGGCGGTGGCCCCGACCCCAGGATCGAGCCCGGCCCCGTCGATGGTCGAGACGATGCGGTCGGTCAGATCGTGGCGGCGATTGGCGATCCAGAGGCGCAGGCTCTCGCCCCATCCGGCCTGGGGCGGATCGTCGAGAATCTCCGGCGCTTCCACCGCATAACCCACCGCCCCCAGTTCCTTGAACCAGGCAACACGGGAAAAGTCATAGGCCCCCGGCGAGGCCGGCATCGGCGGCGGCAACAGCGAGGCTCTGAGCGCAATGGTCTGGCCGGGACGCAAGCCCGCGACGTCGCGGGGCATGCGCACCCGCACGGACTCGGGCGGCGGCGCGGATTGGCGCAAGGGTGGCAGATGCAGCCGATCCAGGATCACCCGCACGCCATGTTCCAGCGGCTCGACCTCCTGAATACGGGCGGTGAAGCTGATCATGCCGGTGGGTTTCTCCAGCACCGGCGCCGCCAGCCGATGACTACGCTCGACCGCCAGGGTGAAGCCAAAAGCCGCCAGCGCCAGCCCGACGAAAGCCATCAGCAGTCCCAGATGCCGCCGCACCGCCCAGCAAGCCGCAATCGACAAAACCAGCGCCAAAGGGCCGATCCAGCGGGCCGGTTCCTCGGGCAGCGCGAAATAAAGGGCAATGCCGCTGCCCAAGGCCAGGGGCGACCACAATATCCAACGCTCCCGCTCCGCCAACAGGGCGGAAACCAGCCATGACGTCAAAAAGTTAATCCCCCTGCTGCACCAGCCTGGGGAATATGCTACACAGCGACCAATCACACCACCGCAGTCAGAAGGCAGTCCCTTCATTATGTCTCCCGTGATCACCCGCTTCGCCCCGTCTCCCACTGGTTTCCTGCATATCGGCGGCGCCCGCACGGCGCTGTTCAACTGGCTCTATGCCCGCCATACCGGCGGCAAGTTCCTGTTGCGCATCGAGGATACCGACCGTGTCCGCTCGACCCAGGCCGCCGTGGACGCCATCTTCGACGGGCTGCAATGGCTGGGTCTGGAATGGGACGAGCCGCCGGTGATGCAGTTCGAGCGCGCCCCTCGTCATGCCGAGGTGGCTTTGCAGCTGCTGGCCGAGGGCAAGGCCTATTATTGCTATGCCTCGCCGGAAGAGCTGGACGCCATGCGCGCCGAGCAGAAGGCCAAGGGCCTGCCGGTGCGCTATGACGGCCGCTGGCGCGACCGCCCGGCCTCCGATGCCCCCGAAGGTGTCAAGCCGGTGGTGCGCCTGAAGGCCGAGCAGGACGGCGAAACCGTCGTGCATGACAAGGTGCAGGGCGAGGTCCGCATCGCCAATGCGCAGATGGACGACATGATCCTGCTGCGCGCCGACGGCACCCCCACCTATATGCTGTCGGTGGTGGTCGACGACCATGACATGGGCATCACCCAGATCATTCGCGGCGACGACCATCTGACCAACACTTTCCGCCAGATTCAGCTGATCAAGGCCTGTGGCTGGGAGATTCCCAACTATGCCCATATCCCGCTGATCCACGGCCCCGACGGCGCCAAGCTGTCGAAGCGCCATGGCGCCCTGGGCGCCGAGGCCTATCGCGATCTGGGCTTCCTGCCCGAAGCCATCCGCAACTACCTGCTGCGCCTGGGCTGGGGCCATGGCGATGACGAGATCATCTCGACCGAACAGGCCATCGAATGGTTCGATCTGGACGGCTGCGGCCGGGCTCCGTCGCGGTTCGACATGGTCAAATTGACCAACCTCAATGGCCATTACATCCGCGAGGCCGATAATGCCCGCCTGGCCGGCCTGATCGCTCCGCGCCTGAAAGAAATCGTCGGACGCGAACTGGCCGAAAGTGATATCGCCTTGTTGGCGCGGGCCATGAACGGCCTGAAAGAACGCGCGAAGACCTTGGTGGAACTGGCTGATAGTGCTGCGTTTTTGTTCCGCTCTCGCCCCCTTGCTCTGGACGAGAAAGCGGTCAAGCAGCTGGATGCCGACGGCCGTAAAACCTTGAGCGATTTTGCGGAAATTCTTGCTGCGATGCAAAACTGGCGGCAGGATGAGATGGAGGAACAGGCACGTCAGTTTGCCGAGAGCCGCGAACTTAAGCTGGGCAAGATCGCTCAGCCCTTGCGTGCGGCTTTAACCGGGTCTACGGTGTCGCCGCCGATCTTCGAGGTCTTGGAGATCCTCGGTCGGGTGGAATGCCTTGGGCGCATCGCCGATGCGCTCGAAGCAGTGAAGTGATAGGGGGCAAGATATTCGCCAAGCGGGCCTTCACGGTCCGCGCATCTTTCAAAAACCGAACCTACAGCTAAAGGGAAACAGTCAAATGACACAGAAGGAAACGGTAACCCTCACCGATAACTCCAACGGCAAGTCTTACGAGTTCCCTTTACTCCCTGGTACTTTGGGACCGAAGGTGATCGACATCCGCTCGCTCTATGCTGAGACGGGTCATTTCACCTACGACCCCGGCTTCACCTCGACCGGTTCGTGCGAATCCAAGATCACCTATATCGACGGCGACATTGGTCAGCTGCTGCATCGCGGCTATCCCATCGACCAGCTGGCCGAACATTCCGATTTCCCCGAAGTCTGTTACCTGCTGCTGAACGGCGAGCTGCCGAACGCCAAGCAGAAGAAGGATTTCGAGAACATCCTCACCCGCCACAACATGGTGCATGAGCAGCTGGCGACCTTCTATCGCGGCTTCCGTCGCGACGCCCACCCGATGGCGGTGATGTGCGGCGTGGTCGGCGCTCTGTCGGCCTTCTACCATGACAGCCTGGACATCAACGATCCGCATCAGCGCCTGGTGGCCAGCCACCGCCTGATCTCGAAGATTCCGACCATCGCTGCTTGGGCCTACAAGTATTCGATCGGCCAGCCGTTCATCTATCCGAAGAACAATCTGGGCTATGCCGAGAACTTCCTGCATATGATGTTCGCTACCCCGTGCGAAGATTACAAGGTCAGCCCGGTTCTGGCCAAGGCCATGGACCGCATCCTGATCCTGCATGCCGATCATGAGCAGAACGCCTCGACCTCGACCGTCCGTCTGTCGGGCTCCTCGGGCGCCAATCCGTTCGCCTGTATCGCCGCCGGCATCGCCTCGCTGTGGGGCCCCGCCCATGGCGGCGCTAACGAAGCCGTGCTGCAGATGCTGACCCAGATCGGCAGCAAGGACCGCATCCCCGAATTCATCGCCAAGGCCAAGGACAAGAACGACTCGTTCCGCCTGATGGGCTTCGGTCACCGCGTCTACAAGAACTTCGATCCGCGCGCCACCGTGATGCGCAAGACCTGCCATGAAGTGCTGGACGAGCTGGGCGTTCGCGACGAACCCCTGCTGGAGCTGGCCATGGAGCTGGAGCGCATTGCTCTGGAAGATCCGTACTTCGTCGAGAAGAAGCTGTACCCGAACGTCGACTTCTATTCGGGCATCATCTTCCGCGCCATGGGCATTCCGGTCAGCATGTTCACCGTGCTGTTCGCCGTCGCCCGCACCGTCGGCTGGGTTGCCCAGTGGAACGAGATGATCGCCGACCCGCATCAGAAGATCGGTCGTCCGCGTCAGCTGTTCACCGGCGCCACCCCGCGCGACTTCGTGCCCGTGCACAAGCGCTAAGGGTCTTCGAGCCGTGGCCGAAATTCGGCAACTGCAAGAACCAGAACGGGAGGGCCGCGCCACCAGCGCGGCCCTTTCGCCTTATCGGCGGCTATTTCCGGCCAACGACAACCGCCCGCCTTTGAAGCTGCGGCTGTGGCGGATCGTCTTTTTCATCGTCCTGGCCGTTCTGGCCGGCGGCCTTATGGCCCACAGCCTGGGTTATTATTAAGCGCCTTCCGTCGAAGACCGCAGCCCCTTCGGCCAGCCTGCATCGCCGCATATTGCGACGACCCGGAGAGCCTGGGCACCAGACTCTTGCAGTTTGCGAAAGTCTATATCCTTCAAAAGAGATTCCTTTGATCTCTTTGGGATAGTTTGACTTACAAGTTGGTAAGATTCCCCCGTCTTTCCCTTTTATTTCCGGCATCCCTGCAAACTTTAGAGGGATATGCCCATTGGCATGGTCATTGCTCATCGTCACTATCAAACGCCATGACTTTGCCATGGCCATTCTCAATGGTAATAATGTAGGACAAAAATCAGGGAGGAATAAATGGCTGGTTGGCTCGCAAATCAAAAACTCTTGGTCAAGCTGTCGCTACCGATCACTTTGTTGGTCATGGTGATTATCGCCATCATCGCGACCACCATGACTGGCATCGGCTCGATGAAGGATTCCAGTGACAAGGTTTCCACCAACTCACGGCGTGGTTTGCTGTTCATGTCCCTGGAGCGCGATATCGGTCTGGCCGGCGTCGCCACCCGTGAAGCCATCATCGAAACCGCCGACGACGCCATCAAGGCCGCCGTCGAGCGCTATAAGAAATCTTTGTCCGACTGTCTGTCGGATATGGATGAAATCAGCAAGCTTGCCGACAACGACGAGCGCCGGGCCAGGAACAAGGAAATCCGAGAGACCATCCTGACCTTCGATGCCGCCGTGCAGGAAATGATGCCGCATGCCATCGCCAACGACAACGATGTCGCCATGCAGATCACCAAAGACAGGGTTTGGCCGATGGAAACCAAGTTGAAGCAACTGGTCGATGCCCGCGTCATCGCCAACAAGCATTATGTCGAAGAAAGCGAACAGGCAAGCGCCGAAACCTCCCAGTCGGTCAGCACGCTGATCATCTCCGTTTCGGTGATCGGCGTTGTGCTGGGTCTCGGCATTCTGACGCTGATCGTCCTGCGTGGCGTGGTGGCGCCCTTTACCGCCATCACCGCTTCCATGGACAGCTTGGCTTCCGGCAATCTGGATACGCCCATCCACGGCACCGACCGCCGGGATGAAGTCGGCAGTCTGGCCCGCTCGCTGGACGTGTTCAAGAGCAACGCCCAAGAGCGCCGCCGCATGGCCGAGCGCGAGACTCAGGAGGTTGCCGCCCGCGAAGTCCGCCAGCAGAAGATCGACGCCGCCACCAAGCGTTTCGACAGCATGATCGTCGCCAGCCTGAAGAATATCGGTCAAGCGGTGGGTCAGCTGCATAGCTCGTCGCAGGCCCTGTCCAGCAATGCCGAACAGACCCAGCGGCAAAGCACCGCCGTCTCGGCCGCCACCGAGGAAGCCACCACCAATGTGGAAACCGTCAGCTCGGCCAGCACCGAACTGACCGCCTCGATCCATGAGATCAGCCGCCAGGTCCAGGCCTCGGCCAGCATCACCCAAGAGGCCGCCCGCGAGGCTCAGGACGCCAGCCACAAGATCGACGGTCTGGCCGAAGCCGCGCAAAAGATTGGCGAGGTGGTGAACCTGATCAACGATATCGCCTCGCAGACCAACCTGCTAGCCCTGAACGCCACCATCGAATCGGCTCGCGCTGGCGAGGCCGGCAAGGGTTTCGCCGTGGTCGCCAACGAGGTCAAGCATCTGGCCGGCCAGACCGCGCGGGCCACCGACGAGATCGCCGCTCAGATCAGCACCGTGCAGGAAGAAACCAAGGCCGCGGTGCAGTCCATCACCGGCATCAGCGCCACCATCGACAAGATCAACGAGCTGTCTTCGGCCATCGCTTCCGCCGTCGAGGAACAGGGCGCCGCCACCGCTGAGATCGCCCGCAATGTCGAGCAGGCCTCGGCCGGCACCCGCGAAGTCGCCACCAATATCTCGGGGGTTGCTCAGGCGGCTTCGGAAACCGGCTCGATGGCGCAACAGGTCTATTCCGCCGCCAATATGCTGCAGCAGCAGAGCCAGCAGTTGGAACAGGAAGTGCAGAACTTCCTGCGCGAGGTTCGCGAGGCCTGATCCAGGCTTCGCGGTGAAGAGACGGCGGAGGAGAATCCTCCCCTCACGCGTCCGCCGTCTCTTCCGTCCGCCTGCAACTCGCGCTAGACTGACGTCCAGGTGAGGGGTGTCAGTCATACTGTGGGGAGAGAGGCTTGGACACATCGGCCTCCTTTATCGAACGCCATCTCATTGCCATTGCCGACAACAATCCGCGCCAGCGTGAATTGGTCCGCAACGCCCTGATTTCCTTTTATGTGACCGTCGAATATGCCGACAAAGTGCGGGCCTTGGCCGGCATGTCGGTGGTCGCCCCCAGCCTGCTGCTGGTGGATCAGGACCTGCCCCCGGCGGGTGGGCTGGAATTCATCAATAGCTTGCGCCGCGACCGGACCCTGGCCGAAGTGCCTTGCGTGCTGCTGATCAACAAGGACGACCCGGTGCTCCATGTCGCCGCCCAACAGGCCGGGGCTCGCACCTGTCTGGTCAAGCCCTATCGCCGCAGCGAGCTGGTGCGCATCATCTCGACCCATCTGAACTATGGCGTCGAAAAGAAGTGGGAAACCCTGCCTCCGCTTCAGCGCCAGGCCTTGAGGGGCACGGTCGAGGTGTTCAACAGCATCTCGGACGTCATCGACAAAAACGAGCCGATTGCCTACGACATCTTCCGCGACGCCTGCGAACCCTTGGTGCAGGCGGTTCAGGGCAATGACTACCGCTCGATCCTGGACAGCATCAAGGATTACGACAACTATTCCTATGCCCATTCCTTGCGGGTCGCCACCCTGCTCTGTCTGTTCGGCGTCACCATCGGACTGGACAAGGACGAGCAGCAGGTGCTGGCCACCGGCGGGTTGCTGCATGACGTCGGCAAGATGACCATTCCCTATGAAGTGCTGAACAAGCCCGGCCGCCTGTTGCCCGAGGAACTGCTGGTGATGCGCAGCCATGTGGATGGCTCGATCCGCTATCTGGACGCCTGCGACAACATCCCCAAAGGCATCATCACCATCGCCGGCCAGCATCATGAAAAGCTGGACGGATCAGGCTATCCGCTGGGATTGGTATCGAAGCAGCTGAACAATCTGGCCCGCATGGCGGCCATCGTCGATGTCTTCTCGGCCCTGACCGACGAGCGTTGCTACAAGCCCTCGATGGAGGCCGAAACCGCCTTGAAGATTATGGTCGAGGAAATGCCCGGCCATCTGGATCAAGTCCTGTTGGGTAAGTTCCGCGATATGTTGTTGGATGCGGTGGTGAGTTAAAGGGAAGGGAAGGAAATGGTCCAGACAAATGAAATTATCAGTCAATATAATTTAGAAAGCCATGTCGCATACAATAGCAATTCTAAAAATAAATCAAAACTTGGATGGCTTGACGACACATTAAATGCTTGGATAGAAATTAACAAAGACCTAATAAATCACAGCCCAAACGATGCCGCATACCTATACGACGAACAAACCAATGTGTCCCTACTAAGCTCCGCAGCCTACAAAGCGGGGCTGCTCTCTCTGGCAGAGTACTCATCCCTCAAATCTCGCGACACAACAAATCGTGAATACAAAGGAAGAACAGATTTATATATTAGCGAAAAAAATAAAGGAAAAAAACACGCAATCATTGAGGCGAAACAAATATTCATCGGAACAAAAGAAAATATTTATGAAAGAATAGCCAATACACTCGTTGAAGAGAGTAAATCATCAAAAAATAGCGACCTGCATATTGATAAAAAAATATCATGTGTTTTTGTAATACCAAGATTCAAAAAATTAAAAACCGCTGAAGCTTTGTCAGATAAATGCAAAAAAATAATAATAGACATCGGAATACACCATGGAGCCGTCGCATGGTACACCCCTAAATACAACATCAGTACTGGTAAAAATATATCAAGAGCAAATGAGGATAATCCGTATTTTTTACAGGGATTTTTCTGATCCTTAAACCCGTTAAAATGCAATCATAACGGCGTATGGTTCCGCACCATCCGCCGTCCCACCACATACAGCGCCCCGCCCGGCACGCAGCCGGCTAGGGCCAGCGGCAGGGCGAAATAGGCGTAAGAACGCAACTCCTCGGCCCCCGTCAGGCTGTTGATCAGCATGCCCGCCGCATTGGCCAGAGCCACGGCGGCGATGATCAGGCCGATCACCTTCAACAGATGGCCGAGGAACAGCATCTTAATCCTCAGCCCTTCTTCGCTTCGATCAGTTCGACCTTGTAGCCGTCCGGGTCCTCGATGAAGGCGATCACGGTGCTGCCATGCTTCATCGGGCCAGGGGCGCGGGTGATCTTGGCCCCCGCCTTGCTCAAGGCTTCGCAGGTGGCATAGATGTCGGCGGCGCCCAAGGCCAGATGGCCGAAGCCGCTGCCGATGGCGTAAGGCTCGGCCTGATCCCAGTTATGGGTCAGCTCGATCACCGTATGATCGCTTTCCTCGCCATAGCCGACGAAGGCCAGGGTGAAGCGGCCATCAGGATAATCGGAGCGGCGCAGCAGCTTCATGCCCAGCAGACGGGTATAGAAATCCAGCGACTTCTCCAGATCGAAGACGCGGATCATGGTATGCAGGAAGCGAAACTGGCTCATGGCGAATCCTTCTTAGGGTCGGATCATCGATAACACTTCGCGGGCGGCCTTCAGGCTGGGGCTGTCGCCGCCCAGGCCTAACCGATATAGGGCGTCCGCCGCGCCCGACAACTGTTCGGCCCGGGCCTTTTCACTGTCCAACAGCGGGATCAGCGCGGGGGCCAGCTTGTCGGGGCGGCAATCCTCCAGCAGCAGTTCCGGCACCACCGCACGATCCAGCAAGATGTTGATCAGGCAAACGAATTTCAGCTTGATCAGCCGCCGTGCGATCATCGCCGTCAAGGGCGACAGGCGATAGGCGATCACCATCGGCAGCTTGGCCAAGGCCAGTTCCAGCGCCACCGTGCCCGAAGCGGCCAGGGCGGCTTGGGATGCGGCGAAGGCGTCGTAGCGGGCCTGACGGCCCTTGACCACCGTCACCGGCACCGGCCATTGCGCCACCTCGGCCTCGACCTCGGCGGCCACTGTTTCAACGGTCGGCACCACCACTCGCAATTCCGGGCGGCCCTCGACCAGCAGCGACACCGTGTCGCGGAACACCGGCAGCAGCCGCGAGGTCTCGGACCGGCGGCTGCCCGGCAGCACGCAGAGCAGGGGCGCCTGGTTGGGAATGCCGTAAAGCCGGCGGAAGCCGGGGCCATCCCCCTGCTCCGCCCCGCTTTCCAGCACCGAATGGCCGACATGAACGGCGTTCAGGCCGGCCTTCTGGAACAGCTCGGGCTCGTTCGGCAGCAGGCACATCAAGCGATCGACCCGCTCGGCCAGCTGATGCACCCGCTTTTCCTTCCAGGCCCAGACCATGGGGGCGACGTAATGGATGCGGGGAATGGTCGAGCCGGCTTTCTTCAGGGATTTGGCAATCCGCCCGGTGAAGCCCCAGCTATCGACAGTCAGGATCACATCCGGCTGTTTCGCGGCGATATCGGCCAGAGTTTCCCGCTGGCGGCGCAGAATCTTGGGAATGCGCGGCAACACCTCGGCCAGACCCATCACCGCCAGATCGGCCTGTGGAAACAGGCTGGGCAGCCCCTCTTCCCGCATGGCTTCGCCACCGATGCCGGCGAAACGCACATTGCCTTGGGTCAGTTCCTTCAACGCCGCCATCAGACGCGCCGCCAGCAGATCGCCCGAAGGCTCGCCGGCAATGATATAGATCAGAGGGCCGGTGCTCATGCCGACACCTTAACGCCGGTCAGGAACAGCCCGGTCTGATCGGCGGCGCGGATGACCTCTTCGCGATTGACCACGATGGCCGAGCCGGCCTCGACGGCGATGCCGCGCAAACCGGCGGCAGCGCAAGAGGCCACGGTATCGGGACCGATGGTGGGAAGATCGGCGCGGCGCTCCTGGCCCGGCTTGGCGATCTTGACCAGCACGCCGCCATCGCCGTCGCGCTTCAAGCCGCCGCAGCGGGCGATCAGGGCGTCGGTGCCTTCGATGGCTTCCACGCCCAGCACGATGCCTTGCTGCACCACCACCGACTGGCCGACATCCAGCAGACCCAGCCCTCTGGCGACCTCGATCCCACGGGCGATATCGGCCTCGGCCTGTTCGTCGGGAGCATGGCGGCCC
>Ga0310915_10000134_pt1 | contig 35040 bp, 34 predicted proteins | sample GREbulkMGAN111_FD_202508 | JGI IMG/M metagenome (GOLD analysis project Ga0310915, IMG submission 202508) | Lab enrichment of tropical soil microbial communities from Luquillo Experimental Forest, Puerto Rico - GRE.bulkMG.AN111 | ecosystem: Environmental > Terrestrial > Soil > Tropical forest >...
CCACGATACAGATCTTCGAGGATTGCGGCGTTAACAACCTTCGCTTCCGCCGCCTGCTGCTCGGTGCAGACCTCCCACCCCTGATCCCGACCGGCGACAGCGCCCCGGGTGAAGGGCATCTGCCCCGGCAGACCGGAAACGTCAGAGGGCTCACCTCCCTCCGCCTTCGTGTAGATCGGCTGAACGGCAATGCCTTCATAGAGGCGCGTCACCAGTTTCTTGTCGAAGGGAGCCCCCTTCAAAGCCTTATCCACCAACCCAAGCCATTGATCCCGAGAGGGAGCGGGAAACTCTCCGCCAAGCGCTAAGGTGGGTTCGGTCATGGTGTCGCCCTCGTTCGCAATCATCTTCGCAATATACGCAGAGTGGAGAGGCGAATCAGGCGGAAAAGGGCGAATATTGGCGATGCAGAAAAGCGTATTTTGCGAAGATTGCGAAGCTCGGTTGAGGGCGATGGCCGATCTTGACTTGGGCAAGCGGCCTCCCTTACCGTTGCATCAGGTTACGGTTCCCCGGACATCCGGGGCTAAGAGGGAAGCCGGTGTGATGCCGGCGCTGCCCCCGCAACTGTAAGCGGTGAGTTGCCTTGCCATCTCAGCCACTGACGCCTCGGCGTCGGGAAGGCCGGCAAAGCGATTATGACCCGTGAGCCAGGAGACCTGCCGAAACCTGTGTAACGATCTCGGGCGGGGTGTCCCGACAGGTTGCCGGTCGGGCTTACCTCCCTGCCTGCTATCCGTCTTTGCAACCCGCAGTCTCGAACCAAGGGACCGCGCATGCCTGCTTTCCGGCGTTTTTATCCGACCAAGCTTCCAATGGTGGAGCCTCGGCAATGAGCGGGGAAATCATCCACCTGAAGTTCCCGGTCAGGGCCATGTCCGAACAAAAGTCGGCACGACCGATCTCCTTCACCCTGGAGGGAAAAGCGGGACAGTGGTCGCTAAGGCCCGATAGCGCGCCACTCAGTCCCGCGGAACTCGTGGTGATCGCCGATAGCCTTCGTGAGATCGCCCGCAGCCTCACCGAACAAGCGCATGTTCAAGCCGGCATCACGGATAAACAGTGCCTCGGAGAATTCGTGCTTTACGAGGGAGGAGGCATCGACCATTGGGTTTCCCCTGAGGCCACGACGCCCGAAGAGCGATTTGATCTCAAACTGGCCCTTCGCAATGCGATCAGAAGCATCAGGGGATGAACTAACCAGCCTCAGCTTTTTAGCCACCAAACGCAGGACTCCGAGCCGTTTTCCACCCCCCTCGAATCTCGGCATCCCGCAAACCTGCAAGAAAGCCTTGAGCCGGCTCAGGACATCCGGAGCCAGTTATGACGGCGGGTAATAGCAAATTCACTTGGTGTCGAAGGGCTTGCCCCGCAAAGGCCCTGCTAGCATGAGCGAGAAGCTTGGTGAAACAGTGAGGCCCTCGCCTATCCCCCGAACAGCTGATGCAGAAACGACAGCGTCGCCGGATCACTCAGCTTGCAGACCACGTGGGTGGAGGCGAACGCGCCAGGAAATGTTTGGCCCTCGGCGAAGGTCTTCAACCATTTCACCCCGACCACCCATTCACATAGCTCGGGGTCCCCCACATTCTCGCCCATGGCCTTGGCGTTCAGCGACAGACTGAGCAACGGCGTTCCATCCACCAGAAACTCGGACACCATGACGGCCGATGCCGTGATCTCGCCGAAACCGATATAGCCGGCTCCCTTCAAATAAGCGAAGACCTTGTCGCCGATGGAGAGGCGCTTCAGGGCCTTGCTCCAGCGGGGGCCTTGGCCGGCGGACAGAAAGCCGTATTGCAGGCAGTCGGCCCAAGTCCGGTGTTCGCCCTGCCCGACATTGACATAGGAGTAGCCGGTCCAGGGCGCCTTGTTCTTGGCATCCGCCCGCTCGACCACGTCTTCCTGGTCCATCAGCCAGTCGGTGGCCAGATATTGCTGGCCGTCTTGTTCGAAGACGTTGAAGAAGCAGGTGTTGATCGCGACCTGATGCTCGTCCGACAGATATTCGACGATACGTCGGGAGCTGTCATCAAGCTCGGAGGCGACGATCATCATGCTGTGCTTGCGGTTCAGTTTGTCGGGGAGCGGGACTTCGAAGGTTTCCTGGAACGCCTCGGCCAGGGGACGGCCGAGTTTCATGGCGGTGATCTCGTAGATCTGTTTATCGGACAGCTTGCGGACCCAACTGGCATATTCCAGCGCCTGTGAGACCACGTCCCGGGAGGTACGATCGCGCTTCAGCTCGATCACCACCAGACCGCCTTCCCCATCCATCGCCAGAATGTCCAGCCGCTTGCCGTTATCCATGATGATCTGACGGCCGAGGATCAGCAGATCCAATCCCAGCAGCCGGGGATTGGCGACGACCCAGTCCTCAAGAAGCTCCTCCTTGGCCAACACCCTGCGGGGAACGCTCGTCAGTCCGCCTTCCGCGATTTTGAACAAGGATGTCATCTTCCTTTTCTCCCGTTTTCGGCTTTTCCGCCAAGCCATTGCATGTGACGGATGAGCGTGTCGCCCCTTGCCTCTTACAAGGGTACTCGGACCATAGCTCTCAATATCGGAATTTTCGATATCTAATTTTTCGATATAGCTGATGGGCCGGCCTCTTTCAGGCCGGGAGCGCAGCCGTGTGGATCAACCCTGAAGAGCATCGGATCGTTGGCGCCGTTCTTTCCGATTTTCGGAAGCAGGCCGGCCTGCGCCAGCAGGATGTTGCCGTTCGTCTGGGAAAGCCGCAGTCCTTCGTCAGTTCATATGAGGCCGGCCAGCGGCGGATTGATGTGCTGGAACTCACCCGGATCACGGCGTGCCTAGGGGCCGACACGCTGGAGGTCGTTGCAGAAATCTTGAAGCGGCAGGGAAGTCACCCCAATGGCAGAGCGCTTTGAGGAACCACCGTCTTTTTCCCGATCCGTTTGCGAGGCGAAACTCGATGCTGCCCTGCGTAAACTGACACCAGGGAACGAGGTTTTCATGCCTCATGCCCTTCAATTGTTGGCCAATTTAGCCGAGAAACTCGCTGACACCCCACCCCGTGTTCATCCCGCCTTCCAGGAGATCAATGAGAAGGCCTCTGGGGCTGAACTGCAGGCGCTGGGCTTTCAAGCCGCACGGCTCCAAAAGGCCCTGGATCGATTGCCTGCCCGGACCCGATCAAGTCTGGTCGGCACCGAGGCGATTCATTTTTTCCGGCGCGACTTCCCGGCCTATCTGGAGGTTCTGGCCGTTCGTGCCGCAGCATCACGACTTTCCGCCCGCCATAAGGGCCTTCCCCACCATGCCCATCAGATGGCCAAGACCGTGCGCGGACTTCGTCAATCCTCGATCGTCACGTTGGCTGACCATGGTTTCTTACGCCCCAGAATCGGAGAGCAGGCTGCAACGGGATTGGAGGTCATTTCCGTTCTTACCCTGCTCTTTCCCAATCCCAAAGCCGGGAAACGCCTCCAGGGAAATGGATCTGGGCGCAAACAGGATATGTTCGCGCGGCAATTAGGGTTGATCCTGGGGCAGATCTACACCCGCATGACAGGCCGATCGCCGACGATCGTGACAACATTTGATCCCCTTACGAATTCGGACTGTGTGCGCACGGGTGCCTGGCGGACATTCATTAAGGATACATTTCACGCCATGGGCAACCCCACCGGTCTGGAAGTCGCGTACCGAGAGGCCGTACCGAAAAGAAAACAGGGAATGACGTAGCTGCCGCCAATCGGCTGAAATTCCGGTTTTTCCCTGATTCATGCACTTAGACCCATCCTCTATGGCTGGGGTTTCCTTCGTCAGACAACAGTCTACGGAGGTCACCTATGTCAGTTTTATCCCCATCCATCATTTTCCGTGCCATCGGCACTTTGATACCCAATCCCCGCAACGCCAGGACTCACTCGAAGAAGCAGATCCGGCAAATCGCGGACAGCATCCATAAGTTCAATTTCCTCAATCCCATCCTGATTGACGACAAGGGCATGGTGCTGGCCGGCCACGGTCGGTTGGCAGCCGCCAAATTGCTCGGCCTGGACACGGTACCGGTTCTTGTCGCCAGCGGGCTGACGGAAACCCAGAAGCGGGCCTATGTCCTGGCGGACAACAAGCTGGCGGAAAAGGCCGGCTGGGATCGTGAGTTACTGGCCCTGGAACTCGGCGATCTGGCAATCCTGCTGCCGGATCTCCAGTGCGACCTCACCATCACCGGTTTCGAGGCCGGAGAGATCGACCTGATCTTCCATGACCATGACACCCCCAAGGCCGATCCCGGCGACGAGATGCCGCCACCGTCGCCCGAGGCTGTCAGCCGCCGTGGCGATCTGTGGCTGCTGGGGCAGCATCGTCTGCTCTGCGGCGACGTTCGCTCGGCAGAGGACATGGATCGTCTGGTGGCGGGAAACATCGCCCGCATGGTCTTCACCGATCCGCCCTACAACGTCCCCATCGCCGGTCATGTTCAGGGCCGCGGCAAGATCAAGCACCGGGAGTTCGCCCATGCCTCCGGCGAAATGAGTGCCGAGGAGTTCGCGAACTTCCTACGCGACTCCCTGGGCAATCTGGCGCGCTGCTGCCGAGACGGCGCCATCGCCTTCGTCTGCATCGACTGGCGGCACCTGCACGAAATGTCTATGGCGGGATCCGCTGTCTTCTCCGAACTCAAAAATCTGGTTGTCTGGAAAAAAAGCACGCCCGGCCAGGGATCGTTCTACCGCAGCCAGCATGAACTGATCTTCGTTTTCAAGGTGGGCGAGGCCGAACATCTCAACAGCTTCGGCCTGGGGCAGCATGGCCGCACCCGCTCGAATGTATGGAGCTATCCCGGCACCAACAGCTTCCATGCCGGCCGCGCCGAGGAACTGGCCATGCACCCCACCGTCAAGCCAATCGCCCTGGTGGCCGACGCCATGCGCGACTGCTCGCTGAAGCATGACATCGTCCTCGACGGCTTCCTCGGCTCCGGCACCACCCTGATGGCCGCCGAGAAGATCGGGCGGCGATGCTTCGGCCTGGAGATCGATCCGCTTTATGTCGATGTCATCATCCATCGCTGGCAGGCCGCCACCAAGTTGGAGGCGGCGCTGGAGGGGGACGGACGCAGTTGGGATGAAATCCGCGCCGAACGGATGGAGGCCAACCATGAGTAAGCCCAAAAAGGAAAATTACGCCGTCGGCTATGCCCGCCCTCCGGTCTCCACCCAATTCCAGCCGGGCAAGAGCGGCAACCCCAAGGGACGCCCCAAGGGGGCGCGGAACTTTGCCGTCATGATCGAAGCCGAACTCATGGAACTGGTCACCATCACCGAGAACGGCAAGACACGGAAACTGAGCAAACTCGCCATCATCGTCAAACGGCTGATCAACAACGCCGCCCAAGGCGATGCCAAAGCCATCGCCACCTTGCTGCAATATGACCGCCAGACGGAAGCCAAAGCCCAGGCCGTCGCTGCCGCCAGCGAAGAGGCTTCCAAGCACGACCAGATGGTGATGCAGAATTTCCTTGAACGCATCCGTCAATCCACCCCGGCTCAGGAAACCGATCATGATGAGCCTTGAGGAATACCGAGCCATTCTGCGCCAGGATTTCCTGAGCTTCGTCGAACGCTCCTTCTACGAGCTCAATCCGCAGACCAAACTCAGCTTGGCGGGTTATCTAGAGGTCATGGCCGCCAAGCTGGAGGCCTGCCGCCAGGGCAAGATCAAGCGGCTGATCGTCAATCTGCCGCCGCGGCATCTGAAATCTCATACGGTGTCCGTCGCCTTCGTCTCCTGGCTGCTGGGTCACGCTCCCGCACTGCAGATCATCTGCGCCAGTTACGGCCAGGACCTAGCCGACAAACTGGCTCGTGATACCCGCAGGCAGATGAACAGTGCCTTCTACAAAGAGCTGTTCGCCACCCGCCTGTCGGATCGTCAGGCCGTACATGATTTTCTCACCACGGAAAATGGATGCCGCATGGCCACCTCGGTCGGCGGCGTCCTGACCGGGCGGGGCGCCGACGTCATCATCATCGACGATCCGCAAAAGCCCGACGAGGCCATGTCGGAGACTGGCCGCAAGGCGGTCAACGAATGGTACGAAAACACGCTCTTGAGCCGTCTCAACAGCAAGAAGGACGGGGTGATCATCATCGTCATGCAGCGCCTGCATCAGGATGATCTGGTCGGCCATGTCCTGGAATTGGAGGACTGGGAGGTGGTCTCGTTCCCCGCCATCGCCGAGGAGGATGAAGTTTTCCTCCTCGAGAGCCCCCTGGGCCGTCGGCACTACCACCGCAAAACTGGTGACGTCCTTGATCCTCACCGGGAATCCCAGGCGACATTGGCCGCCCTGCGTCAATCCATGGGACCCTACGCCTTCGCTTCCCAGTATCAGCAGAACCCCGTGCCCATCGGCGGCAATCTGATCCAGAAAGACTGGCTACGGTTTTATAGCCAAAAGCCGGAGCACTTCAGCCTGACCATCCTTAGTCTGGACACCGCCAGCAAGGCCAAGGAGATCAACGACTACAGCGTCGGCACCGTATGGGGCTATCAATCTGGCTCGTTCTATCTGCTTGATGTGCTGCGCAAACGGCTGATTTACCCCGATCTCAAGCGTGCGGTGGTGCAGATGGCCCAAGAACATCAGGTCGATAAGATCGTGATCGAGGACAAGTCCTCAGGCATCCAATTGCTCCAGGACTTGCAGGCCGAGGGATTATGCGGCCTGGTTCCTTATGCCCCTCTACCCGGCAGCGACAAGACCATGCGCCTGCTGGCCCAAACCACCGTCTTTGAGGCCGGCAAGGTCTTTCTGCCGGCAGAAGCGCCTTGGTTTGAAGCCTATATCCAGGAACTGACCGGCTTTCCCGGAACCAAGTTCGACGATCAGGTCGATTCCACCACTCAGGCCCTGGACTATCTGCGCAGCAAGGCAACGTCCCTGGTGTGGGAACGGCTGTGATCATCACCACCGCAAGGCAGCGGGCTTCGGCCCGCTGCCTTGCGGTGGCAGGAACGGCTGGATTGGGCCGAAAGCGGAACAGCCGCTTTTGAGACGAAGATTGATCAAAGCCGTCGTTGGTTTTGGGCGCTCATATCCACATCTTCCCCCGTCTCTTAGGTTCTAATGCGCAGGGGGAGAGAGACAGTGCAGGTCAAAATCGTGGGTTCAGAGGGTGGTCAGGAATGACGCTCATTCCAGAGGGAATTAATCGTGAGCGCAAGGGTGTTTCTCCCAGTAAAAATATCCGATTACTCATTTTAACTCTGATAGATTTGCCGAGCTTGCGCGGCTTCAGTGTGGAATTTTCTTGATCCTTGGGATTGGGCTCCATCATAGGTGTGCATGAGTTCCCAATTTTCACGAGCAGGTGCGCCATGTCCCTTCGCAAAGTTGATTTGAACCTGTTCCGTGTCTTTGACGCAGTAATGCAGCATCGCAGCGTCAGTGCAGCCAGCCGAGATTTACGCATCACCCCCTCGGCGGTCAGTCATGCCTTGGCGCGTTTGCGTCAGACTCTGGGGGATGATTTGTTTGTCTCCGGCGAAGTAGGCATGGAGCCAACACCGCGAGCCCTTCAACTGGCATCCGGCATTCGCAACGGCCTGGATAATTTTGAAGCGGCGGTTGGCGCTCCGACATTTGACCCGTCCAGAGCGGTCCGCACGTTCCGTCTCGCGGCAACCGACTACGCCAGCATTGTCCTCTTGCCAGCGTTGGTGGCTCATCTTGCAAAAACCGCCCCGCAAGTCGATCTAAGAGTCTTGCCAGCCGGTCGAATTGACGTCATTCGCCAACTTGACGAAGGCCGCATCGATTTCGTGTTCGGCTGGTTCAAGGATATTCCCGACCGGCTGCGCCAGAAAACGATCCTTGAGGACAGCGAGATCTTGCTGGTCCGCACCGGCCATCCTTTGACTGACGGTCCGGTGACGATGGAGCGATTGGCCGTATTTCCTCATATTGTTGTCGAGCTGACCGGCAGCGAAGGGCAAGCCGTCGATGGTTTTCATGACGAACGCGGAGCGTTGCGTCGGGTGTGGATCGAAAGACTGTTGTTGGAAATGAGCGAGGGCGCTGACGGTTTGATCGGTCGGATCGCCGTCTCTGTTCCACATTATCTGGCGGCACCACCATTGCTGCTTGCCAGCGATATGGTCGTCACCCTGCCTCGTCGTTTGGCCCATCATGTGGTCAAGCAGTCAGCCCTAACCATGTTGGAGCCACCGGGTCAACTGCTCGTCGGGACATTGGATGCAGTCTGGCATCAGCGGAGCGATCAGGATGACGGCAGTCGCTGGTTTATCGAGCAAGTATCTCAACTGGACTTCGGGTCAGCGCCATGAATCTGAATATTATGCAGTCCCATGATGAATAACTTTCAGTAACAAAAGCTCCGCTCTCCATGGAATATGGCAAGGATCGAGGGCGCATCCGTTCTCTCTCGGTCTCCATTCTGTCGGTATGAGATCAAGGGGGCACCATGAGCAGCCACGTCGATTCCTGTCCGCAAAAGGATGAACCGTTTCCTGCCTATCTTACATCCTTGACGACCGCCTACATGGATTACCTTGTCGACGCCGGCCAGCGGACCATCCTGTTTCTGGATGCCCTGCGCCAGCGAGGCAATATACATTTCAAGCAAAGCGAGAAAACCGCGCCAAACGTCCTTCGCTTTGATTACGAGTTGGTTCTCGACGGTCGGACATTCGAGCGTCCGGTCAATTATCTGCTGGTCCGAATTCGCGCACCCGATGATATGCCGCTCCATCCTCGGAAGCGTCCGTTCATCGTCTTTGATCCCCGCGCCGGACATGGCCCGGGCATTGGCGGGATGAAGAAAGACAGCGAGATTGGCGCCGTTCTGCAGGCCGGCCATCCGTGCTATTTCGTCGGCTTCCTGCCTGCTCCCATTCCCGGCCAGACCATCGAGGATGTTTGCCGCGCCCAAGCGGCTTTCATCGCCGCGGTGATCGAAAGACATCCCGATGCAGATGGGAAACCCTGCCTGATCGGCAACTGCCAAGCTGGTTGGCAAGTGGCCTTGACCTCCGCCATCAGACCCGATTTGGTTGGGCCGCTGATCCTGGCGGGTGCTCCGCTGTCCTATTGGGCCGGCGTCCACGGCAAGGCGCCGATGCGCTATACCGGCGGCTTGCTGGGTGGATCGTGGCAGGCCTCCCTGGCCAGCGATCTTGGCAATGGAATCTTTGATGGCGCCGCCCTGGTGCAGAATTTTGAAAATCTCAATCCGGCCAATACGGTTTGGAGCAAGAATTATAACCTTTACGCCAAGGTCGACACGGAAGCTTCGCGCTTCCTTGATTTTGAAACATGTTGGGGGAGCCCGGTCCTGCTGAACGGCGAGGAGATTCAGTTCATCGTCGATGAATTGTTCATCGGCAACAAACTGACGGCGGGGGAAATCCTGACCTCGGACGGAGTTCGGGTCGATCTGCGGAATATTCGCACGCCCATCGTGGTGTTCTGCTCCCACGGCGACGATATCACTCCGCCGCAGCAGGCCTTGGGGTGGATTCTCGACCTCTACGACAGCGAAGACGAAATCGTCGCCGCCGGTCAAACCATCCTCTATTCCCTGCATCCCAGCATTGGTCATCTGGGTATCTTTGTCAGCGGCTCGGTGGCGAACAAACAGCACGAGGAATTCGCCCAAAACATCGATCTAATCGACGCCCTGCCACCGGGACTGTTCGAGGCAACCTTTGCTCCCAAGGACGGAAGTTCGGCACATCCGGAACTGTTGCCGACCGATTATGCCATGACCATCCATCCCCGCTCTTTGGCCGACATCCGGGCTCTGGGTGGGAACAGTCCTGAAGATGATCTTCGCTTTGCCACCGTGGCCCGACTTTCGGAAATCAATCAGGGCCTCTATCGGACCCTGCTGCAACCGGCTGTGCGGGCAGTTTCCAACGAACAAAGCGCGGGATGGCTTCGCGGTCTCAATACCCATCGGCTTTGCTTCGAGATATTTTCTGATCGTAATCCCTGGATGGCGCCATTGGCCTCAGCCGCCGAAAGTGTGAAAGCCAATTGTCGTGCGGTGACATCGGACAATCCCTTCTCGGTCATCCAGGCCAACATGTCGGAGCAGATTAAAACGGCTCTGGATCTATTCCGCGACACGCGGGACCATTGGTTAGAGGAATGCTTCCTTCGGACCTATGGCTCGCCCTTGCTGCAAGCAGCTGTCGGATTGCAGTCGAAGCATAGCGAAGCCCACCGGCGCATCGGACGCGATGTCGAACGAGAAACGGCGGTTACTGAACAGATCGCTCGTCTGCGCCAGTCCTTTGCTGAGGGCGGAGGTGCAGAGGCCGTCAGCCGCGCCCTGATATATTTGCTGCGGGCGGCCCCTGGCATTGACGAGCGCAGCTTCGCGTTGCTGCGGTATCTGCGTCGGCAGCATCCGGTGACGGCGGGGATCACGCTCAAGGAATTCAAATCATTGCTGCGCAGTCAGCTTTTGCTGGTTCACCTTGATGAGAAGGCTGCCGTGGCTGCAATTCCGGGGCTTGTAACCGGCTCGGGTCTGGATTCAACTGCGCTGCTGGAAGCCTTGTGGCGGATTATATCGGCAGGCGGCGAGCCGTCGCCGGAGGTCGGCGAGCGCTACCACCGGTTAGAAAGTCTTCTGGGTCAGGTTGAGAAAAAGGCAGTGGGGCGCCAGCGTCAGCGCCCCGTTGAATAACAACGCTACCGTGGGCTCTCCAGCGCGTCGCTGGACGTCAGTTCTCCTGTAACGAAGGCCAATGCCGCGGCTGTGGTCAATACGCCAGCATAGGCGCGGGCGCGGGCCGACTGGGCCTGCGCCCGTTCGGTTGCGGCGGTGCTGGCGGCTGTAAAGGTGCCGACGCCGTGCTGGTAAGCGTCCAGAGCGGCATCCGCCGCCACATCGGCGGCATCCTCCAAGGATAGAGCGGCGGCATGCAGAGCCAGCGCGCTGGTCAGTTCGTCACGGGTGCGGGCGATCTGGCGAATGGCCTGATCCTGTGCCTTGGCCAATTCCGCTTCGGCGGTTCTTCTTTGAGAGCGGGCGATCTCCAGGCCCTTATCGCGCAGCCCACCGTCATAGAGTGGCAGCTTCAGGCGGAACAGGACTCCTGCCGCCGGTTCATCGACCCGGTAGGAGGGACCGCCGTTGATCGTAACCGAACCGATATTCCGATTGACCGATCCTTCCAGTCCGAGGGACGGATAATAAGTAGCTTCGGCGGCGACGACGCCGGCTTCGCCAGCCCGCAACTTGGCCAGGGAAGCGACGATGTCGGGACGCCGGGCCAGGGCCCGCTGGACCAAGCCATCGGCCGTCCCGGCCAGATTTTGCGGCAATCGCCGTCCTGAACTGTCGGCCAACGTCAGTTTGAGAGTTGGCGTGATCCCCATTGCCTCGAGTAGGGCGTGATAGACGTCGTTATCAGCAGCTTTGGCCTGCTCAAGTTCAAACACCGCTTTTGCCGTGCTCCGCCGGGCCATGGCGACTTCAGGAACCGTGGCCAATCCGCGTTCGCGCTTGGCCAGGACGGCCTCTTCCAATAGCTGCGCATTGGTCAGGGCGGTCTTAGCAACCCGAAGCTGCGCCCGTTGAGCATCAACAGCGAAATAGGCCTTGCTGACCTCGAAGATCAGCTTTTGATGCGCACCTGTGAAACCGACATCGGCAGCAGCGGATATCTGCTTCGCGGCATCGGCCAAGGCATCGCGCCGTCCGAAATCGAACAACAGCCATTTGACCACTAGGCCGGGCACCAACTCTTCGGTGTTGGCGGTGAAGTAACCCCGAGAATCCAAAGACTTAGGGATCGGTAGGGGTGTATGCTGATAGCCACCCAGGATCTCGGCGCTCAGTTCGGGAAGATAGCTGGATTCCACCACGCCCACCGCCAGGGCGGCTTGACGAGCCCGTTCCCAGGCAATGCGGGTTTCAGGGTTGAGGCGCTGGGCCAGATCGATCAGTTCCGGCAGGCTATAGGCATGAGCGGTGTCGATGGGGATCTCGTCGCCTCTACGCGGCAGGGCAGCGTCTGGCGGAACGGCGAAGACCGGGGGGAGAGCGCTTGTTTCCGGGACAACCTGGGCCTTGTCCGCCGTCGCTCCGAGGCCCGGCGGCAAAGCCAAAGGCCGACCTGAGGCGACAGAGACATCCCGTTCGGGGGGATGGCAAGCCGTCATTGTCAAGGGTGCCAGGACGAGGAGGCCTTTCAAAAGATGCTTCATCGGCTGGCCTCCTTCTCCACGTTACCACTTGCCTGGATCGCGGTCGCGAACCGAAGCGCTCGCTTATTCAGTTCCCTGCACCAAGCCGTCTGCCCAGCCGTCATATCCTCGGATTCCGAGAAAATCGGTTCGTTTGACGCGGTCATTCGGTATGGACTCTGGGACAACCATGCTGCCAGCATCTTTCGATAGGCCTCGGTTTCGCCGGCTTGCTCCAGAATGACCACGGGGCCCTTCAGCAGCTGTAGCAGGTCGATCTCCTTGGCGCCCATCCCACTCTCTTGCAGCCGACGCGGTTCGAATGAATCGAAGGACTGGAACCGACGAGCCTTCGTCAAGGCATCGTCGAAAGCGAACATCATGGCATCGGCGGGAGACGAGCCGCGCAGGAGTTCCGCCAGTTTGCCGACGGCCACCGCCAGTCCCTCTCGCGCCTGGGTGACGACGCTGACCGGCCAGACCGTGGAAAACACCAGGAAGACGATCAGGTTGCCGAGAAGAATGCCAACCATCCGGTCGCGGGCCACCGCCAGATCCACATGAGGGCCGGTGCCGACCAGAACGCAAAGAAAGAACGCCATGGCCATCTGCATCCCGGCATAGGCCAGCCGATCGCTGCTGGTGGCGATCCAGCCGGCAATGAAGGCGACCACGCCGATCAACAGGCAAAGATCGGTCACCGAGGTCAGAACCGGCATAAGAAAGACCACGGACGCCAACCCCAATCCACCACCGATCAAGGCCCCGGCCAGACGTAAGGTCATGCGATGGACGGTTTCCCCGATATTGCCAAAGGTGACGAAAAAGCAGGTGATCATGGCGGTACGGATGTCCGGCCAGTCGAGCAGGTTATAAGCGATATAGGCGATCATCACCGCCAGCGTGGTCTTCAGAGCGAAACGTAGATGCTCCGGGTTGGAAAAGGCGTCGTCGATCAGAAGACGGCGCGGTTCCGTCGCATGCGCCGCCTCTGTTGGGGGGGCTCGATCATGGGCGCGACGTTCGGCCAGAAGTCCGGGCAATTGGTCGATAACGCCTTGAATGCGGTGAAGAAGAAACGCCGCCTTAGGCTCGTCGTGGCAAACGCTCTCCGGAAAACGAGAGGAAAGGGGGCTTGGGAAGTATCCCTCCTGGTCCTCTGACAGGTGGCGGGCGGCCAAATGCAGATTTCGGCCACATTGTTCTGCCGCCGCCGTCAAGGCCGGTTCCTTGACATCAAGAGCCTGCCATTCAGCAGCCAGCGCCATGATATCCCCAGATCGTGCGGTCAGGGTTCGGTCGGCGGCAATACGTTGGGGGGAATGATGACGCGCCAACCCTGCCAGCTTCAGATAGCGTAATGGAGCGCCTGGTCCCGACCGCAGGAGGATTTGTTCGGAACGGACATTGTTTCCCTCCCCCAGAAAGAGCCGACCAGCCATCTCCAGGCGTTCCGCCAAAATCTGACGGAACAGTGTGTCCGGATCTCGGCCCGTCAATAGATTGGCCAGGACAACCGCTCCGATCGGCAGCATGACGACGACCCACAACCACAGAACCGTCTGAGTTAAAATCTCTGCCGGCGGCAGCGGCGCGGTCGGCGGGATTACGTCAATCAGGGTCAGGGCCACCGTCATGACAAAGCCGGTGGCGAAGGCAGCCGGTCCCAGCGTGGAAATCCGCGACAGAAATAAGCCGGTGAAGGCGATGGCGGCCATCAGCGGCAATCGCAAGCCCGGCTCGCCGGCGGAAATCATGTAGACGGCCAAGGCGGCAAAAACGGATAGCGTGGCTGCCACCGTCAAGATCGCGCCGGTAAGCGTCGTCGAGACGGTTTCCTCTTTCGAGGCGAAAAAGACGATATAGGCGGAATAAGCCGGCAGCGGGATGCGGAAGGTCTCTGCCGTGACGACAACCAGCACCGTCAGTGCCGTTATGCGCAGGACGTTGCTCAACCGTCCCGGCGACGGCGCCAGTTCGTCCCGTAGGAAAGCCAGAAAAGAAGAGGCTCCTTGGTCAATGCTGGTCGTCATGCCGGATCACAACGACGGCGGAGGCTCCGATACGCAGGATGTCTTGAGGCGGCTGGTCGAGCAGAATACGGACAGGAAACCGCTGGGCCAACCGGACCCAATCCAGTGTTTTGACGACGCGCGGCATATCGCCGGTCCGGGTGGCGTCGTCGGGCAGGACACCCCAGCCGATGCTGTCAATGTGCCCCGACAAGGGGCGGTCGGGCTGGGCCATTAGATAGACGGTGGCCGCCGTTCCCGGCGTCATTGCGGCGATCTCGGTTTCACGGAAATTGGCGACAGCGTACCAACGGCTGGTGTCGATCAGGGTGAAGATGGGATGACCAGCGCTGGCATATTCCCCAGCGGCAACATTCAGACCAATGACCTTGCCGTCAAACGGCGCCCTGACCACCGTCTTGTCGAGATCGCGCACGGCCAAGGCTTCGTTGGCCCGGCTGGCCGCCAGCTGTTCCTCCAGAGGACGGACGCTGCTGACGGCCTGACGTGCCGCCTGCGCCTGCTGCACCGCCTGATCGAGGGCGATACGGGCACTGTCTCGCGCGGTTCGTGCCTGGTCCACCTGTTCGGCGGTGACGAAACCCTTGCCGAGCAGGGGCTCTAGCCGGGCCAGGGTGCTGCTGGTCAAGGCCAGCTGGGCGCGCGCAGTGCCGATGCCGGTATGAACCGCGTCGGCACGGGATACCTGCGAGGCGACTTCATTCAAGCTGTCTTCGATCTTAGCTTCCAGCGCCCGGCTCTGCGCTCTTGCTCCGGCCAACTTCAGTTCATAGGGCTGCGGGTCAATGACGAACAGCACGTCCCCGGCATGGACGCTCTGATTGTTGCGGATACTCAGCGAGACGATTCGTCCGGAAACATCAGGAGCCAAATGCACGATGTCCGCCTCCACAAAGGCGTCGTCGGTGCGGGGACGGGTATCCAGCCGTCGGGCGACCAGAACGGCCGAAACCGCAAGGACAAGCACGACGGCCACAACGAACAGACGGGCGATGGTTTTGTGCATGGTGCCGCGCCCCTTTAATTGCCAAACCACAGGAGCCACAGCAGAAGCGTCAGAGCGATCGCTAAACCACCATAGACGGGTAACTTGGCCGGAACGAAAGCATCGATTCCAGCCTTGATCAATAGCAGGCGAATGGCGACGGATACCAGGATTCCGGTGAATGCGCAGAGCATCCAGGCGGGAAAGAAAGACCCAAGAAGGCTCTGCGAGGGGGCGTGATTGCATCCCGAGAGCAACAGGCACAAGGTCAGCGGCTGAAAGCCGCTAAACCTGGGTGATGATTGGATGCGGTCCTCTGTCATTGCGGTGCCATCTTTCTTCGTATTAGTCCCCGAAAATCCTCCGAGGTTAAACAGAAACCGTTGTGACGAATAATTTGATGGGAAGACCTCAATAACAGGGCAGGGCAACGTTCTCAAAATGAATTTTATTCAGCATGGCATTGAACGCAGCTCATTCTTGATAAAGCCCAGAGCGAGTTTTTCAGGCGAAGGAAAATGGGGATTTCGCTGCCCGTTTCCGCGTAACGCCACCTATATTCCGACCAAACGGGCACTAATGCTCAATTATAAGCAGATGTCCGCTTTCGTGATACTTCCTCTGACTGGAATGGGCGCAGAGCAGTCCCGCTGGGGCAGAGAGCGAGAGGGTGGTTCTGCACGATTTCAACCGGTGAAGCGAACATCGTGTCGCCCCACCGGCCTGTTCTCGGAGCTTCTCGTGATGAATGTGCTCAAGTGGTCCGCTTCACTGTTTCTTCATGGCGTCGTCGCCGGTGGCGTCTTTGGTCATGCCGTCCTTCTTCGCAGGCATTTTCGTCATGGCATCCTTGGACATGGTGTCTTTGCCCATGGCGTCTTTCGACGCGGCATCCTTGGTCATCGTACTCTTCGGCATGGCGTCCTTGGACATGGTGTCCTGGGTCATGTCGTCGCCCGCAAAAGCGCTGGTGGCGCCCGTAGCCAGGCAGAGGGAGATGGCAACGGCAGTCAAGATCTTCATGGCTCACTCCTGGATTAAGGATCGGAGATGACGATCTCCGCCCGTCGCCACTATTTCCCGCCGATGGTCCCGAAGTCCTCCCGCAGAGTTAAATAAATCGTGATATCTGTTCCGCAGGGAAATGAGGGAGAATAAGCAATTCCCAGGCCTTATAGGAAACCTCATGGAGCGGCCCAAGCGAATCCTGATCGTCGAGGATGATGCCCATATCGCCGAGTTGCTGCGGATGCATCTGCGTGACGAAGGCTATGCCGTGGAGCATGCCATTGACGGTGATCTCGGCATGCGCATGCTGGACGAGGGAACCTGGGACATGCTGGTACTGGACTTGATGCTGCCGGGCATCGACGGTCTGGAAATCTGCAAACGGGCGCGCACCATGGCCCGCTATATCCCCATCATCATCACCAGCGCCCGATCCAGCGAGGTGCATCGCATCCTGGGGCTGGAACTGGGTGCAGATGACTATTTGGCCAAGCCCTTTTCAGTTCTGGAGTTGGTGGCGCGGGTGAAGGCCTTGTTGCGTCGCACCGATGCTCTGGCCCGTAACGCCCGCCTTGAATCCGGGCAGTTGGAGATCCATGGCCTGATCCTCGATCCGGTGGCCCGTTCGGCTTCTCTGGAAGGGCGCCCCCTGGATCTCACCCCGCGTGAATTTGACCTGCTGCATTTCTTCGCCCGTCATCCCGAGCGGGTGTTTTCCCGCCTCAGCCTGCTCAACGAGGTCTGGGGCTACAGCCACGACGGCTACGAACATACAGTCAACACCCATATCAACCGCCTGCGCACCAAGATCGAAGCCGATCCGACCGATCCGAAACGCATCCTGACGGTTTGGGGGCATGGCTATAAGTTTTCCGCCGGAGAAAAGAGATGAGACGGCTCAGGCTGGCCCAGCGCCTTTCCCTGGTGTTCGCCGTGCTGCTGCTGGCCTGCAGCGGTATTTCGGCTTGGTTGCAAATCCATTCGAGCAGCCGACACGAACAGGCGGTGGCCCAGCAGCTTTCCGCCGGACTGGCGGCCCATATCGCCGGCACCGCCCAATTGATGGACGTCGACGGCTGGCGGCCGGATGCCGTGCGCAGCCTGTTCGACAAACTGATGGCGGTCAATCCGTCGGTCGAGGTCTATCTGCTGAATAACGATGGCAAGATCGTCGGCAATGCCGCACCTCCGGGGCATCTGAAACGCGAGCAGGTGGCGCTGGAGCCGATCCACCAGCTTCTGTCCGGCGCCTCGCTGCCGGTGTTGGGCGATGATCCGCGCGGCCTTGGAACCCTCAAGGTGTTCAGCGCCGCCCCGGTGCAGGTTGACGGCCGCCAGGCCGGTTACGTCTACGTCATTTTGCAAGGCGAAACCCGCGACGCTTTGGCCGCCAGATTGTCCAGCGACGCGGTTCTGCGCATGACCCTGTGGACCACCATCCTGGTGGCTCTGCTCGGCCTGCTCATGGGGTTGACGGCCTTCCGGTTGATCACCAGGCCTTTGCAGGCCTTGACTGAGGCGGTGCGCAGTTTCGACGCCAATGGCGAAATCGCCGCCGCATTGCCCATGGACGATCAGGGGGACGAGATCACCGTCCTGCGTTCCGCCTTCGCCCAGATGGGACAACGCATCGCCGAGCAATGGCGGGAACTAACCCGCCAGGACCAGCAGCGCCGCGATCTGATCGCGAACATCTCGCACGATCTGCGCACGCCGCTGACGTCTCTGCACGGCTATCTGGAAACTCTGCGGCTGAAAGACGACAGCTTGAGCCCCGCCGAGCGGCTGCGTTATCTGGACATCGCTCTGAGCCAGAGCGCCAAGGTCGGGAGACTGGCCCAGGAACTGTTCGAACTGGCCCGCCTGGAATCCGGGCTGGTGCAGCCTGAATGGGAAAGCTTTTCCCTGCCCGATCTGGTGCAGGATGTCCTGCAGAAATTCGAACTGGCCGTCCAGGCTCGCCGGCAGCATCTGTCGGCGGACATTCCCCTGGCCTTGCCGGTTGTCCGCGCTGATCTGGGGATGATCGAGCGGGTGCTGACCAACCTTCTGGACAACGCCATCCGCCACACGCCCGAAGACACGCGGATCACCGTGACGGCGCAGGCCATGCCCGAAGGGGTCCGGCTGGAAGTCGGCGATACCGGCCCCGGCATTCCCGAGACCCTGCGCGCGGATCTGTTCTGCCGCGCCTCGGGCGGGTATCGCAATTCCTCCCACAGCGGCGGCTTGGGGTTGGTGATCGTGCAGCGCATTCTTCAGCTGCATGGCGGCGGGATTCAACTGGCCGACGGGCTGGACAAGGGCGCGGTGTTTCGCTTCACGCTTCCCCTCGCTTGAGCGGTTATCACGATAAATTTAACTCTTCGGGAGGACTTCGGGACCGGAGAATCCACATCTTTAAGCCATCCACTCCGATCATTCAGCGAGGATGCGATGGTTTCCAGACGATCTTTCCTTCTGGCCGGTTCTGCGGCCGCGACAGTGTTGGCCGACGGTTTGTTCCCCTGGAGCTGGTCGCGGGCCGACAGCTACGAGGTGTCCTTGAGCGATGCCCAGTGGCGGGCAAAGCTGACGGCGGCGCAATATGACGTCCTGCGCCATGAAGGCACCGAACACCCCTTCACCAGCCCCCTCAACGACGAGCATCGTCCTGGCATCTTTGCCTGTGCCGGCTGCGCTCTGCCGCTGTTTTCCTCGGCGACGAAATTCGACAGCCACACGGGCTGGCCCAGCTTCTGGGCTCCGCTGAAGGATGCGGTGGTCGAGCGTTCGGACAGCAGCTTCGGGATGCTTCGCACCGAAGTGCACTGCCGCCGCTGCGGAGGGCATCTGGGACACGTGTTCGATGACGGCCCCAAGCCCACCGGCCTGCGCTACTGCATGAACGGCGTCGCCATGACCTTCGCGCCGCAGGCCGTCTGATTGCCCATTCCAGATAAGGCGAATCCTATGCTGCTCTTGCTTCTGGCCTATCTCGGCGGTGTTCTGACCATTGCCAGCCCCTGTATTCTGCCGGTTCTGCCGTTCGTTTTCGCCCGGGCCGACCAGCCGTTTGTCCGGAGCGGGTTGCCGTTGTTGGCGGGAATGGCCCTAACCTTCGCTCTGGTCGCCACTCTTGCCGCCGTCGGTGGTGGCTGGGTGGTCGAAGCCAACCAATATGGCCGCTGGTTGGCCCTGGCTCTGATGGCATTGTTCGGGCTGACCCTGCTGCTGCCGCAATTGGCCGAGCGCCTGACCCATCCGCTGGTCTCGGTCGGCGCACGCCTGTCGGAAACCGCACAGACCGCCAGCCAGCCCCGCCCCGGTTCGTCCTTCCTGTTGGGCATTGCCACCGGCCTGCTATGGGCGCCCTGCGCCGGACCGATCCTGGGGCTGGTCTTGACCGGAGCGGCGCTTCAAGGCGCCAGCATCGGCACGACCCTGCTGCTGTTGGCCTATGCCGCCGGAGCCGCAACGTCTCTGGCTTTGGCTCTTCTGGTCGGCGGCAAGGTCTTTGCGGCGATGAAGCGTTCGTTGGGGGTTGGAGAATGGTTGCGGCGTGGACTCGGCGCCGTGATGTTGGCGGGTGTCGCCGCCATTGCTTCGGGTTTGGATACCGGTGCGCTGGCGCAGCTGTCCACGGCATCCCTCGGCGGGGTCGAACAATCCCTCGTGGACCGGTTCGCCACGTCTTCTCGGTCCGCCCATTCCCCTGCGAAACCCATGGAAGGGGTGAGCAGCGCCGCGCTTGAACTCTCCGACGAAGGACCGGCACCGTCGTTGGACGGCGCGGTGCAGTGGTTGAATTCAGCTCCTTTGAAGGCCGCTGACCTGCGGGGAAAAGTGGTGCTGGTGGACTTCTGGACCTATTCCTGCGTCAACTGCCTGCGCACCTTGCCGTATGTGAAAGCCTGGGCCGAGAAGTACCGTGCTCAGGGGTTGGTGGTGATCGGTGTCCATGCTCCCGAATTCGCCTTCGAGCGCGATGTCGGCAACGTCACCAAAGCTCTCGGGCAGCTGGGCATCACTTATCCGGTGGCGATCGACAACGACTACGCTATCTGGAAAGCCTTCAACAACGAATACTGGCCGGCCCACTATTTCATCGATGCCCGGGGGCATATCCGCCACCATCATTTCGGGGAAGGCGGATACGCCGAGTCCGAACTGATGATCCAGACTCTGCTGCGCGATGCCGGCGCTCAAAATCTCGAGACCGGACTGGTCGATGTCCAGGGCCAAGGCGTGCAACAGGCGGCAGACCGCGGTGGCCAACGCTCTCCCGAAACCTATCTGGGCTATGCCCGTGGGGAACGCTTCGCCTCTGGGCCGCTTGTCCCGGATCAGGGGAAAGGCTATGTCGCCCCCGTCCACCCGGCCCTTGATGACTGGGGGTTGGCCGGGTCTTGGGCCATCGGGCCGGAGCATGCCCTGCTTTCCGGGCCGACGGGGCGAATCGTCTATCACTTCCATGGCCGCGATCTGCATCTGGTGCTCGGCCCTGGCCCTGAGAGGAAGCCGGTTCGCTTCCGCGTCAGCCTAGACGGCCAAGTGCCCGGCGAGGCCCACGGCGTTGATATCGCGCCTGACGGAACCGGCATCGTCACCGAACAGCGGCTTTACCAACTGGTGCGGCAGTCCGATGCGGTGCGGGACCGCATTTTCAGCATCGAGTTTTTTGACCCCGGCGTCGCCGCCTATGCCTTCACCTTCGGCTGATTGCAAGCGAGGTTCATCATGATCAAGTTTCCCACCATTCTAGCCGCTGCCGGCATGATCCTGTGCCAAAGCGTCGCCCATAGCGAAGAAGCCGTCGCCATCGCCCCGCCCTCCCAGGACGAAGCGCCCAGCAACAGCCACGAGGAGAAAGCCGTATTGGCCGGCGGCTGCTTCTGGGGTGTCCAAGGCGTGTTTCAGCATGTCCTGGGAGTTTCACGCGTCGTGTCCGGCTATGCCGGAGGCAATGCCAACACCGCCCAGTACGAAACCGTCGGCAGCGGCGTCACCGGCCACGCCGAATCGGTGGAGATCACCTTCGACCCGGCTCAAATCTCTTACGGCTCCTTATTGCAGATTTTCTTTTCAGTCGCCCATGATCCCACCGAGGTGAACCGCCAGGGGCCCGACAGCGGCAGTCAGTACCGTTCGGCCATCTTTCCGATGACGCCGGCCCAGCACCAAATCGCCCAAGCCTATATCGCCCAGTTGGATACCGGCCACGCATTCCGCGCCCCCATCGCCACCCGCGTCGAGGATGGCGCCCATTTCTATCCGGCCGAGGATTATCATCAGAACTTTCTCGCCCTACATCCCAGCTACCCCTACATTGTGGTCAACGATCTGCCTAAGATCACGCATCTCAAGCAGATGTTTCCTGCTCGCTATCGTGAGAAGCCAGTCCTGCAGGAATGAGCAGTCTGAGGTATTTGATGAGGATATTCGAAATACTTGAGTTTCGCCTCGCGTCACGCGGGGAGTCGCCAAAATAGATACCCGCCCCTTCAAACTGGCGCTACATTCTCGTCTGAAAAAATATCCGGTAGAAGAGGCAGGCGTCCGGTTTTTTTACACATGTTTGGTGGCATCGACACCAGCGGTGTCCGCTCCTGGCGGACGAAAATAGGAAGCGGAACGGCTGGCTTGGGTGCAAAGTGGATTGGGCAATACGCATCGTGTTGGGCTCTGAGAAACAGCGCGGTGTTAAGCGCACCTTGCGCAACTCAGCTATCGTTGAGATGTTCGCGAAACTCAACTCTATGCCGAAGCGGCAATTATCATTTCTAACCTCTTTCGCCCAAACTGATCGGCCGTGAGCCGATGGCGTTTCCAGAAACCGAATCGACCGCGACAGGTTTGATTTCCAACCCCGATTCGGCATCAAAGAAACGTGTCGAGGTTTCCTGATCCCGATGGCGCAGAGCCCATGCGCCGATCATTACAATAATCGGCATGAAATCCTGGCCCGCCTGCGTCAGCACATATTCATCGCGTGGTGGATGGTCGGAATAGCGCCGCTTTTCCAGCAGCCCCTCTTCGGTCAAGGCGGTCAGGCGCTTGGTCAAGATGGTCGGCGCAATTCCCAAATTCTTACGAAATTGATCGAAACGGGTCAGCCCTTGGCTCGCGTCCCTGAGGATCAGAAAGCTCCAGCTGTCGCCGGCGCAGGCAAGGCCACGCGCAATCGGACAAGGGTCATCGGACAGATTCATTTCTGTAGGTATCTTTTTGATAGTGACTGCATATTGATTCGATAGTAGCATGCTTTTCATCGGCGCTCCAGTGGGAGTCCGACCGTGATGACATGGAGTGAAAAGCATGAGCAATTCAGGCAAGGGGATCGCCCTGGTGACCGGTGCGTCCGGGGGGATCGGAGAAATTTACGCCGAACGTCTGGCACAAAGAGGGCTGGATCTGATCCTGGTGGCGCGCAGCAAGGAGCGCTTGCAGGAAAATGCCGATCGTATCAGCCGCCAAACCGGCCGGACCGTCCAAGTTCTGGTGGCGGATTTGACCAAGTCCGAAGGCATTTCCGCCGTCACCGAACGGTTGGAGAAAGATGCCTCGATCACCCATCTGATCAACAATGCCGGCATGATGCTGCCCGGCGCCTTCCTCGATCAGGATGCAAAAGGCACCGTCGATCTGATCACGCTCAACGTCACGGCACCGACCCTCCTGGCTGCGGCGGCGGCTAAAGTTTTTCTGTCTCGCAAGCAGGGCAAGATCGTCAATATCGGTTCGGTGGTCAGCTTCCTTCCCGAAATGTTTGGCGGGTCCTATGGCGGCTCAAAGGCTTATATCCTGAATCTATCCCAATCTCTTTCCGCTCAGTTGAAGGATAGCGGCGTCCAGGTTCAGGCCGTTCTGCCGGGGCCGACCCGGACCAGTATTTGGAAACATAACGGAATGGACCCGGACGCCATGCTCCCCGGCAAGATCATGGCGGTCGAAGACTTGGTCGATGCCGCCCTGGTTGGACTCGATGCCGGAGAAACGGTGACGATTCCCAGCCTGCCGGATGAAGCACTTTGGGCACAGTTCGAGACTTCCCGTTTCGGGTTGGCTCCTCATCTTGCCCAGCGCGATGTCGCCGCCCGATATCGGGTGCAAAATGGATAAGCGCCGCTCTACAGCCCTGATTACGGGGGCATCTGGCGGGATCGGAGCCGAGATCGCGGGCTCTCTGGCCGCACGAGGATATGATCTGGTGCTCACCGGGCGGGATACATCCGCCCTGGTGGGTATCGCGGAGAACATCCGGGCAGCCCATGCCGTTGCCGTGACGACGATCTCCAAGGACTTAGCGCAGAATAATGCGGCGAAAGAGCTGGTGGACGATATCGCTGCGCGGGGCATCATCATAGATGTGCTGGTCAATAATGCCGGTTTAGGCTTTGTGGGAGCCTTCAGCGAAATGAGCGTTGCCGACGTCTCCCGAATGGTTGCAGTCAATGTCACGGCTCTGACCGAGCTGACGGGATTGTTATTGCCCGACATGATCAAGCGGCGAAGCGGGCGCATTCTCAACATGAGTTCGGTCGTGGGGTACCAGCCGGGAGGTCCCGGCATGGCGGTTTATTTCGCCACCAAGAGCTATGTTCTGGCGCTGTCGCGGGCACTATCGCGGGAATTGCGAGGTACCGGCGTCAGCCTGACCGTGGTCAGCCCGGGTCCCGTCAAAACGGCCTTTGGCGGGCGTTCAGGAATGAACGGAACGATGGTTGGCAAGCTGGTCAAGCCGATGGATGCGAAAGTCGTGGCCAAGGCCGCCGTTCGCGGACTCCTGACGGGCCGCCGGACCGTCATTCCCGGGTTTCTGGCGAAAATTCTTGCCTTTGCCGGAGAGCTGCCGCCGCGCGGCATCGCCCTTGAGGTCAATAAGTTTCTGTTCAAGCATTGACCGCACTGCTTTTCGCCTTGGGAAGCGTTTCGATCCTAGTCGAGGTCGTTATCACCGCAAATCCAAGGATGTTATAAGGCCAGTGGTATTTCCAACCGTCATTTGGGGAGGGCATGTTTCATCCCTCCCCATCATCATGCCTTCAACTGGGAAAGCACCGGCCGAATTCCTTGAGCTTGGCCGGCGAGCCTTGCAGGCGGATGCGACCGCGCACGATTTCCCAGGCCAGCTTGCGTTCGTGCCGCAGAAAGCCCAGCCAAGCCTCGCTATCGGCCCGAACCACCAGATCGGCCTTGCCTTCCAGTCCCGGCTGCACGGAAATCCGCTGGTCGCGGATGTCCACCGTGGCCTCCATGCTTTCCTTGCCATGGAAGCGGAAATGATAGCGGGCGGCGATCCCTTGCGATCGTCCGCGCTGGAACACCAGCGGCAGCATGGTCATGAGATTGGCGATCGAGGCGGGACTGCGGCCGCTGCCGATGCGGCGGATTTTCTTATGTGGATAGGTCGCGGCGACATGGGCTTCGGCGTCTGAGCCGGGAACCACGAACACGGTTTCGGCACGTTCGCGCAAAGGCCCGACCACTTCGCGGAAATGCGGCTTGCGGTCGGCCATGAAGCTGACCGCCTCGTCTCCCGCCGGGCAGACGGAGACGCAATAATCGCAATGGGTGTTGGCCTCGTATCCCAGGCTCTGCCACCAGGAAAGCGTCTCGGCGTCGCTGACCCGTCGGCGATAATCGTGACGGTTCTTCGAATCTGCCAGGGTATGCACCCATTCGACGAATCCTCCCACCTTTTCCCGGTAGTTGTGGGTCATGCAGCTGCCGAAATCGAAATGCCCGTCCTTGGCGATGGCGCCGGTGGGGCAGGCCACCGCGCACATATTGCAGTCGATGCAGGGTGATTCGGATAATGGATTCCCGACCTCCTCATCCTGCGGGGAAACATCCAAGGCGATGGCGCCAAGATAGAGGTCCGAGCCGAAACGGGGATGCAGCACCATGCGGTTCTTGCCCATCAGGCCCAATCCGGCCTCCTCGGCCAGGATCTTTAATGGCACCACGAAGGGCGGGCCATCGCTGCGGTTGAATTCGAAGGGGAACAGACCCGAGATGCCCAGCGAGCGAATTCCCGCATCCTCCAGCTCTCGTACCGTTTTATGGATGATTTCTTTGACATCGTGGCCGCCCGACGTGAACTCGGCCGACGAAATGCTGCGCATGGGCGAGCGAAGGGCATGGCGGTTGAGCCGGCGGGCGAAGACCAGGAAGCTCTTCGCCCAGGGAACGGCACGCAAGATACCGTCCCGCTGTCCCGCCAACCGTGGACGGTCCAATTCGACTAAGGCGACGTCGTCGGCCCCGGCGGCGCGGCAGATAGCCTTGAGATCGGCAGCGGCCAAGGTTGTGGATGTTCGTTCAAAAATCATGATGGAACGCCCGGCTATTGTTGAAAGGGGTCAGACCTGTGCGAAGCCGCCGTCGACGAACAATTCGACGCCGGTGATGTAACTGCTGTCGTCCGAAGCGAGGAACAGCACAGCCTTGGCTACCTCGTCGGGTTGCCCCAGCCGTCCCAGCGGCACCAGCGTCGCCAGCGCCTTACGGCGTTCCTCGCCAGCAGGATTCGAGGCCAACAGGCCAGCGAAACCGGGCGTATCGGTGGAGCCGGGGCTGACGGCGTTGACCCTGATGCGCCGGTCCTTCAGATCGGTCGTCCAGGTGCGGGCGAAAGAGCGCACGGCGGCTTTGCTAGCGGAATAGACGCTGTTGGCCGCCAATCCCTTGCTGGCGACGATGGACGCGTTCAGGATGATCGAAGCGCCATCAGACAATAGCGGCAAAGCCTTCTGCACCGTGAAGAGCAAGCCTTTGACGTTGACGTCGAAAATGGAATCGAAGAATTCCTCGGTGACCTGGGCCAGTGGGCGCAAGGTCGCCGCACCGGCATTGGCGAAGATGATGTCGAGCCGGCCCATTTCCTCGTGGATGCGCGCATAAAGCCGATCAAGCTGGTCCAGCTTCGAGACGTCGGAGCAGACCCCGGCGGCATTGTCGCCGATGGCTTCGACGGCGGCGCTTAACTCGGCTTCGCGACGGCCGGTGATGTAGACGAACGCACCTTCCGCAGCAAACAGCCGGGCGGTGGCCAAACCGATGCCGCTGCTGCCGCCGGTGACGAGGGCGATTTTGCCATCCAACTTACCCATTTGAAGATCTCCTGCTCCAAGACATTGGGAATCAGTGCGCATCCGCAGACGGCTGGGTCGGAGCACCCACCTTGCGCAGAAGCGGAACCAGGAATGTCACGGCGGCGAAGCAGACCATCACCACCAGGAAGGCGTCGGCGTAAGTCTGCGTCTGTGCCTCGCGCAGGGTCAGGGACCACAGCGCCTTCAAGGCCGCGGCCTGTCCACGGACAACATCGCCGTTCAGCGCCAAGGTTTCTCCGGCTGAAAGCCGTTGCATCCATCCGGCCATGGCGGCATTGCCGACAGTCAGATGTTCGGCCAAGCGCAAAAAATGCAGATTGGTACGGTCGTTCAGGATGGTGCCGCAGGCGGCGATGCCGATGGCACCACCCAGATTGCGCATCAGGTTGAACAGGCCAGAGGCCAGTCTCAGCCGTTCGGGGGCCAGCCCGCCCAGGGTCAGGGTGACGGTGGGAGCCACCATGAACTGCTGGGAAAAGCCGCGCAAAGCCTGGGGCAGCAGCAGCTCGCGCCAGCCCCAGTCATGGGTGATCGGCAGGAACAGCAGCATGCTGAGGGTGAAGATGGCGAAGCCCAGCATCAGTAGCCAGCGCAGATCGATCCGCCGCGCCATAAAGGTGTACAGAGGGATGGCGCTGACCTGGAAAATGCCGGTCGAAAACACCGCCAGACCGATATCCAGCGCGCTGAATCCGCGCACCCGGCCCAGGAACAGCGGGGTCAGATAAATCACCGAAAAGATGCCCAGCCCGGTGACGAAGGAAAACAGGCAGCCCAGCGAGAAATTCAGGCTCTTCAATGCCCGCAGATCGACGATGGGATGAGCGAAGCTCAGGCTACGCCAGACGAAGGCGACGCCCGACAGGCCCGAGATCCAGGCAGTGGTGCGGATCGTCTCATCCGACATCCAGTTCCAGCGCGGCCCCTCCTCCAGGGTATATTCCAAGGTGCCCAGGAACAGCGCCATCAGGATCATGCCCAGATAGTCGGCTCCCTTCAGCAGTTCGGGATTGGGCCGGTCGACATGCACCATCAAGGGGACCACCACCGCGACGAACAGTCCCGGCAGCAGATTGATGAAAAACAGCCAATGCCAGGAATAATGATCGGTGATCCAGCCGCCGACGGTCGGCCCCAAGGTCGGCGCCAATGACGCCAACGAACCAATCACCGCCGCCGAGATGACGCGCTGATGTCCCTGGAAGAAGGCGAACGAGGTGGTGAAGACCGTCGGGATCATCGAGCCGCCGAGAAAGCCCTGCAGGGCGCGGAAGACGATCATCGACTGGATGTCCCAGGCCCAGCCGCACATCAGGCTAGTGATGGTGAAGCCGGCGGCCGAGACGGAGAACAGCCAGCGGGTAGAGATGACTCGCGACAGCCAACCCGAGAGAGGAATGACGATGATCTCGGCGATCAGATAGCTGGTCTGCACCCAGGCCACCTCGTCGGTGCCGGCCGACAACCCGCCGCCGATATCGCGCAGCGAAGCCGAGACGATCTGAATATCCAACAGCGCGATGAAGAACCCCACAGCCATGGTGGCAAAGGCGAAGACCTTGGCGCTGGTGCTCATCTCATGGGGCGCGGTGGTCATGGCCTCAGCCTTTCCGGCGCTGATCGACGGACGCGGTGACGGAAAGACCGGGGCGCAGCAGCCCCAGATCGCCGGCGGAGCCATCCAGCTGCACCCGGACCGGAACGCGCTGGACGATCTTGGTGAAGTTGCCGGTAGCGTTCTCGGCGGGCAGCAGGCTGAACTGCGCACCGGTGGCTGGCGCCAGGCTAGCAACATGACCATGGAAGGTCTGGCCGGGCAGCACGTCGGCCTCGACGATCACCGGTGCGCCGGGATGCATATGGGCCAGCTGGTTTTCCTTGAAATTGGCATCTACCCACAAGCCCTTGGCCGGCACCACCGAGACCAGGGCGGCTCCGCTGGTGGCATAGGAGCCCTGACGGGCGCTGCGGTTGCCGATCACGCCGTCGAACGGGGCTCGTAATTCGGTATAGCCCAGATTGAGCTGGGCGGTTTCGCGATCGGCCTCGGCGGCGGCCAGGGCGGCTTCAGCCTGCTGTTTCTGGGTGTCGATCACCTCCAGCTGGCGTTCCGCCGCTTCCAATCCCGCCTGGGCCCGCTGCTGGCCGGCCAAGGCCTGCTTATAGTCGGCGTCGGCCTTCTGAAAGGCCTGTACCGAGACCGCCGAAGTGGAAGACAGATTGCGATAACGGACCTGATCATCATGGGCGCGGACGGATTCGGCCGAGGTGGAAGCGACGCCAGCCCGCGCCTCGGCCACCTTGGCCTGCTGCAAATGACGCGACGCCTCCAGATTGGCCAGGCTGGCGTGCTGGCCATCGACCAGCGCCTCGGCCTTGGCCAGGGCAGCGCGATAGTCGCGGTCGTCCAGCTTGACCAGAAGATCGCCAACATGGACCTCTTGATTATCCTCGACCGCGACCTGGGCGATGAAGCCGGCAACCTTGGGAGCCATCACCGTCACATCACCACCGACATAGGCGTCGTCGGTGCTTTCGATGAACCGGCCTTCAGTCCACCAGCCATAACCGTACCAAGCGCCGCCCAGAACAATCATTGTTCCCAGGCCAGTCAGCATTCGCAGCGAAATGCCCATCTTTCCCTCCGTCAGGTCTGTGACTGGCCGATCTGGCCGGTGTGACGTTGGCGGGTGCGTTCGTCAGCGGCCGGACCGGGAGCCGAACGGAACACCGGATCGGACAAGAGGCGGCCGCTGACGCCGTCCATCATCACCGGCTCGGCGATCTGGCCGGTTTCCTGATTGACGATCAGCACGCTGGCCCCTTCGGGTGCGAAATGCTTGTTGCCCCAGGTCAGCAGGGCCTGCAGCACCGGGCGGAAATCGCGGCCGCGTTCGGTCAGGACATATTCGAAACGCGGTGGCCGATCATTGTATTGACGCCGGTCCAGCAATCCGGCCTCGACCAGACCATTCAGGCGCTTGGTCAGCATGTTGGGGGCGATTCCCAGGCTTTTCACGAATTCATCGAAGCGACGCAGCCCATGAAAGCAATCCCTTAGAATCAGGATACTCCACCATTCGCCAACGCGCTCCAGACTGCGGGCGATGGGGCATTGCATATTGCCGAAGCTCTTGCGTTGCATGACGGGCACCCCTAGTAACTTTCATTATGAAAGCCATAAGATGCTAGTCACTATCATATTGCAAGTTATTTTTTAGGAGACCTAGGGCGCGAAGCAAGCCTTCGGGCAGGAGCGGTCGTGGTAGTCGCCCGGCGTGGTTCAGTGCGATAGACGGCGCGTGAGCGCCGTCTTTATCGATCGCAGTGGCAATCAATGGCTATCTCGAGCCGAAAGCGGACGGGTGGCGTCCGCCACCGTCCGCACTGCCGACCCGACAAGGCGTCAATACGAGAGGGATTCCTCGGTTTCCATCGTGGCTCCGCAAATTTTCACGGCCCGAGGCCCCTACGGAGGCAACGCAGGTTAGCCTAGGCCCCTATGCGGAGGAACTTGCACAAGTCTTTTCGACTAAGACTACCGCATCCGTGTTCCCGCCGGCCCGGCGGCGATGATCTGGTCGATGCCGTCGAGGAAGGTCTTCAGGACGGGAGAGGTGTTATCTCGGCGATAACCGACGGCAAGATCAATGGTCGGTGGTGTGCCTTTGAGCGGTCGGCTGACCACCGACCAGGGCAGCAGCGGTTCCACATAAGCCGGCAGCAACGCCACACCGCGGGTCGAAGCGACCAGCGACATGCCCATGGCGAAATTGTCGATGAAATGGCTGGGGGTGATCCGAACTCCCACGCGCTCAAGATAATCCGCGACCACGTTCCGCAGAACATGGGGGACATCGGAAAACCCGACGAAGATTTCACCCTCCAGATCGTGGGGATCGATTTCCCGTTGCGCGGCGAGGCGGTGGTCGCTGGGCAGAATCACCACCAGCGGCTCGGCGGCGATGACTTGGTAGGAAACGTCTGGCCGGGGCTCGACGCGCAGGAAACCCAGATCGATCTCGCCCCGTTGCACCGCGTCGGCCAGATCGGGGGAATAGAGGCTGACCACCTTGAATTCGATCTTGGGAAGTTCGGCCCGCAGGATATTGGTGACATGTCCCAGCCAGTCAACCTCCTGCCCGGTCAGGAAGCCCACTGAAAAGGTGGCCTTGGCCGGCCGCGCCGCCCGACGGGCAGCTAGGATCGCCTCGTTGGCTTGTCCTAGTGCCAGACGGGCATGGTCCAGAAAAACACGACCCGCCGCCGTCAGTTCGACGCCCCGAGCCCCCCGAAGAAACAGTCGTGCACCGACTTCCTCTTCCAAGTCACGCAATTGACGGCTGAGCGACGGCTGCGCCGTATGCAGCCGTTTCTCGGCGGCCAGGGTGACGCTGCCTTCTTCGGCGACGGCGACGAAATAACGGAGATGGCGCAGCTCCATGATTAATCCATACCTTTCAGGCATGCCTTGGGGACATACAAAGTCTTTTTCACCGACGCTGGCGAGGGCTAGCCTTCACTCCAACGGAAGGACGCCATGACCGGAAAAATGGATCACGGAGAGCCTGACCAAAGCCAATCATGGCTATGTAGCTAATTGTTTTCAAGGAGTTGAGTATGAGCCCGCAAACTATCCTGATCACTGGGGCGCTGACCGGCATTGGCCGTGCCACCGCCATTCTTGCCGCCCGCAATGGCTTGAATGTCGTCGTCTCCGGCCGTCATGACGAGACTGGAAAGGCATTGGAAGCGGAATTGCGCACCCTCGGGGCCGAGGCCCTGTTCATCCGCGCTGATGTCCGCAATGAGGACGAGGTTGCCGCCCTGATCGACGGCGCGGTCGCCCGTTTCGGCCGCATCGACACGGCCGTCAACAATGCCGGCACCGAAGGGCGGCCCGGCCCGATCGCGGACCAGACCGCTGAAAGTTTCGCCGCCACGTTCGACACCAACGTGCTGGGCACAGTCCTCAGTTTGAAGCATGAGGTCCGGGCGATGACGGCCGAGGGCAAGGGCAGCATCGTCAATATTTCATCCACCTACGGTCACCAGGGTGCTGCTTACGCTTCGATCTACGCTGGCAGCAAGCATGCGGTCGAGGGAATCACCAAGTCGGCGGCGCTGGAACTGGCCGGCTCGGGCATCCGCGTTAATGCCGTGGCGCCTGGTCCGACCGAAACCGGGATGCTCGACCGCTTCACCGGCACCGCCGAAATCAAGGCCCAGATGGCGGCCGGCGTTCCGTTGGGCCGAGTCGGCCACCCTGATGAGGTTGCGCGCCTGATCCTGTTCATCGGCTCCGATGCCGCCGCCTTCATCACCGGTCAGATTGTCGCCACCGATGGCGGCAAGAGCGCCGGCTGATCATTCCCTCTTATGAAAGACCAAGTCATGACCACTGATCTGAAGCTCTATCACGCCAGCGGCTCGCCCAATTCGCGGCGCGTCCGCATATATCTTGCCGAACGCGGCATCGGGGCTGAACTAGTTCCCGTCGATCTGGGGGCCAAGGAACAGTTCTCGGATGCCTATGCCGCCATCAACCCGCGCCGGGTGGTGCCCACCCTGGTTCTGGCGGACGGCACCGCCATCGGCGAGGTGCCCGCCATCATCCGCTATCTGGATGAGGCCTTTCCCGAGGGTCCCCTTAACGGAATCACACCCAAGGACAAGGCTCTGGTCCAGATGTGGGAGCGGCGCATGGAACTGGAAGGTTTCGCCGCGGTGATGGAAACGGTGCGCAATGCCGCTCAAGGCCTGGTGGGGCGCGCGATTTCCGGTCCGCATTTCTATGATCAGATTCCCGCGCTGGTCGAGCGCGGCCGCCTGCGGGTCCGCGACTTTTACGCCGACCTTGAGGCGCGGCTGGCCGCCAATCCCTATGTGGCCGGAGACGCCTTCTCGGTCGCCGACATCACCGCCGTGGTCGCGGTGGATTTCGCCACCAAGGCGCTGTCATTGGGTATTCCCGAGGGCAATTCCGCGACGCGGCAGTGGCATGCCGAACTTTCCACCCGCCCCGGCTTCGCCGCCTGATCGCCGCCCGACCAATGAGGAATTTCACGATGACCCATAGCCACGACACAGTTCCCACCCGGTATGTAGAGGCCGCCGGTATCCGTTTCGCCTATCGCCGCTTCGGTAAGGCCGGCGGAATGCCGCTGGTGTTCAACCAGCATTTCACCGGCACCATGGATTACTGGGACCCGGCCGTGACCGACGGCCTGGCCGCCAGCCGTGAAGTCATTCTGTTCAATAATGCCGGCATCGCCAATTCGTCGGGCGAGACGCCGGAAAGCATCCCGGAGATGGGGGTGAACGCCATTGCCTTTATCCGGGCGCTGGGGCTGGAGACGGTCGATGTGCTCGGCTTTTCCATCGGCGGTTTCGTCGCCCAGGAGATCGCATTGCAGGCTCCCGATCTGGTCCGCAAGCTGATCCTGGTGGGGACCGGAACGCGCGGCAGCGATATGGCCGTTAGCCGCTCGGCCCAGATCTTCGCCGGGACCTATGATCCGCCCGAACACCTGTGGCTGGCCGTCCATTTCTCGCCGTCTCAGGCCAGCCGGGCGGCCGGGCTCGCTTTCCTGGACCGCAAGGCGCGTCGCCGGGACCGCGACCCCGAGGTCAATGAACAGAGCGCACGGGCCCAGCGCGAAGCCATCGGCAAATATCTAGCGCCCGCCGAGGATGCCCTCGATTACCTCAAATCGATCCGGCAGCCGGTGCTGGTGGTGCAGGGCAGCGACGACGCCATCATTCCCAGCATCAATTCTTATGTGCTTCAGCAAACTCTGCCCGACGCCCAACTGATCCTGTATCCGGATGCCAGCCACGGCTCGTTCTTCCAGTATCCGGACCGCTTTGTCGCCCACGCCGCCCAGTTCCTGGGGGTTTGACCCCTTATCGCGCCAAGGAGAACTATCATGCCAGTCTGCAACGGCAAGACCGCCCTCGTCACCGGTGCCTCGCGCGGCATCGGCCGCGCCACCGCCCTCGCTTTAGCCAAGGCCGGGGCCCAGGTATTGGTCCATTATGGCCACAAGGTCGATGAAGCCCGCGCGGTGGTCGAGCAAATCCGCGCGGCGGGCGGTCGCGCCGAGGTGGTGGGCGCCGATCTGTCCGCCCCTGACGGCGCTCATAACTTGGCGGTCCAAGTGCGCAAGATCGTCGGCGAGCGCCTAGACATCCTGGTCGCCAATGCCGGCATTTCCAGACCGGCGACCATCGAGGAAACCTCGTTGGCCGATTTTGACGCCCAGTTCGCGGTTAATGTCCGGGCACCATTTTTCCTGGTCCAGCAATTGCTGCCGATCCTGAAAGACGGTTCCAGCGTCATTTTCCTTTCGTCACTGGCCGCTCGTACCGCCGTGGGAGACCTGTCCGCCTATGCCGCCACCAAAGGCGCCATCGACACTCTGGTGACGCATTTCGCCTTTGCCCTGGGGGCGAGGGGAGTTCGTGTGAACGCTGTGGCGCCGGAGGTGGTGGAAACCGATATGTCCAGCTTCGCCAAGACCGATGCCGGTCGCGACTTCACCCTGGGCATGCAGGCGTTGAAGCGGGTAGCCCAGCCCGACGACGTCGCCAGTGCCATCGCCTTCCTGGCCTGCGACGCAGCGCGCTGGGTTTCTGGCGACACCCTTCGCGTCGATGGCGGCTCCAAGCTGTAAGCCGGGAGTTTGCCAAAGAAACTGACGACAGGGGACATGGCTCACATGGAGCCATGTCCCCTGTCGCCGTGTAAGATACAAACTTCCTCAATTTAAAAATTGTAGGCGGAAGTTGTTGCTTCCGATTAACCCCGTCGCGTGACTTCAGCGCCGTATCGTGAAGGAGCATCAAGCATCACCGTCAACTATAATCGACGGGCCGTCGTCGCCATCAGTTACTGGTGATGAGTCCTGCCCAGAATAAGCTGACGCAGTTGTTCAAAGGAATGTCCGCTACCAGAAGCTTACGCCGATTGGCAGTACGACTACCATGGGCGCAAAACCGCCACCCCACGGGTGGCATCCGCCATCCCCTCATCTCACAGCGTCTTTCCCCTGGACTTCCCTGCGCAACGAAGCATTGCTGGTGGCACGGCACGCAGGCTTCATCTTGCTGCCGCTCCCCCGACCGGGCGACCGGCGGGGCTTCGGGTCGTGGGGAGCCCGGCGGTCGCGGCTCCCATATCCGGAGCCCGATCATGGACACCACCATCACCCCGATCTCGCCCACCGACAAGGCATCACCCGCTAAACCCGCCGGAAGTAAGCAAACCCGGCTGATCGCCCTGCTGCGCCGCAAGCGTGGCGCCAGCATCGACGAGATGGTGGCCGCCACCGGCTGGCTGCCTCATTCGGTGCGTGGGGCCATCAGCGGCACTCTCCGGAAGAAACTTGGCCTGACTATCGTCGCCGAGGCGGAGAGCGGCCGTGGGCGGGTCTACCGCATCCAGGCCGGTTGAGATGGCCATGCCTCGCCGCACCACCGACTGCAACGAGCTCGCCAGGGAACTGGCCAGCCTGCCCGACCTTGCCACCGAAACCCTCAGGGCTCGCTGGCAAGACCTTTATGGCCGGGAGGTTCCGGCCCATCTCAGTCGCCCGCTGCTGCTGCGCTCCATCGCCCAGCGTTTGCAGGAGCAGGCTTGCGGCTCGCTGAAACCTGCGGTCCGACGGCTGCTTGATCAGGAGTTGGCGGGAAGCAACAAACCTGCTGCCGCACCGG
>Ga0310915_10000135_pt1 | contig 34789 bp, 35 predicted proteins | sample GREbulkMGAN111_FD_202508 | JGI IMG/M metagenome (GOLD analysis project Ga0310915, IMG submission 202508) | Lab enrichment of tropical soil microbial communities from Luquillo Experimental Forest, Puerto Rico - GRE.bulkMG.AN111 | ecosystem: Environmental > Terrestrial > Soil > Tropical forest >...
TACAGGTTTTACTGGACCTACAGGTTTTACTGGACCTACAGGTTTTACTGGACCTACAGGTTTTACTGGACCTACAGGTTTTACTGGACCTACAGGTTTTACTGGACCTACAGGTTTTACTGGACCAACAGGTTTTACTGGACCAACGGGAAGAAGAGGCAATGGTCTTGATGCTTTAACTATAACGACTAATACAACCCTAACATCTGCATTTCTATATGTCTTTGTAGATACAACTTCTAATGATGTTACTGTAACATTACCTGCTGCCTCCAGCGTTCCCTTACAAATAATATATTTTAGAAAGATATCCCAAAACAATACATTCTATACGGTTCCGGCGGGTTCTGATGGTATATACAACCCTGGAGGTACATCGGTTCCTATAACCTTCAATAATGCTGTTCTGTTTTTGATAAGTGATGGTATAGCTCTTTGGACCGATTATTAAATTATTAAAAATGGCTACCGGAACTACAGGAACTTCTTTTAGATCTATGTCTGCTCCGTTATATAACGTTCCTCCATGGGATGATCTAAGAAATCCTTTATTATCTTCTAATGCTGGCGGTTCTAACCCTCCAGCTGTGGCTAGAATCTATACTAATGGAGCAGGCTCACAAGGTATTTTTGCGTATTCTTTTGTTTCGGATGGAACCGAAAGAGAGTTATACTTAACAATCCAACTTCCCCATTCTTATCTAGAGGGTTCTGATCTTCATTCTCATTTACACATTTTAACTACTTCTGCTGTAGCATCTGGTACAACTAAGTGGGGTATGGAGTATACAATGGCTAACGTGGGTGGAACTTTTTCTACCACTACTACTATTATCAGTGGTACTTTAGCTATTACGGGTGCTAATGCTAACCAGAATATCGTTGTTGATTTTCCTATTATCTCAGGATCTGGAGTCAAGATATCTAACATTATGATAGTTAGATTATTTAGATTTGCTAATAACAATGGTGATTCTTATGCTAACGCTTTATTTGCTTTAGAGTTTGATGTTCATTACCAAAAGGATACTGCAGGATCCAGATTATTGCTTATTAAGTAAAGAACAGCTAGATATATTTAGTATCGCTCCTTAACAAATCTCAGCGCTTTCACTCAATATAACATCTTATGATAAGATGTTATATACATTATTGTTATATATTCCAAACTAAAATTATATAACCTAAGAACATGAGATTATATAGATGAAAGATATTAAACCATGAAAGTCCTGAATGTAAGGATATCCAAGCTAAAGGTTGTCCAAATAGTATCATGTAGATTGGATCTTTGAGGTGATATCGCATTCGTTGTTTGATAGTTGGTATATGAGCTAGCTTAAATTCATGGATGATTATAGCATTATAGTAGGAGGATGCTACGTAACCTATGAATCCTAATTTAGCTAGAGGTATAATAGATATACAAGTATTTATTAAAAACATGGTTATGGCATCGGATACTGTTACTACAATAACCCTTCTAAAGTTGGTGATGTTTATGTTACACTTCCTGGGCTTGGAGAAGGCCTTGTTGATCTGGATCTGATAGCAAATATAAATTATAGAGCTTAACATGTAGTTAGGTAGTTTCCATAGCAGGAGACTGAGGTATGAATCAGATGGATTGATGAAATCTAATATGAACCCTATAACCATAGACCATAATCCGAAGAGGATTATATCCATTATGATATTAATTTTATATATCTCCAGTTATAAACAATGAATACAGGAATGCGTCCAATCAGAAGCGGTACATTCGGAACCGTATATAGTGTCAAGAGTGCTGAACATGGAGAGGTAGCAGTTAAGACTATTGAAATTACTAACGGCTTCAAACATCCAATGGAATTGGATGTACTGTTCGGCTTCAATCATCCTAATCTTATCAAAGGTATCGATTCTTATCCCTCAGAGTGTGATGGTAGAAAGTACATGAATATTATGATGGAGAAAGCCGATTATGACATGCAAGTTTATACCTTGCACAAAGGAGTTTTAGAATTCGATAAGTTAATTGTAGTCTTACAACAATGTATTTCAGCTCTAGAAGCTTTGCATAGAGAAGATATCATTCATCTAGATATCAAACCTAATAACATCTTGATTAAGCGAGGCGATAAGATTAGATCCTGGCTTATAGATTATGGTATGTGTCGTAGAATCTATCCTGGAATGCATCCAACTAAAAGTGGAAAGATTATAGATAATTTCATTCCACCTGAGAACTCGGATAATAACAGATATGGTAAACACACTGATATCTGGACTTTAGGTCTGACCTTCTGTTTCATGATTACTGGAAAGCTCTACACTTCCTATGAGAAATGGTATGCCTCTAAGGATAAGATCATCCAAGACATGCTCAAACGTTACCCTGAAGATCAGAAGACATTACTTGTAGATTTGTTATCCAGAATGCTAGAATATAATAAAGATAAAAGAGCTACGTGCTCGGAGCTCTTAGAGCTCCCTATCTTTAGGGGATTAGAACCAATAGCTGGAGGAAGAAGTAGAAAGCCCATCGCTTATGCTCATCTAGAGGTTGAAGAGTGGGATAAGAATCTATTTGCTAAGTTCTGGAAGTTCGTTAACCGATCCGATATCACTCCAAGAACAGTCTGTAATTGCATAGATATCTTCCACAGGTATATGGGCATAGTAGCAGAAAAGCACGATACAAACTCTAACATGGATTTACATAAAACCATGAGTCTATGTGCTTCATTTATCATAGCAGCTATGATAAACGATGATATTAAGTTTAGCCCTAGAGATGTTTTATCTGGTATTTTTGGAGGTAAAGTAGGAGATTGCTTTGAAACTTGTAAACTAGTGTACGAATATATGACCATTATAGCAGTAAAGTGTGAATATAACATCTCTAATGCACCATTGTACAATTACATTGCTAATTGTGATGCTAAGGACAAATATGTTAACTTCGTTCAACAATTAGATACACTTTACGATCCGGTACATTATGAAATTAAAGTCTCTAATTCTCCAACCACTACTATAGCTAATCAAACATGTATTAACATGATGTTTGTAATTCATTCTAACCGTAAAGCTTATGAATTATGTTGCGCTTAACGATAGGAATAGAAGATTATTAAAGGTATCAAGAACAAGAAAATTAAGAAGATAATGAAGAGCCAGAAGACCCACCAGAAGAATTCATCTTCATCGCAATCGTTATCATTCCATACATGATAATCACAATGTGTTACTCCTTCCTCCTTAGTGAAACAATCTGATGTCACTTTGATCATTTGGTCAAAGTGACAAAAATGTATTTTTTATTATTAACGTGCATACTTCTGACAGCTAATGTTGAAGCTGGATGGTATAAGATCACAGTAGGTAATTGTACTGACTTCAGTATCATGGAGTCAGATAGTCTTATCCAACTTCGAAACATGGATAAACATATGTACCAGTATCTATATATCTGGTTAAGTAATTATACTATCACTGATACTAATTGCAACTATCAAATAACATTAGATAACAATCAGCTAGTATATTACATTATAGCAGCAGCTATGTCTTCCGCTATTCTGATTCTTCTAGTAACTAATTGCGTTACTTATACTAGACTGATTATTTCTAAGAAATCTAGAGAAACCAAAAGACTTTATAGAACTATAGTTTAACATGTTAGCTTTCGAAGTAGATTCCTACGATAGGTGCTATTACATCCGAAGAACTGGATCCTTTATCGCTTTGGTTGGTTGTTTATTCTTAGCTGTTGGAACTATCATATATCTCATAGTTAAAGGAGTTGAACGCTCTACGTCTTAGCATTATAATTCACTCTTTAACACTTCGTTATCTATAATATCTCACGATGGAGATATTATATTTAATTTAAATTTTTAGGGTTTCATATCCAAGATAACAGAACTTGTTGTTAACAACAAATAATCTTTAATGTCCATTAGATACCTCTGAACGTTGAGATCAGAGGTAGCAGAATACAACTTATCTAATCTTTCGCAAAACTCGGATAAAGATCCTAAAGCTGCCTTCTGTTTAGTATGCAAAACTCCATATTCAGTCTTAATACCTTGTCTACCCCAATGATCATGATAACTTACTTCCTTGTATGCTTCGGCTGGAAATGTTACTTCAAATGCATATTTCATTTCCAATACTCTCTTTTTAATTACATGAATTTTCTCAAAATCGAATACGAGAAATGCAAAAATTACATCACTATAGCTCATATCTTATTAAGAAGTATTTACATAAAAATGTCGAAAGGATGTAAGAATGAAAGGATCAATGAATATAAAATATTAACTTATATCTTATTTATTCTTTTTCATTGATCCTTTCATTCTTACATCCTTTCGACATTTTTATGTAAATACTTCTTAATAAGAATACATAGATGAATTATAAGCTTAAGCTGAATAGATAAAATAACATTAATTAATGTTATTTTATAATTTAGATGTCTCATTATCTTTATATCTCATCTATGTATTCTTAGTAATAAGTATTCACGCTTTTAAATTTGCGTTTTTATGAAAAAGTATGCAACTAATTTATCTATTGTAAAAAAATATGGATAGCTATGATTCCCTTCGAGATCAATACTATGATATTATAGATAATTGTCCTATCGTTAGTGTTTTATATGGTTCAGATTCGTTGAATGCCATTATTACTAAAATTAAGCACTTAATTAAGGAAGCTAAATTATATTCTGCATCTATAGATAATACATTATGTTCTAATTTAGTTGCTTCAGGTCAATTTATAGATGGCTACGGTATTGTCTTAGATAAATGTGAATATGGGAAGGAATGTGTGAAAATATCTAAGGAATTCAGATGGAACATCCTGTCTCTAGAGAACTTAACTAAAGATCTTTTAGGTGCTATATCTTTAGTTTATACATATGTATTTATGGATATTTTTAAGCAAGAATACGCAATTTATGATAATATTCATTCACAAGTAGTTTGGATCCGTAACTTTATAGCTAAATATGTTAGCTATGATTATGATGATATAGCTTCAATGTCTTCTCGTGAGATGAATGTTTGGTTTAGAGACAAAATAACTAATAAAGGTTGTATAGCCCAAATTAATCCTAATTTAACTAATCATGGTATATTCACGGCATCCGTATGTAGAGATATTATAACTCTGTATTTTGGCACCATTATTGTAACTGTCTTATGGAATGAGCTATCCAGAGCTAAATCTTTAGCTGCTCCTGAAATCCAGATTGAGTCTAGCAATAGATCTATTAATTCGGAATTAGATGCGTCCGAAGATAGAATAATACACGTAACATATGATCACAGAGATCAGAAAGAGGTAAATAAAATGTATAATTGTACATACATTTTATCGAGTAGAGGAGCGGAATTTAACCCTAACTTTGAACTTACCACGGATAAAGTGATAGAAATGTTAATTCCCAAGTTAGAATCATCCCTAGCTAATATAATTAGTGATATGAATAGAGAATTATCTAATGTCAACAATTCTAACAGAAGAGATTTGCTTAATAGTCAGATCAAACTTACTAGTTCTGGAGAATCTATTATCTCTTTAGGATGGTATAAAGGTTTATTTAAACATGCCAAGCGAACTAATGAATGGAAAGAAATCCAGTATCTCTTGCGAAGTTGTATTGCTAAACTTAATACAGGAACCTATTTAATTATAAGATCCGATGGAGCATCTAAAAGCAAGAAGATAATCATAGAAGGCAAAGAATCTAAGCAATTATTAGAAACTACACTTAGAAAGCCATTATATGCTATAGGAGTCAGTTCTAAGAAGAGACCATTTACATATCTTGATATTGTGGAATATCTTATATCTATTTGTGATGTAACTTCAGGTAGAGAACCGTTATTAGCTCCATATTCTAAGTATGAAATTAATCCCACTAAATCTATTATATACGCTACTAGCGATGATACATATATCATTAATAAATATAGAGGAGCAAAATATAAACCTGCAGATTCTCTAATTATAAGAGAACAAATCAAAGATGAATTAAAATCCAATCCCAACGATAGATATATCTTATATCGTAAGGCTTTATCTAACCCTATATTTGCACATTTATGGTTGTCTAGTAATATGAATGATGCTAAAGTTAGAAATGACCAGTTTATATTTCAACGCTTTATGTGGTTAATGACCTATCTTAGAGTGGCATTAGTTTTCGTAGATAAAGTATATGGTATATTAGTAGTTCATGGTGATACAGGTACTGGTAAATCTACACTCTTTGATACTTTATTTCGTTTAGTTCTGGGAGATGAATACGTGTTCACCGAGAATAATAAGACAGATTCTCCCTTTAATGGACATTTAATCGATAAACTCGCCTATATATCCGATGATAGCATCAAAGATACTACTATAAGAGAAAAGAAAATAACGTTATCTAGCAATAAAGCTATAGGAACTAATAGAAAAATACAATTTACTAAAAAGTTCCTAGATTCAACTAATGCTAAGAATAGAATTAATGTAATAATTATTCTTAATGATGCTCTGGTATTATATGTAGATATAATAGAAAGACGTTATATGTTTCATGAAATGTTTCATCCTACTACTCAAGCAGATGCGGAAATATATAATAGATCCATTGAAATTATTAATAATCCAAATAAAGATGATAATAGAGATGTTATAGAAGAATTACTATCTATTATAGATAATTATGGTTTTACAGATGAAGAGCTTCAAGATCTCAATATAGAACATATTGCATACGGTAAAGATATCTTTTACAGACCACCTCCAATGTCTGACATGAAGAAAATGTGTATCGAAAAATATGAGAATAGTATTACAGCATTCAAGTTATTCGCTACAGAAGCTGCCATAAGAGGAAAGATATTCGACGAGACTGACCTTATTCGCGATGAAGGAAGTAACGTTATAGCTACTAATACATGTTACGTTAACTTAAATGGAGATTTAGAACTTCGACAAATGTTTGATTATGAATTAGATACTATGTATAATACATATCTCTGGTATTGTAACATACGTAATATATCTCCTGATGTTAAGGATAAATTTACACGTAACTTTGGCGATAAAATCACAGAAGTTAATAAGAATTCTATAATTAATGATGGATCGTGCAAATTACACAAGTGGAGAAACGCTAAAGATAGAAGATTTCGATATTATTTTACTCCAGGTCATTGTATTGAAAGAGAGAATATGTATAATAAAAATTTAGATCCTTATGAATATTCTAACGAAGAACGAGTTTACATTAATAATGAAGAGATTCCCATCCCAATGTTTGTTAGTCGATTATATGAAGCTGATCTAAACAATGAAAAACTTCTTAATGTAACAATTAAGAAAATGGAATCTAATGTAATTAATGTAGGTATATATGAAGATGCTCCACAACCTATATTACTTAAGATAGATAACATTAAAGAATATAGTTGGAAAATTAAACTTTTTCTTAAGCTTAAGGAATCGAATAGAGAAAGAGCCAAGAAAATGTATACGACCGAAACAGATCTATCTGACGTTAAGCAAATGGAGGAAGTTCTTAATGAAGAAGAGCTAGAAGAATTCTATCTAGCTAGAAATAATATATATATAATATCTCACAATGGAGATATTATATTCTTTACATTCTATCTAATAATCATAGTATTATTACCTAAATCCAATTCTATTATAGCTCCAGGTTTCAAGATAAATCGATATAAGGTTATATCAGCTAGAATGGAATAAGTTTTATCTTCATTAGTGGCTATGATTTGACCTCCAATTAGAAGACCGTATTTATTTAACTCTAAGATAGTAATGCCATCATAGAACCATAAATTATTACCTTTATGTTCTAATTTATAGCTTCCATCTGCAATATTTTGAGGTGGAACTGGAGTAATGGAAGGTAAATAGATTTTAACGATTTCATAGTTATAGTATTTCATGTATCGAGTTAATGCACCTGGAGATTTCTCTTGTAATGTAGTAAGTAGGTACTTCATACGATTCTTAAATGGAACTTTATCATGATGTTGAAGTAAGAATTCAAAAGTATCCTTGGATAGAGATAGATTACGATAATGTATTGGACCAGGATTAGGACCCCATTTCTTATCCCAATATGCTTTAGGATCTAGTTCTTCCTCAGCTCGCTCCAAGAAGAGCTCTATGAATAAATAGATAGGTATCTGTGTAAGTCTCAGATAATGTTTTACTATATTGCTTTGCTTTAAAGATTCAATGCTGAGCTTAGCTCCTAAGCGAAAGAAATAGGCCCATTTAGCTCCTAACTTACCTACAATTAAAGCTATATCTTCTCTGCTAGGATATTGTTGACCTAATTCATAGAGTTTACGATTACTGAGTTTAAGATTATCAAAGATGTAATCTCTGTCTTCTTGGGTTACAATCTTAGATGCAGCTCCGACAATATCAGAACTCAAGATAAACTTAGACAGAGGATTTTGTTTCAAGGATGGTAGATTAGACTTAAGGCCACGATCTAAGGTTAGCATTTTATAGATCTGAAATTGGATGACAATAATTTTTTGGAAGCTACAATACTAAATGTATGCTATCATGAATTGTAACAAGAGTATTCCAGATAAAATATTAGATCCTTTAGATCTGGAAGTGATAGCCGATGCTCTAGATATCGACTATGCAGATGAATACAAAGTTGATAAACAGAGATTGCATCTTGCTCTTAGGACTGCTGATGATCCTATAACCTTGCTCTATAATTATCAAGTTAACTTTTCCGATAATGACTACAGCATAGCTAAGCTAACTCTCTACCTAATGGGTTGTAAAGTTAGAGATTCATGGACTGATGACGAGTTGATTTGTATCTTTGGTTATGCCTATTTAATCTATAGAGTAGTAGCTAAGAGCAAAGGTCAACATCTCATAACGTATGACAAGAACTTCACTATACCTGATGCTTCTGAGCTTCTCTGGTCCATTACGGGTCATAATGATGAAGATATGGATGGATACTTTAGTGCTTACTGGAACTATGCAGCTAGAAGACCAGAAGTTGTAACGTATGTACTCAATGAAATAAAGCGAATGCTAAATCATGGTATCTATCAACCTCTGAAAGTCATAGATATCTTACATAATAGAATTCTTAGTCATACAGATCTAGATCCTTCAAACGCCATGCTATCTGCTCTGTCAAGGAATGACGCTTACACTAAATTAATCCTCAGTCTGTATGAAGGTAACACAACTCAGGTAGCTACAACTCTGGGTTTAGTTAGTCCCTATGGTATGAAGATGGAGGAATATGTAAACCAATCACTGATGGATCTAGAATTTCTAGCGGACGATCGTAAGCATTACTTCATAGGACAAGAGACATTCGTATTTAATCAACCTTGTGGCTTATTCATTCCCTATGTGAGATTAGAGCCTAGTATTTCAACTATAGTGATAGCCATGTTTGGCCCAGCCATTCTTAATTTAGATTTCCCTCTATCTAGGTTTCATGGCATGAGTGATAAAGCTATTATGGATGAATTTGGTGTTGTAATACCTTATACATCGCGTCAAGATTTATTCCGTAAGTATGAACAATACGAAAAGGGAGAGCTTCATTTCTACACGTATCTAGATGCTTCGAAGTTTGTAGGATTGGATTCTCCCATTTCCTATACTACAATCACTAAGCATGATCAGGTCTTCGGTATAGGTCAGCACTTCTACCTTTTAGATGATTTAGTGGAAGCTATCCATGAAGAGCATGGTATCGTTAGAATCTGCATTCCACCTTTACCATCTAGACCTAGTATCAACCTAGCAGAAGAGTTAGTTACTATCATGAAGCAAAACGAACAGGATGCAACCGTCGAACTCTTAAATCTATTTATTGAGCAATCCCAAGATCCTCTAGTGGTAGAACCATCTCTAATCTCTAAAGTTCTTAAACCTAAACTTAAGGATTTCTTAATTAACATCATGCACATGGGTTTATATGCTAGAAGATGGAAGGGAGAAGGTCACGCTATTCCATATAAGAAATCCTCCACTGATCTCAAAACACGACTCCATGAAATTAGGATCCAAAAGCTAGTGGCTAAGAACTCCGAAATCATAGGTTCTAATGGTTTCAGTGATGTAGCTGAATATCTATATCCGCATAACTTTGCTAAGAAACGAGTTCACGGACTTTTCATTCCTATGTATACAGATATGTGTTCTGGTAATAAATGCATCAGAGAGATGGCTGAAATCCTCATAGGAACCGGATCCCATTATCTCAAAGAGTTATACGATGAAACCTTGCATATTAATGCCGAACCTTTAGAGTTGCATCGCTTCGAGTTCATGAATCCTATAGCTCCAGAAGAAAGAGATGAACTTCCTACAGCTTAATGCGGAAAACATAAGATATAATGACTTGGTTAAGTCATTATATGATAATTTTATATAAAATATTTTAACCTAAATATGTACTCTTTACCTCAAGAAATACTCTTAGACATAAGCGAATATAGTGCTATTAACACAACTCATGAAGCTAATCCCTTTGTAACTCAAGATGCCCTTATTCAAAGAATAAAATATCATATGCCTAAATTTCCTCATGATACAGCATCCAACCATGATAATTTCACTATGGAGAAATGGCAACGTATTATAGAAGTTAAGAAATTCTTGAAGCAGAATGTTAAGACTCTAGGATCAAGATGGTATTATTATCTTGAAGCTCTTAAATCCAATAACTCATTTGGCCGTATTTTTATTAAGTTTAATGGATGTTTATTTTATCATGAAAATAACTTAGATACAAGAGATCCAGGTAGTGCAGAAGATTTAGTACAAGATATTTATGAAGCTTTGGGTATGGATGCCCAAATCATACCACGCGTCAAGAGTAATGGAAATACTGTTCTAACTTTAGATTTAGATATAGACACACTTATAGAATATAAGATAGAAAACCTAAAGCATGATTTGTATAATCCCTGTGCTATAGAAAACGAAATATTCTATGAAACTGGAGAGCATGACACCCTATTAGCTGAATATAACTTGATTTTAACGACTCCTAGTACCTTAGAACAATGCTTAGTTGAAGCTGTAGCAAAATCTAAACAAATAATTCGCGCTAGATCCTTAAAGTTGTATCCATCGTTCCGTTATTGGTGTAGTTTTTCTCAATGTAATGTATATATGTCCATGTCATCTATGTATGTGACATTAAATTTAGATGTTAGAACTGGACATGATGAACAGCAAGTAGATGAAGAATTTAGAAGGTTGATTACCTGTGACGATAGATTTACTTTAGGTGAGAAATCCCACTACAAAGAATTATGTTGTAAGAATCTAGAAACTATAGCTCAAGTGAAGCAAGAAATAGCATATCTCTTCAAAGCCTTCCAAAGTTTAAAGTATAATCATGCATTCTAATCGAAATGTTATGAAATAATGAGAAGAATCTTCTCATTATTGCAAAATGTCTATATTCACCCGAGTACTATATAATATTCCTGAGAATACCTTTGAAGAGTTCCTAGAACCTGAAGATATAATAGCTATGTCAGCAGTCTCGCAGATACCTAGGTATGGTTCTAGGGCAGTTAGAATCAGAGACATGATTAAAGTCTTAAACTTTCATTACAATAGTCCTCTAAGGCTCATAGCTAAAAAACATGGATGGTTAAATTACTTGAAGGATTTATACCAAGCTTTCATGTATTCCTATCAGAGAAACTCTAAGATAAAATATATAGCTCTGGTAGCTAATGCTATTGAAATCAATGATAGATCCTTCTTAACCGATCTCTTGATAGCATGTAAGGATATTTGTTCCAAGATAACACAGTTCATGAACAACTATAATATGGATGCTTATGACATGTTTGAACTAGAAGAACTGGTAGATATGGAACCATCTCAAGTAGATGAACAAATTATGGATTTAGTTATTAAAGGCTATAGAGGGACTGATCTAGATAGCTCTTACATTGATGAACAATACAATGAGAAGTTTCGCCAGCTTAACATATTTAAACAGGAAGGTTTACCTTTACTTAAAGAACTGGAGGAATCTTATAGCTTTGATGTTATCCAACTCTGTCATGAAGAATCTTACAATATAAACCATGTATATAACAAATTAGCTATTCAAGCCTCGGAGAGATTCAATCCTTCCTTCTTAGAAATTCTATTCCAGGATATAGATATAGGGTTTGAGGATGAAGATGGCTACAGTATTTATAGCATCAATGAACTTTATTCCCTAGACCCTGAAGTTAGAAAAGTTATAATAAAATACTTAGTTACAGATATAAGAAATGCATATCAGGGCATTAAAATATATCATGCTCCATCAAGTCTTGAAGCGTATGGTTTAGTTATGACTAACATCTCATATCTAAGTGAAACCTTATATAAAGCTATAGAATTTCAAGATTTAGATCTATTTATAGCTTATGTTACAGAATTCTGTAACTTCTGTCCTATAGAATACATAACGCATTTATTCCTCAAAGGTTGTAGGCCTTCTAAGGAAGAAGTTATGGAATTATACTCTCTGTTCCAAGGCTTCAAGTAATAATAAGAGATAAAGAATTAAGAGTGTAAAATATAACATGAAGAATGTTCATGTTATAGCATAAATACGATCATATTATTGTTATATAATCTTGTATATTTTTACTTAAATGTCTAAGATTCTCACTACTTTATATACGCTTCCAGAGAATACCTTTGAGGAGATGTTACAACCATCAGAGTTGCATGCTCTAAGTGCTGTTTCGACTGTAACTAGAGAGTCGAATTTAGTGTTAAGTTCAGAGCTATGGTAACTTTCTTGTTAGAACATAAACATCTATTAGAAACATATCCCTTACGTTATGTTTCTAGGAATTCTTCATATACCACGATAGAGTTATATGAAGTCTTAAAGTATCTATGGGATGCTAAACAAATAGATACATATACTATCACTTTGACGAGGGCTGAAATGGGATTAAACATGGAGCAAGTCAAGAACAGTATAGCTGATATGAGAGCTATAGCTAAATATATAAATACAAGAAAAAACATAGAAGCCATGAGGAACTTAATGCTGAAATCTTAAAGGCTGATTATAATGAAAGTTTATTTAACATAGCTTCTGAATATAGGATAGAATATTGGTTGATAGAAGTCTTTTCAGAGAGATTTGCTTATGAGGCTTTCAAGTATGTCCTTGATACCATGGAAGATCCTTGGACTGTAGGAGCCTTTGATCAACAAGGTTTCTACCTTTTAGATTTACGTATTAGAACTTTAATAATAGAACGTTATCCAGACATGATTACGGATAGCTATTATGTTGAATCGAATAGAATAGTTGGAGGATATCCTAAAGATCTAGATGGATGTGGTTTAGCTATGTTCAAGACTATAGAAAATCAAACATCAAGAGCTGTTAAACTTCAAGATTATGATCTTTATGTTACATATTTCAAACAATACTTCAAACGAGTTCCGCTAGATTTCATCCAAAGTTTGTTCCGTTCTAACTATAAATCTGTTCATCATCACATTAAAGAATTATATGATTTATCAGGAGGCTATCAATAAATATGTAAACATGATACCTACTTCGTATGAAGCTTTAATACCTATTGGTATAACTCTAGGAGAACAAGAATACTTCTATCCTAAATGGCTAATAGATGCTTTTCTAGTAGTTCCTGAAACTACAGAGTTTCAAGATCGTTACACCATCGCTTTCCCTCAACGCGGAAACACATTCGATAACCTTTATCCAAAGCTCTTCACACAATTCATCTATACAGCTATGGGATTATCTATACCTAATCTTAGAGAATTAGATTTAGATGTTCTATTCGACTGTTTAGAGTTCATAGACATGTATTGTAAGCCAGAATACCCTATGAAGGGACATATATTAGATTGCATTAAAGTCTTAATTAAGAGAGCTGATCATAAACAACATGTTAACGTGGAGCGCTTTAAGCTTCTCAACGATTATCATGATTTAGGTATTCCATACTATAATGATGAAGATCCTAGAAATTGTTCCAGTGTTGTCATATTCGCTCATAAAGGTTTTATCCCTTATCATATCACTACATACAGATGTCACTATTTAGAAAAACTCAAGAAGCTTTTAGATTTAAGTATTAGTTACAGTAGTTATCTAGGCTATGATAAACCTAAGAGAGATACTGTAACCTTGAATGATACAGGATATAAATATAATATCGTGTTGGAGGATAATGAATCTAAAAGAATCTTGGAGATTAATGAGAAAAATAGGATCTCATTATATCACCTGATCAAGAAAGGTTACGATGAAGAAAAACTTATACTCAATGAAACAGCTCTAGATCTCATAAATGCTGATGTTAAACTTAGAAATAAATAATTAAATCCAATACCAAAATGGAGACAACGATTAGCAATCAACAACTTGAAACTTTAGACATCAAGGAAGAGGCATTTCATGCTATCTACATCATTAACTCAAGATTTAATGGAGATGTTTTCATTGATACTTTAGGTGATGTCTTCATCTTCCAAAGTATCTTCAACGGTAAGCTCCACATTAAATGTAGAAACCTCCAGATCGTCTCTACCACCTTGAATTATACCTCTATAACTAACTGCGTTTTAGTTAATGAAATCTATGATTTTAAGACTGAAGCAGCTATGATCTCATCCTCCAACTTTTACCTCAGCTCCGAGGATAAAGTTCACTTAATTAAGCTTAAAGCTTGTTATGCTTCCTTCAACTCTTGCATCTTTAACCTCAAAGCTTCTAAACTCATTGTTATAGATAACGAAACTAAAGTTCTAAATGTATCCAGTTGCTATGCTAAAATCGAAGCTTGCAAGTCAACCTTCATCAAAGGAGGCAAGAAGGTTCTGATGGTAGGAGGCGATTATCAGTTCCATAACAAATGTCGTGCAGTTCTAATCAAAGCTACTAAGTGCACTGAAGCGGATCTAGTTCATGTTCAAACTAACGCTAAGGAACGCATCGATAAATAAAGACATATAAAGTTATAATATCTCAGACAGAGATATTATATTAAAGCTTAGACTAACTATGAAGGTGTTTTTGGACCTTTCATTGTATTCTTTTTCATGAACTTCAAAGGTTACTATAAACTTTTTCTAAAATCTATAAGCTTTAAGAATCCGAAGACCATGAAATTTAAACATAGATTGCTCTAAATAGCATGTTATAATATAATATTTCTTAACACGTTTTAAGGACTTGAACGAGTGCTTTAGCACGAGTTCGGTGCAATAGCGAAGTGTTAAAGAGCAATTATACATTGATTTTCATGAACTTTGTGTTCTTAAAGCTTATAGATTTTAGAAAAAATTATTATAACCTTTGAAGTTCATGAAAAATATATCATAGAAGGTCCAAAGAGTCTTTCATAACCAATCTAATTCTACATATAACATCTCAATGTAGAGATGTTATAACCTTTGGTCAGGTTCTTCTACCTTTGGTCAGGTTCTTCTACCTTTGGTCAGGTTCTTCTACCTTTGGTCTTATATTTTTGGAAATAGATAAAGACCTTACAGAACAAAGTTATAACATCTCAATGTAGAGATGTTATAACTTAGACTGGCTATGAAAGACTCTTTGGACCTTCTATGATATATTTTTCATGAACTTCATAAGGTTATAATAATTTTTCTAAAATCTATAAGCTTTAAGAACACAAAGTTCATGAAATTTAAACATAGATTGTTACAAGTAGCAAGTTATTATACTATCACAGTCATAGTATAATATTTTAAGAGTAGTTTTAAGATTTCATGGAGATGGAAGAACCATCTTTCTTTAAGGATAGCTTGGATCAAGCTTTCCATTACTTCTACTCATAGATAAAATCCTAACTGAAAGATTCTATAAACAACAGGTTTCAAATCATAAAATGGATATTTCACCCAAGAATCTATATTACTATTATCTCAATGGTGGATATACTTCATGGTTAGTGGATAAGATCTCTAAACTCTTTGTGATAGAATCTATAGCAACCACTTATTTCTTCTTTACCTGCATCTTTGATTGGTCTACAGGTCTCATAGCATGGAATCCTCATGCTTTAGGGATCTTCGTTTCTAGTTTTGTAGCCCTTCAAGGTGTAATCTATTTCGTTATGTTCTTGAAGGATTATAGAGCTATGCATGAAGCTAAAGTTTTATATCATAGAATAGGAATCACAGATGAAATGATAGCTTACATTCAATGGAAGGATATAGCATATAAGCTAGTAGAGGCAGGTATCATAGATAACGAACTTTTAATCCAATGTTCTGTAGTCAGAGAAACTAACTTTATCATGGGCTTAATGGAGCATAAACTCTTAGTAGGTGAAAGCTTTATGTCAGAATGGTATGCTTATATACTGAGTATGACTATCCAAAAGTATTTAGACTCTAGAACTAATTATGGTAAGATTTGTTTAGCTTATGGAGTTGGAGCAGCCATCATTGTACCATATATGCTCTTATATCATGTAACTTATACCTTAATTAAGTATGCGGTAGCTATCTACAAAGAACCTTCAAGTCTCTTCGAACTTAAATGGTCTGTTAGATCCATGTATAAGTTTCGTTATTATAATGAGTTACCTCACGAAATAGAATCACGTATGCGTAATGCGGCTATTTTAGCTGATAAGTATAATAGTCTATTTCCATCAAACATTAGATCTAAAGTAGCGGAACGTCTAGCTTTCATTGTGTCTGAAGCTATCATTATCATGGTAGTTATGCTCTATGTATCGCCTTATGCTAATAGTCATGTATTTCTTAAGGTTTTAACGACCGCTATGCTTTTATGGACTGTAACTCAAAGTCTTATAACCCCTAAAGGTAATAAACCTAATCCCTTAGAGGTAACGCATGATCTTCGCAATGTACTCATGACTGAAACTATGTTCAATGATCTACCCAACAAACTAGATCATGATAGACTTAATAAACTTTATACCTATAGATTGTGGTATGGTCTCAATGAAATCTTAGGTATTATTTTAACCCCTATTTTCTTAATTTACATGGCCTTCCATAGAGAACATGTAATTGCCACTTACTTTGATCATAACACTAAAATTCATGATACTATAGGAGTTATCTTTAAGGGTTCCGAATTTAACAAGCAAGAGCTGGAAGAGCCAACAGCCTCTAAACTTATGAGATCTTATCATTACTTTGAGCAACAGTATTCTATGTCCCAAAGTATTGCTTATTCTAAGATGTTAGATACACGCTTCGTGGAGGAGTAGCGAAGCGTTGAATAGGCTCTGCTGGTAGGAAGATAGCGAAGCGTTGAATAGGGAAACAATATATTATTACATAATACATGTAATAATACAGCTAAATTTATTTCACTATATCCAAGTAAATGAATGTTCCTTTAGCTCTATATAATGATGTAGGTAATTTGTTTGAAGAGTTCCTAACACCTACAGAGCTATATACTATGTCCTATGTTTCATCTGTAACTAGAGATGGACCTAAAGCTATTCGCTTCAGACAGATAGCAAGCTGGATTTCAGAGCATCTAGTGGAGCTTAAAACTATACCTTTGAGAAACATTGAATGTCCCTTTCCGATTCTAGAACTCTATGATGTATGTGAAGCTTTATTTAAGAATCACAAGCTAGACTCTTATATCTTACTTTTATTCCGCATTGAAGCTTTAGATAATAATATAGTTAAGGATATTCTCACTGATGAATTAATAACTTATGATGATAATAAAATTACAGACTTAGCATATCAGATGACGATTCGTCTCAATGGAGATCTAATCTTTCATGTAGCTAATATTCTCATGGCTAAACAAAAGAACAACCTATTGTATAGAATTATATCTGGATCTAAATATCTAATAGATCCAGTGGTGGTGAGGACCTACTATAACATTCATGAATATTTATATCAAGGTTTTAACGATGAAGGATTAGGTTCTAGAGGTTTATCTAAAGAGTTAGAAGGCCTTGGAACTGGAACCACTGCTAATCTATTGGAGTTAACTAAGATAGCTATTAAAATTAAGGATAAAGATAATTACATAGCATATCTCAAGAAATATTTGGTTAGACCTGATGAAACATATATAACATATATGTATGATAATTATAACTTAGTGAATCATGAGACCATCTCAGCTTTACTTAAGCAATCTGGAGGTCATAAACGTTAGATTAAGAGAAATATTATAACATGAATTTGTATGTTATAATAGAAGCTTCATAGTTAAGTAATCTTGTGTTATAAGATTACTTAAATTTATAACACTGGATAGTCCATTATTATACATAACAATGCATTCTATATAATTTCAGAGAAAATTATTATATACCTATGAAGTCTAGAAATATTCATTGTAACGAAATACAACATATAGAATTATAATATCTCCACATGGAGATATTATATTTTAAAGCTAGAAGCCCTGATCCTTGAGTATTTGATCTAATCTTTCATCACGATCATGTAGCTTACACATGTTATTACGATAATCTAAGAATATATCATTGAATTCTAGATCTACAGGTTCTACCTTTTTCATGAATTGAGTGAACTCCAGATCGTTAAGTTCTCTATGAATCATATCTGTATATTTAATATAATCAACTATGTAATGATATTCTGGTGGTAGTAGCACATTAGAAGTACTAGCGTTTTCACTGATGTTAACGCTATAATCGCAAAGCTCTAACTTGGCTTTAATATTTAATTTATAACCTACAGCTTTGGTAGTCAAAGCCATCACGAATTGGTTACGAGTAGTTTCGAAACTATTGCTTATACCCATTATTTAAGAGTAAATTTAACCTTTTCTTGAGCTCAGAATTAGAAATTAAAGGTGAAGTGTGAGCTGTATACTCTGCAACTATCAATAATTCATACCAAGATAGCAGAGTTGGATCAACTTCATTGGTGATACTGTTGATTACCTTGAGCATATCTCTTAGATTTATTTCCGCATCTAGAGCGTCAGAGCCTCCTATAGTAAGCAGATGATATTTATGCTCAGAGCTATTCAAACTTGGTATCGTATCTTCTGTATCTCCAGAGAAAGAGTATTCTATAACAATTTGGGAGTAACCCATTCCATGGTATCTAATCCATGGAATGTCATAATAGATGTCTGTTTCTTCTATTTTTTCTATACTATTCTTGAGTTCTAAAACTTGCTGCTTAGTTGTAACTTCAAAACCTAAATTCATAAGATCTGCTAACATTTTAATAGTCTTATCCTAGCTTTAGTCTATTTTTTAGTTATTTCAGACATGATTTTACCTATGTCAGCATTAGAGATGCTGGAACCTTGAGGCACTAAACCTTTAACCTTATCATAGGTATCATGTAATAGATTTCTTTGAGCGTTACTTAGACCTGGTATGAGTTTATTAAGTTCTTTGTGTTCAGTAGAGGAAGTAGAACTCTTGCGTTCCTTAGCTTGTTGCTTCAAGAACCAATGGTTATCTGAAATGTTTTGGTCGATAATTTCTTTGGTTACCGGGCCACAATATTTGATGGGAAGCTTATCTTTATTGGAGGTTAGACGGTATTTAGATCTTTCAATGGTAAAGCCTTCCTCTTCCCACATTGAAAGCTCTGAAGCATCTATAGTAGCTGAGGTTAAACGGTACTCTTGTAGCAATTGTTTGAGCAGTTGATTATCATGTAAGAGATGAGCTATAATCTTGCCCTCCACATGTAGAAGATAGCTATTATCATTGATTAGAACTTCTGGATTTTGAGATAGGAGTGTGTTGAGTTCCATTAAGGATCTTTTAGCTCCGAGATGCAAAGATGCTAACTTATTACGAGTGGTGGTATCCATTTTTCTAAGGTCTGTAACTATACTTGAGATTTCTCAAGAAATCAGAATCCACATACTCGGTAACGAATTCATCAATTCTTCTGGGAAGATTCAAGATGTAAGCTGCTACTAAGAAGGGATAGGGGTTTTCACGGTAATCAAAGCGTTCTTTCATGAGATCTAGGAGCATATCTGCATTATCATAACTTAGCTTTTGATTAGTATTACTATATTCAGATAAAGCTTTGGTAATAGACTCTAAATCTAAACTAGAGAAAGTATTATAGATGACGTCACGTTTATCAGAACATAAAGCAATGAGAGGATCCATTTCCAAGGAGCGAAACTTTGGTTTCTTAGAAAGTATCAAGAATCTTTTAAAGCTAGAGCAATCATTTAAACAGATATATACAGGTCCCGAACTGGATAAAGTTACCACTAAGTTATATGAAACTCTAAATGATCTAATCCAAGAGTATCAACCATTGAACTGGGATTTAATCCAAGACATCCAATTCCCTAAGCAATGCAAAGTTGAGAGGATCTATTCGGATAAAGGTATCGATATTTCAGAGCTCTATGGTCTACACCACTTGGTGGATGCAGGTTACACTAATGTATATATGTCTAACGTAAGTCATGTTAAAGAGCAGAATCCTATCTTCCGACGCCATCAAAGAAAGACTCTACTTAAAGAGGCTAAGATACTCTTGAAATGCAAACGGGGACATTTTGTATTTCCCTCAACCGAACTCATGATAGCTTATCTTAAATGGTGGTTACTTTATTTGCCTAGATCCAGAGTTACCATTGAAAAGTACGATTGGGTTCTAATGTCTCAAGATAATGTGCTTCATATCAGAGATAATTGCTTCTGGCTTTTAAATTCTAGTGCTATGCCTTATGATATAATCAAGGAATTGCAATGGCGCTATCATCAAATCTATACTGGATCCCATACTGAGATAGTTAAGCTAGATGATTCAGCAGTTGATTTCTTGAATGATGTTTGCGGTCATGAAAGTCTTAAACTTAAATCTCTAACCTATAAGGTGATGGACAGAAGATTGTTCGAGACCTTCATTTCAGAGCATAAACGCATTCATTCAGCTGATTCTCCAAGTATGATGAGGTGGGCTTCAAACTATAATCTTCACTATAATAGACTAGCTAATCCATCTTTAACTTTGAGTTATGTTTCAACTAAATCACCAGAGCTAGCCTGGTATTCTCCGATCTACGAACATGACTTGAAAAATGAACAAAAATGTTTGATTTCCATCCTCCAAAGCCATGAATACTCTCAATCATACCATTAAAATTAAACCAAGATATAATCCAAATTGGTCTGTTTATGAATTTGCTACTCAATGTCCCCCAACTGGATGGGAGAAGGTCTTTGAAGGTCTCAAGGATGAGCTCCTAGACATTAGCAATCAACTTGATCAAGAAGTTCAGCTCAATGGACCCTATTATCCTGCTAAACGCAACATCTTCAAAGCTCTAGAGTTGATCAAACCTGAGGATGTTAAAGTAGTCATTATTGGAATGGATCCTTATCCTGGAGAATACAATGGTCAGTGTTATGCAAATGGATTAGCTTTCAGTGTAGATCGAACCATTCCAACAGAGAAGATTCCAGCTTCACTCAAGAACATCTATAAGGAAGTTAAAGCTAATTATCCTAACGCTCAACTCAACACAGGTGATCTGTCTAGTTGGGCCCAACAAGGAGTTCTGCTCATTAATGCATCACTTACAGTTAGACCTGGAGTTCCTGGATCTCATAAGAAGTTGTGGGCTGGAGTAGTTAAAGCCATTATCTCTAAAGTAAAGGAGAACGAGCATGTAGTTTTTGTCTTTTGGGGTAAGGATGCCCAAAGATACATGGCAGATGCAGGTAATAAATGCCAGAAGCTTTCATCAGGCCATCCAAGTCCTATGAGTGTCAAACTCTTCTTGGGTAATCAACACTTCTTGAAAATCAACAACTACTTTAAGTATGTAGGTCTACCCGAAATCGATTGGTCCGTGGTCTAATAAACCATAAGAATATAACATCTCCACTGTGGAGATGTTATACATAAACTTAGCATATGTTAGAAATGAAGTGTTTTGGACCTTCTATGATGTATTTTTCATGAACTTCTATAGGTTGGCGCAGGAGCTTGTTCCTGCTCCGAAGGAAGGCTGAAGCCTTCCGTCTATATAATTTTTCATGATTCCTTGGAGTTTTTATATAAAAACTCCAAGGAGTCTGAATCTATAAGCTTTAAGAATCCAAAGATCATGAAAATCAATGCATAATCGCTTCGCTCCGAACTCGTGCTAAAGCACTCGTTCAAACTTTTAAAACGTGTTAGACAATATTATAACACTACAGTAGTGTTATAATAACATGCTATTTAGAACAATCTATGATAAAAATCATGAAGTCTTGTTCTTAAAGCTTATAGATCCGGATTCCTTAGAGTTTTATTAAAACTCTAAGGAATCATGAAAAAATTATTATAACATTCATTGAAAGGCTTAAATGGTGTTTCATAGTTGCTCTGCACTTACATATATTCATTGAGGTGATATAACTTTATGTCTCTTTTCTTATATTTTACGTTGAGATAATTAGGAACACTCTTTGGATCCTTCAAAGAGTGATTTTTCATGAACTTCAAAGGTTCTATATAATTTTTCTTAAAATCTATAAGCTTTAAGAATAAGATTTCATGATTTTAACATAGATTGTTACGAATAACAGGTTATTATAACACTACAGTAGTGTTATAATATTGTCTAATACGTTCTAAGGATTTGAACGAGTGCTTTAGCACGAGTTCGGAGCGAAGCGATTATACATTGATTTTCATGATCTTTGTATCTTAAAGCTTATAGATTTTAGAAAAAATTATAGAGAACCTATGAAGTTCATGAAAAATCATACATGTTTGTTCAAAGATCCAAAAATACCTTCATGTTTGTTTTGGCGTTAAATATAACATCTAGAATTCTAGATGTTATAACTTGTTTAACATGTTTCATGTACTGATCAAGCTTATACCCAATTGTTTATAGCATGAGATGAAGGCTTTAACTTGATCTTTAGGTTCATTCTTTGAGCTCTTTATGCTGCCTTTTCCAGTTCCATCAATGGTTATGGTATAATCTACTCCACCTACAGAATACTTTAAAGTAAAAGAATCAGGGATTCTGGGACCTTTAATTAGGGATCCATGAGTATCATAGCTTAGATAACCCTGTTCAATCCATTGATCTATGTTAAGTTCTTTGTTCCACTCAACTTTAGGTCCGGTAACACACACTAGATAATTGTTATAAAAGCGTACCCTTACAATGGAGTTAATTCCATCGTTTAATAGAAAATAGTAAGACATCAAGAAATGTTATATAACGATGATCGAAAGAAAATTACACCCTTAGTTTTAGGGTATTTTCATGTAAGGTACGATAACTTTATCAAGTCTAAATCAGGCTTAAAGGTTTTTCTTAAGTTTGTCCCTAAGGGTTATTCTAAGCTGCTAGTTATGCTAAACAAAGTTAGGGAATTAAAGAAGCTTAAACAACTAGTGTTTAAATACAAGCTAAATTTAAGCGAGGAAGTTTCAGAGGAAATGGATAAACTCAACTACAAAGCAACTATCAAACTTATAATGAAAGATCTTGAAGTTTACTGGGATATGTTCTTGAAATCTAAGAACTATAAGAAATTTATAGTGAAGAAACGCTTCGAGTTTCTTAGAACTGTAGCAGAACCTAAACCTTACAATGTCTATGACTATTTACTTAACAGATTAGATATAAGAGATGATAGAATCACGTTATGGGATGTTAGTTTCATTAAAGCTTTAGATTCCGATTCTAACCAATGGAAGATTATCAAAGATAATGATAAGTTTGTTTGTTCTATTACACATAACCAATTTAACTTTGAGGGTTCGGGTCTCAAGTTCATGAAAACCAAACATCTCTTGCCTTTCAAATTAGAAACCTGCCTTCAATGTTTATTCAGAGATGATGATACTCCCTTCCGCTTAACGGATAGTTTGTCTAGTTTCAGGAGTGAAGTTATAACTAAGTTAGAAGCTACCACGGCTCTAGAGCTCAATTCCATCATCAATAGAGACACCATATCTATCTCTAAGGGTTTAATTAAAGATAGAGAGTTCTATGGACCTATGGCTACAACTAGAGATAGTAATGGTTCCATCATTATAGTTAAGAAATCTTCTTGTGCCAAACATCTAGCAGGTAAAGCCATCAATTGTACTAGCTATGGAGCCATAATCCTAACACCTGGAAAACATATTCATGGAACCTATGTATCTCAACTGTATGCTACGGATATAGATATCATTTTATCTCAAGAATTTGCTGCTACCCTATTCCATCGTAAAGCTCAAATCTTCTATGATAAATGCATCAAACTCTTGAACTCTAATGATAAAGAAGGTTCCAGTTTAACTTTAGATTCTTTGAGAGATAATCCTGAGATTGTATTAGAACCATGCACATTCTAAGTGATATACAAAGGTTATTTTAAAATTTTATTTATAAAATGCAACTCTGGCTTAGTAGCATTTTATTTATATCTCTATTAGTTCCTCTAGCTTTGTCGCAAAAGTTAAGAATGGACCAAAAGTTAAGAATGGATCAAGAGGTAAGGGATTTCTTCCCTAAGTATGGTTATTACTGCGGTAAAGGTCACACAGATAGATACGGTAGAGAACCTTTGGATGCTTTAGACAGAGCTTGTCAAATCCATGACATCTGTACTGGTTCCTTAGGGCTCTTGAATTGTTACTGTAGCTCTCAATTGGTATGGTCAGTTATGGATATCAATCCAGGTGATTACGGATCCAAAACCTATAAAGCTAGAAACTCTATTCTGTTCTGGATGTATCAAGCGGATAGGTTTTGCTCTAACGATCTACATTCTTTCGATAAATACTTTGCCATCGCAGGTATCAAACAAGAGAATCCAGAACATTATGGCTTTCAATACCATACAGTTATAGGAACTAAGTCTAAATACTATTATGGTCTTAAGACCATGACTTATTTAGAGTTTGATCTTAAAGGTTATGCTAACTTCACTAAAGCTGTAGCCGATGCTCATACTATGCAAGAATTCCTTAACAACATAGCTTACATTAAGCAACTCAATGCTATAACTTTAGCTCCAAATATCCAACATGAATTGGAGGATACAAGTAACATAGTTGTGCTACTAAATGCAGATTTAGATACTAATTTCTTTTACTATGCTAATGAACCTAAACATGGTTATGTACCTGATTATACTAAACAGAGCAATTGAAATATAATGTTATATAAAAATTCCAACTTCGAGCTCTAAAATATGTCTAGAGAAATTCCATTAGTAGGGTCCAGTATGTATAACGATACACTTAGAATGTTAAGTGTAGTTAATAATAATGCTTTTATATCTGGTTTTCTAGCTCAATACCAGATAGATGCCATAAATCGATGGACTTCCTTAATTAATGATTACAACTCTGGTAAAACCATAGAACCATCGATTTATGTACCACTTCAAAGTCAGGTCTATGGCATAGTTAATAGTGCTTATCTGCTCACGCAGTCTAGGATAAATATTATTAATTTTTGCCTAAGTACCATTAAGAAACATCCCTCCGATTCTATTAATAAATACTATGAAATTCTAAACAAGATGGTAACTCTCTCTAAAGAACAAATTATATGTACCATACCTGATCCACATTACAATGCTATAGTTCAGACTTTAGTAGCTTTTTATAATGGAATGTATCCTGGTCATGATGTGATAAAATATTTAGCATCTATATTCTACTGCACTAACCCTTGTAGCTTTTTATTACAGTTGCAACAGGAATCTAATCCTCTAGCAGTTGAAGAGTCTCAGGACGGAGAAATCTTGTCTGATATGATCACTAACATCTATTAATGTAACACTTCTTCATATATGATATTTACAGTTCTAAATATCATAGCTCATAGTTAGAATAACACTAAAAACTATATTTTAACTTTTTAAAGAAAAATATGGTGATCACGTTTATTAGTGTGGTTGAAACTCCTGGAGCTACTGGTTCTCAAGGACCAACAGGGCCCACAGGAGCCCAAGGAATTATAGGTCCAACCGGCTTCATTGGTACCACAGGCTTTACTGGAATGAAAGGCGATACTGGTTTTACAGGAAATACTGGTCCCACAGGTATTCAAGGTGTTACTGGTCCCACAGGCTATACAGGGCCGACAGGAATGAAAGGTGATACAGGTCCAACGGGAAATATAGGACCCACTGGTGTTACAGGTTATACAGGAAACACGGGTCCAACAGGAACTCAAGGTTTCACTGGAGTTACAGGATATACTGGTCCAACAGGCTTTACAGGTCCAACGGGAACTATAGGACCCACCGGTGTCACAGGTTATACAGGAGATATCGGACCAACAGGTTATACAGGAAATACAGGACCTACTGGAATGATAGGGCCAACAGGTTTTATTGGAACTACAGGATATACTGGTCCCACTGGAGATACAGGTTTCACTGGTGATATAGGACCCACAGGGCCTCCAGGTTCTACTTCAGGCTTTACAGGTTTCACTGGTGATATAGGACCCACAGGTCCAACAGGTTATACAGGACCAACGGGAACTATAGGTCCAACAGGTGTTACGGGTTTCATTGGTACAACTGGACCTACTGGTTGCACGGGGCCAACGGGAACTATAGGACCCACAGGTGTTACAGGTTATACAGGAAATACGGGACCAACAGGAACACAAGGTATTCAAGGTGTAACAGGTCCAACAGGTTTCATTGGCACTACAGGACCAACTGGTTTTACTGGACCCACAGGAACTATTGGTCCGACTGGTGTCACAGGAAATACAGGTCCGACAGGTTTTACTGGAACCCAAGGACCTACTGGAACTCAAGGTATTCAAGGTGTGACGGGACCAACAGGTTTTACAGGAACAATAGGAGTAACGGGACCAACAGGAACACAAGGTATCCAGGGAGTAACTGGTTTTACCGGACCTACTGGAACCCAAGGTATCCAAGGTGTGACAGGACCTACAGGTTTTACAGGGCCAACTGGAACCCAAGGCACTCAAGGAGTAACTGGACCCACTGGTTTCATCGGAACTACGGGACCAACAGGTAACACTGGACCGACTGGAACTCAAGGTACTCAAGGAGTTACGGGACCAACGGGTGCTACAGGCTTTACTGGACCAACTGGAGCTACGGGACGTACTGGACCCACTGGTTTTACTGGAACTCAAGGACCTACAGGAACTCAGGGTGTAACTGGTCCAACGGGAACTCAAGGGCCTACTGGAGTATTACCAGCGTTAGTGGCTGGATCTAACATTACTATATCTTCTAATACTATTTCAACGGTTACGGGACCAACATTCAATAACGTGACTACTCCAATTATACGTCCTAATTTAACTTCTGGAGGTTCTATTAGTTTGCAAGGCAATGGAGCTTCAGCTACAGATGTGACGGATATATTTTTAACTAATAACAACTCTAATGCTGTAGGTTTAGATTTTACACCTTATGGAGCTGGAGGCGCTAATCGTACCTATATCAAGCAAGTTAACGCTACAACAAGTACTGGAACTGTTAACTTCCAGACATTTAATGGAAGCAGCTATGTAGATGCTTTGATTTTAGGCCCAACAGGTATTGCTGTAACCAATAACTCATATCTCCAAACTAATACTATTATCCCATATTCAGGCACTGATATGACTATTAAAGGTATGGGAGGTTCACCAAATATGAATCTTTTTATCACTGCAGGTGATACGACTAATACTGGTATTGAGATTACACCATTTTCTTCTTTCACTACTACTTTCATTAAACCTAATAGCAGTAGTAATACTATGACATTCCAAGATGGAAATACTAACAACTCTATGATTGTCAAGAATGGAATAGTTGATATGTCCAATGGACCTGCGGGTTTCTATTTAGCTGTACCAACTATCAGACCTAATACTACTTCAGGCGGAACACTAAATATCCAAGGTAACGGTAGTTCAGGTTCTGATACGGTGACATTCAACTTTGGAAATACTACCACTAATACTCATGGTATGGAGATCATCTCGGGAACCACTGGTACTAATGTCGGAACTACCATAAGACCTTTAAGCAATGAACAACTATACATGCAATCATTCATTACAGCTAGTTCACTTGGCTATACTAATACCTTATCTTTCACTAATAATGGAGTGTTAGCAGATTATATGATATTAGGTCCTAATGCTTCATCAGCACCTCAATTTGGATCACTCTATTCTGGTCCAACAGGTATGCAATATTATCGTGATGGTATACTGAATTATATGGTTATGGGAAGTATGCCTAAGATATATGGAGCCCAATTCAATGTTAATAGAACTTATCAAGGCCAAAATGCTGGATTAGGATTTGTGTTTAGCATGTTCGTAAACAATGTAACTGAGAATACTCCTGGTTTAACTATAGGTATGACTGGTACTCTTGATACAGTAACTTTAGGAAATGTAGGTACATATATATCTACTAACGGTATACTTGATGTATTTGTGCCTTATAATCTAGAATGTAGTATAGCAGGAGTCTCTGCTAGAGTGTTGAATGTAAATGGATCTTCCTTTTCATATACTAGTCCATTCATACCTGTAAGAGTAGGCGCGGGTCATTTCCAAATACATCCTAACACACCTTCTGGAACCTTTGATAGCTCTCTGCCGTCAACGGGTGGAGGAACGCTAGGAAATGGTAGCAGTGTGACTATGTCAATGGTAATGCAACCGATACAGTTCTAATTAGAATAAATAAAAAAACTACGAAAATATAATATCTCTATATAGAGATATTATAGCATATAAGAGACACTTTTATCTTCTTCTAAGTCTGGGACCTAATGCCCCTCCTATAACAATTGTCAGAAATAAAGCAGAAACACCTGAAATTTGCATCACGAATATAGCTGCTTTTTCACTATCTTCGGATCTATAAATAAAGAGAGCCGAAAGCATATTAGTCATGGTTACAGCAAAATTACCCCAGAGTAATGGTGCATAGAGTGGATGTTCTGTTACCTCTTCATAGTCATTATTCATTTAAAACACAATAATTCTGTATAATACCTTAATCAAAGATATTATATATTTATCTGCCAGTGGAACCGAAACCACCCTTTCTTTGGGTTTCATCCAATAAATCAACTACTTCAACTTCAGGTGATATAATCTTATGCAAGATGAGTTGGGCTACTCTATCATGTTGCTTGATCATAATCGTTTCATCATTATGATTAGTGATTAAGATCATGACTTCACCTCTATAATCCGAATCCACAACTCCAGCACTAACAGTGAGACCTTTCTTAGCCATAGAGGATCTATCATGAATTTGACCGTAATAACCTTCAGGAATGGCAACTGCGATCTCTAACTTGATGGTATTAAGACCAGGTTTTAGCGTCTGTTCTCTAACGCAATATAAATCGTAACCAGCAGAACTAGCGGTACCTAAAGTTGGAACTTTAGCATCGGAAGATAAAAGCTTAACTTGGAATGACATGCTTTAGTTAAATCAACTGTTGGATAAATCGAATCAAAGTTACGGGATCGGAACTCGAAACCCTAACCGAATATTCATTATCGTTATGCTCAAATTGGATGATGAATTTAATACCGGCTTCATTACGATAGATTTCCTTAGTCATAAGAACAGTATGATCTAAATAATATTCTCCTTGAGTGAAGCTTTTAGTTATAGGATCCCATGGAATATTAGAAGTATCTTCATCGTTGGGCTTAATATATCTAACTCTTATATCTGGTTTTCCGTCGATTCTTATTATGTTAATGGTATGAACCATTTCCCTTTCATAGGACATGGTTGTTATACCATCTTGAATCTTAATATAGACACGTTTCTTATTTAATACATCTATGTATTCTATTCCTTCCACTTGCTTAACTTTATAGAGTTTAAAGCCTTGATTCTCTAACTTGTTAAGCAAGAATTCTGTCTGTTTATCTGTAAGACCAGAGCTCCAAGTAGATTTAAGGTCCTTACCATAACCGATTTGGGTGCTTTGGAAGCTAGCAAAGTTGTAAACTTTATCTAAGTTAGGTATCTCTTTCTTTCTATGAGCATCATAGTAACACACCCTTCCAATACTAACTTTCATCTTTAGGTTAGCATCTTGTTCTAGTGCCTGTGTTAACACTTGTTCTGAATAAATCTGGAAGTTCTGGTTACCTAGCTTAGATGTAACTACATGTTTGTAAGGACCAATGTAACGTTTCATGGAATATAAGTTTTGGATATCTTCTTTGTATAATATTAACTTAAAGGTATCCTCTATATTAAACATGTAAAGGTTATCTATTTTCTGTGGATGAGCATAGACCGAGACAGTATTAGATAAGAGACGCATAATTTTCTTCTTAGCATGTTCTAACTTGATAGGATCCTTTGATGTTAATTCTACTCTATCATCAAAGGCCCAGAGATCTACACCATAATTCTTATAGAGTTTAGAGTTAGAATCTTGCCTACCTCTAATGTTTCCGATAGGATTAGTAGCAGTTGAAGGATAAAAGATGGTCTCCTTATAAGTTGTCATTTTACAGGTAAAGGGGTTATTATACCATACAAATTTATGGTATAATATTATTTACTATTTAGAGCGATTATATCTTATTAATTGTAGAGTTAGATATTTATCCAGCTTTAGGACCATGAATTCCTGAGCTTTACAATACAGAACACTCAGATCTATCTTAGTCACCATATCTCCAATGGTAGTGCAATTATACATAGTGCGAGCCCATTCCATTAACTTTAACATTTCATGCTTCAATGGTTGATTTAGGGCTTCTTCAAGGGACATGGTCCTAGGAAGCATGAGATTATTAGTGTTAGATTCACGAATGATATCCATGAAAGTCATATCTAAGATTTCAGATGGGGTTAGAGCTGGTAAAGTTGTAATCTTCTTGGCCCAAATTTTGTTAGGTCTATGTGGAATGCTTATCTTCATGTCTTTAGGCATTATTATACAATAATAATATTACAGTTTAAGGAATGGACGATTCATAAATCTGTGAATTTATATTTAGAAAATTAAGCTAAATGACCCAGCTCAATACCCTTTACACCATACCCGAGAATACCTTTGAAGCATATTTGGAACCAGCAGAATTACATGTCATGGGCTCTGTCTCTAAACTCGTCAGAGAATCAGAGTTGGCGGTTCGTTTCAGAGCAATAGTCCAATTTCTACTGCCTAAGGTGGAAGAGATGAGATATTTCCCTCTTAGATATTACGCTAAGCAAGGTTATAGTATGATGGAGTTGTATGAAGTAGCAAAGTATCTCTGGAATGTTAAGAAATTAGATTCCTATACTATGCTTCTAATTAATGCAGAAATGGAATATGATCAAGAATGCATTGCAGCTATCTCGGATATGAAAACTATATGTGACTATGAAGTTAAATATAACCAGTTAAATATAGATACTATTTTCGGCGATCCAGAGATGGGATATGAGAAGCATGAAAAAGCCTATAGACAGATAGTAGAAAAAGCTGGATATAACATGAATCTCTTTCAGTTTGCACTTGAAAGAAACTTTGACATGAAATCTATAATTGGAGATCTTTACATAGACGTAAGCCAGAGATTATCAAGTACTATATTTAAATATCTAATAGAGATAGATGAAGATTTGTTTCTCGAAAACGAAACTCTAGAAGGCGAGGAGTTCTTATATCCTATGTCTAAGAATATAAGAGATTTATATGTCGAAACACTTCCAGAAGCTATAGACTTTTTATATGAAGAATCGGATAATAGCATAGGAGATCATCCCAAAGACGCTGATGGTTTTGGTTTAGCTTATGGATTTGCCTTCAAAAGCACATTAGAGCAAGCAGTTAAGTTCCAAGATTACGAGCTCTTCATTGATTACTTCAAACAATACTTTAAGACTATACCTGAAGATTACATTAAACAACTATTTAATATGGATTGGAGAGATGTTGATGAAGATACAATAATGGAAGAGTTATATACTAAATCTGGAGGCTATTCTCATTGATTTTAGCAATAATAAGACATTAGGTCTTATTATTTCTTGTTTGACCTATTTATTACTCTAGAAGTTTAGTAGCTAATTTCATTAACTTAGAGGCTAATAGTAATTTATCTGGTTTCTGTAACTTCCAGATATCAACGGAATCTATTAGCTTAAAATATTTATTCCTTACTGTCACTATTTCTATAACATGCTCATACAGTTCCTTTAAACTCATGTAATGATGAGGATCGCAACCATAACGAACTTCTATATCATAGTATGATCCTAAATTAATATCTTCATACCAGACCTCTAATTGCTCTATAAAGATAGTAGGAGTTGTGGACCATTCCTGGGATAAAGCTATAACATTATCATAGCTTTTGTCACCTATAGTACCATCTGGATATAGCTCTTTCTTTATGCCGTTATAACGGAGATATACGTGAGACATGTTTGAACTATTGAAAAATAATGTTACTTAAATTCATTTATAAACATAATGCTCCCAGTCAACTATACTAACGATTATGCTTTAATTCCAATGGATAACATCTATCCTATTGATGGAATTATAACCTCCATGGTCTTTACCCTATTCTTTGTAGGATCATACATTGCTTATTATGTTTCTATGGGTATCTTCATTCAACGCATAACTAAGGATGGATCTGAAGTCTCTAAGAAAGCCAAAGCCATTGTAATTAGTACTCTCTTGATTGTTTCATTTCAACTGTCCAGTCAGATCTTCAAGTTTATCTCTGACATCCTATATCTCATTATTGATACCAAGCCAATTGTAGATGGACAGTATCAAGTTTCAGTAGATCTATATAACTCTGCCGTAGCCATAGAATTTATAGCTAACATTATCTCTTGGTCAGTACCTATTGCAATGGTAGTGCTTTTATGCTATGTTCAGCTCTTGTTTTGGGATACTATTTGTATGTTGCATCTCATCTCTAAGAAGACCAGGAACATTATCACTGGAATCTATAGCTCCATTCTAATTGTTATATGTCTGATCTGGATTAGCTTAGATCTTTGGGGTTGTGCAGATTCTATCTATATTAGAACCGAGCCTTTTATGTTTGCCTATATCTCTTACATCTATAGCATTCTAGTTACTGTTGTAATCTTTACATTCTTGATGACTTTATTTGCCATGGGTTTGATACCTGGTTTAGTCTTATTGAGTGGTATTATGAAGAATAAATCTACCCTAACGCCTTCGGATAAGAGTCCTGTTTTAGTTACTTTATTCCTGCTCATGGGTATGCTTTTCTCTATCTTTATCTATAACATAGGCATTCCTATTTCCCTGATCTTTGCGGTTGTATCCCAAAGCAATGGTATGAATGCTGGTCTTAGTGGATCTATAACTGTAATTCTACTTAACATCTTCATTAATGTAGCGGTTCTATCTTTTTCTGTCTTCTCTATGTGTTTGTTCTATCCTATGCTAAAGACTAAATCCATAATGAAACCTGTTACAACTGAGCTCAAAGATGCCACTACACAACCAGTTACGCCACGTATTCAAGTGTAAGATATAATGGGATTCCGATCCCATTATATTTATTGATCCATAGCATTAACCTGCTATGCTTTATCAAGCAAATGATAGCTATTATAGTGTTCTTTTTTACTATATTTTCTCTACTTAATTTTACTGGAACTAGATTGCTTAAGCTGATTCTTTCAAAGCTCTCTAAGTATAACACACCTTTAGTTGCAAGAATAATGAAACTAAAGGATAAAGAACAGAGAATAGTAGCAGCTCTAGTTCATTTCATGTTCATGTGTCTTATAACTTCTAGTTCCTTGTGGATTGTAATTCAAGGTTGGACTAACTCTAAAGATCCTACTGCAATAGATAACTATGAAAATTACCTCATAGTTATGCAGATAAGTATAGGATTCTATCTCTACGATGTATACATTATGAGAGCTCATATCAAACATCCTAGATTGATCCATCATTTCGTTACACTTTTTGGTTATGTTATGACCTTAGAACAACCTAAAATCATGTTTTATACAGCTTTAATGAGTGTTGAAGCCTATAAGTTTCCCTTAATTATCATCCAAATCCTATACTATTTAGAACTAGAAACTATAGATACTAAACCTTATATACCTTATGTTATGGCTAGAGCCGTAAGATGTATTCTATGGACTATTCTCAAGTTTGGTTCCATTACTTTAAGTATAGTTGCAACATCTCTTCATGGACTTCCAGACGTTGATGCTTGGTGTTATACTATGATGCTAACGCTTACAGTTAGCATGGCTGGTTATAATTTTTATATCTTGTATCAAGATCTAGAATACTTCTATAAACTTATAAAGCTTAGACTTATGCTATAAGAATCGATGATAAAAGTTATAACATCTTAAGGAAGATGTTATATGTTAAACTAGAACAACAAGGTACTAAGAGCGATGAAGGTATTTTTCAGGAACTTCATAGGTTCTATATAACTTTTTCTAAAATATTGTACTATCATTGCGATAGTATTATCGCGTACTATAATCTATGTTTAAATTTCATGATCTTCGTGTTCTTAAAGTTCTAAGATTTTAGAAAAAGTTATATAGAACCTATGGAGTTCATGAAAAATACATCATAGAAGATCTAAAAACACATTCAGTGCTCGTTATAGTTGCTCTTAACTTACATATAACATCTCTTCATTGAGATGTTATAACCTTTATCACTGTTTTTCATGAACTTTGTTCAACCTTTATCACTGTTTTTCATGAACTTTGTTCAACCTTTATCACTGTTTTTCATGAACTTT
>Ga0310915_10000137_pt1 | contig 34692 bp, 29 predicted proteins | sample GREbulkMGAN111_FD_202508 | JGI IMG/M metagenome (GOLD analysis project Ga0310915, IMG submission 202508) | Lab enrichment of tropical soil microbial communities from Luquillo Experimental Forest, Puerto Rico - GRE.bulkMG.AN111 | ecosystem: Environmental > Terrestrial > Soil > Tropical forest >...
ACCTTTCTCGACGCGCTACCACTGGCAAAGGAAAAACTCATGGCGGCATGACCACGGTCCACAGCATAATCGGTTCACACAGCCAGCACCGTCTGTCCGATCAAGTCTCAGCTAATACACGTCAGTATAGGTCCCGTCGCGCCACAGGATTTCAAAGTCATCGGCCTTGTCAGTTCGGCGCATTTCGTGAGCCATTTCTTCCAGATTGTGCTGCCGCCGATCTTTCCGCTCCTGAAGGATGCATTCGGTGTGAGCTATGTCGAGCTCGGCATCGTCATGAGCTTGATGTATGCGACCCCCGGGCTGATGCAGACCTCGGCGGGCCTCATCGTCGATCGGTTCGGTCCCTCGCGCGTGTTGATCGGCGGACTAGGGCTGTACTCGGTCGCCGTGCTGCTCTACGGATTTGCCCCCAATCTGTGGGTCTTGGCTGCGCTCGCTGTCGCGGCCGGTTTGGGCAATTGCGTCTTCCACCCGGCCGACTACGCGATCTTGTCTGCTCGGGTCGAGGCCACCCGGCTTGGCCGGGCCTATGGGGTGCATAATTTCGGCGGTAGCCTCGGTTGGGCTGCCGCTCCGACAGCCGTCCTAACTCTGACCGCGCTGTTTGGCTGGCGCGTCGCGTTGTCGATCCTCGGCGGCCTCGGTCTGCTACTGACCTTTTGCCTCGTCGTGCAAGCCGCCGCGCTAAGCGCCAAAGGGCGCGCGAATCGGCCGGGCGAGGCGGCTGCGAGCTCTGCGAAAGTGTTCCTGTCGCAACCGATCCTCGTCTGTTTCGGCTATTTCGTGCTTCTCGCCGTAGCAACCGTGGCCCTCCAGGCTTTCCTGCCGTCGTCCCTGGTGTCGGGGTTTGGCATCTCGTTCGCGCTCGCCAACAGCGCCTTGACAGGCTTTCTCGTGGGATCTGCGGTCGGCATGTTCGTCGGCGGCATAATTGTCGACTATTTCGGCCGGCAGGAGCTCGTGGTGGCGATAGGGCTTTTGACAACGGCGCTCGTGAGCCTGTCGATCGGTATCCTGGCTGTGCCGATCCCTGCCCTCGTCTTGGTTATTGCCATCGGAGGGTTCGCATGGGGCTGCACGACCCCGTCGCGCGATATGCTCGTGCGCGGCGCGGCCCCCGCTGGAGCCATGGGTGCGGTCGTCGGCTTCGTTTATTCGGGCCTCGATCTCGGCTCGGCGGTGACGCCCCCCTTGCTCGGGTTCCTCCTCGACCGCCACCTTCCGCACCTCATCTTCCTCCTTACCGCCGGCGTATTGTTCTTGGCGATCGGCACAGCCTTTATCGTCCGCCGAAACGATACCGAGCGGCGAAGCTTGCCCCAACAGGGGGATTTCGAGTCGGCCGCTCTCGACACCGTCGCTTAGCGCAGTGGGGGTCGGCACGACATCGCCCTTCACCCGCTCTCATACCGCCACGATGACCCAGGTCATGTAGAACTGAGATCCATGCACGCGGAGGGATCCTACCGCGCGGGTGGCGTTTAAGGCCTTCGAATCGGTACGCCGCGCAGGGCGCCCTGCGGCGACCGCGCCGAGTCGTTTCGCGGCATATTCGGGAGATTGGTCGGGCTGCCGCGCCGCTGGGCATCGGGAAGTAATGCCCCCTCGCCAGCTCCTTGACAGAATCTCAGCCGTCCCGTTCCATCGGGCATGGCCGAGTCTACCCATCGCCCTATGAAAAAGAGTGCCGCGCGTACCGCGCGTGCCGAACGGCTAGCCAAAGCGCTGCGCGACAACCTGCGCCGGCGCAAAGAGCAGGCGCGCGCCCAGGAGCGCGCCAGGCAGCCGAACCGCAAAGAGGGGAACGAGCCGACGGCTTGAGCGACGTCTTGCTGTCCAGTACAAGCACGCCCCAGGAGACGAGACCGGCAATTGAGAGCCTGTTGTCGCCGATGTCTGGTCAGCAGCGCGTGTAATCGAGACGATGGACAAGATTTGCATCCGGGGTGGTGCGCCTCTTGCGGGCGTGATCCCGATCGGCGGCGCAAAAAATGCGGCATTGCCGCTAATGGCTGCCTCACTGCTCACGGCGGAAACCGTAACGCTCGAAAACGTTCCGGCTCTTGCCGACATCGCGACGATGGCGAACCTTCTGGTCCAGCACGGGGTCGCGGTCCAGCGAGGCGGCGACGGCGCGGCTGCCGGACACATCCTCGAATTATCGGCCGCTCACATCACTTCGAGTACCGCACCCTACGATCTCGTGCGTAAAATGCGAGCCTCGGTGCTCGTATTGGGGCCGCTCGTCGCCCGTTGCGGCCGCGCGCGGGTGTCGCTGCCGGGCGGTTGCGCAATCGGGACCCGTCCAGTCGACCTCCACATCAGGAGCCTGCAACGGCTGGGCGCTGAAGTCGAACTGCGCGAAGGCTATATCGACGCGCGCGCACCCAAGGGGTTGCGCGGCGCCGAGATAGTATTTCCGGCGGTCTCGGTCGGGGCCACCGAGAACCTGTTGATGGCGGCGACCTTGGCCGAAGGCGAGAGCCTGCTGATCAATGCCGCGCGCGAGCCGGAGATTACCGATCTGGCCAATTGCCTGGTCGCAATGGGCGCCCGTATCGATGGGATCGGCAGTGACCGGCTCCGCATCGACGGCGTCCCGCGGTTGCACGGCACGACGCATTCGATCATCCCCGACCGCATCGAAACCGGCACTTACATCATGGCCGTTGCCGCGACCGATGGTGAGGTAAGGCTGACCAACACCCGCCTCGATCTTGTCGCCCCAGTAGTCGGAATGCTGGAGGGGGCAGGTGTCGAGGTGTCGGAGGGCGCAGACGGTTTGATCGTTCGTCGGCGTACCGAGCGTCTTGCCGGGGTCGACATCATGACCGAACCCTATCCGGGCTTTCCGACCGATCTACAGGCGCAAGTGATGGCGCTGATGGCGATCGCGGACGGGTCCGCGATGATTACCGAAACGATTTTCGAAAACCGGTTTATGCATGTCCCCGAGCTGGCGCGCATGGGAGCCAACATCACCGTGCATCGCGCCTCGGCTCTGGTCCGCGGTGTGCCCGAGCTGATGGGGGCACCGGTCATGGCGACGGACTTGCGGGCTTCGGTGTCGCTCGTCATCGCCGGTCTCGTCGCTGCGGGAGAGACGGTGATCAACCGGGTCTATCATCTCGACCGCGGTTACGAGCGGCTCGAGGAGAAGCTTGCTGCGTGCGGCGCCCGCATCGAGAGGTTGCGGGATGGCGCCTGACGACAGGGCCGCTCTCAAACTGCGCGCCGAGGACCCCGACGATCTCGCGGTCATCTCGGCCTGTCTGCAGGATGCGTTGGTTCCCGTCCGCGACCTCGCTTATGACGCCGAGGATCGCACCTTCCTGCTAGTCGCTAATCGATTCCGCTGGGAAGGCGGGCTTCGCCGCGCGGCGGAAGAGGGGGGCTTTCAGCGTACCCTGTGCGGCCTCACTTTCCGGGAAGTGGCGGCGGTATTCTATACCGGCTTCCGCCGCAGTGACGACGGCCGCATCCTGTCTCTGCTAGCGATCCGTCATGAGGATGGCGCGGTTCGTCTGGAATTTTCCGGGGGCGCATCAATTCGGCTCGAGGTCGCGCGCATTCTCTGCTTTGCGCACGATCTCGGTGAACCCTGGCCGACATCCTGGCAGCCCCGCCACGATCCGGATGAGCGGGTGTGACGCTGATCATGGCGCTACCCAACGGGCGGATCCTCGGCGAGGTGATGCCACTACTGCGCCGGATCGGCATCGAGCCCGAGCCTGCCTTCGATGATGCATCCTCACGGCAGCTTCGCTTCAAGACGAGTGAACCCGGGCTCGACCTGATCCGGGTGCGCAGCTTTGACGCCGCCACCTTTGTTGCTTTCGGCGCCGCGCAGCTCGGCATTGCTGGCAATGATGTGCTGATGGAGTTCGACTACACGGAGATTTACGCTCCGCTCGACCTCGATGTCGGTCATTGCCGCCTCGCAGTCGCGGCGACAGGGGATTCGTCCACGCGACAGGATATTGAACGGGCGAGCCATATCCGCGTCGCAACAAAATACCCCGAGGTGACCCGCCGCCATTTTGCGGCGCGCGGCATCCAGGCCGAATGCATCAAGCTCAACGGTGCGATCGAGCTTGCTCCAAGTCTGGGGATCTGCCGGCACATCGTCGATCTCGTCGAGACCGGTGCGACTTTGAGGGCCAATGATCTGGTCGAGATCGAGACGATCGCCGTGGTGAGCTCGCGGCTGATCGTCAACCGTTCGGCGCTGAAAACCCGCCCAAAAGAAATCAGCGGCTGGATTGCGCGCCTCCGTGACGCTGCCGGGAAAAAGCCCTCAGCCGCCTCGCTCCGCTCGGCGCCCTCTACCGCGTTGCGGGAGAGGGGAGGGCCCCATCGCGGCAGCGATGGGAAGGATGAGGGTGGGCGGTCCTGATGGCGGCCACGCTCGCCACGCGCAACCCCGGCTTCGAGGCGAGGTTCCGGGGACTGCTTGAGGCAAAGCGCGAGAGTGCGGCGGATGTCGACGCCGCGGTCGCGGCGATTATCGAGGATGTCAGGCGACGCGGTGACGCCGCGCTAATCGACTACACGCGTCGCTTCGATGGGGTCGATCTTTCGGCTCGCGGTATTCGGCTGACGCGCGACGAGATCGCCAAAGGCGCTGCCGCGGCGTCCGCTGAGACGGTCGACGCGCTCAGGTTAGCTGAAAAACGGATCGAGCATTTTCACCGCCGCCAACTGCCTTCCCCGATCGATTACGTCGACGAGGTGGGGGTGCGGCTCGCCGCTCGGTGGCGCCCGATCGCCGCTGCCGGGCTATATGTCCCGGGCGGCACCGCCGCTTATCCCTCATCCGTCCTGATGAACGCGATCCCGGCCAAGGTGGCCGGCGTCGAACGGCTGGTGATGGCGGTGCCGGCACCAGGCGGGCTCCACAGTCCGCTCGTCCTCGCCGCCGCCGAGATGCTCGGGATCGACGAGATTTACCGTATCGGCGGGGCGCAGGCGATCGCCGCGCTCGCCTTCGGCACGGCGACGATTGCGCCGGTCGACAAGATCGTCGGGCCGGGGAATGCCTATGTCGCCGCTGCGAAGCGGCGGGTTTTCGGCCAGGTCGGGATCGACCTGATCGCCGGGCCGTCCGAGATCCTCGTCGTCGCCGATCGGCACAACGATCCGGAATGGATCGCCGCCGATTTGCTGTCCCAGGCGGAGCACGATACGGCGGCACAGGCAATCCTCATCACCGACGATGCAAGGTTTGCCGCCGCGGTCGAAGCGGCGATCGAAAGCCACCTGACGCGGCTGCCGCGAGCGCCGATCGCCCGCGCCAGCTGGCAGTCGCATGGCGCCATTCTCCTCGTCGACGATTGGGAAGAGGCGTCGGCGCTGATCGACCGGATTGCCCCCGAACACCTGGAGCTCGCGATCGACGAGCCTGACGCGATGGCCGAGCGGGTCCGCCATGCCGGAGCGATCTTTCTCGGCCGCCATACGCCGGAAGCGATCGGCGACTACATCGCCGGACCCAACCATGTCCTGCCGACGGCTCGGAGCGCGCGGTACGCATCCGGACTGGGTATCCTCGATTTTCTCAAGCGCAGCTCGCTCGTCCGCTGCGATGCGGCGAGCCTTGCGACGCTCGGCCCTCCCGCGATCCGTCTCGCCCGGGCGGAAGGCCTCGATGCGCATGCCTTGTCGCTGTCGATCCGGCTCGGCCCCGGCCGCGAGGGTTGAACCGGCGCAGATGGGCGACCCGAGCAGCCCCTGGCGGATCGCCGGCATAACTCTCGACGAGCACACGGTCGTCCGCCGCAGCCCCGATATCGAGCATGAGCGGGCGGTAGCGATCTTCGATCTCTTGGAGGAGAACCATTTCGAGCCGGCCTCCGGATGCGCCGGGCCGTATCATCTCCATTTGTCGATCGAGGAGAACCGGCTGAGCATCGAGGTGCGTTCGATGCCGAACGGATCGAGCGAGGTAATCGTACTGCCGCTCACCCCGTTTCGCGGGATCGTCAGGGATTACTTCATGGTCTGCGAGAGCTATTACGAGGCAATCCGGCGCTCCAGCCTCTCGCAGATCGAGGCGATCGACATGGGCAGGCGTTCGCTGCACAACGAGGGTTCCTCGCTGTTGATGGAGCGGCTCGGTGACAAAGTTGCGATCGACCTCGATACCGCCCGCCGGTTGTTCACGTTGATCTGTGTGCTGCATCTGCGGGGATCATGAGTGGTGAAGCCGTGGCGTCTGGTGCTCGCCTCTGCTTCACCACGCCGGCTCGAGCTGCTGTGCCAGGTGGGTTTTACGCCCGACGTGATCGATCCCGCCGAGCTCGACGAGACCCCGCGCCGAGGCGAGCTGCCGCCGGCACACGCGATCCGCCTCGCCGAAGCAAAGGCGCGGGCAGTGATGCCGCGGCACCCCGGCGCCTACATCCTCGCCGCCGACACCGTCGTCGCCTGCGGCCGGCGCATCTTGCCGAAGACCGAAGACGAGGCGAGCGCACGGTCCTGCTTGGAGCTGCTGTCGGGGCGCCGCCACCGGGTTCACGGCGCCATTGCGCTGGCGAGCCCCGACGGCCGGTTGGCATGCCGCCGTGTCGACAGCCAAGTCGCCTTCAAGCGGCTGAGCGAGACCGAGATCGTGGCCTACCTGCGCACCGGCGAATGGCATGGCAAAGCTGGCGGCTATGCGATCCAGGGCCGCGCGGCGATGCTGATCCGGTGGATGCGCGGCTCCTATTCGAACGTGGTCGGATTGCCGCTCTTCGAGACCGCCCAGCTGCTCGCCGGCCGCGGCTATCGACCGCCTTGGCTCGCCAGCTGCTGATCGCCGCGGGGCTGGGCGAGTGGCGCGCAGTCGTGCTCGATGCGGGAGCGGCCGTCGAACTTCACGTCGAGCGCGGTGACCGCGCCGAGGCCGGAAGCATTCACCTTGGCCGGGTGCGCCAGCTTGTGCCCGCGCTCGGCGCGGCGCTCGTCGATATCGGCGCAGACCGGCCGGTCTTTCTGCCACAGAGTGAATTTGCGCCGCGTGGCAAGCTGCTCCACGAGGGCGAGCGGGTTGTCGTGCAAATTCGCCGCGAGGCCCAGGGCGGCAAGGCAGCCCGGGTGACGATGAAAGCTCCACCTGCGCTGACTGCTGCGGCTGAGGGCTGGAGCAATGTCCTCGATCGAGCCGCGCGCCTCGATCCGCCCGCCCGGCTGCACCCGATCGCTACATTCGCCGCTGCGCTCGCCGGCGTGCTGCCGGCCGCGCCGGATCATATTTTCGTCGACGACCCCGCGGCGATTATCGACATTCACACTGCGTTCCCGGGTGCCGGCGCCGAGCAGCGGCCGGAAGCGGAATGGCCGATCGAGCTGGACGCAGTGTTCGCCGAGGCGCTGGCGGAGACGCTTACGCTTCCGGGTGGTGGCCGCGCCCACTTCGAGGCGACGCGAGCCGGCGTCATGATCGACATCGACAGTGGAACGCCGGAAACGGGTTCGCCCGAGCAGACGGGGCTGGCGGCGAACGTCGCCGCCGCCGCACTCGTCGCCCAGCAGATCCGTTTGCGTAATCTCGGGGGTGGCATTGTCGTCGATTTCGTCGGCCTCGACGGCCGCGCGGCGCGTCAAAGAGTGCGTTCGGCCGTCGCCGACGCGCTCGCTTCCGATCCGGTTGGGCCACGGATTCTCGGCTGGACGCGTCTCGGTCATCTCGAGCTGGTGCGGCCGCGCCGCGGACGTCCATTGGCGGAGGCGCTGCTCGAGCGCCGCCCGGATGGGGCTCTCGTCAAGACCGCCGTCACCATCGCCTACGAGGTGCTGCGGGCCCTGCGCCGCGAAGCAAGAGCGCAGCCGGGGCGGCAATGGCGCCTCGTTGTCGCCCCCGAGGTCGCGGCCACGTTGAGCGGCTCCGCTGCGTCTGCTGTGCGACGCGCCGAGGAGCGATTCGCGCGTAAGATCGCGATCGAGGGCGAACAAGGTTGCGAGCGCGAGCGGTTTGAAATTTTGGCGCTGTGACCATATTCGCTTCGCGATGGCCGCGATTTCGCCTGTGCAGAAGCTCGCCCCCCGCCGTTGCCCGATTTGCGGCAAGCCCGCCCTGCCACAGTATAGGCCATTTTGTTCGGCGCGTTGCGCGCAACTCGATCTCGGCCGCTGGCTCAAGGGTGACTATCGCGTCCCGACCGAGGAGGCGCCCGAGGATAGCGACGACGGACAAGGCGGTTGACCGCTCCGGGCCTGCCCGCGAGCATGGGCCGATGAGCACCTCGCCCGAGCCGAACCACTACAAAGTGATCTACGCGGACCCCCCCTGGACCTTCGGTACCTATTCTCGCAAGGGCAAGGGAAGAAGCCCTGAGGCTTATTACGACTGCATGTCCCTCGCCGATATCGAGGCGTTGCCGGTCGCCGAATGGGCCGCTGAGCACTGCGCGCTTTTTCTGTGGACGACAGACCCGATGTTGGAGAAGGCGTTCGCGGTAATTCGCGCCTGGGGGTTCACCTATAAAACAATCGGATTCTATTGGGTAAAACTCAACAAATCAGCAACGCGTCCGGTTTTCGGCGCCTCTGATTTCTTTACCGGGCTGGGGTTCTGGACGCGTGCCAACCCCGAACTCTGCCTGTTGGCGACACGCGGCCATCCGCGCCGCCGGCGGGCTGATGTCCCGAAACTAATCGTCTCGCCCCGTCGTGAGCACAGCCGTAAGCCGGATGAGGTCTACGACCGAATAGAGGCCCTTTGCGAGGGGCCATACCTCGAGATGTTCGCGCGATCTGAGAGACCCGGTTGGCGTCCTTGGGGTCTCGAGGCAAATCCGTCGCGAATTGGACCGCGGCGGTGGCGCTCCAACAGCTATCCGGACGCGCCTCACGCGGTAGACTAATGGTGAAAATCTGAACCTTGGTACCCGGTTCCGAGGACAGCTCTCGGACCCACTGCGGACCCTCGGCGGCGCTGGAAGCAATGCCGGCCCATGCCCCTGAACCGTGTCATTCGCGGCGCGCACGGCGTCCTGCTGAACTGGGTAAGTAGCGCACATCGCCGGCGACGGGCTTGGACCTTTTTTGTCCTTGCTCCTTCGCCGGGAAAACCGGCTAATCCGATGACCTCTTCGAATTTGTCAGACAGACGGCCAAACCGCCTTCGCCAGCGCGAGATTGGCCGGGAAAACCGTGACGGGCATGCCATTTTGCCATTGCGCGAAGATCATCGGCACGTCGACGCGCCGGCCCTTCTCGTCGAACTTGATCGGACCGGGGAAGCATTGCGCGGCGGGGCCAGTGGTCAGGTTCATCGCCCGGATAGCCTCGGCGACCTTGATCTTGTCGGCGGCCCCAGCGGCTTCCAGCGCTTCCGCCAGGATCGACGGATGGCCGTAGCCGCACAGCGCGTCTTGCGTCAGGAATGGCTCGCCGGTCCTCTTCTTGAAGCGCTCGATAAATTCCTCCTGGCCCTTTATTGGCCAGTTGGCGACGCTGAACAGCAGCCCTTCGAGCAGCTCGGGGCCGATCGTCTTCAGGAGTTCAGGTGAGCCGAACGGCGCGCCGTTGCCGACCAGCGGCAATTTCCCGTGCGACAGTTTGAATTCATCGAGCTTTTCGAGCACCAGCTTGCAGTCCGGCATCGCCGAGGTGAGCAGCAACAGGAACCCCGGCTTGGCCGAACGCACCTTCTCGATCAGCGGCGTCGCATCAGAAAGCGGCGGTGTGAAGACCTGGTCGATAACCAGCTTCAATCCCACCTTTTCCAATCCGCCCTCACGCAGGGGCTTCGCAAAGCTGGTCGGCGAAGCGGTGTTGTCCATGATCAAGCCGACAGTGGTCGGCCGCTTCCCGGTGGCGCTTTGCGCTAGGTCGAGAGCCGTCGGGACGGTCTGTGCGGCCTGCCATTCGGCGGTCGGCGAGGTCTGAAAGACGAATTTGAAGCCGCGATTGGTGATTGCGTCGGAATAGCTGAGTGTCAGCCACGGGATCTGCGCCCGCTCGGTGACCTCGGTGACCGCCAAGGTGAAGGAGCTCAGCCACGAGCCGGTGCCGCCGACCAGGTCGGGGTTGTCGGCAACGAGGCGCTGCGCCGCGTTTTTGGCCTTTTCGGTGCTGTCGCCGGCATCGGCGTAGATGATGTTCAGCTTGGCGCCGCCGAGCGATTTGATGCCGCCGCGGGCATTGATGTCTTCAATGGCCAGATCGGCGCCCATGCGTAAGAGCTGGCCCTGTCGCGCCCAGGGTCCCGACATCGGCGCGATCATCGCGATCTTGACCGATTGCGCCTGTGCCCGGCCGATCGCCGGCAAAGCCAGAGCGGCGGCCGAGACGGCGAGGCCCTTGGCCACCGAGCGTCTGGTGAGTTTGTGGGTCATAAATGTGTCTCCTGCAAAAGCTCTGTCATTTCGCCGCCACGGCAACCTGCTCAGCCCATTTCTTGCCAAGGTAAGCCTCGATCACTTCGCTATTGCGGACGACCGTCTCCGGCGCGCCGCTGGCGATCAGCCTGCCGTGGTCGAGCACATCGAAATGATCGACCAGCTGGACCATAGCCTGCATCGTGTGCTCGATGATGAGCACCGTGACGCCCTCCGAGCGAACCTGACGAATGGCATTGAGGATGCCGTCGAGATCATCGTGGCCGAGCCCGGCAAGCGTTTCGTCGAGCAGGATCAATCGCGGTTGCGGCGCGAGCGCGCGGGCGAGCTCCATCAGCCGCAATTCGCGATTTGTCAGCCCGCCGGCCAGTGCATTGGCGCGGGTGCCGAGCCCGATCCGGTCGAGCGCGGTCGCCGCCATACGCCGCGCGGCGCTATCGTCAGCAGCACCCACAAAAGCGCCGACAGTAACGTTTTCGAGCACGGTCATCCGCGGGAACGCGCGCACGACCTGAAAGGTGCGGCCGATGCCGAGGCGGCATACCCGGTTTGGCCGCAGCCCCACGAGATTATCGCCGGCAAAGCTGATACTGCCGCGCTCGGGCGACAGAAAACCGTTGATGACATTGAAGAGCGTTGTCTTGCCGGCGCCGTTCGGGCCGATGATGCCGTAAAGCCCACCTTCGGGCACGCTTAAATCGACACCGTCGAGCGCCCGTAGCCCGCCAAACGAGATGCTGACATCGCGCAACACGAGCAGGTCTTCGCCTGGCGTCCGCGAGGGCGACTGACGCGGCGCGGGGGGGATCGCCGCACTGACCGTCGCCATTGCGGCCGGCTCGGGCAGTCGCCTGGCCAGGCGGTCGCGGATGCGCCAATAGACGCCTTCGGGGGCGAGCAGAATGATCGCGATGATCGCAATGCCGTAGACGACACCCTGGATGCCCGGCAGCACGTCGCCGAGCCGCGCATTCAGTCCCTCGGCGAGCGGGACCAACACGACGGCGCCGATGACCGGCCCCCACAGGCTGCCAACGCCACCAAAGAGTGCCAGAATTAGCGCCTGTGCCGAGACGAGCATGCCGAACACGGCTTCCGGCGTCACCACCAGTAAGACCACAGCGTAAAGCCCACCCGCCATTGCCGCCAGCGCGCCGCTCAGCATCAGCGCCAGCATCTTCCAACGCCAGGTGTCGATACCGGCGGCCTCGGCCGCCGGCTCGTTCTGCTTGATCGCAAACAACGACATGCCGAAGCGCGAATTCTCGACCTTCAGCGAGATCAACAAGGTGATCACGAGTAGGCCTAGCGCCAGCGCCACATAGGCGCGCGGATCGGCGAACTGCATGTAAAGGATCGGTGCCTCGCGCTTCATCGGCAGCGGGATTTCCTGATAACCGAGCCACTGGAAAACGTAGAGTGTCGCAAGCGGGTAGGCGAGCATCGCCAGTGCGAAATAATGGCCGCGCAGGCGGAAGGTCGGGAAGCCGATCAACGCGCCGGCCAGTCCGCCGACGATTGCGCCCGCGGGGATCGTGAGCCACGGCGAGAGATCGAAATGGATCAGCCCCAGTGCCACCGTGTAGGCACCCAGTCCCCAGAATGCGGCGTGCCCGAATGAGAAATAGCCGCTGTAGCCGCAAAGGATGTTCCAGGCGAGCGACATCACCGCCCACAACAGCACTTGCGTCAGCACCAGCTCGAAATAATCGCTGCGCAGCAAGACCATCAAAATTAGCACTGCGACGGCAAAGCCGAGGATCGCCCAAAGCTGGCGCTTCACTGCGAGCGACGATCTCATGTGCGCTCGCTCAGACGGCCGAACATTCCTTGCGGCCGCAGGAAGATGATTAAGAGGAAGACGACAAAGATCGCCGTGTTCTGCAGCTGATAGGGCAGGACCAATGTCGACATCTGCTGCACGATGCCGATCAGGAGGCCGCCCCAGAATGCGCCCAGGATGCTGCCGAGACCGCCCAGCACGACCCCGGCATACATGACGATGACAAAATCGAAGCCGGTATACGGCTGGAACGATTGCGAGCCCGCGACAAGCCCGCCGGCGACCGCGGTGATGCCGACCCCGAGGCTCCAGGCGACGCGGTGGGCCTTGTCGACGTCGATGCCCATATAGAGCGCAGCGTGGCTGTTGTCGGCTGCGGCGCGCAATGCCTTGCCCTGCCGGGTATGCCCGAGAAACAAATACACCGCCGCCGCCAGTGCCACCGATACGAGGAAGCTGACGCAGCGTCCCTGGTTCAGCAGGATGTCGCCAATCTCCCATGACGAGCGCGACAGCGGCGTACGGATCCCGGTTGGCGCAGAGCCGAATACGATCAGCCCGCCATTTTGCAGAATGAGAGAGATGCCGAGCGTTGTCAGGATCTGTCCGTATGCTCCGGCACCCTCGGTCTGCGCAGCGCCAGCGCCAGTGACGCGCGCGACGATGAAACGGTGGAGCACCCATCCAAGCGCAAAAACAATCGGCCCGGCGAGGAAGGCGGCGACGATCGGTCCGCTGCTCGGGCCCAAAAATGCCGACAGCCCCCCAGCAGTGGCCAAATAGAAGGCCGCGTACATCCCGAGCATCAGAAAGTCGCCCTGGGCGAAGTTGATCACCCGCATCGCGCCGAAGATGATACCGAGTCCGATGCACATCAGCGCGTAGGCGCTTCCGACCAGGACGCCGGCGGCGAGCGCCTGCAGGAAATCGACGAGCGAGAAGGACATCGCACGACCATAAGGTGTGGCCGCGGCGGATGTCATGGATTTTTGACGGCGAACGGCCTATGGGCTTGGCCCCACGCCGGAGCTAAGCTCGCAGAGAAATTCATCCGGAACGCAGACGCACTCGGCGATGCTTTTGGCTATCGAAGGGCTTTCGGTAAATTACGGCGGGCTTGCTGCTTTGCGCGGCGTTTCCGTCTCGGTCGAGGAGGGGCAATTCGTCGCGATCGTTGGGCCAAATGGCGCGGGCAAGACGACCTTGTTCAAGGCGATCTCGGGAGTGGTCCCGGCCGCATCTGGTACGATTACCTACGAGGGGCGGAACCTGCTCGCCATTCCCTCGCATGAGCGCGCGCAGCTAGGGATCGCCCATGTGCCTGAAGGGAGGCAGGTGTTCGCGGCGATGACAGTGCTGGAAAATCTCGAGATGGGCGGTTATTCGGCGCGCGGCCGATCCACGTGGCCACAGAACATCGACCGCATCTTCTCGCTGTTTCCGGTGCTGGCGGAGCGACGCTCTCAACTTGCGGGAACGTTATCGGGCGGCGAGCAGCAAATGCTGGCGATCGGCCGAGGCATTGCTTCGTCGCCCCGGTTATTGCTCCTCGACGAGCCATCCATGGGGCTTGCTCCGGCCATCGCCGATCTGATCTTCGACCGTATCGCTATGCTCCACCGCGAGGACGGCGTCACCTTGCTCCTGGTAGAGCAGCGTGTGGCGGAAGCTCTGGACTCTTGCGATTACGGGTATGTGCTCGAAACCGGCCGGGTTGTCCTCGAAGGCACGCATCGGACCTTGACCGCCGACGACCGGGTACGGCGGGCCTATCTCGGCATGTGACGACTGCATTCTGCGGATCTCCTGAACATTGTTGTGGGTCGGACCTCTCCATTCCAGGGCGAGCGCGGGAAGGTCCGGAATCGGCGCAACCTCGCCTTTGGTGCACGAACCAGCGAAGGACCGCGGTCCACCCTAGACCGACCTCAGCACAAGGTACCAACCGCTGGATTTTGTGCACTTGCGGGAGCCGAAACCGCGTCTTCACCGAGGCTTAAGCAACATCCCGGAGAGTACGCCGGGCGAAACTTCGGACCGGAGCGGCATTGTGATCGGCTGGGCGCTACGCTGGATGGTGCTCTGCTGCGGGATCGCCGTTCTTGCTGTCGGGATTTTAAATCGGAGCGTCCCATCGCCCGCTGATCCCCCCGCGCCGCCAGTCTCCCCCACCGGCCCCGTTTCAAACACCATCGTCTATACAGCCACCGTGGGCGGCCATGTCATCGTCGATGCGGTCGTCAACGGAGCTCCCGTCCGGATGCTCGTCGATACCGGCGCCAGCCTCGTCACGCTGACCCCCAGGGATGCGCGTGCTGCCGGCATCGATCCCGACCGCCTGGTTTACAGCGCGCGAGCCAGCACCGCGAATGGCACCGCGCGAATGGCGACCGTGATGTTGCGCGAAATCCGCATCGACCAGCTCTCGCTCGATGATATTCCCGCTGCGGTCGTCGAAAACCTCAACATATCGCTGCTCGGCATGAGTTTTCTGGCTCGGCTGCAAAGCTACGAGATGCACGACGGCAAGCTCACGATCACTTGGTAGTCCAAGACGCTCCTTGACAAAATGGCATGATTGTTGTATACGCATTCAGCGTATTCCTCAACAATGAGCAAACTGTGATGGAGGACCAAACGCCACGTTTGCGGCCATGCCTGTGTTGCGCCTGACCACGACTTGGACAGCAAGAGGTCCTGTTTTTCTCCTGTAAAAACAGGAGTTGGCCCAACCGGCGCGGGTCCTTTGGCCTCCCACTCTCGCTTTGCCTTGCCCGAGCAATTTGCGAGCGGGGAGGGGAGGGTAGGGGTTGACAGGGAGGGGCGGGTTTTGGTCTGTGGGCAGGCCAACCCCGAGAGGAGCCCCTGATGCTCGACCATCATCGCGCGCTGATCTACACGATGGTCATCGTGTCGGCGGCCGACAGCGAAATGCCCGATGCCGAGCTGCGCATCATTGGCGACATTGTCGAGGACCTGCCGGTGTTCCGCGACTTCGACCAGCATCAATTGCCGCGCCTGCTCAACGATTGCGCCCAACTGATGAGCGGCGAAAACGGGCTCGAAGAAACCCTGAAGGCGATCAAGACCGCGCTCCCCGCCAAGTTGCGTGAGACCGCTTATGTGATCGCCTGCGACCTTGTCGCCGTCGACGGCGAAGCCTCGCGGGAGGAGAGGCGGATCCTCGTGCTGATCCGTGATCGCCTCAAGATCGACCGGCTCATCGCCGCCGCGATCGAGCGGAGCGCTCGTGCACGCTTCCAGACCCTGTAAACTCGCATTTGAGCAAAGCTCAACGAGAGGTCGTCGCCTTTCTGAAGAACCCGTCCTCCTATGGTGCGGGAGTTGACCGGGTCGAGGTGCACGAGACCCACGTTTCGCTGGTCTTTCTCGCTGGCGAGCACGCCTACAAGCTGAAGCGGGCGGTAAAATTTCCCTATCTCGACTTTTCGACTGTCGAGCTGCGGCGCCGGGCTTGCGAGGCCGAGCTGGCCCTCAACCGGCGTACCGCACCCGCGCTTTATAAGGAGGTTCGCGGGCTTTTCCGCTCGGCCGAGGGCGGCATCGGCTTTGCTCCGAACGGCGCGGCCATCGATTGGGTCGTCGTGATGCGGCGGTTCGACCAAGCCCTGCTCTTCGACTCGCTGGCCCAGGACGATCGCCTCGAGCCGAGGATGATGGACGAGCTCGCCGACCACATTGCCCGCTTCCACGCTGGTGCCGAACGGCGCTTCGACCGGGGCGGGGCTGCCGAGATGGGCGATCTCGCCGAGCTGCAATATCGCAGCCTGGTGGCGGCAGGGCGGCATGCCCGCTTCGCGCCGCAGCGAGTCGACGCGATCCTGGCGAAGTGGCGCGAACGCGTGGCGGCGGTGGCGCGGCTGCTCGATGAGCGTCGTGCGGCCGGCAAGGCGCGCCATTGTCACGGCGATCTGCACCTTCGCAACATCTGTCTCTTCGACGGCAAGCCGACATTGTTCGATTGCCTGGAGTTCTCCGAGGCCCTCGCCAGTATCGACGTGCTCTACGACCTCGCCTTTCTGCTGACGGATCTGGAATATCGCGGGCTCGGGCATTTCGCCAACCGCGTCTCGAACCGCTATCTCGACCGCGCCGAAGAGGATGACGGGCTCGCCGCGATGCCGCTTTTCCTGTCGCTGCGCGCGGGGATTCGGGCGCATGTCGTCGCAAGCGCACTGGAGGGAGTGCACAGCGCCGCCGCGAGAGATCAAATGGCCGGAGATGCTCGCCGGTACCTCGATCTCGCGCACCAATTTCTTCAGCCCGAGCCCTGCCGGCTCATTGCGATCGGCGGGGTCAGCGGTACCGGAAAATCGACGCTCGCGATCGCCCTCGCTCCCGAACTCGGTCTGCGTCCGGGCGCGCGCGTGCTGCGCAGCGATGTGACGCGCAAATTGTTGCTGGGCGTCGACCCGGAGACACGATTGCCGGCCAGCGCCTATACGCGCGAGATCTCGGGTCGGGTCTACGATGCGCTGTGCCGCAAGGCGGCCACAGTGCTGGCGGGCGGTTATTCGGCGATCATCGATGCGGTGGCGCTGCAGCCGGAGGAGCGCCAGTCATTCGCCGAAGCGGCTCGCGCCGCCGGCGTACCGTTTTCGGGCTTGTGGCTCGAAGGGCGAGCAGAGGCGATGGCAAGCCGCATCCGCAAACGTCGCGGGGATGCCTCGGATGCGACGCCGGAGATTCTGGCCCTTCAGTTGCGCCACGACCCGAGAGCGATCGACTGGACCCGCATCAACGCCGACCAAGGACCGCAAGCCTGCCTCGCCGCTGCCCGCAACGCGCTCACTGCGCAGGGCCAGATGGCTTCGCGTAGTTAACGCAGTGCGCTGACGTCGTCTGGGTTGACGAGGTCGGGTGCAGTCCAGCCATTGAGGTCGTACTCGGCCATACAGTTGTCGGCGAACGCCTTCCAGCGATCGGTCTGGCCGGAGGCGAGGGCGCCGAGCAGCGCGTAACGCCGGATCTCCTCATGGCTGCCTGCATAGTTGATCTCGTAAAGCTCGTGGCGCCCGCCGAACTCGCTGCCAACCGCGTCCCATAACAGCTTCATCAGCTTGACCCGGTCCACCGCGGACACTCCACCCGAGCCGCGGACGAAACGGTCGAGATAGGGGCGGATCTCCGGCGCGGCGAAGTCCTTAGCGTGCGAATTGAGATAAATCAGGCTGCTGGCGACCGTCTTGTGGATCAGGTTCTTGACCTGGGTATAGCCCTCCGGCGCCAGCACCTGATAGGCCGATGCGGCCTCCGAGTTCGGCAATACGAAGCCACCCGTCCACTGGTCCGGGCTCTTCGCCATCGCGTCCGATAAGGCCCACATCGTGTTGCGCCAGGTGATCACCTCGCCAAGATTGGCCTCGACCCCGCGGTAGCCGCGTGTTCCGGCGGTTTCGGTCGCTTTGATGAATAGCCCGGCGATGAAATCGAGCTTGACCGCCAGCCTTGTGCAGGCCTGCAGAAAGGCGCGCGGCACAAACCCGGTGCGGGGAAAGAAATTGTTGGCGGTGTCGATGTCGCCACAGACGAAGACATTTTCCCAAGGAATGAAAACGTCGTCCATGATGAAGATCGCATCGTTCTCGTCGAGCCGGCTCGACAACGGGTAATCGAACGGGCTGCCGAGCACGGCGGCGCGCTGCTCGTTGGAGACACGGCAGATGAACTTGATGCCCGGCGCGTTGCTCGGCACCAGGAAGACGATGGCGTATTTCTTGTCTTGCACCGGGATCAGCCCGTGATGGGCGACAAAGGTGAAATGGGTCAGCGCCGAGCCGGTGGCGACCACCTTGGCACCGGTAACGTAGATCCCGGCATCGGTCTCACGCGTCACATGGGCGTAGATGTCGCTAGGTCCATCGGGCGCGCCCGGCGCCCGATCGCGGTCGACCGGCGGATGGATAATCGCGTGGTTGACAAAGGGCACCCGTTCCTGGCTGTAGCGGTACCAGCGTTTCGCATTTTCCTGGTAAGGCGCATAGAACTCGGCATTGGCGCCTAGGGTCGCCAGAAACGCTGCCTTGTAATCGGGCGAGCGGCCCAGCCAGCCGTAGGTAATTCGCGCCCACGCCGCGATCGCATCGCGGCATGCGACCAAATCTTCGGCCGAGCGCGGCGCTATGAAATAAGGGTGTGTGAAACCACCCCATTCGGTTGGACAAGTCAGCAGGTTTTTCTGGTCTGCGTGGTCTTGATGCAGAGCGTCGTAGAGCCGGGCCACCATTCGCGCGGCATTGCGGAAGGCCGGATGCTCGGCGATGTTCTTGATCCGCTCGCCATAGATCCACACCTCGCGCCCGTCATCGAGGCTGTCGAGAAATTCCCGACCAGTGTAGGGCAGCAGCGTGTCCATGTTTATCGCTCCCTGCGAAGGGCCAGACGGCCCTGTGACAGCGATGCTAAAATTGCCGCGACAGACCGTCAACGAGATGTGGGCGTTCTACTCGGTACGCTCGGAACGCCAGCTGATCGACCCAAATTCTGGCGGCTTCTGCAAAAACAGCGGCTCGTCGCAGTAAGAAGCGAGAGCGGTCAGCCGCCTGTGACGGCTGTTAGGCCCATTGAGTGTGATGGCCTGAAATCGAGACTGAACGGTTACATAGCGCGGTTCCGCCGCGCCAGCTGGACGAGTGCCGAGCCGATGAAATATTTCATCGAGGCGAGATCTGTCCTACCATACGCTCAAGGCTCGAGCATACGGGCCCGCAGAAGCGGAGGAGGAACATGGGCTCTTTTGCCGATCGTCTCGGGACACGTAAATGGGACCTCACCGGGTCGGGCATCACCCGCCGCGAGGCGCTCGCCCTCACGGCGTTCGGTCTCGCCGCCGTACCCCGCTCCACCCTTGCCGCCGACCCGGAGGCTCGCCTGACTTGGGGCATCCACGTCTCATTGGCGCCGACCTGGTTCGATCCCGCCGACACACAGGGGATCATCACCCCCTTCATGGTGCTCTATGCGCTGCACGACGCGGTGGTCAAACCGATGCCGGATAACCCGCTGGCGCCCTGCCTCGCGCAGTCGTTCGCGGCGTCGGAGGACGGGCTCAGCTACGAGTTCGTGTTGCGCGAGAACGCGAAGTTTCACAATGGCGAGCCGGTAACAGCCGAGGACGTCAAGTTTTCGTTCGAGCGCTATCGCGGCGCGTCGCATGAGCTGATCAAGGACCGGGTGGCGGCCGTGGAAGCTCTGGATTCCCGGCGTGTGCGCTTCCGGCTGAAGGCGCCGTGGACGGATTTCCTGACCTTTTACGCGACCGCCAGCGGCGCCGGCTGGGTCGTGCCAAAGAAATATGCCGAGCAGGTCGGCGACGAGGGGTTCAAGAAGGCGCCGGTGGGCGCCGGCCCCTACAAATTCGTCTCGTTCACGCCAGGTGTCGAGCTGGTGTTCGAGGCCTTCGACCAGTATTGGCGCAAGACCCCGAGCGTCAAACGGCTGATCTTCAAAGTGATCCCCGACGAGACGACGCGGCTGGCGGCACTCCAGCGCGGCGAAATCGACATCGTCTATTCGATCCGCGGCGAACTTGCCGAGGAACTCAGGCGCACCCCGGGATTGACCCTCAAACCGGTCGTCCCGCAAGGCCCGTGGTGGATCTACTTCCCCGAGCAGTGGGACCCGAAATCGCCGTGGCACGACCCGCGGGTGCGGCGCGCGGCGAGTCTGGCGATCGACCGGAAGGGCATCGACGCGGCAATCACCCTCGGCTACTCGAAGACCACCGGCAGCATTATCCCCTACACCTTCGAGTATTTTTGGCAGCCGCCGGAGCCGGTCTACGATCCGGCTAGGGCCAAGCAGCTCCTCGCCGAAGCGGGCTATGCCAACGGCTTCGACGCCGGCGAGCACTACGTCGACTCGTCCTATTCAAATTTTGGTGAGGCGGTGCTCGACAACCTCCTGGCGGTGGGCATCCGCGCCAAGCTGCGGCCGCTCGAGCGGGCCGCCTTTTTCGAAGGATATTCAAACCAGAAGTTCAAGAAAGGGATTGTCCAGGCGGCCAGCGCCGCCTTCGGCAACGCCGCGACCCGCCTCGCCGCGTTTGTCGTCAAGGGCGGCCCCTATGCCTATGGCAGCGATCCCGAAATCGACGCGCTCTTTCAGCAGCAAGCCGCGGAGCTCGACCACAAGAAGCGCGCCGCGATCCTGTACAAGATGCAGCAGCTGGTCTCCGAACGGGTGATCTATGCGCCGCTGATGCAGCTCGCCTTTATCAATGGCGTTGGGCCGCGGGTCGGAGAATCGGGGTTTGGCCTGATCCCGGGCTTTGCCTACACCGGACCGTTCGAGGACATCACGGAAAAAACTTCGTGACGACAGGGCCGGCGCTCACGAGCGCCATCGCAATAACCAAGACAGCCCGCGCAAGCGTCCTCTAAGATCGGACAACAGCGCAACCCTAGGAGGCAGCAAGCGGATCCGGATGGCATTATCCAAAAGCCGCGGGGACCACGAACTTCAAGCCGTCGGTGCGGCTCACCCGACACGTCGAGAGGTTTTGGCGCTCACCGCGCTCGGTCTGGCCGTCGGCACTTCCGGCGCAGCGGGCGCCGCGCGCTCTGCTCGAGCTGCCGCACCGCAAGGGCAGCTGACGTGGGGCATCCATGTCTCGCTGGCGCCGAGTTGGTTCGACCCGGCCGATACACAAGCCCTGATCACCCCGTTTATGGTGCTCTACGCGCTGCACGACGCGATGGTGAAGCCGATGCCAGGTAAGTCGCAGGCTGCGTGCCTGGCTGAATCTTGGTCGGCCTCCGAGGACGGGCTCGGCTACGAGTTCGTCATCCGCAAGGGCGCCAAGTTCCACAATGGCGAGCCGGTGACGGGTGAGGATGTGAAGTTCTCGTTTGAGCGCTACCGCGGCGCCTCGCACGAGCTGATGCAGGAGCAAGTCGCGGCGATCGAAACCCCCGATCCGGGGCGCGTCCATTTCAAGCTCAAAAAGCCGTGGCCCGACTTCCTGACGTTCTATTCGAGCGCCAGCGGCTCTGGCTGGGTGGTGCCGAAGAAATATGTCGAGCAGGTCGGCGACGAGGGCTTCAAGAAGGCGCCGATGGGCGCCGGTCCGTACAAATTCGTTTCCTTCACCCCCGGCGTCGAGCTGGTGCTGGAGGCGTTCGAGGACTACTGGCGTAAGCCCCCGAGCGTCAGGCGCCTGGTCATGAAGGTGATCCCGGACGAGGCGACGCGGCTGGCGGCATTGACGCGCGGCGAGATCGACATTGCCTACTCGATCCGCGGCGAGCTGGCCGAGGAACTACAGCGCACGCCAGGGCTCACCCTAAAGCCGGTCGTAGCACAGGACCCAAACTGGATCTATTTCCCCGATCAGTGGGATCCGAAATCGCCGTGGCACGACGTGCGGGTGCGGCAGGCGGCCAATTTCGCGCTCGACCGTGATGCGATGAATCAAGCGTTGTTCCTCGGCTACAGCAAGATCACCAACAGTATCATCCCTTACAATTTCGAACATTTCTGGCAGCCGCCGGCGGCGGTTTATGATCCTGCCAAGGCAAAGAAATTGCTGACGGAGGCTGGCTATCCCAATGGCTTTGACGCCGGGCTGTTCTATTGTGATAGTTCTTATGCGAATATCGGTGAAGTGGCCGTCGATTACTTTCAGCAGGTGGGCATTCGCACAAAGCTGGAGCTGATCGAGCGCGCCGGGTTCATCGCGTCTTACTCAGGCAAGAAATTCAGTCATGGCATCCTGCGGGGCGCGAGCGGCGCATTCGGGAATGCAGCGACCCGGCTCGCCGCTTTTGTCGTCAAGGGTGGCGCCTACGCCTATGGCAGCTATCCGGAGATCGATGGACTGTACCCGCAGCAGGCTGACGAGCTCGACCCGAAAAAACGCGCCGCGATCCTCGAAAAGATGCAGCGGCTCGTCTACGAAAAGGCGATTTATGCGCCGCTCTGGCAGCTGGCCTTTATAAACGGCGTCGGGTCACGGGTCGGAGAATCCGGGTTCGGCCTGATCCCGGGCTTCGCCTACACCGGACCCTTCGAGGACATCACGATCAAAGGCGCTTAGCGACAGTATCGGTCGCCGCTCTCGGTATGCCGTCGAATTAGCCAAGACTCATGCGCATAGCTGGTCTACAATCGGATCAAAGCTCAACCCTGGGAGGCAGTGAGGGAGGCGTATGACGTCATCCAAAAGCCGCGGGTCGGCGAGCGTGCGCGGGATGAAGGGCGGCCGGAGAACATTGTGAAGCGCTACATTGGCAGGCGAACTGCCTACTGTCTGCTGTCGCTGTTCCTGTTGTCGGTGACCATCTTTTTCTTTATCCGCGTGACCGGCGATCCGGCGACCTTGCTCGTGGAGCCGGGCGCCAGCGAGGCCGACATCGTCGCTATGCACCATCAGTTCGGTCTCGATAAGCCGTTGTGGGTGCAATACGGGCTCTTCATGGCGAGCCTCGCGCACGGCGATCTCGGGAAATCCTTCTACTACCGCACACCTGTCATGGAGCTGTATCTGTCGCGGTTGCCGAACTCGCTCTATTTGGCCGCCGTCGCGATGACCTTTTCATTAATAATAGGTATACCGAGCGGTGTGCTTGCCTCAGTGCGGGTCGGCCGCTTTTGGGATCGGGCCGGAAAGATGTTTACCTTGCTCGGTCTGTCATTGCCGTCCTTTTGGGTCGGCCTCGTCCTGATCCTGGTCTTTTCTGTTTATCTCGGCTGGCTGCCGTCATCCGGCGCCGGCACCCCGCTGCATCTGATCATGCCGGCCTTTGCGCTCGGCTGGTATTTCGCCGCCGCCCATATGCGGTTGACCCGGTCCTCGATGCTTGAGGTATTGGGCTCGGAATACGTCAAGCTCGCGCGGCTGAAAGGCCTGCCGCAGGTGCTGGTGATCGCAAAGCACGCATTCAAGAACGCGCTGATCCCGGTGCTGACCTTGGCCGGGATCAACCTGGTCATCATGGTCAATGTGGCGACGGTCGTCGAGGTCGTGTTCGCCTGGCCCGGCATCGGGCGGCTGCTCTATGAGGGCATCCAGTTTCGCGACTTCCCCGTGGTCCAAGGGGTCGTGCTGATGGGTGGAGCGATGATCGTCGTCGTCAACCTGGTGGTCGACATCCTCTACGCGGTGATCGATCCGCGCATCCGATTGGAGAGCTGAAGGCCGTGACCATAACCGCCCCTGTAGAAACTTACGATTTTCCGTCGCGGGTATCGTCGCGCTTCGATTTTCTGAGGCTCAAGGACATCCCGCTGATCCCGGCGTTGATCCTCGGCTGCATCGCCCTGGTGGCGATCTTTGCCAACTTTCTGGCACCGCATAACCCCGAGATCGGCAGTCTGACGGCGCGCTTCAAACCGCCCTTCTGGCAGACCGGCGGCACCACCAAATACCTCCTCGGCACCGACCAGCTCGGTCGCGATGTGCTGTCGCGGCTGATCTTTGGCGCTCGGGTCTCGATGGTGGTTGGCTTCACTGCTGTGATCTTCGCCGGCACCGTCGGCACCACACTCGGCATCATCTCGGGCTATCTCGGCGGCTGGGTCGACCAGGTGATCATGCGTGTCACCGACACCTGGCTTGCTTTGCCGGGACTAATGTTCGCGATCTTTCTGGCCGCGATCGTCGGGCCCAGCATGTGGAACATCGTCATCATCCTTGGTCTCGTTTATTGGACGCGCTATGCGCGGGTCATCCGTGGCGAGGTCCTGTCGCTCAAAGAGCGCGAGTTTGTCCGCTTGGCGATCGTCGCCGGGTGCTCGAAATGGACGATCATGTACCGGCACATCCTGCCCAATGTGATCAACTCGGCGATCGTGATCGGCACCTTGATGCTCGGCGTCGTGATCATCACCGAGGCCTCGTTGTCCTTTCTCGGGGTCGGCGTCCCGCCGCCCCAAGCCGCCTGGGGGCTGATGCTTTCCGACGGCAAGCAAAGCCTGATGGTCGGCCGCTGGTGGCTGAGCGTGCTGCCGGGCCTCTGCATTATGCTGATGGTGCTCTCGGCCAACATTCTCGGCGACTGGCTGCGTGTCAAACTCGATCCCCAGCTCCGCCAGCTATGAACCGACCCGGCAGGGACTGCCGGTGAAAACCGGCCCGCTGCTCGAGCTCGACAACCTCTCCACCCATTACGTCTCCGCCCGCGGGACGCGGGTGGTGCGCGCGGTCGATCAGGTCTCGCTGCGCATCAATGCCGGCGAGACCCTCGGCATCGTCGGCGAGTCCGGCTCCGGCAAAAGCACCTTGGCGTTGACCATCTTGCGGGTATTGCCGCCGGCGGCCCGCATTGTCGGGGGCCGGATGCTGTTCGAGGGCGAGGACCTCGTGCACAAGACCGACGACGAGATGCGGCATATCAGGGGCAAGCGGATCGCGATGATCCTGCAGGACCCGATGGCCTCGTTGAACCCGCTGTTCACGATCGGCGACCAGGTGGCCGAGCCCATGCGAGTGCACGAAGGAGTGAGCCGCGCCACCGCATGGAACCGGGCACGCGCGCTGTTGAAGTCGGTGCGCATCCCGTCGCCCGAAACCCGGGTCACGCAATATCCGCACGAGATGTCGGGCGGCATGCGCCAGCGTATCGTCGGCGCTATCGGCATCTCGTGCGAGCCGCGCCTGTTGATCGCCGACGAGCCGACGACCAGCCTCGATCTGACGATCCAGGCGCAATACCTGAACCTGCTGCGCGAGCTGCAGCGGGCGCATGGCCTGGCGCTGATATTCATCACCCACAATCTCGGCATCGTCGCCAAGATGTGCGACCAGCTGGCGGTGATGTATGCCGGGCGCGTCGTCGAGTCGGGTCCGGTCTCGCGCATCTTCAACGCGCCCGCGCATCCTTACACCGAGGCGCTGCTGAACTCTATCCCGCGGATGGGCGACAGTGAACAAAGGCTCACCGCGATCGAGGGCCAGCCGCCCGACTTAGCGGCACTGCCGCCGGGCTGCGCATTTGCGCCGCGCTGCGCCAAGGCTTTCGATCGCTGCCTCGCCGAGGCGCCGCCGGAACTTACGCCGGACCGAGGGCACACGGCGCGGTGCTGGCTCGCTACCCACCCCCACCCTAACCCTCCCCCGCGTGCGGGGGAGGGAATGGGAGGGGGCATCCGGATTGGTAGCGTCTGATGGCCGTCGTCGAGGCGGCGGGTCTAACCAAGCATTTTCACGCCAGGCGCGGGATCTTCGGCGGCGACCGCGGGGTGGTGCGTGCGGTCGACGGGATCTCATTTATGATCGAGGCCGGCCGAACGCTCGGCGTCGTTGGCGAGTCCGGCTGCGGCAAGACGACGACGGCAAAGCTCGTGCTCGGGCTCGAAGAACCGACCGGCGGCACCATTCGCTTCGAGGGGCGCGATCTGCAGCAGCTCGATGCTGCCGGGCACCGCCATTACCGCAAATCGGTGCAGGCGGTCTTTCAGGACCCCTATGCTTCGCTGAACCCGCGCATGCGGGTCGACGCGATCATCGCCGAGCCGCTCGTCACCAATCAGACGCTCGCGGCTGCCGAGGTCCGCGCTCGCGTACTCCAGTTGCTCGACCTCGTCGGCTTGCCGGCGCGCGCGGCAGATCTTTTCCCGCACGAATTCTCGGGCGGGCAGCGCCAGCGCATCGCTATCGCCCGAGCCCTGGCGTTGTCTCCCAGGCTCATCGTGCTCGACGAGCCGGTCTCCGCGCTCGATGTGTCGATCCGCGCGCAGATCCTGAACCTGTTGCGCGACCTGCAGGCCGAGCTCGGGCTTTCCTACCTGTTCATCGCCCACGATCTCGCCGCCGTCGCCCATATGAGCCACACGATCGCGGTCATGTATCTTGGCAAGATCGTCGAGAGCGGCGACGCCCGCACCCTCGCCCGCGCACCAAAGCACCCCTACACCGAGGCGCTGTTTTCCGCAGCCTTGCCGAGCCATCCAGACGAGCGGCGCGAGGAGATCATCCTCTCGGGCGAGGTGCCAAGCCCGCTCAATCCGCCTCCCGGCTGCCGCTTTCACCCGCGCTGCCCGCACGCGATGGCGCGCTGCGGCGTCGAGGAACCGATACTTGCGGATGACGAGTTGCGGCTCGTCGCGTGCCACCTCTACGACAGGAGCGAACGACCTGCGCCCGTCAGGATCACCGCCGGGGTGTCTCCGGTGTCCTGAGCGAGGCGAGTGACGGGTCATGAAGCCATTGAGCATCGGTGTCGCTACCGCTGCGGCAGTCGCCGTGCTCGCCGGAATCGCCAAAGGAGATGGCGACGTCCTGGGCCTAGCGGCCGATCCGACGCTACTGGGCATCGGGGCAATCGGCATGATGCTTGGACTTACCACCTTCCGCTCGCTGCTGATTTCTCCATTCCTCCGCGTCTTCTCGACGATTTTCGCCGCCGAATATGTCGTGACCGGCCTTGCCTATGTTTTGGTACGGACGAACTGGTGGCCCTTAAGCCTGTCGGAAGCGGCGCCGCCCGCAAGTCTTCCCGCTACGCTTGGGATCTTCGGGTTGCTCGTCCATTTGATTTCGTTCATCCCGGTCGTTCGTCAGATTACGCGCCTCGCCGATCCCTATTTCGTCACGAATGATCGCGGAGACCTGCAGCTTGGTGGCGTCGGCGTGCATCACGTGACCGAGCGGCGATTGGCCAGTTCGCTCATCATTGCACTGGTCGTAATCAACCAGCTCCAGGTCGGGATCAACATTCGCTTAAGCTTCTTCAACCGGGATTGGTTCAACGCGATTCAAAACAAGGACTCGGCCGCATTCTGGTCGCTGCTGTTCGGGGTATTTTTCTTCTGGGCGGCGATCGCGGTTGTCAGCGGCCTGATTGAATATTACGCCGAGTCCGTGCTCAAGATCCGCTGGCGACGCTGGATGAGCGAGCGGTATTACGGTCTTTGGCTCAACGATGGCGGCCTCTATCGTGCGGCGCTCATCGGCCAGGCTGCCGACAATCCCGATCAGAGAATAGCCGAGGATGTCCGCAATTTTCTGAATTCGACTTACGCCTTCTCGATCAGCCTATTGTCGACGGTGTCGACGCTCGTATCTTTCTCGATCATTCTTTGGACGATCCCTGTCGACTTCACTGTCCCGGGAACCGATCTCGCCGTCCCCGGACTGCCGTTCTGGGCCGCCTTGGTCTTTTCGGTTGTCGGCACTTGGCTGACCCATCTGATCGGCAAGCCGCTCGTTCAGCTCGAATTCAGTCGGGAGCGCTATGAGGCCGATTTTCGGTTCGCGCTGGCCCGCTTGCGCGAATACAGCGAGCAGGTGGCGCTGCTCCGCGGCGAGAACGCGGAAAGGCAAATATTGGGCGGCCGGTTCGGCTCAATCGTGTCGAACTTCTATGCCATTGTCGGCCGCTCCCTGAAGCTTCTGACATTTACAACGACCTATTTCCAGGCCAACGTGGTTATTCCCTATCTGATCGTCGCGCCTTACTTCTTCCTCGGGAAGATCACTCTTGGACAGATGACGCAGACGGCCGGCGCCTTTGGCCGGGTCGAATCCGCGCTCACTTTCTTTATTGCCCGCTACCAATCGCTGGCGTCTTACAAGGCTGTAGTCGAACGTTTGGCGACATTTCGCTCGGCCATCGAGAAGGCGCGTGAGCTTGGCACGAAACCGCCGCGCATCGAACGCACTGAGCATTTCGGACGTGATCTGGTTTTGCGCGGCCTCGTATTATGTCTGCCGGATGGACGCGAGATCGTACGCGCCGACCGGCTGACGATCGAGGCAGGCACGACGACCTTGGTCTCCGGGCCCTCCGGCTCCGGCAAGTCGACCTTGTTTCGCGCAATTTCCGGGATCTGGCCCTATGGACGGGGTACGATCGACCGCCCTGCCGACGCCAACATGATGCTGTTGCCGCAGCGGCCCTATGTACCTTCGGGCACGTTGGAAACCGCGGTGGCCTATCCTTCCGCCCTAGGGACCTACGGTGACAAGGCCGTGCGCGAAGCGCTGGAGCTCACCCGTCTCGCATCGCTTGCCACCGAAATTCACAGCGAGAACAATTGGGCCCAGCGCCTTTCAGGCGGCGAGCAGCAGCGTTTGGCTATTGCGCGGGCTATTCTCGACAAACCCGATTGGCTGTTCCTCGATGAGGCGACATCGGCGCTTGACGAGAAGCTGGAAGCAGAAATCTACCGCATGCTGAGCGAGGTTCTACCCAACACGACCATCGTCTCCATCGGGCATCGCTCCACACTGGTTGCACTGCATCGACGACATATCGAGATGGAGCCGGCTCAGGGTGGTATATTCGAGCCCAAACCGGCAATCGGGGTCGATCTGAGCCCGCATGAATTAAGGGTTCCATTTTCGAGGTAATCAGGCGACGCAAATTCGGCTTGGCTAAATTGATACGCCGGAGGCTGATAGAATACGGCGCACCCGGGCGCGTTGCTCCTCGGCAATGGTGAGACGCTCTGCGAAATCGGCGCCACCCGGTTTTGTCGCGTCGACGCCAACCTTAGTCAAGGTATTGTCGATCGGATCGGAGGTCGGGTCGAGGATCGCACCCATCGCGCGCTGGACGAAGACCAAATCGCGGTCGGCGCGGGTGCGCGTGGCGACGGCCCACATCACATCGGCGAGGTTGAAGATATCGACGTCCTCGTCGACGACGACCACGCATTTGCAGTACGTCTCGGTACCGAAGGTTGCCATGATCGCCTGTTGCGGCTGGCCCGCGGCGGTCTTTCTCATTTGAATGACGGCCATGAAGGCGCCGCAGGTGATCGTCGGAACGTGGACGGCGATGACATTGGGCAGGTTGCGGCGAAGCGAGTTCAGGATCTCGCCTTCGCGGGCCACGCAGCTAATAAGTATATGATCCGAGGCGGTGCCCGAAGCAATCGAGTGAAACATTGCGTCGCTGCGCATCTGAATGCGTTCGGCGACAAAGACGTTCTCGGTGCTGCGGTACGAGGCGTAACCGGTAAATTCGCTGAACGGCCCTTCCGGCTCGCGAACATCATTGAGGATCTTGCCTTCGATGACGATTTCGGCACCTTCGGGCACGTCAAGCTCAGCAGTGCCGCAGCGCGCGACGCGGTAGGGCTCATTGAATAGGGCGCCGATGATTTCGTATTTCCGCACATTCGGCGGATAGTGATAGGCCATCGAGCCCATGTAATGGATCGGATGGATGCCGAGCGTGACGACCGCCGGCAAGGGTTCGCCTCGTGCTTCGGCGCGGCGATGGAACTCGTACATGCGGCGGCGTGAATGTAATGAGACACCGAGACGATTGTGTCCCTTCAACATCAGACGATGGAATCCCGTCGTGTCGACCCCAGTCTCTGGGTCCCGGGCGCAGATTTGGCCAGCGGTGATGTAGGGAGCGGCGTCGACCGCAAAATGCACCGGGATCGGCAAATTGGTGAGGTCCAAAGCGTCACCTTCGATCACCACCTCTTGCCAAGGTGCGCGATCGACGCGTTCGACTGGCCGATAGTTCCGGCATCGCTCGCGGAAAGTTGTCGCGAGCGCGCTCGGCTCCACCCCCATGGCGGCGGCGATTAGCCGTCGGTTGCCGGCGAGATTGGTAACGACCGGCATCTCGAATCCCTCGACGCGTTCAAAGATGACGATGGGACTGCGGCCGGCGCGCTCGAGTTCAAAGACGGTCGAGGTGATGTCGAGTTCGCGCCGGACCGGTTCGCCGATGCGCACGATCTCCTCCGGGAAGTCACGCTCCACCATTGTTAAGAAGCCGCGTATGCTTTGCTTCTCCATCGGCCTCCCTTTTTTTCCGCGCAATCCCCTATGATTGACCGACCAGCATATTCCGATCATCCTGGCAAGCGAAACGAGAACCGCCACTCGAAGAAGACGGATGGCTGATTGCCGAGCTTCTATCGCTTCCCGGATCCGAGTGTCATCCTGCGCTCGAGCTGAGCCCGCAGCGCAAGAGGCAAAAGACTCTTGAGACGATGTTGCGACAGCTGTCGAGCGCATCCGCGACGGCTTGTCGGCGCATACAGCGACTGGGGCGCGGTATCTCGAACCAGTTTGTATCGAGTTGTTGGCAGAGGCTGTCGCGCCCGCCGGTGCGATTGGAGAAGGTCTGACGGAGCTCGCTACCAATTACCAGCAGCGCGTCCCAGGTCTGGATCTCCCCGGGCGCGGATCTCGGATGAGGAGATGTCGAGGCGGAAACGGTGCTCGGGGATTTCGGAGAAGAGATCGGCATAGCGCGGCGGCACCGGGATGTCGTTCAGTGCGCGCACGCGCCCCGCCGCGTCGATGCGCACGGCCACCAGAAAGCTGCCCCCGGAACTGGCGATTTCCTCGAGCGCGACGTGCATTTGAACCTCGTCATCGCCATAATATTTCGGCGCAACCAGCCGCTCCGCTGTATCCGCGCCAATCACAAACGTTGTCCTCGAAAACAAGCGCGACTTCTCGACGAAGGTGGGCGCTCTTGTGAGTTCGACCGGCGACTTCCAGGCGAATTGCGCGATGCGGTGTTTCACCGTCTCGCCCGCCAGCGGCGGCTTGTCGACGTTGGTGACCGAGATTTCGAACGCCAATGGCTGTTGCCGCAGCTCTTCGGCGACCCGCGCCAGCAACACATGTCCCTCATGCAGCGGGTTGAAAGAGCCTGGGAACAGCACAACGGACTGTGACGCCGACAGCAACATTTGGCCATCGGGCTGGACGGTGACGCGATCGAGCTCGCCCGCCAAGAGCTGATCGATCGTATCCAGGGGTGCGACGACCGCCTCCGCACAATGTTCATCCGCATCGAGCAGGCTCTGCGGCGACGGTGCGGCAATCCCGCATGCGCGGGCCAGCCACAGCACGATCGCGCGCGAAACGAGGTCTTCTTCAGCGGCGCGATCGCGTCGGCCCTTGGCCATCACGCAAGTGCAGTGCGCGATGCCGGCGGCGTTGGCGAACGCGATGTGAAATCGATGCTCGCCCCGGCGCGGGCGATCGCTCACCAGTGCCGCCGTCGCGCCGAGGCCCACCAGATCGGTACCCGCCGGCATCAGCCTGGCCGCGCGTGCCCGTGCGCTTTGTGCCATTGCGATTGCGGTTTCGGAACTGCACGCCTGTACCGGTGCAAAGCCGAGAAATGTCGCCAGCGCCATTTCGTCGTAGGGAACCTGCGCCTCGATCAAGAGCCGGGAGCCGCCGGGTACACGAAGCAGCTCGCCGATCGCCCCACTGCCGCCGCCGGTGATCGCGAGTGCAGCCTTGCGGCCGGACGCGTGTAACGCGGAGATCAATTGTTGCCACGCGGCGTCCAATGGGCTCATCGTACGTGTGTGGTCCGAAGCCGAAAAATACCTCGCGAACGGTGAAAGACAGTCCGGACAGAGTCAACAGAGTGTATCTGTGTGCCAGAAACGCTGCCAACGCCAGTGATGTCCGGCTGGAGATTCTGGATGCTTCCAAGAGGGTCTGTGAAGCGCGCCGGATCGAGTTCGAGACGGTGGGATGAGCGACCGTGATCCGGGCGCTGGTTTTCGACGCTTACGGCACGCTCTACGACACCCAGTCGGTGCTGGCGAAGGCCGAAGCGCTTTGTCCCGGCAAGGGTGAGCTGATCGCACAATTGTGGCGCTTGAAACAGCTCGAATACACTTGGCTGCGCGCTCTCCTGCAGGAATACGCCGATTTCCGCGAAGTGACGCGAGCCGCGCTCGAGTTTGCGCTGAAGGCCGCCGTGGTCGAGCCGAGCGACGCCATTAGAGCGCCGCTGCTGGATAATTACCTGCATCTCGATCCCTATCCCGAGGCGCGCGAAGCGCTCGCCGCGCTCGCGGGGCGCCGGCTCGCGATCCTTTCGAACGGCAGCCCGGACATGCTCGACGCGCTCGTTCGAAACAGCAGGCTCGAGCGCTGTTTCGAGGCGGTGATCAGCGTCGATACAGCGCGGACGTACAAGCCGCATCCCTCCTGCTACGCACTGGTCGAGCAGGTGCTCGGTATCAGAAACGACGAGGTGCTGTTCGTCTCGTCGAACGGCTTCGACGCCGCCGGGGCGAAGGCGTTCGGCTTCAATGTCGCATGGATCCGCCGCGGCGGCGCGGGCGCCGATACGGTCTACGGCATGTTGCGCGGCCGCGCCGAGGAATTGGGCCACGCCCCCGATCACGTGGTCTCCTCCCTGACCGACCTGCCGAAGCTCCTCTGATCCGCGCTAACCCGCCGCCAACATCCGAGCCCGGGGCGGCTCCTCTGCCAGTTCGCGGAAACCATGCGCCGTGCTGTCGACGATGCGGCCGTCCTTGACAACGGCAGAGATCTCGCTCGGCCGCTGCAGCACGGTGATGTCGGCGAGCGGATTGCTGTTCCAGATCACGATATCGGCGAGCTTGCCGGGAGCGACGACGCCGACCTCGCCGTCGAGGCCCATGAGCCACGCATTGCCGCTGGTATTGGCGAGGATCGCCTCCATCGGCGTCATGCCGATCTCGCTGACGAACAGCTCCGCCTCCTTGCCGTGCCATTTTCCATGCGCAAAAGCCGAGGCGTTCCCGGTGTCGCTGCCGGCGAGGACCGGGATGCCGCGGTCGCGCGCATTGCGGATCATGCGGTAGGAGGTCCGAAGCTGCGCGCCCAGCCGATCGCCGATACGCGCGCCGACCCCGAGCGTCGAGCCGAGCCAAGGCGAGGTCAGCACCGGCGCGATCGGCATGCCGGCCTTGGCGACAATGTCGAGATCGGCCTCGGTCGCGAGATCGCCATGATAGATCAGATCGACACCCGCCTTCGCGGCGGCGCGGGTCGAGGTCGAGCCGCGCGAATGGATCGCGACCTTGACATTGTGGCGGTGCGCTTCGTCGGCGACGGCGGCGATCTCCTCATCGGCGCAGGTCTGGATGTCGCCCCAGTAGGAATCGGCGATCTTGATCAGATCGACGCCACGTTTGCACTGCTTGCGCGTCTCGCGGATGAACTCGTCGCGGGTGTTGCACAACACGCCGGCGGCATCCGCCGGGGTTCCTTCATAGGCGGGGTAGGGGTCGGGATCGAAGATGCCACCGTAATTGCTCAGCGCACGGCTGGCGACGATCATCCGCGGCCCCTCGATGAGCCCGGCCGCGACCGCCTCGCGCACGGTCACATCGGTGAACCATTTGCCGCCGGGCACGACAATGCTCGTGACGCCAGCGCGCAGCACGCGGCCGATCGCATAGGCCGCCCACAAAGTGCAGAACCCGGCGCTCGACGTATACCTGACACCGGGCAATGCGCCCTGGTGCAGCGAGATGTGGCAATGCGCATCGATAAGGCCCGGCAGAATGAATTTGCCCGCCGCATCGATGACCGTGTCCTCGGGCCGCGCGGAGCCGTCGGCGCCGCCGACCTGGGTGATCCTGCTGCCCTCGATGACAATGAAGGTATTCGGAACCGGCTCGCGGCCCGACCCGTCGATCAGCGTCCCGTTCTTGATCAGCAATCGCTTCGGCACTGTGCTCATGACGGTCCTCCCAGAGTGGTGAGGGCCAGCCTAGGGCAAAATCGGCGCAACCACGAGCCGCCGCTGTTTTCGCTGTTTTTCCACGGAAAAAACAGCAGGCCATCCGGCGAAAGCCGCGGAATTCCACGGTTCGTGGCAATCACCGCGGCGAAATAACAGCGAAAACAGCGAGCAATAACAGCGGGAACAGCGACCAACAACAGCCAATCTCTCCGCCGTCGCTTGGTGCATACACCTATCATCCAAGAAAATCAGTGCCACTACCTTCCCGAAGCGGGCTCGATATCACGAGATTGCGGCGGGTTTCCGGTCGAGCACCGTTATTTTACATTGCTTTCAACCAATTATGCTGGCGACAGCGCCGCAAGATCATCCAGAACGCTGCATCCGCCGAACGTATTCTAAATCCTCGTCCTCCTGAAGCGCCCGAGGATTGGTCAGATCGACCTCTGGCATAAGCCCAGCGCCGGCCTTGCTGATCCTCGGTATGACCCGCTTCCTCTCCGCGGGCCTCGGGTTATCGCTGACGATCGCCCGCAGCCCATCTTCGATCAGCGAACCAAGGGTCCGTCCTTCAGCAGCTTTGCGCCTCGCGCGGCTGGGAAGGTCTTCCGAAAGTTGGATGGTGGTCTTCTTGCTCATTCGTCGCCGGCTCCTTGACCGATACGGGCGGGAGGTCGCGGGCACTGCTGCCCACAGACTCGCCGCCCGCCCAGAAACCTGGCTCGCAATATGAAACGCCAGTGAGGCAATCGGGTCCTATCTCGACGCCAACAGCTGGCGAGTCGCTCACATCGGGAGCACTTGCTCATCTTTCCTCGCAGTCCAATATTACACAGAGGCCTCGCGGGAGCAGCACTTCATCCTTCAAGCGATTCTCGCCACACTTCTGGGTGGTGAAGCCGAAAAACGCTCTCAGCAAAAGAGCGAATACCGGTCACGATCAGGAGTAGCTGCTCAGGCTCAGGCGCACGCGCCGCCATTGCGGCTTCTCAAACCTCGGTTAATTGCATTGCCGCATTGCGGACCCGCCTTCGAAGGCGGATCCGAAGCTCAGCGGAACCTGTGTGGGCCGAAGGCGAGACCACTACCCATCAAGGCAGCTGCGGCTAACCCACCGAGAGCTTGATAACCTGTCACTGACACTCACCGCCTACAT
>Ga0310915_10000143_pt1 | contig 34192 bp, 37 predicted proteins | sample GREbulkMGAN111_FD_202508 | JGI IMG/M metagenome (GOLD analysis project Ga0310915, IMG submission 202508) | Lab enrichment of tropical soil microbial communities from Luquillo Experimental Forest, Puerto Rico - GRE.bulkMG.AN111 | ecosystem: Environmental > Terrestrial > Soil > Tropical forest >...
ACCGCAAGCACGTTGAGCTTGCCGCTGCCGAGCGCCGAGGCCGCCGCCGCAAGCGGAATGAAATAGAAATCGATGCGGCCGGCCATCACTTCCGTCAATCCGGTATCGCGAAACGGCACATGCCGAACGTCGATATTGGCGGCAAGCCGCAGTCGTTCGCCGGCCATATGCGACGACGAGCCGACGCCGGCGGAGGCAAAGGTCAGTGCGCCGGGTTTTGCCTTGGCCGCGGCTACCAAATCAGCGACGGTCTTGAATCCGCTGTCCTTTGAGGCGACCAGCACGTTGGGCTGAACCCCTAACATTGCGATCGCTACGAAATCCTTGTTGGGATCGTAAGGAAGTTGGCGGTGCAACACCATGCCGGTGCCGAGCGAGGTCGAGCTGGTGACCAATGTGTAGCCGTCAGGATCCGCTTTGGCGACGTCGGCAAATCCCACGATGCCGCCTGCGCCGGGTTTGGCCTCAATCACCATCGGCTGGCCGAGAAGCTGTGAGACGCGGTCGAGGACCACGCGGCTGACCGTATCGGATGCGCTTCCGGCTGCGAATGGACTGATGACCCTGATTGGCCGGGTTGGCCAATCCTCGGCGTGTGCGACCGATGCAGCGAACAGGAGCACCGCGCACAGGGCGCCGGTGGATGGGCGAAGCGACACCAACAGAACCTCCCAAACCTTGTGGATCGAACACCGCCGGCTGCCAGGCGAGAGCCAGCCAAAGTTGATAGCAGAGGTTTCGGCTCGCATTAAACAGGGCGGCCAATCGGCCGCACGCTGCCAAAAGCATAACTGTCACAGGGGGTACGGCGCACGACCAGGGAGCACGCCGAGAGTGCAAGCAAAAACAGCCCAAATCCGCCGCGAGTGGAAGTCTTGGTGAGCTACGGCTTTTCTAGTCTTGGTCTCTCACCATGAAATCTCCTTTGGCTGCGGCGACTGGATCTAATTCCGGCTGGTAAACCCTAGGCTCGCGCTGCGCCGGACCAAGCTCGAAATGCCCGGGTGGGCCGGCCAAGCTGAACCTCGCACCGACGGATCGCAGGAATACGCCTGGCATTGCGCCCCCTTCACCGAAGGCGCGCAATACGGGATTGAGGTCAGGAAAGACGGCAAGCTGGTCTTTGACGGAGATTTCGGCCCCTGCCCCGACAATAGTGGCGATCTGATGTGGCCGCCATTCCGCAGCTTCGGCCAGGATTATTTATACAGAGATGACAAAGTGAGCGCGCGGCGCAAATTATTTTCTTGGCGCCACGTAGCAGAATCGCGGAACTCGCGGTGGCGACACGCGTTAGGCCGAGCGACGACAAATCAAGGACGGGGGCGATGCGCAATTTTTCTCGCAGCATTTGGGCTTGCGCGGCGCTTTATGTCGCGATCGGGCTGATCGGAATCTTTTTCCTCAGCGGCCAATCAGGACATACGACGTCGAGTGACGGCTACGGGATCGCTGCAATCGCGCCAGGGACCGGCCTTCATTGACAACTTATGCCGCCGCGCTCGGCCGAGCCGAAACGGCTTTGTGCCAGCGCTGCAGATTGCCAAAACTCTGCGGCGCCGCGAGCTTCGAGACCCGCATAAAATCGACCGCGACCAATGCAGTGATGTCCGCTACGCTGTATTCCGCACCGGCGACAAAGGCGCGGTCCTTCAGTTCGCGGTCGAGAAATTCAAGAAACTGCATAGCGCGAGGCTTATTCGCCTCGCCCCAGTCCGGCACCTGCGGGTCGACCATCCGGCTCATGGCCGGATGCAGATGCTGGAACACGCTCGCAACAGGAAACAGAAGGTGAAGTTCGGCGCGCCGATTCCACATTTCGACCAGTGCAGCCTGGAGCGCGCCGACACCGAAGAGCGGCGGATCCGGCTGCAATGCCTCGAAATAGCGACAAATGGCGATCGATTCGGCAATGACCGTGCCGTCGTCAAGCACAAGCGCCGGCACGCGCTGCATCGGGTTGATTGCAGTATAGGCTTCGCTCCGTTGCTCTAGGGCGCCGAGGTTCACCTGCTCGGTAGGCACCGTGATTCCCTTCTCGGCCAGAAAAATGCGCACGCGACGCGGATTGGGAGCGCGACCACCATCATAAAGCTTCATCGCCATCGCCTTTCGATTCAGCGGCGGAACCTTAACGCGCTACCGATGCGCTCACCAGGACAGCCTACGAGGACTTCATTGGCCGGCTTGGGGTTTTGCCGACATTGTGGAAGCCTGACGCGAGTTTGCAGCGATAAGGTGGGGCCCTGCCCTGCCCAGCGCCGTCCTGCCGTCGTGTGCGGTTGAGAAATTATCAATCCTGGCGCGATGAGCCGGGAGCAAGCCGCGCGCCGAAGGGATTGCGTTCCACTATCGGCCGTTTATCTTGTTTTGTGATTCCGCTGCCAATGCTCTCACAGCCACCAATGACGGCATCCTGTGCAACAGCGCGTGGGTCGCGCAAGAACCGACCTGCTGCGCGGCCGGGCGCAAAAGGCCGCCACGCCAGAGGATAGTCGCCGTGCGCCAGCGCCTGCTGTGGCTCCTTTTGCTCGGACTTTTTGTCGCCGTCCTTGTGCTGATCGCACAACACAGCACCGGAATGGTCGGACCGTTGACGACCGGCGAATTTGGTTCGCTCGCGTATAAGCTCGCGGTCCTTGTTTTCCTCGCCGGTGCCTTGTTCACGATTTTCCGCGACCGCTTAACGGAAGCGGTCATGGGGGCGATGTTATGGGCGGTCATCGCGCTCGTTCTCGTGGTTGGATATTCCTACCGCTACGAGGTGAACCAGGTCGCCGACCGCGTTATTGCCGAACTGATGCCCGGCCACGTGATCTCGCATGGCCGCGTTGCCGAGGTCGCGCGCACCAGCGCCGGCGATTTCGCCATTTCCGCCCAGATCAATGGCGCGAGGGTGCATATGGTGGTCGATACCGGTGCAAGTTCGGTGGTGCTGACGCCCGAGGATGCCAAGGCCGCCGGCCTGCCGCTCGCCTTGCTGAATTACACCGTCAGCATCGAGACGGCGAACGGGCGCAGCCGCGCCGCGCCGGTTACGATCGATCGCATTGCACTCGGCGAGCTCGAGGAGCGTTCGGTCGAAGCGCTGGTGGCGCAGCCGGGGCAGCTGCGGACGAGTCTACTCGGGATGAGCTTTCTCAATCGATTGCAGAGCTGGCAGGTCAATGGCGACCGGCTGACGCTCAGAGGATATCCATAAATCCATTCACCGAAATCGAGTGGCGCTGGAACGGCGGGATATTCCCCTCGCGATTAGAATAAGCTGACGAGAAACCGTAGCGACACGAGAAGGAGAAAGATCGAAAACGCGATCTCGAGCGCACGGTGCGACAGCCGGTGCGCGAGCCGGGCGCCGTAGGGCGCGGTGAAGCTCGACAGCGGCGCGATCACGGCAAACCCGATCAGCGACACAAAGCCGAGCGAGAGCGGCGGCAGCAGCGCCTCATGCGGCAATCCGGCGGCGATATAGCCGAGCGTGCCGACGATGGTGATCGGCACGCCTAATCCCGACGATGTGGCGACGGCGTTGTGGAGCGGCTTGCCATAGAGGGTCAAAACAATGTTGGACAGCGAACCGCCGCTCACGCCCATGAGCGAGCTGCCAAGGCCAATGCCAAAACCATAGAGGCGCATGGTCATAGCGCTCGGCAATTCGTTGCCCAAATTCCAGCGATTTCCGGCGAACAGAAATTTGCTCGCGATGAACGTTGCGATAGCGATGAACGCGATCTTGAACACCTCCGATGGGGCGAAGGCGGCGATGATTGCGCCGCAGACCACGCCGAGCACCGCGGGCGCCGCCCACACACGTATCACTCCTGGAACTATCAGGCCCTTTTCGCGATGCGCCAGGTAAGACCGGATGGTCGTCGGAACGATGATGGCGATCGAGGTGCCGACGCAGAGCTGAATGCGGACCTCTTCGGGCACGCCGAGCAGGCGAAAAACTTCATACAGCACGGGCACGATGATTGCGCCGCCGCCGATGCCGAACAATCCGGCGAGCAGACCGGTGATAACGCCCGCAATGACTATTGCTAATGCAAGCCAGAACAGCTCGCTCAACGGAACACCAAGGAGCATCTGCCCTTTCCCAAAGCATGATCCCGGAAAGTGGACGCCGGTTTTCGGAAAAGATCTTGCTAGAATAACAAGCTAAAGCAAAATACCGAACGAACCTAAAATCATTTCGCTTTAGTGCGCTTGCACGCGCTCTTGCGCCCCCTGCTACGCTGCTACCCGCGTCTGGTCCAGGACCTGTGACACCAGTGCGAGGGCCTCCATCAACAGCACCGCGCCCGTTTGCGGCGAGGCCGCCGCATCGGCAAGTCGCCGGCGATACGCCCGCGCTCCCGGCACGCCCTGGAACAGTCCATGCAGGTGACGCGTGATGGAGTGAAGTCGCGTGCCTTCCGCGCGCTCGCACTCGATATAGGGGACGAGCGCCGCTGCGGCCGCCCGTACTGACGCGAACGGCGCCTCGTCGCCAAACACGGATGGATCGACGGCAAGAAGCCGCCACGGCTCCTGATAGGCCGCACGGCCCATCATGACGCCGTCAACGCGCTCAAGGTGGGCGTGCGCCTCCGCGAGCCCGGCGATACCGCCGTTGAGAACGACGGCCAGCCGCGGATGTGCCGCCTTTAGCCGATAGACGCGATCGTAATCGAGTGGCGGGATTTCGCGGTTCTCTTTCGGCGACAGACCCTTCAGCCACGCCTTCCTGGCATGCACGATCAGCGCATCGGCGCCGGCGCGTTCAACCGTCTCGGCAAAAACGGAAAGTGCCTGTTCCGGATCCTGTTCGTCGATGCCGATGCGGCATTTGACCGTCACGGGAATTGCGGCTGCGGCCATCATGGCAGCGATGCAGTCACCAACAAGCGCCGGCTCCGCCATCAAGCAGGCGCCAAAGCGGCCCTCCTGCACGCGGTCCGACGGACAGCCGACATTCAGATTAATTTCGTCAAATCCCGAATCGGCGGCAATTGTCGCGCACTGTGCTAGCGCACGCGGATCTGCCCCGCCGATCTGCAGCGCCAGCGGATGCTCGGCCGGATCGTAGCGCAACAGCCGTGCGCGGTCTCCGCGTAAGACCGCGCCGGTAGTCAGCATTTCGGTATAGAGCAGTGCGCGGCGCGTGAGCAGCCGGTGGAAGAACCGGCAGTGCCGGTCCGTCCACTCCATCATCGGAGCGACACAAAATCGTCTATTGATCATATACAATCAGCGGTCATAAACCTGCTCTCTACGAGCGGTCATAAACCTGCTCTCTACGATTCGTCGGCGCCGACGCCGCGCAGCTCCGAGTTTTTAACGCCGTGGCGATCTGATCAAACCCCTTTGTGGAATTCCGGACGCCACGCTCATACTGCCGGCGCGACGAACTGATGTAGCCCGCGCTTAAACCTGTAGCAACACTGGAGTCCCAATCGGAAAGCTGTAGTGCATTTGGCGCTGATCGATTCAACGCAATATAGGGCGTGTACCCATACGCTGATGTCTGCTTCCGGGGCTAAAGCGGACACTGCAAATTCGCGCCGTCATGCCGCTTTTGACCCAACGCGGACATGAGCTCTGGTCAATGCAAATCGCACTAGGATCATCACGTTTGCGCTTGGGGCGCAGCTGCCAACTATCTTCGGTACTCGTGACTACGTTCGAGCCGGCGCTCTTATGTCCTACGGACCAAATTTTCCCGTCATGTTTCGGCGTGCGGCCGAATTGGTTGACAAGATTTTGCGCGGGGCGAAACCCGCCGATATTCCTGTGGAACAGGCGGACAAGTATGAGCTGATTGTCAATCTCACGACAGCTAAGGCAATCGGCCTAAAGGTTCCAGATTCATTCTTGCTACGCGCCGATGAGGTGATCGAATGAAGCGGCTGATGTCTGCTTTTGGCGCAAAGCGGACATCCAACTGTCCACTCTCAACCAAATTTTGATATACTTTGGCATGCCCAACTTAGTCCTCGGCTCGAGGAAAGCCTGAGGCGGCGCGAGTTCATCATTCTTCTCGGCGGCAGCACGGCGTTTGGCCGTTTGGGGCACGCGAAATTGCCGTTGCCCCGAAGACCAAAAGCGCCCTTGCCGGCTCTTCAGGGAGGTCGGCGGGTCTGCAGGAACTAGTTGAAGAGAACTTCCTCTAACCCTTCGAGGGAAATCGTCATGGCAAAATTTGCGAACGTCGTCACGATCGAGGTTGCCCCAGGGCGGAGAGATCAGGTCGTAACTCTGCTAGCAGCGCACAAGGCACGCCTGAAAAATGAACCGGGCACCCTGCAATTCGAAGTGCTGCTACCCAAAGAAGACGATACGAAAGTTCTCTCGTTCGAAATGTACCGGGACGCCGCTGCATTCGAGGCGCATCTGCACGGGCCATCCCTCGCACAATTGTTAAAAGAGACTGCTGGAATGGTAATGAAACTTCATGGAGTGCGATGCGCGGTCGTGGACTAGTGGCTGTCACCAAATCGCGACAATCCGACTACCCGCAGGAGGACCGCCGTGAATACCCCGACCTACGACAAGGGCATCACCGCGCTGCTGGTGGTCGATCCGTATAACGACTTCATCTCCGAAGGCGGCAAGATCTGGCCTCACATCAAAGCCGTTGCCGAAGCCAACAACTGCGTTCCCCACATGCTGGAAGTTCTGAACGCCGCGCGCAAGGCGAAGCTTCGGGTCTTCTATGCCATGCATCATCGTTACCGTCAGGGCGATTACGAGACCTGGAAATACGTCGCGCCCATCCAAAGGGCGGCGTGGCAACACAAGACCTTCGAATACGGCAGCTGGGGCGGCGAATTCCGCGCCGAATTCGTGCCGGCGTCGGGCGAGATCGTCGCGCAGGAACATTGGTGCTCCAGCGGTTTCGCCAATACCGATTTGGATTTGCAGCTCAAGAAGCACGGTATCCATCAGCTGATCGTCATCGGCCTGATCGCGCATACCTGTATCGAAGCAACCGTCCGCTATGCCGCCGAACTTGGCTACGAGGTCACGGTGGTACGAGACGCGACTGCGGATTACTCGGACGAAATGATGCACGCCGCGCTCGACATCAACATGCCGAACTACGCCAGCGCGATTGTCAGCACGCAAGAGATCGTCGCCGCGATTGCCACGCTGTAGACCGCGATGGCGGTTACGGGTTACCCAAACGGTCTGCTAGTTTGGCGATGTCCGATTTGGCACTTCTGAGACGTTGCGCGATGCCAGCGAAAGCTCGATGGCAAGGCGAAACGCGCCTTTTTAGCGGAAGCACGGCGCGACCTCCTCGCACATGAGCTGCAGCGAGCGCATGACTTTTTCATTGCCGAGCAGACCTCCGCAATTGAGCTCCGCCAGGACGCCATTGAGGCCGAGCTTGTCGGTTAAATACTGGAGGCGCATCGCCACGGATGCTGGAGTTCCGACAATCACTTTATTGCGCAGCGCATCTTCGTAGCTGATGATCTGCAACGCCTGACCGCGCTCGGCGCGTTCCTCGCCCGCACCCATGCCGGGCCTTTTCGCCGCACCCTCGAGCTGCAGTCCGAGCGTCCGGTAGAACTGCATGATTGATGACTCAGGGTCTGCTCGTGCCGACGACTCGGTCTCTGCAACATAGATCGGAACTCGCAAATAAACCTCGCCTTGCCCCGCATGACCGGCCGACTGATAGGCCTCGCGGTAGGCCGCTATGTTGGGACCCAGTTCTTCGAACGAACCGAGGCGGACGGCAACGAAGATGGGCAAGCCCATGGCGCCAATCGCCCGATAGGTGTCTGCGCTCGTCGCTGCGATGCGCAACGGCGGATATGGCTTCTGTAACGGCCTCGGGACGATTGTGACATTGTGAAACCTGTGAAACTTCCCCTCGAAGGAGAAGCGCTCCTCAGCCCAACAGCGCTTGAGGATTTCGAGCACTTCGGCGAAGCGCTCGCGGCTCTCGCCGTAGGGTATGCCATAGGCTTCGTAGGTGTGAGGAAAGCCGCTACGGCCCACACCGAAAATAAGGCGTCCATGGCTGATGTGATCAAGTGTTGCGACTTCCTCGGCCAAGCGCAACGGATGGCACAGCGGCAGCACCTGCACCGCAATGCCGATTTTCATGCGGCGGGTCTGCGAAGCGATGGCGCTAGCGATCAGCAGCGGAGCGGACGCCACCGATCGCTCCGGGTGGAAGTGCAATTCCGCGATCCAGATGACGTCGAGACCCCAACGCTCAGCTGCGTCCACCTGGGCGAAGGATTGCATGAATGCCTCTGCATCCGTCACCCCTGCGTAGCGCGGAAACTCGTGAAAGACACCGAACTCGAATGACATGCTGCCTCCCGCGCGGCGCTGTTGCGAACGGCTGTCCTTCGCGGAAATCATATCCGCTGCTCGCGATGGCGCCAATGCAGCGCTTTGACCACGAGATCACCTTTCATGGTGTATGGCGCGCTCGTTTTGATTTGCTCCTGAATGACGGTAACGTCGTGGACGAGGCCCTTTGCGACAATGCCCAACCGGTCGTCGTTGAAGCGGCAGATACGCATTCTCGTTCCTCTTTTTGGTTTTAGGCGCTCAATGCTGGCGCCATTTGTACTGTGCTGGCCGGATAGTTGCGGCCATCTCATTGATGCTCGAACAAGTCGGTGGCGTTGTCGAATCCCACTCGCTAGCTGCAACGTTTCACCTAGCCGACGAGCCATTAACGGGCATTGGCGAGAGTAGTAGAGTGCTGGGTGAGTTATCTGCGTTCGGTGCGCGAGCGCTCGGCCGTGGAAACCCTGGGGAAACCAATGAAGCAAAAATTGCTCGTTGCTTTGCTTGCGTGCATTGGGCAACTGTTGATCGCTCAAGGCGCGCGAGCCTTCCCCGACCGGCCGGTCAAGATCGTCGTGCCAACCCCTCCCGGGGGGCCACCAGACATCATGGCGCGGCTCCTCATCGACAAAATGGGCGCCGGGCTCGGCCAGCCCGTCATCGTCGAGAATCGGGCCGGCGGCGCTGCCGGAATGATCGGCGCCAAATCGGTGCTGGGCGCCGAGCCCGACGGCTACACGCTGCTGATGGGCAGCACCAGCACGTTGATGATTGCGCCGCTGATCTACAAGAATGCAGGGTATAGCGCCGAATCCTTCGCACCTGTTGCCGGTCTTTCGGAGAGTGCAGAACTGCTGACGGTCAATCCCTCGGTTGCGGCCCATACCGTCATCGAATTGGTGAGTCTAGCGAAGTCGGAGCCAGGAGTACTGCGCTACGGCTCGGCCGGCGTTGGGTCGCTGGCAGATCGATATAATCCACGTTCCCTACCGCGGCGGCGGCCCGGCGTTGGTCGGTCTTCTGGGCGGTGAGGTTCAAATTTTCTTCTCAACAGTAACTCAGTTGCTCCCATATGTTCGCGAGGGGCGCTTGCGCGGGCTGGCCGTCTCCAGCGCCGCACGCAGTGCGCTCGCGCCAGACATTCCGACGATGCAGGAAAGCGGGTTCGACCAGTTCGTTACCGCATCGATCAATTTCCTCGTCGCGCCTCCGGGCACACCAATTGAGATCAGGCACTTGCTGAGCGACGCGGTAGCGCGTGCACTCGCCAGTGATGAAATTAAGGCCGCTTTTGCCAAGATAAACGCCAAGGCAGAACCGGCTACACCGGAGCAACTCGCTTCCTACCTGGCGCAGCAGCAAGTTCGATGGGCTAAGATCGTGGAGACAACAAAGATATCAGCCGAATGACGATCGCGCCGCTCACGCTGCGTAGGCGCTAGGAACAACAGGTTCCTTGTCCCATTCGCCAACCGGATCGTAGCCCCAGACCCATTCGGAGTCGCCGTGGACGCTGCCGGTGCCGGCAGCGATCGATTGCTTCTGCGCCGTTGCGTCGCGCATGTGCTTGAAGCGGGCGTTGGAGAAGGAAAGGCGCTGCACGCCATGCACGCGCGGAATGCGGACGCGGCGGAAATTGGCAAAGGCCTCGGCCGGATCGCCGCAGGCGTCGAGCCAGCGAGCCAGGATGTAGGCGTCTTCGAAAGCTTGGCAAGCACCCTGGCCGGCATTGGGCAGCATGGCATGCGCTGCGTCGCCGATGAGCTGGATGCGGCCACGGCCCCAGTTGTGCGTCAGCGGGCGCGTGAACAGCCCCCACTTTGAGCACTCGGTGACGAGGCTCAAAAGCTTCTCGAGGCGCGGTTCGGAGTTGGGGAAGCTCACCCGCATCTCGTCGGGATCGCCGCGGGTCGACCAACCTTCCTCGACCCACTTGTCGGTGTCCTGCTGGGTGACGATGTTCACCAGCTTGCCCTGCCGGATTTTATAGGCGAGCAAATGGCGACCTGGTCCGACCCATTGGGTATGACCCGTCGGGTCCAGGACCTCTTGCGGCACATCGCCGGCGTTCAGCAGTGACCGCCAGACCATCTGGCCGGTGTAGGCCGGGTTATCGGCGCCATACAGGGTCTGACGAAGCACTGAGCGTACCCCATCGGCGCCGATCACATAGTCGGCTTCGACGCGCGCGCCGTTAGCGAAGATGAGGATGACGCCGCCGCCTCGCTCCTCTATTCCTGCCAGGCGGTGTCCCAGATGGACGGCGCGTTGCTCAAGTCCGCTCGCCAGCGCGTCCAATAGGTCGGCGCGGTGAAAGCTGTAGTAGGGAGCGCCATAGCGCTCCGCGAGCTTGAAGCGATCGTTGAATTCAAGGAATTCACCGGTCTGCATGTTGCGCGTGTAGATGCCGGGCGACAGGTGCCCGACGGCGGCAATCCTGTTGCCGACGCCGATCGCCCGCAGCGCCTTCACGGCCTGGGGGCTGGTGTTGACCGCGGCGCCAATCTCCCCCAGTGCCGGCGCGGTTTCGAAAACTTCAGCCTCGATGGCGAAAGTTTTCAGCGCCTGCGCGGTTGCGATTCCCGCTAGCCCGCCGCCAATAATTGCGATCCGGCAGCCCAGCGACATTTATCTCTCCAACCCACGCCTGCGCCCAAACCGGCGAGCACCGGTCGAGTATAGCGGAACTGCAGCGGGTCAGAAGCTGACACTCTCGGAGGTTCGCGCCATGTCGGCTTTGCCCCCAGAAGTGGACATTGTTCAGCACGATCGCGATGTCTGCTTTGTGCCAATAGCGGACACAGCGAAAACGCCCAACTTCGGAAGCTCTCCCCTAGCCTGCATTCAGCACGATATTAAACACCACCAATTTCGACTCCAGCTCCATCTCCGAGGTTGGCTGCAATAACTTGGCAACAAGCAAATCCTTTTGCTCCAATGCGGTTTGAAAAAAACGATCTGATTCGAGGTAAGGGTCACCTTCAAAATACATCTGGGTCACAAGTCTGTCCTGCCGACCTGAAACCTGAAAGTGAATGTGTGCTGGCCGCATTCGATTGGGCCCCGCAGGATAAGCGGCGGGCTTGATCGTCTTGAATCGATACCGGCCGTCGTTGTCAGTGGTCAGAAGCGCTGACCCTTCAAAGTTCGGATCGAGAGGCGCAGTGTTGTGATCGCTTGGGTGCGTATATCGTCCATACGTGTTGGCCTGCCATATTTCAACTTTTGCGTCGCGAACCGGCTCTCCCTTCAGATTGAGCACTTGCCCTATAACATTGAGGACGAGGCCCGCTGCGCGTCCCGGTCGGCCAGGCACCTTTGTCAGATCGGTATTTTGACCAAGCGTTTTCAGCGGATAAAAAGGGCCCAGTATTTGGTCCGGCGTGAGCCGCCCGGCCGTTTGCGCAATCGCAAACCTGGTTGAGGCGGCGCTCGCGGCACCGAGCACCGTGAACATCCTCAAGATTTCACGACGGCTAAGATCGCTTATCGAATAAGTCGCCATTCGCTGCCACTCCTCAAAGTACCCGCTCGATGGTCGGGCCGTACCTTGATTTGAATCCAAGATGATCTAACCCGTAAAAGAATATCCCGGGGTCTAGCCGACCGCCACCGACGGAATTGCCAGCCGAATACGCGATGTCCGCATGATATTGCGGACGTCCGACGCGGTGTCCGCTTTACCCCCGAAAGCGGAGATCGGTCAGTACGATTAGCACGTCCGCTTTGTGCCAAAAGCAGACATTGCACCGCAGAAAAAGCATCATTTAATCACCGCGGCGTGCCTCTCAATAACGGAGCGAACAGACTGAAAAGAGGATACCGGCCTGCCTCGCGTAAACGAATACCGCGGTTACGCGGACGGTCAGATAAAACCACCGGGCGAGGACGCGGCAATGGAATATCACTTACGTTCACAACGGCTGGATTGGACGCGGTCGCGGCTGCTGCCTTCTTGGCCGCGAGGGCGGCCGTCTCAGCGACATCAAGTACGTCCCATTGACAAATCCTGTAGTGGTTACTCCGCTCAAGCAGATCGAGATGGACGTGACTATCGTGATAGGCATCGGCGCCGTTACCGAGCACAGTCGAGAAACGAGAACACGCACTCTGCCGCAACTTCTCGCGCAATGATTTGGCGACGCTGGCGTCAGTCAGTTCAATAGGAGCACTGTTGGTGATTTTAAACTCACGCACATCGAGCGCGTTGGCGCGGCCGTGCTCGCTGATTTTCGCATCGGTAATACCGTTGCGCCTGCGGCAGTCGAATGAATCGAGAATTTCCACGCCGCGCAGCGACTTGCCCAAGGCGGCGATGCTCGGCGCCACATCGTCGCGTATCCAGTGCGTCACCGCCTCGGCCATTGGGCATCGCAGCGTTGCTGCGGGGGAAAGGGCGATGCGGTGCCTGTCTGCCAGGAGCACTGCATCCAGCGCGACCACATCTGTTGCCGTGCAGTCCCCCGGGCCTGTAATGGATGGCAAAGGTTTGAAGTCAGCAATTTCAGCAAGTCGTGACCGGCACGCCGATATGGCCGTCTCTGCACTGATGAGATCCCCGGGAATACCAACCGGGCGAGCGCGCGGCAGTGGAATGATCTCTGCAATCACGGGCACAGTTGTGGCGAGCAGAAGAGCTATCGTTCCGAGAACTTTCACGTCAATGAACCGAATCGGTGAAGGCAATACAGGCCGCGCAGACGTGTCCCGCATGCGCGTAATAACTGGCTACCTTCGATGGCGTCTAATTTACTGAGAAACGAAGGCGCATCGGATTCTTCGCGAAACTGGTCGCCTTCGAGGGTGGCGCCTAATCTCTCGATAAGCGCGAGCATCTCCGACGGCAATTCCTGAGGCGCCGCATAGTAGTCTCGAAGGTCCGCCCCAATACGTGCTCTGTCGAGCCACCATGCAAACGGCTCATAGTGTGCGCTCTGGGTCCCCATAGGACACCGACGTTTGGCGCCCTCAAAGACAGGTAAAGATGGAACTTAAAGTTTGTTCCCAGACTCACGGCTGATTTAATTGCGAGATGGCGGGAGGCGCAGGAACTCACAAACCACTGTCATAATTTGCCCTAAGCAAGCGGGAACTAGGCTTTTGGACCTAAGTTTTGTTTTGGGACCAAAACCGGGGACAAATTACGTGCCGCGCGGTCATTTCGTGGTTTGCGAACCTGACTACACGGACGACGATCCGGATGGTGTGCAGCTACAAGCCATGACCCCGCAAAAGATCATGGAAACCGCATCGTGCGTGAACTGAAAGACGGCGGCTATTGTCCGGGGAACGCCGCCTTGGTCACACACGATGACCACTCGATTCCGTTTTGAGCAAGTTTGCCCGCACAAATCCAGAACCGCTCATGTCCGCTTTACCCTCGAAAGCGGACATTCGTCGGTTGCGAATTGAACGTCCGCTTTGTGCCAAAAGCAGACTCAGGCACTGCAGCAATCAATACCGGCCGTAGGGGAGGTATTGCCGAATTCTGGCCAACACTTTGCGCGGCCTAAAGGGCTTCGGAACGTAATCATCTCGGAACGTAATCATCACAGCCCGCAGTCCGGAGCCGTACAGATGGTTAGGCCGGCTATGATCCTGCGGTACTCTGATGTGAAACGAACTCGGGCTCAACCTTTCTAATCGTGTCACCGTCGCAACTCGCGGCAAGGGTCGAGACCTTCATGATTGCAGTCTTGCCACAGACTGAACATCCCCACCGTAACGCCAATGGGGAAGCCGCGGTGGTGCAGTCGCAATTTGAATCGGGATGCTTCATTGGTGACGCCCTCGTTATGGGCCGTGGGTCAGACCTTAATTGCTCTGGATCGACGCGGGCTGCGGATACCGCGGTCTTTCCATTCTAAATGGATAGCACAACGCGGTCGCCATGGGCGTCGCCTGCAAGGAGAATTTCGAGAGCAATGCTCTGGCATAAAGCGTGCCGTAGGCCGCATCCTAATGTGTGTGAAAGAGAGTGAACAATGCAAGGATGCGATCGGCTATGCCGCGGAGCGTCGGTTGCGAGCACCTCGCAGCTTCCGCATCGTTTCTTTGACAGACCGAGGAAAAACCTGTCAACGAAGTGGACGGCTTGGTCACCATCCGGAAGCGCATGAATCGGAGGTCAGTCATGCCCAACTTTGACGCGATTATCATAGGCACCGGGCAGTCAGGACCCGCGTTAGCGCGGCGATTGGTGGCAGCAGGCTGGAAGGTCGCGATCATCGAACGCAAGCTGTTCGGCGGCACATGCATCAACACCGGCTGCACCCCTACAAAGACATTACTCGCCAGCGCCCACGCTGCACATCTTGCACGCCGCGCCGCTGACTACGGTGTCAGAATTGAGGGGTCCGTCAATGTCGACATGAAGGCAATCAAGGCGCGAAAGGATGCCATTGTGGCTGCGTCCCACAATGGCATCGAGCGATCGCTGAAAACCTTGCAAGGATGTACGGTTTATCAAGGCCACGGCCGCTTTGTCGCGGAAAAGAAAGTGGCAGTGAATGACTCTGAGCTTACCGCCGATCACATCTTTCTCAATGTCGGTGCGCGCGCGGCAATTCCTCCGATCCCCGGCCTCGACCAGGTTCCTTACCTGACCAACAGCTCAATGATGGACATCGATTTTCTCCCCACGCATCTCGTTATCCTCGGGGGCAGTTACGTCGGCCTTGAGTTCGCACAGATGTATCGCCGTTTCGGAAGCGAGGTGACCGTGATCGAGCTCGGACCGCGCTTGATCTCGCGGGAAGACGCTGACGTCTCGCAAGCTGTTGCAGATTTTCTCAACGATGAAGGCATTAACGTGCGGGTTGACAGTAAGGTGGTCGGTGCGGAGAAACAGGGAAACTCGATCGCCGTGAAGGTCGAGTCAGGGGGGAAGCTCACAAATGTTGTTGGAACGCACGTGCTGGTCGCGGCCGGTCGCCGGCCGAACACGGACGACCTAGGGCTCGACAGGACCGGCATCGTCACCGACGCGCGCGGCTATATCCAGGTGGACGACCAGTTGCATACTAACGTCTCAGGCGTCTGGGCGATGGGCGACTGCAATGGCCGGGGTGCGTTCACGCACACGTCGTGGAATGATTTCGAGATCGTGGCGGCTAATCTTCTCGACAACGATCAGAGGCGCGTCAGCGACCGCATCACCGCTTACGCGCTCTACACCGATCCGCCACTCGGTCGCGGGGGGATGACGGAAGCGGAAGTCCGCAAGACTGGCAAGCCCGCGCTGATTTCTACACTGGCTATGGAAGATGTCAGCCGCGCATATGAGAACGGCGAGACCAAGGGGTTCATGAAAATCCTGGTGGATCGAGATAGCAAACAGATATTGGGCGCCTCCTTCCTGGGACTAGCAGGTGACGAGGTCATCCACTGCATTCTCGATATTATGTACGCCAAGGCGCCCTACACAGTGATACAACGCGCGATGCACATTCATCCCACGGTGTCGGAGTTTATTCCGACTATGATGGATGACCTAAAGCCGTTGCAATGATTTCGTTGCAGCGCACGGGGTTGCGGGTTTCTTAATGTCGCAGGCAAATTCGGTTCTACCGATTTGTGCTTAGAGTCAGAAGCTTATATTTCACTGCGGCACTGGCGAATCTAAAAAGGCGAGATCATTGAGTCCTGCTAGATCGCAACGGAATTTGCAGGGTGAAATTGCTGCCAATTGGCGCCAGCGGCCGCGTCAGTTCGCCCCCTAATTGCCTTGAAAGCGCGTTGACGAGGCGCGTGCCCAGCCGCTTGCTCGCGGCCGGGTCAAAACCGGGAGGAAGGCCGACGCCTTCATCGCGGACCGAAATCGCAATTGCCTCTTTATCCGTTTGAAGTGAAACCTGCACCGAGATCAAGCCGCCTGCACGATTTGGATAAGCATACTTTCCCGCATTTGAGACGAGCTCGGTGATGATGAGCCCGATAAGAATCGCACGATCCGCAGCAAACCGAATTGCTTCGGGAGCATCAAATTGTATTTTACAAGGAGCCACCGTTGGCTCCAGGTCGTTAATGATCTGGCGTAGATACTCGATTAAATCGATGTTCTCATAGTCCGCGGTGTAAGCAAGGCGTTCGTAGGCACGGCCGACAGCATTCACGCGACTAGCTGCCTCGTTAAGTGTTTCACTTAAGTTCTGGTCACCGGCCGCGTTAGCTTGAAGTTGAAGCATGCTCGAAACGACTTGCAGGCTGTTCTTCATCCGGTGATTAACTTCCCGGAGCAAGACCTCATGACGATCAAGCGCGGCCTGAAGCTTGCGCTGATATTGCTGTTGCTCGATGGCCATTCCCAGAATGTTTGCAGCGCCCTGAAGGAAAGCAACATCGTGCTGACTGAATTCTCCCTCGGAGCGACTGTCGACCTCCAACACGCCATACGGCGAGCCATCACCTTGAAGAATTACGTTCATTGCGCGTCGAATGCCGTGCTCAACTAGCAACTCCGGAGTTCTAAACCGCTGTTCGTTTTCGAGATGATTGGAGATCACCGGCTTTCCAGTACGCAAAGCAAACCCAGAGGGGGATTCCAAATCTGCGCCCACAGTCGCCCTTCCAACAATGCCTTCATGCCAACCGACACCTGCGCGCACCAGGAGGCGATTGTCCCCTGGAGTGTATTCTAAGACCTTGCAGAATTCTGCATTCATTCCCTCGGCAGTAAGCCGCACAGTTTCATTGAGAAGCTCTCGAAATGGCTTCCCCTGCAATGCCACAACACCCAACTCAGCGAGAATTTCTTGCTGATGAATCCGTTGTTGAAGTGCGCGCGTGGTAGGATCGGCGGCGGCTGGACTTGGCTCCACCACTGGCTTTGGGTGATCAGTTGCGTCGTTTGGGCTCGTCATATCTCGCAATTCAAACAGGAAACTGCGATTTGGGAAATGGGGTTCAATGGCGGCAGCAATTTTGGGAAGCCTATGTCCGCTTTGTGCAACAAGCGGACTCGTGGACTGCAGCAATTAATCGCAGGCTTAAGACAGGTATTGCCTAATTTTCGCCAGTAGCTGACGTGGGCTGAAGGGCTTCGGAACATAATCATCACAGCCGGCCGCTCGCGCCTTCTTTTCCTCCCCGCTTAGCGCGTAAGACGTGACCGCAATGATTGGGATCGATCGCATTGCAGGATCGGCTTTGATCTGGCGCGTGGCGGTATAGCCGTCCATGATCGGCAATTGGATATCCATCAAAATGAGATCGGGCCGCTGCTTTGCGATTGCCGCCAGCGCCTGCTCGCCGTTTTCAGCCTCCATGATTTCGTAGTCGGTAGGGGCCAGCATGTCGCGGATGATCTGGCGATTATCCGGCTGGTCCTCCACCACCAGAATGCGCTTGCTCATGCCGCTTCCACCTGCCGCTCAACGATCACCGGAAGCGTGAAAGCGAACGTCGAGCCTTGGCCAGGCTGCGACTCGACCCAAATCCGACCGCCGTGCATCTCAATAATGCGCTTGGATATGGCAAGCCCCAAGCCGGTTCCGCCCTTCTTCTTGGTGATGGCATTGTCGGCCTGCTGGAACTCCTGAAACAACCTGGCTTGGTCCGCAGATGAGATGCCCGGCCCGGTGTCCCGCACCGACACATGAAACCACCCGTTCTTCGCTTCTGCATTGATGGCGACTTCGCCGGCATCGGTGAACTTGATTGCGTTGCCGACGAGATTGATCAGGACTTGCGTCAAGCGCCGCCCGTCGCCACGACCTGATGGCAGTTTTGGAGCGACCTCGACTTTGAACCCAAGCTTCTTATCAGCCGCTAACGGCTCGAGCGTGCTGCGGACACTCTGGGCGATATCCTGAATGTAGTAATCCGATAGTTCGAGCACCAATTGGCCGGCCTCGATCTTGGACAGATCGAGCACATCGTTGATCAGCCCAAGCAGGTGCCTGCCGTTAGCCTCAAGCCGTTTAAGAATGCCGAGCATCTTCTCGGATGGCTCACCGTAAGCGCCGTCCGCCATCAATTCGGTGTAGCCGAGGATGGCGTTGAGCGGCGTACGCAGCTCATGACTCATATTGGCGAGGAATTGGGACTTGTGTTGGCTCGCTTCCTCAAGCTGCCGGCTCTTGTCCTGGATTTCATCGAACAGCCGCACATTTTCGATGGCGATCACCGCCTGGTCGGCAAAGGTTTGGACTAGTTCAATCTGCTTTTCGGTGAACGGACGAACATCCCGACGATAGACGCCGACTACGCCAATCAACGCGTTGTCCTTAAACATCGGCACAGCGGCCACGCTTCGGATCCCACCGATTTTCGCCGCCTCTTGATTTGTGTGTTCTGGGTCGGCCAATACATCCGGGATTTGAATGGGTTTCTTTTCCTGAATTGCCCGCGCAACGGTCGTCCCGCGTCCAATTTGAATTGGGTGCTCCTCCATGAACTGTTCAAATTCTCGGGAAAATCCGTAGCTGGCTATTTGGCGGTACACTTGACCAAATTGCCGGTTGATCGAAGCCATTTCCGCTTCGCACAATCTGGCTGCTGACTCGACCAACGTGTTGAGAACAACCTGCAGATCAAAAGTAGAGCGACTGATGATCTTCAACACATCGGCAGTGGCGGTCTGCTGTTGCAGGGATTCTGAAAGATCGTCGGTGCGCTGGCGCAGCTCGTTGAGTAGGCGGGCGTTTTCGATGGCGATCACCGCCTGGCTGGCGAAATTCTGTAGCAGCGCGATCTGCTTGTCGGTGAACGGCTGCACGACGTCGCGATAAATGGTGATGCCGCCAATGACGGCATCGTCGCGCAGCATCGGAACCGCCAAGCCGGACCGGGCACCAGCCAGTCTTGCCAAAGCCGATCGCGCGTAGTTTTTGTCAGTGGCGAGATCGTGGACGTGATTCACTCGCTTCGTCCTGACCGCCGGCCCGACGATTGTTCCGTGTAGTGGAATAACTGGATTGCCGCGGCGCTGCTCCTCATAGGCGCGCGGCGCGTTGTGCATAGCGGCAATCCGCGCCTCACGCCCGTCGAACAGGAAGAGATTGCCGAACCGGGCGCTGCAGATGCGCACCGCGTTTGAAAGCATGGCTTCGAACACGGGCTGCAAGTCGCCCTGTGAACTGCTGATGACTTTGAGAACCTCCGACGTCCCTGTCTGCTGTTCCAGCGATTCGGTGAGATCGTCCGTGCGCTGGCGCAATTCGTTGAGCAGCCGCGCGTTCTCGATGGCGATGACGGCCTGCGCGGCGAAGCTTTTGACGAGTTCAATCTGTTTGTCCGTAAAGGGCCGCACTTCCTGGCGATAGATGGCGATGACGCCGACTAGCGCATTCTCTTGTAGCATCGGTACGATTAGAAGAGTTCGAGCGCCAGCGACTCTTGCAATCGGCTCATCAGGATTTTCAGCGGCAATATCGGCAATATGCGCAATCTGTTTCGTATCAGCTACGCGGTAAAGGAAACGTGCCGAGCGACGCGGAGCGACTGGATCGCGTTGTTGTTCGGCGGCCCAAGCCTCCGGTGCGTTGAATAAGGCAACGTGCCGGAAGGCACCATCTTCGCAGAGTAACAGGTTACCGAAGCTCGCCTGGCAGATATGCACCGCGTTCTCTAGCATCGACTGGAAAACCGGCGCTAACTCGCCGGGTGACGAACTGATAACGCGCAGCACGTCCGCCGAGGCGGTCTGCTGCTCCAGAGATTCACGCAATTCATTCAATAGCCGCGCATTCTCGATGGCGATGACGGCTTGGGCGGCGAAGTTCTTCACCAACTCAATCTGCTTGTCGGTGAATGGACGAACTTCCTGGCGATAGAGGAGAATAGCGCCGATCAGTTCGTCTTCCTTGAGCATTGGCACGCCCAACAGCGTCCGAACGCCACCGAGTTCGATAGCTGCGACGACGACCGGATCGCGTTCGATATAACCTCGTGACGCGACGAGGTCGGCGATATGGACTATCTGCTTGGTCGTGGCGATGCGCGCAGAGACGGTTTCGGGTCCTGGCCGCTTATATCCGTGCTGCTGCAGGTATTCGGTATAGGCCGGGGCCGCACCATGGACGGCGATAATCTTCGGGGCATCACCTTCATATCGATTCATAAATCCAAATTTGGCCTGACAGATGTGCACCGCGTTATCCAACATGGTCTGGAAAACAGGCTCGAGGCGACCAGACGAACTGGAGATGACGCTGAGAACCTCTGATGTCGCTGTCTGCTGCTCTAGAGATTCGCTGAGGTCGCTGGTGCGTTGCCGCAATTCGTTGAGCAGCCGCGTGTTCTCGATGGCGATGACGGCCTGAGCAGCGAAGGTCTCGAGAAGCGTAATCTGCTTAGGAGTAAACGGATTAACTTCGATCCGTCGAAGCTGGAGCGTTCCGACCGCCACTCCCTCACTTATCAGCGGAACACTAGCGATCGTCCGGTGTCCGAACCGTCTCGCCAGGGCGCTTCCTTCGGGAAAGTTCTCTGCCTCCGCCTGGAGGTCAATTACATGAACGGTTTTCCGCTCGAGAACGACGCGGCCCGCAACGCTTCCGCGCGTGCACGGAAAACGAAAGCTCCCTCCCCCGTGTGGGAGGGCGCCCCAGTGGGCGGCTTCACGCAGCTCCTGCCCATCCAGTTCGAAAAGGGTTACGTCGTCCGCTTTGCAGTAGCGTGCCGCACTTCTGACCACGACCTCCAGGACGGGCTGGAGTTCGGTCCGCGAAGCACTGATGATCTTTAGAACCTCCGCCGTGGCCGTTTGCTGTTCCTGCGCATCGTCCAGCTCGCGGGTGAGCCGCGCGACCTCGGTTTCCTGGCCGGAAGCGGAGGAACTGCTACGGCGCACAGCCTTTAGGGCTTTCGCCTTACGGCCTCGCGCTTTAGCCAGTTTGCTGCTTGCTCGGGAGCGCCGTCGCATCGCCCATCCCAAAGGCTCGGGACTACGCCGGTTTTCAAAGTCGGATTACATCAGGGATTTGCGGGCGGCGAAATGGGGTGCAGAGGTCATCTTGCGCAGCAGCAATTCTTGGAGACTGATGTCCGTTATGGGTCAAAAGCAGACATGACGCTCTAAAATCAGGATATCCGTTTTACCCCCGAAGGCAGACATCGTTTGGCGCCGTGGCAATGTCGTGCCAAAGACGAACATCGGCGGTTGTTAGACGGCCTGATCGTAATAGGGCTGAGACCGTGATCAGAGCAGCCAATTTTTTCGGATCTTCGCCGCTATAAATGGCGGAATAAGCGCCAAGTTTGATGTTTGCTGAGTCAAGAATGACGTCATCAAAATCGAAAATAATCACTTTAGGAGGATTCGGCAGCGCTGCGGCCGTCACATCTTTTTCGCTTTGCGCTTTTCAAAGGGAATCCCCCTCAAAACGTAAACGTAGTGGACGCTGGAGGTGAGTTGAAGGCCGCCTGCAGTGTTAAAACACGTTTTTGCTTCGGGTGTAAGCCGCGGATGGATTAACCGAGTAGTATGAGAGATAAGGACAGGCGCAACAGCCCAAGGGAAAGAGATGTCGTTAGTAAGATTTGGGCGCAGGGCCGTTTCAAGTTGTTTCGTTGCCGGCTGGATTGCCCTGATCGCCGGAGCATTCAACCATGCGCAAGCGCAACAAGTGCGGCAATTTGTACCTCCCCCTACGCCGCCGGTACCACCACCGCTACCACCTGTTTTTAATCCATCAACTCCATACACTTTGCCTGGCGTAAAGGAGACTCCAGTTTCCCCAGCATTGCCAAGTAAACTTCCAGACTCGTCGTTCTGTAGCGTTTTTGATTTGGGTCCATGTTTTCCGCAATTCCTGCCGCCGATCGGCCAGGATCTACGCCTGACCATTGTTTCGACCGATGATAACGATTCAGCCAATATGCCCACAGTCGCCAACAAAAGCGCCGACGAGACAGATAAGACGGCGCACGAAAAATCCTTGGATTCGATCCGTGAAATGTATGCCGCGTTACGCGCATGCTGGACGCCGCCGCCGAAGGACGAGGCGCGCCACGGCATGGAATACACCATCCGTTTCGCCTTTAGGCGCGACGGCGAGATCACCGCTCCGCCACGCAGGACCTACTCGAGCCACGAAGCTTCGGACGAGGTGCGTGATACCTACCGCGATGCCGTCGGCGCGGCGCTGAAACGTTGCACGCCACTGCATTTTAGCAAGGGCATGGCCGGTGCCGTGGCGGGTCGTCCGATCGCGATTCGCTATGTCGACGAACGCACGCTCGCCAACTCGATCAACAAAGCGAAATTGCCCTAATGAACGCGATGTTGCGCCTTCTCTTGCTGACTATGAGGAGCAAATTATGCCCGACCTTATCCCTGGCTCAGATCCGGCCATGTCCGCTTTGGGTCAGAAGCGGACATTTCGCTAAGTCCAGTCGATGTCCGCTATTCCCCCGAAAAGCGGACATTCGGCGGCAGCAATGGGAATTGATGATTGGTTGGGCCGAACGATCGGTAGTAATATTTTCAGCCCAGGTGCGGCGCTGGTCTTGGTTCATTTCGAACACAGCTTGGTCATGCTGATGAACAGACCATTGAAACCCGATCGCCGTCGATTTCTGCTCAACAGCGGCATTCTTGCAGCGGCGTGGGAACTGTCCTGTGCGGGCACTGCCCTGACCGAGGAGCTTGCGCCTACCCCGTCCTGTCACGATGGGGATGAACCGACCGTCAGCGAGACCGAGGGGCCGTTTTTCAAGCCAAGATCGCCGGAGCGCAACGACCTGCGCGAGCCTGGCGCTCGAGGCCGTCAGTTTGAACTTTCTGGCGTTGCGGTGTCGAGAAGCTGCCACCCTCTTCGCGGAGCGGTGGTCGATCTCTGGCATGCGGATGAGAAGGGCGAATACGACAACATCGGTTTCCGATATCGTGGCCACGTCATCACCGGGCCCGACGGCGCCTTCCGTTTTCGCACCATCGTGCCCGCGCTCTACTCTGGCCGCACGAGACATTATCACGTCAAGGTTCAAGTGCCGGGCAGTCGTCTACTCACCACGCAACTCTACTTTCCCAACGAGCCCGCAAACTCTCGCGACGGCCTTTTCCAGCGCGAATTGCTGATGCGAGTAACGGACGCCGGCGAAGGTCTCGCCGGCCGGTTCGATTTCATACTCAATATTCGTTAGGAAGCGTGCACCCGTCCAGGGTGCGATTTCTTCAGAATCAATGTCCGCTTTGCGTCAAAAGGCGACATCAGCCCCGTGCTGATCCATGTCCGCTTTACCTCCGAACGCGGACGTCGCCGGGCGATATCTGGATGTCCGCTCAGTGCCAAAAGCAAACGTCGCCGGTGGGCAACGTCATCCGATTTTCGCTTCCGCTGGGTGATGTAGGATATCGGGATAACAATCCGATTCGCGTACCGAGACATAGGTCGGCGTCAGAGCCATTCCCGATTTCAGGCACGCGATCCGCTTTGCGCGCATTGAGATGGACGAGCCGAGAGTGCCGGAGAGGATTTACATCGACGATCGGGCACGCGAGCCGGTCCGAAGGTTTGCCCGTCTGACGGCCACAGGTGTGCTTGCTATGGCGATCGCCAGCACGCTGCAACCACAGGCTGAGGCTCAGCAAGCGGACAGCGCGGCCCGCAATGCGCCGGCCACGGCAGCAACGCCGACGCCGCAAACAGACACCGCGTCCAAGTTCGACGTCAATGTCACCGCATCGATCGCCAGCGACTACAATTACCGCGGCTATACGCTGTCCGATCACAAGCCGAGCGTCTCGACGAATTTCGAGGCTACATAAAATATTCTTTTCGCCGCCGTTAACGCAGCATCCGTGCAGATACCGATGCTCTCGCAATTGCAGATGACCGATTACGCCGGTATCCGTCCGGTATTCGGACCGATCACTGTCGAGACTGGCGTTGCCTATTACAGCTATCCGAGAAGCGCGATCGATACTTCCTATCCAGAATATTACGTGGCGCCGAGCTACGCACTAACCTCCAGGTTTACGATCAGAGTGAATGCTTATTATGCGCCCAACTACAGCCGCACCGGCGCCTGGGAAAATTACGACTCGATCGACGCCAAGTACACATTCGATTCAGGTCTGGCAATTTCCGGCGAACTCGGCCGCCAGAGCTTCGGAACCACCATGGCGACGGCGACAGACACCGCACACAAGCTACCGGACTACACGTATTGGAATTTGGGATTTTCCTACACCTATAAAGCACTGACGTTCGATCTGCGCTATTTCGCAGCCACACTCTCGAAACAGAGCTGCTTTCTGATCACCGGAACGGGTCAAGCGGCCGCGGGATCGAACGGCTGCAACCCCGCGGTTGTCGCGACGCTGTCCTGGAACACAAGCCTATCCAGCCTGAAATGATCGCCACGAACGGCGGAACCGAAACGGCGAACCCGCAACGTCAACACGTGGCAAAATCCTGTGACGTTTCTCATCAAATGAAACCATTGGCTTCCGGGATCAAATTATAGAAAATAACCGTGTGATGCACGGTCATTGGCAGATCGTAGGTCGTGTTCTACTTGTGGCGCTGACATTCTGGGCGCTGGCCATGGTCGTCCCCGATTTCTATCGGTTGTATCAGCCGCTAGGGTCATTCGGTTTCTACGCAAACAACGACGGCATCATCACGGACGTTCAGGGACCCTTCCTAGATGAAACCATCTCGCCCGCATTTCGGGCCGGTCTACGTGTCGGTGACAGGCTCGATCTTGAGCAGATGCGCTGTATTCCCATACGCACTCTTAGATGCGCGACTGCGATGGCGGCCTTGGGAGGCTTTCGCCTCGTCGCTAATCAGCAGCGCGCCGAACTCGTGATGGCTGCGGCCCCGGGCCGAGCGGCGCGTGAAGTCGATATCATTGCTAGCCAACGGCCGTACAACGGATGGGTGCTCGCCGTGTTGCTACTCGATCAGGTCGCAGCGTTACTCGTCATTCTGGCAGCCGCATGGCTTGTTTGGACAAGACCAGGAATTATGACCTGGGGATTTTTCCTTTACGTCATTTGGTTCAATCCAGGCCAGTCCGCGCAATACTATGCGCTCTTGCAACGCTATTCACCAATCGCGCTGCTGACACAGAACATAGCGGGCGCGATCGCGCAGGGTATCGGTTCAGCAGGCTTCATCTGGTTTGCGCTGCGAGCGCCGAACGATGAAACGACATCGCGCTGGCGGCCGGTTGAACTGCTTTTGCCTTTCATTGCGATTGCGCTCGCGGGTTTATTGACACTAAGTTACGCGAACCTACTCGGTTATCCTACAGAGGCGATCACTAGGGCTGGTGTATTGAGCGGGATCGTCGTGGCTGCATGCGCTTTCCTGATACTATTGGCGCGCCAAAACGAGCTCCTGCCGCAAGACTATCAACGCCTTCGCTGGGTGATCTGGGGCTGCCTGATCGGATTACCCGCACTTGTGTTCGCGGACGCCGGGACAACCACGACTCTTCTCAATAATTTTTGGCCAGGCTATTCGCCACCCGAACAATTGTGGGGTCTGCTTTACCTCGTCAATGGTGTCCTTTGCCTCCTCGTCAGCGAGGCCGTGCGTCGGCCCTACGTCGTCAAGGTAAGTATTCCGCTGCGTCGCGTGACGATTCTCGGTCTTCTCCTCAGTTTGCCAGTGCTTTTCTTGCACGACAGCATTGATCATCTTCGCGAAGCAGTCAGCAAAAACGTAGCACTTCCTGCATGGGCGTGGATTTCAATCGCGGCTGCCATTATTTTTTTTATCTCGAAGATTCACGACTCCGCCGCTCATTACCTGGATTGGCTTTTCAATCGTTCAATTGCAAAAGCGGGAGAACGGCTCGGCGATGCTGTTTTGAAGGCGGAGGACTATGGTGACATCGAAGGACAGCTCGTCCAAGGAGTACGCGGTGCCCTCGGTCTTACCTCCGCTAGTATTTTTCGCGAACAAGATCATGTCTTCCGGCGCACGGCCTCGGACCGTGCATGGGATAATGCGGCGCGAGCGCTCGATCCGAATGACCCCATGCTCGAACCAGCGCGTGCTCATCGGCCTTACGACGTTGCCGGCAAGACTGCCGCGCGCAATGACCTTCCCGGCGGATTACTGCGGCCCATACTCGCAGTTCCTGTGGGCGACCGTTTGCGCTGCTTAGGCTTAGCGCTCTACGGACCGCATGCGACCGGTAATGCGCTCAGTCATGATGAACGCTCGATGCTGGCGGAGCTTGCCGACAAGGCGGCAAGTGCACTTATGAAGCTCGACGATCAGCAGCTTCGCCGCCGCATCGCAGCGCTGGAAAGCGAACTTGAGGCTATCGCCGCAGGCCTCGCTACTGGAAGTGCGCACCCCTCAGTCCCTTTACAGACCATCACTGAGACAAACCAATGATGATGTCCGCTTTGGGTCAAATATCCGAGGTTGCACATTTCTGACTAAGGAACGCATTCGCGCCGGCGCGTCCGCTGGCCGGACGGGAGGCATCGGTGATCGCACCATCTGGTAAGCAGATCACGATCACAGCCGGAGATCAGCAGGCAGTGGTCGTCGAGGTTGGTGGAGGCCTTCGCTCCTATTCCGCGGGCGGCCGGGAGCTTGTCGACGGATACAAGATGGACCAGATGAGCTCCTCAGGCCGAGGTCAAGTACTGATCCCGTGGCCAAACCGATTGCAAGATGGCAGTTACGACTTTGACGGACGGCGCCACCAGCTCCCATTGAACGAGCCGGAGCGCCGAAACGCAATCCATGGCCTCGTCCGCTGGGCAACCTGGACCGCGGCTGAACGAGAGCCACATCGAGCCGTGATGAAACATGTGCTCTATCCACAACCAGGCTATCCGTTCACGCTTGGAATCAGCATCGAATATGCACTATCGGACAGCGGTCTCCAGGTGCGGACAACTGCCACGAACCTTGGCGCCCACCCATGTCCCTATGGAAGTGGCGCTCATCCGTACCTAACGCTTGGGATCGAACCTATCGATCATCTGACGTTGCGTGTTCCTGGGCGATCCGTCCTGCAATCCGACGAGCGGGGGCTTCCTGTTGCTACACAAATCGTGGAGGGCACGGACTATGATTTTCAACAGCCGCGGCGGATCGGCTCGACGAGGCTCGACCATGCGTTCACCGACCTTAAGCGCGATCAGGATGGCCTCGCTCGTGTGGAGCTCCGAGATTCGGACCGCGGAATGCAAGTCTCGCTCTGGGTCGACCAGAGCTACCCGTACTTGATGATTTTCAGTGGCGACTCTCTTGCGAACTTCAACCGTCGCAGTCTTGCCGTTGAACCCATGACCTGTCCGCCGAACGCATTTCGAACCGGAGACGCTTTGGCCCGGCTGGAGCCAGGCTCCTCGTTGGCGAGCACTTGGGGCATCACTCACGGAAGCGTGCACAGGCGCTAAATCACACTGCAATCCTTCAGCCACAGCGCCTGTTTAAGCGATTTTTTCGGCCGTCAGTCAATTTGTTCTCGAAAGCGCAATCACGTTTTAACGCGTTTCGTCGGAGAACATTTTCAGTAGCGTCGATAAGCGTTCGAGCGCAGCGGGCGGCAACGGACCTTTTGCGACTGCGGCAAGCGCATCTTCGAACTGGTGCGGCGTTGCTATCCCGACGAGAATGGTCCCAATACCCGAATGTGAGATTGCAAAGCGAGTGGCCGCTTCTGTCAGGCTCGCCGCAAAACCTTCTTTTACCAGCGGCATCAATCGCCGGGCGCGTGCGACATCGGCATCGTAACTCATGGCCGACCCGATCGGCTCAGGCGGCGGGCTCGCAATCGGATGGCGGTCTGTCGATCCCGACAAGGCGCCGCCGGCGAGCACGCGGATGCCAATGACCCCGACGCCGGCTTGCCTCGTCTGCTCGAACAGCTGTCGGTAGTCTTGTGCTGGATAATTCTTCGGTAACTCGCAGGCCGCAGATGGGTTGAGCATATTGTAGACGACCTGCGCGCTGTCGAAGGCGACTGCATCAATCACTTGATGAAGCGCCGCGGTGTCGCCGACAGCGGTAAGCCCGAGAAAGCGTGTCTTACCCTGCTGGCGCAGCCGCTCGAATGTCGGCACGATTCCATCGAGCACCTGTCGGACGCTGAGTGTTTCGCCGCCACCAGTCTCGGTGATCGCATTGTGCAAATGGAAGATGTCGACCTGATCGCGGCGCAGTCGGGTCAGACTCTCTTCGAGCGATGTTGCCACCGCATCCGCAATGCGGCCGAAACTGGCGCTTGGCAGCCGAACTTTCGTGCCGATGACCGTATCGGAAGGCTTCAGTTTGTGCAGGACGCGGCCAAGATTCTTTTCCGATTCACCATTGCCATATTGCACCGCCGTGTCGAAGTAGTTCACACCGGCAGCCATAGCCCGGGCAATAGTCCGCTCCTGATCGAGCGGATCGCCCCGCACCATCAACCCGCCGACCGCGCCACAGCCGAAGCCTAACACCGAGAGACGTAGTCCAGTGCGGCCGAATACTCGCATTTCCATCGTCGATTCCTTTAGCCATGCTCGCTGGTACCTACCTTACGCGAAAAGCGATCCGTCACCCCGTTTTGGGCGTTCCTCCCGCCAGCACAGTCTGCATCAATTCGCGATCGATGTTCTGCCCCGTTAGGACGACCGCGGCGCGCTGGCCTTGTAGCTGCGCGCGATCCTTTATCAACGCGGCCAAAGCCGCGGCACCGGCACCCTCGGCGCAGTTATGAGTAGCAGTGTAGAGAAGGCGAACCGCGTCCGCGATCTCCTCGTCGGTCACCTCGACAATGCGCTCAGCGCCTTTCTGAATGAGTTCCAATGCTGCCGGATCGGGTACGCGCACCGCCATACCATCGGCAAATGTCAGCGCGGAGTTGGTAGTTACGACGCGGCCGGCAGTGAATGAGCGGAGATAGGCATTCGCTGCTTGGGCGACCACGCCGACGATCTTAGTCTTCAGGCCGAGCACTTCGCGCGTGCCAATTACGCCGCAAATGCCAGAGCCAAGACCAATCGGCACATAGACTGCGTCGAGATCACCGAACGCGCTGAACAGTTCACGAGCATAAGTTGCTACCCCAACGACCAGATCCCGGTCGAATGAAGGCGCATATTCGAGCCCCCGCTCGGCAGCAATCGTTATCGCAGCCTGTTTTGCTTCGTCGAAATCACAACCGTGCTCGATAAGGTCGGCGCCAAATGCGCGCATCGCTGCATTTTTCTCTGTCGAGTTACCGTGGGGCACTACGATGGTCACGGCGATGCCAGCGCGCCTCCCCGCGAATGCCAGTGATTGGCCATGGTTGCCCCGCGTGGCCGTGATCACTCCCTTGACTTTCGGCCGCTCGCGCTTGAGCCGATCAAAATAGACAATCCCGCCGCGGAGCTTGAAAGCGCCAATCGGCGTGTGGTTCTCGTGCTTTACAATGACCTCCACGCCGGTTCGCACCTTAAGCAGCGGCCAGGCATATTGGGGCGTCGGCTGGACGCTGGTGCAAACTAGCGGAACTACGTTCTCAAGCTCGGCGAGAGTAAACATCCACTAAAGCCTCGTTGGGCGCACATCGAGAGCAATGACTTACAGCTGTTGACTTACCTTTTTATTCGGCAACGATCGAATTTTCAAAATGCAGATATTTCCGGGAGGTTGTCATGGCGACAAGAAGGAAAGCTGCGGCTAAATCCACCCGAAAGCAAAAGAAAACGCCCGTCCGCAAAGCGGCCAGAAAGACGGTCAGAAAAACCAAAACAACCAGCAAGAGCTCGCCCGGGCCGGCGCCGCGTAAACGAGCTACGTCAACCATCAGGCCGACCTCGATCCGTCCGCCGACCCAGGCCGGAGCGGCGCTGCCCATCAGGCCGGCCCGAGCCGCATCGCGGGAGCAGCGTATCGGTGTCGTGACCCACTATTACAGCCACTTATCGGTCGTGGCTATGCAGCTCGAACCGGGTGCTACGCTTCGTGTTGGCGATGTAATCCATATTCACGGACACAGCACCGATTTCACACAGAGGGTCGAATCGCTCGAGGTTAATCATGCGTCAGTCGCTGAAGTAGGAGCGAGCGATGATTTCGGACTAAAGGTGATCGACCACGCTCGCGAGCACGACGCCGTGTTCAAAGTCTGATCGTAACTGACTGTAAGGAGCCGTTCGCCGAAGCAGTGTGGCGCCGAGGGAGCGGTCATCGCTCTAAACCTCACCCGATAAAACTGGATTGCTTCGTGTCTTCTTCGAGAGCCGAGCCAATCAGCATCACAGCCGGTGACGCCGTCCGCGTTTCCGGCTTGTTGCAAAACCCTGGCCAAGCACGGGCGTGCTACGTCTTAGCGCATGGCGCCGGCGCGGGGATGAATCATCCCTTTATGTCCGCCGTCGCCACAGAACTCGCGCGTCACGGCTTCGCCAGCTTGCGTTTCCAATTTCCTTACATGGAGCGCGGCGCCAAGCGGCCAGATCCGCCGCAACTGGCGCAAGCAGCGGTTCGCAGCGCCGTGGCTGCAGCGCTTACTCTGTTTCCCGAACATCCAATCATTGCCGGGGGGAAATCGTTTGGCGGCAGGATGGCGTCGCAGGCCCAGGCAAAAGCTCCCTTGCAAGGAGTCCGTGGACTAGCGTTCCTTGGATTTCCGCTGCATCCGGCCGGTCGTCCATCGCAGGATCGCGCCGCGCATTTGTCTGATGTGCAAATCCCGATGCTGTTCTTGCAGGGCACCCGCGATACGTTGGCATCACTCGACCAAATCGAACCGCTTTGCAAGGAACTTGGCGGGCGCGCAACGCTGAAATTGTTTGCGGATGCTGATCACTCCTTTCATGTGCCGGCGCGGACTGGGCGAAAAGACGCACAGGTTCTCGGAGACATGATCAGTGCGTTCGCTGCATGGTTTGAAGACGCCATCGCGCCATTTGTGAAGAAGTCCTGATTAAATGAACTCGATGGGTGGCAAGCCAAGCCCGCGAGTTGCATTGATTTGGTAGTATTGCGTGATGACGGACGCACTGCGCGGGCTCTACCGCACTGTTGCGGGGGCCTATGTGACCAACGGTAGGGTGGCATTCCACGTTCCCGAAGCCGATTACCGGGCGTTTGGGTACGAACCAGATTTCAATAGCCTTCCTTGGCAAGAGAGTTACAACGCAGCCGAGCTAGCGCGCACTGATGGGGACCTTGAGCATGCCCATGCCGCACCCGATTTATAATTCAAATGGATCGCGCCGACGCGATACGACTGCTGAAAGCCCTAGCTGCCGCCGGAATGAATATCTACGCGCCGAGGGCAAATGTGTGGATTGAGGAAAAAGCATTGGAAATTGGATTGGAAGGCAACCAATTTGTGGGCGCCCTCACCTATGCAGGAAATGAAGGCTGGTTAGTTGACGCCCCGCGCAGAGGTTGGACTTTCCTGACCGGCGCCGGCAAGGCCATTGCCGAACGCTAGCCCGCGTTTAGCGGCTCTTACGTTTAGGATCTGCCAATCGTGAACGCCGCCTCCTTCGAACATCTCGCCGGCCGGAGCGAGCACGTACGGGGGCACGAGCAAGTTGAGCATTCTTGCGGTCTGCGCTCTGATAACAATTCGCCTCAGCGGAAGCTCCCATGTGTTTGGCATTCGCGTGTCAGTGGAGGAGCTATCCACAGCATCAACAACGGACTTCTTTGAAGCGGGATGCTACGTTACGAGACCGACCTTAGGTGTTGGTGCGCAAAAACGGAATTTGCAATCATGTTGTTTCTTGTCGTTTCAACGCCACGGCCGGAGAGGCCTTCCGAGCTAGCGCAAGCGCGGCAATCTTTCTGGCCTTGGATCGCCGAGTACGAAGCACGGGGTGTATGTCGGCACGTTTATGCTCGCGTGGGGCGCGGCGCGATTGCCGTTTTCGATGTCGCAGAGACCAATACACTGCATCGAATTCTCAATGAGTGGGCGGACATAATCCCTGCACATTTCGAAACTTATCCGCTTCTCGAGGCGGAAGCGGCAAAGCGAATGTTAGCGGCGCAAACAGCAGCAAAGTGATAAAGACTAGACCGCCACGCGGCACTCGGCGGCTTCTCATTTACAAATCCTAATTTTTAGGCGTCAAAAAAGCGAGACAGCCTCGGGATGAACGAAAAGGAAAAAGCCGCACTTGGATCGATCGCCGCGTCGGCCGGCTTGACGGTGGCCAAAACCGTCATCGGCCTGCTCACCGGTTCGCTGGCGATCCTCTCGGAGGCCGGACACTCGCTGCTCGATCTATCCGCCACGGTGCTGACCTATTTCGCGGTACGGATTTCCGGCAAGCCGGCGGACGCCGAACATCAATACGGCCACGGAAAAATCGAGAGCGTCACGGCGCTTGCCGAGACTGCGCTGTTGTTCGTCCTGACGGCGATCGTGGTTTTCGAAGCTGTGCAGCGGCTTATCGGCGCGCATGCGCATGCAGTCGAAGCGACGGCGGCGGCTTTTGCCATCATAATCGCTTCGATCGCGATCGATTTCTTCCGGGCGCGCGCGCTCAAGCGCGTCGCCGAAGCAACAGGCAGCGAAGCGCTCGAAGCCGACGCGCTGCATTTCCGATCCGATATGTGGTCGTCGATCGCGGTGCTGATCGGGCTCTTTGGCGTGGCGCTGGGTCATGCCTGGGCTGATGCCGCGGCCGCGCTCGTGGTTGCGGTATTTATCTGCATCGCTGGATATCGCCTCGGCCGCCGCACCATCGGCACGCTGACGGACACCGCGCCGGCGGGCGCCAGGGAGCATGTTGCCGCTATCGCGCGCCAGGTCCCCGGCGTAGTCGCGGTGGAGCGCGTGCGCGTCCGCCCGGCAGGCGCGGTGCTGTTCGTTGAGCTAAGCGTCAGCATCAGCCGCACGCTTCCGCTTGATCGCGTCACTGCCATCAAACAGCAACTGGCCCGGGCGATCCGCGCCGATATGCCGGCAACCGAACTCACCATAACAACCGAGCCCAAAGCGCTCGACAGCGAGACCGTACGGGAACGGGTGATGGTGATCGCGCGCGACCTTGGTCTTGCCATTCACCATGTCGGGGTACAGACCATTGGCGGGCGTTTGTCGGTCTCGGCCGATTTGGAGATCGACGGCGCGCAGCCCCTCGCCGCCGCACATGAGGTTGCGAGCCGTCTTGAAGATGCGGTCCGGCGCGAACTCGGACCCGAGGTCGAAGTCGAAACCCACATCGAGCCGCTGCCCGCGGATCTGTTGGCGGGCCGCGACGCCGAGCCCGAACGCATTGCCGAAGTTCGGGGGCTGCTAGCCTCCCTGGCCACGGAGTTTTCCGCGCTCAGCGAAGTGCATGATGTGCGGGTGCGGGAAACCCCTGCGGGGGAAATCGTCAATTTTCACTGTCACGTCGATCCCGCGCTCTCGGTCAGGGCCGTGCACGATCTGGTGGATACACTGGAACGCAGGCTGCGGCGTCAGTTTCCGACAATCCAACGGGTCATCGGCCACGCCGAACCACGGCGATGACTTTGCGGCTAACCTTCAACCGATTTTCGGCACCACAGCCACGATCCGGCGTGCGATCGCATCCACGATCACGGGTTGATCGCCGACGAGCACATGATCGTCAGACGCGCGCCAGGCTCGTTGGCAAAATATTGCCGGATTTGCTGCCGTCGTGCGTTGGTGAGCTGCAGAGGTGTGGCAGTTTGCTCTGGGCGGCTTCACCGCTTGAATTCTGGCCTGGGCACCCTGTTTTCCGGACTGGCTCTCGCCGGAGCCCTGGTTGCCAAGCACGCCGGGCCAGGAACGCCAACTGGCACCGCGGCCTTTCGCAAAGCGTCTGTTCGGCTTTCCATCGACGCGCAAACCTTCTAGATCAGCGGCACCATGCGCACTGAAGAACCAAGGCCGGTCCGGCTCGAGGATTACCGCCCACCCGATTGGCTCATCGAGACCGTCCGGCTCGATGTAACGCTGCATCCGACCGCAACGACGGTTCTCAGCAAGCTAGCGGTCAAGCCCAATGGCGCCGGAGCGCCCGCGC